>Ga0307380_10002868_pt1 | contig 24163 bp, 24 predicted proteins | sample UN3MG_FD_202239 | JGI IMG/M metagenome (GOLD analysis project Ga0307380, IMG submission 202239) | Soil microbial communities from Risofladan, Vaasa, Finland - UN-3 | ecosystem: Environmental > Terrestrial > Soil > Coastal area > Acid sulfate soil | place: Finland: Risofladan, Vaasa | collected... | reverse complement strand
TTTGTCGTGAATCACAAGTCCGGTAAGCAAAGGCAACCACCCGCAACCCTTTTTTGGTATAATCTTCCAGTTTTTTCTGCCATTTTTCTTTTTCAGTCTTGGGAAGTTGGCTAATTTCCATCACCATTTCCGGCGCGCCCGAAAGAAAAATCTCTCCCTTGTCTCCATTACCTTCATGCAAAGTGGCAATAAACTTTCTTTCCGAGGAAAAGGGAATCTCGTCTAATCTTTTGTATTTATTAATCAATTCACTAGTTTGCATTTTTCGTTTTACATTTTGCATTTTCTTGGCCCATTGCATCATGCTGATTTCCAGAGGATTAATCATATTGTTACACAAGACTGCCGCCCTTATACCTAGTTGCTTATCAACCATGTCTGCTCCAACCACTCTCATCTTGCCTTCCGTCAGGGTGCCGGTTTTATCAGCACAAATGACATCAACCGAACCTAGGGTTTCGGCAGCCAAAAGTTTCCTAACCAAACCTTTGCGCTGCAAAACTCTTTGCATGCCTAAAGTCAAAATTACGGTCAAAGAAATTACCAAACCCTCAGGGATAGCAGCTACGGCTACGGCTGTGCTTAAGGTAAACATCTCTAACCAATAGCGCTGACGCCACATCCCCTCAAAAAAAATAATGACACAAATAACACTAAAAACTATTGCCAAAATTTTGGAGAGTTTACCAATTTCTTTTTTTAAAGGAGTTTCTTCGTCAATCGTTTCCTTTAACTTACCTGCCAGCTTCCCCATTTTTGTTTCCATTCCTGTCTTTGTCGCCAATATTTTTGCCCTTCCTCCAACCACAACAGTCCCCATAAAGACTTCTTCTTGCTTCTTCTTCCTCACCGCCACGCTTTCTCCTGTTAAAATGGCTTCATTTAAATGCAAATCCATTTGCTCCACCACCACACCATCGCAAGGAACCCTTCCGCCAGTTTTTAAAATCACCAAGTCTCCGGGGACAATTTGATTAGCTTCAATTTTTTCTTCCTTACCGCCTCTCAAAACCAAAGCATGAAGCACCAGCATTTTCCGTAAAGCGACTAGAGATTTCTCAGCCTTAAACTCCTGGATAAAACCCAAGACGGTGTTAACAGCGACTGCCAAAAAGATTACGGAGGCATCTGTCCATTCTTTTAAAACCAGGGTAATCACTCCGGCAAAAAAAAGGATATAGATTAAAGGAGATTTAAATTGATCAAAAACAAGCTTAAACCAGGGTAACCCTTTTTTTCCCTCAATCTCGTTTGGTCCGTATTGTTTAAGTCTTTTTAATGCTTCTGCAGAAGAAAGGCCTGAGTCTTGCTGTTTTTTTTGCTTGACCATATATTAATATTAATACTACCACAAATCACACCCTGCCTGCGGCAGCGAGACCCAGGGGATATTTAGATTACATCTCGGGATTTTTGCTTAGATCCTTTAACTCTTTTAAAGAAGTTGTTTGGTGAGATTTTTTATCATCCCTAAATCTTTTTAATCGGGGGAAACGAAAAGCTAATCCAGCACTGTGGATTGGCGATCTGGTTATGCTGTCAGCCTCAATCTCTACCACTAACCCCTGTTGACACCAAACATCAGGATTAAGATTTTTGTCGACTATGTATTCCTCAGGTCTTTTGGAAACTTTTAGTTTTTCACATCTTTTATATATTTCTTGCCACTGTTCATCTGTTAATCCGGTGCCGATTTTTGACACGGTTAAAAAAACAAATTCTTTTTTTAATTCTAAGTTCTTAATTTTCGTTCTTAATTCCCTGTCTCGCCGGTAGGCAGGTAAATTCTTAATTCTAAATTTCTCCCTTAAAGGCAAAACCAATCCAACCAAAAAAGCGCCGATACCAAAACCGGCTCTTTTTCCTTTACCCCGATAGTAACCCATAACCAAGCAGTCAACCGTGTCAATCAGCTCTGATTTCATGCCTATTTTGTACTTTACCCAATTAAAGTTCCTACCTCCTGCCTGATAAACTGCATTAAGCTTTTTGGCCATTAAACCCTCCAATTCCTCACCCACTACCTGTCTGAAAAAATCATCAAATTCTGTGGTTTTGCTGACAATCTTTTGTTGAGTCAGGATTATTCCCTTCTCTCCTTTAGTATTCTCACTTAAAATTTTTTCAAGCAGTTTTCTTCGTTCGAAAAAAGGCTTGGTTAACAAAGACTCTCCGTTTAAATATAAAAGGTCAAAAACGAAAACTTTTAAAGGAAGTTCTTTGGCTTTTTTCGCTACGCCATGTTTTCTTTTACGCTGAACTGTTTCCTGAAAAGCTAGGAATTTACCGGTTTTTGGGTTAAAACCGATCGCTTCACCGTCTAAAATTGCTGACTTTACTTTTAAATCCTGGACCGCCTCAATGATGTCTGGAAACATGTTGGTTGTATTGTCAAGATTACGCGAAAATATCCTCACAAAATACTTTTTTGTATCATTTCCAAAAAGATTTAAGTCTTCCCCTTGGCTTTTTATTTTCTGTTCTTTGTTCTCATCAATGTGGATTTGACAACGAAATCCGTCGTATTTAGGTTCCAGAACACATTGGCCTTCCATTTTTTCCAAAATCTTTTTGGCATCCGGCAATCTTTCCGCCAAAGCCGCTCGAATCGGTACTCCAACTTCACTCTCTATTCTTTGGATTCCTTTTAAGCCTTCTTTTTTAAAAATCCTGGCAATCTTGCCGATATCAGCCAAAACATTAAAAGCCCTCTCTAACTGGGTTCGCAAAGATTTATCGCCCACCGCCATCCAAGATAGGCTATCCAAAATGGTCATATGCGAAAAACCAAGCCTCAGTTTGTTTACCGGAATTCTGGCCACGTACTTGGCACTCAAACTATCAAGTTCTTTTAAAAGCTTAGCCATTTTATTAACTTTTCTTTCTACACTCCCTTCTCCTTCATCTTCCGCCACCTTAAGTAAACGGTCATAAACTTCAAAAATAGAAATCTTAAGCTTTGGTATTTCCTCTTTCCCACCACCTTTCCGTTCTTTGAGTTTAAGCGCCGTTTCTCCTAAATCTCCTGTTTCTTTATAGATTTTCTTTGTAACCTCCGGACTCCCATCAAAAGCAATACCAAGACTACGCAACATCATTTTCTCGGCCATATTAAACTCTTTGCCTTCGTATTTTGGCGCCAATTGACCCAAACAAAGATAGCAAGCTTTGTCAATTTCTTCTGTTGAAAGCTTTGTGAACATCCCTGCTAAAATTTCCGTCATCTTATTTCTCAAAGGCGTTTGTTCCAGTCTTCTAAGATAGATAGAAAAATCTTTAAAGTTCATAAATAATTTCTAAAACATCACGCTGTCATTCTGGATCATCAGCGATAGAATCTTTTTAAGATCCTATCGTTCGGCTAACGCCACACTCCAGGATGACAGACTAGGACGACATAACAACTTTGGCATTTCACAACTAAAGCTAAAACATTCAATAAAAATTATATTAGCTTGCCAGCATATAACTGGCTGCCTTAGTCGTTCCTTTTTTCTTCACAATACCTTTTTTCATCAAATCCCTCAAGTCTCTTAGAATCGTGTCTTCCGAAACCTTAGGAATCAACTTTTTGGCTTCAACCATTTTCATCATTTCATTTTTTTTCAGGTATTCCATTAGTTTTATTTGTCTTTCGCTTAAAGCGATCTGCCGGCCCAGTTTGTCCTTAAGCTTATCATCTAAAGACAATCTCTTAATTTTTTCTTTAATTTGTGTTAGCTCAATGGCCAAGCAAGAAGTAAAATAGGCCAACCAAAAGGTCAATTCACCCTTCTCGTTTTCCACTGACTGCAGGGCCTGGTAATAAGCCAAAGCATCTTTGTCAAAATGCTCTTCCAAAGAAAACAGTCTTTTTATGTCATACCCTTCAATAAACAAAACCAGGGTAGCAAAAGCCCTGGCCACTCGGCCGTTGCCGTCAATAAAAGGATGGATTCTCACCAGCTCGAAATGGCTAATTCCTGCCCGTAAAACCGGGTGGATTTGCTTACCGATATTAGAGTTTAACCAAGAAAAAAAATCATCCAATTGAAAAGGCACCTCAATTGCTTTTGGCGGATTGAAAATCACTTTACCGGTCTTTCCTTCTTTTACTACTACCTGAGTCCGGCGGTATTTACCTATTCTGTATTCCTCTAAAATTCTTGCTACTACCAATTTATGAATCTTTTTCAAAATTTGTTGTGTGTAGCCAAAACCTTTTTTTCTTTGTTTATCCAATCGCTCCAGATATTTTAAAACATTCCTGTAATTAATCACTTCCTGAATATCTCTGCCTCGAGCCACAATTTTTTTACCCTCAATTACCTCTCGGGCTTGACTAAAGGAAAGGTCATTGCCTTCAAGATGGGTAGCGTAGTGAATGGTTCTTGTTTCTGCTTCGGATTGAAACTGTTTTTCCCAAGCAGGGATTAAAGGAGCAGTCGTAATTACTTCTTTGCAAGCCTCAATAACACCTATGTTTTTTAAAACTTGTTGATTTATGATAAACTTAGGCGTATACACTAAAAATAATTATCGCAGATTTTGCGGAAAAAGTAAAGGTAAATCATGCAGAAAACCATTAAAAAAATCACTAAAAAAGCCCGGAGATATCAGCTGGAAGTTGTTACCCAAATGCTCACATTGACTACCAGTGCTTTTGGCCTGGTGGCCGCCCTGGCCTGGAATAATGTCATTAAGGAATTCGTTGAAGTTTATCTTAAACCCCTGGTGGGTGCGGGCTCCGGACTAATTTCTCTTACCATCTACGCGGTCATTGTCACTGCTTTGGCTGTTGCTGTCACCCTTCAGCTTTCAAGAATAAAAAAACGGCTTGAAGAAAATGGAAAGGAATAAATGCTTCTAAGGCCTAGTATATAATTCGTTAAAGAGTAGGAATAACACCAAAATTTATACCTTCGCCAGTTGCTATATTTCGACCTTGTTCAAACCCCTCCATAAATAACCTATATTCCTTAGAATCTACCCTTATATTCCATGCTCCATCGTTGAATAGTCCAATACGTACCCCTAAGTCACGTATTCCCTCCATTTCTAGATCGTCTTCTGGCATATCATCAGGATTTTCGAAATTCCATTCTTCTCTTGGATTTGTATCGGACATATTTATTTCACCCTTTCCTCTTTTAATTTAATTTTTAATTAAGTTATATAAGAATGTAGGCTGATAGAATAAAACTCTAATTTAATCCTATAGTATAGCAGATAATGCAATATTGTCAAGACTACCATTCTAAGCTAATCTCGGCAAGTTTTTTATAAGTTGACCCTAATCTTGTAAGTTTGCTTTCGTAGATTACCACTTTGTCAACTAAAGTTTTGCTTTGAAAATCCCAAATTCTTAATTTTTTTAACTGTCTGCCGATTTCTCTTCTTTCCCGAAACCTGGCTTTTTTTATCCTTCCTAAAGTAATATGAGGAGAAAAAGGCCTCCCTAATCCCATTAATATACGATTTTGTGGCCGACCAGTCATAGAACCGTATATTTTTATTAATTCGCTACAAATATTTTTTTGCAACTTAGCCAAACTTTTTAAATCTCCTCTCAAACCCACCCAAATAACCCTTGGCTGATCATAATCAGGAAAACACCCTAAACCCTTAAAGCTAATTTCAAACGGAGAAATATTTTTGCAAGTCTTCTTAGTCGCTTTCTTAATTAATTCAATTCTATCCGCCAGCTGGCGGATAGAATTATTTTTGAGATTTCCAAGAAAAGCCAATGTTAGGTGTAGCTTTTTTGGCTCCTCCCATTTCGCCGGCCAATGCTTACGTTTTAGAACTTTATAAAGTTTTGCTATCTCTTTTTTTGCCTTATCAGAAATATCTATCGCTAAAAAAATTCTCATGGTCAAAAAGATCTAGCCCAAAAATAGGTTCAGATAATTTAGGAAAAAGTGACTGGCAATCGGCGCTAAAACTCCCTTTGTTTTCCAAAAAACATAACCGTCAATTATTCCTAAACCCAAAGAAAGAATAAAATATTCTCCTATTCCCCTTAACCCCAATTGGTAATCAAGAAGCAAAATAGGAAGATGAATCAAAAAAAAGATTAAGCCGGCCATTATATTAGCGTTAAGTTTATTCTTAATGATTTCGTTAATCCGGGTCATAAAAAAACCTCTAAAGGTTATTTCTTCAACTGCAGCCGTAGAAAGACAAACAAAAAAATACAAAAATAAATTAGTTAGCTTTAGATTTTGCGGATTAAACATAATCCTACCGCCTTTAATCGCCAAGGCGAATAAATACTGGCTGGTAATCAGAATACCAACTCCCAAACCCAAAAAAATATTTTTCAGTGGTTTTTTAAAAACTATTCCCAAACTCCTCAATTTCCTTTTTTCCAATCTTAAGACCAAAAATATTATCATCCCCAACCACAACAAAGGTTTAAAAACCAATTCATCCCAAGGTTCGGAAAAATCAGTATAAAAACGATAAACTCCCCAAACTATTAAAAGATAAAAAAAAGAGAGGCAAAGTACTAATGATTTTTTACCCATAAATATTAATTTTAACTGTTTTATAAGTAAAAATGCCCATAACTTATAGCCTTTAAGCTATCACTTGTTTCTCAAAAATTTTGAAAGAATTTTTGGTATTTCTTCGTTTAGATCCGAAGTATTAAAATAAGGTCCGACCCGCTTGTATAATTCGTCTCCGGCCAAACCATTGATATATGCTCCGGCGGCGGCGGCTAAAAACAAATCGTTTTTACAAGCCAGGGCAGCTACCAGACCAGCCAAAATGTCTCCTGTGCCACCTTTGGTCATACCTTCATTACCGGTAGTGTTCAAGAGACATTGATTTGGACTGCAAACTATATCCCCTGATCCTTTTAAAACAATTACGCAACCAAATTCTCTGGCTTTTTCAGCCACTAAATTTTTGACTTCGGCACCAAATCTCCCCTCCGGAATTTTACAATTAAAGAGTTTTCCAAACTCTTTGCGGTGCGGCATTAGGATTACTTTATCCAATTTCTTAAGCCACTTTTTATCCATTACTTGCAAACTACCGGCGTCAATAATCCATTTTTTCTCGGGAAATTTCTTCAGTAATCTTTTGGTTAATTTTTTTGTCTGCTGGCCGCTTTCTCCGGTCCCGGTATATTTTTTACTTCCCCTTACCAACCCTGGTCCAATTAAAACAGCATCAGATTGCCTAATGTAGTCCTCAATTTTCTCTCTCGGTAAACAAATAAAATCATAAATTTCAGACTTTAATTTTTTGGTCAGTTCTTCATTTTCCGGAACCGTGGCATAAAAGACCATATCTACTATCCGGGAAGCGGTTTTTAAAGCCCATAAAGAAGCACCATGAAAAAGTCTTGACCCGCCAATAATAGTCAGTCTCCCATTTTGTCCTTTGTGAGAATTTTTTTCCGGTCGGTAAAGTTTTTGAAGAATGTCTTTACTTATTTTTTCCATTAACCAATATTTTAGATAAAACAGGGTTAAAAATCAAAACTAAACCAACTACCAAAAGAGCCACTGTAGGCCAAGATGTTCCGGTGACAGGAATTGGCGCCGGAGAATATTCATCGCCACCCAAACCAGTATCAGGCGAAACCACGGCTTGAGGCGTGGCCGAAGGAAAAGCAGAAGCAGTAGCTGTTCCCCCCAAAGTATAATTACCATTCACATTGTCAGCACAAACAATAATATCAATCGGCGTCGGGTCATTAATATTGGAGTCGGTACTGCTCCCTGTAGTACAGTCAAAAGTTATCGCTGCCGATCCTGAAGCTGATTTGGCAGCAACGGTCATTGTGGCCAGAATGCCGCTGCCGGTTTTGCTTTCCAGCATTGATTCTAAAGAAAGGTTGGCATTGATGACTACCTGACCTGAGGAATTATAGATGTTGTGAGAAACATCATCAAAAAAAGTACCGGCCTGAATTGAAGTTACTTCAAGCAAAGTGCTAGTAAAATTAATGACTGCTTTAGCACTTTTAGCTGCCTGACCACTGGTATCTACCTGAACGGTAATCGCTGTTCCTTCAGAAGTAATAATACCTGAAACCGGAGAAAGACTTAAATGCGGCCCAGCTAGAGCAACCGAAGGTTTTATTAAACCAATTCCGATAGCCAATAAAAAAATAGTCAAAAACTTTAATCGCTTTATGTATCTCATAACAATCTAATCTATACTCAAGGTTAACGAACCTAAGTCTTGTAAAATCTCCTGTCCCGCATAAGCAACAATATGGCTTTTTTCTCTATCGAACTTAAATTCTCCCCTTCCTTTTTTTAACACACTGACAGGTAATGTTACCAGCACTGCTTCATTCAAACTGTTGCTTTCATCAGGAGATCTTAAAGCAATTATTCTAACCGTTCCTTTATCCGGATTAACTTCCATTAAAGGATAAAGGGAAAAAAACGCACCTGGGATTGGTTCTCCGATGTTAATTAATTCGGGATTGTAAGCCAAAACAAACTCTACGCCATCAACTGTTTCTCCTTTGCTTTGAATCATAACCTCAAGATTAATCATTTCTCCAACCGTTAAGTTTTCTTTTTCACTCTTAAGATAGAGTAAAGAATTCCTTGCGAGCTTCTGGTAGTCCGGAACCACAACTGCCTTCTTTGCTTCTTCTTCCAATTCAGCCAATCTTTCTTCTGTTTTGTTCCTAATCACCACCAAACCAGCTAAAGCCATTCCTGTCATTAAAAGGCTCACCAGTAAGAATAATAAAAATTGTTTTACTTCTTCATTCATCATCTGGATAATTAGATAAAGTTCTCTGGAATAAATCAATATCAAAATTATTTACTTCACCGTCAAAGTTAGCGTCGGCACGCTTGCAGCCGCCTTGTTCATAAGCTTCACTTCCTTTCTTGGCATCCTCATTTCTGCAAGCTAAAAGCAATGACCAGTCCGTAACGCCGACACTGCCGTTTTGGTCAATATCACCGAAACTAAGCAGCCTGCCGGAAAAATCAAAATCATAACTTCTTCCTCCTTCAATGCTAATCCCTTCTCCTCTCTGACAAGCATAGTCTTGTGTTTGTCTATCTTGACAAAAAACAATCTGACGATGAGAAGGCCCCTTAATCTTAATTACATAGGTTTTAGCCGGAATTGACTGTAAAGTATTCTGCTGCTGTTGTGGATAAGTTTCCGGAGTCTTAATAATAGTCTTTCTTGTCAAAAAAAGGCCGGCAAAGAATAAAAACAGACTCAAAAAACTAAAATAAAGACCGCTAAAAAAGGGCAGGCGCGGTGATTTTAAAAGAGAAGTTTTTTGCCTACTGCTCGATTTTTGCTCTTTCATAATCATTAATTGCCTTGACTATACTGCCAGGTCTGATCAATAGGATTGTAAATGAATTTTAACCAGCCGGAGAAAACTTCTGTTCCGTCTTTTGCATCTGCTAGAGTGACTTTCAAAAACTGCTCCCGGAATTCAACTGGCAGGTTAAGATCGCTGCCGTTGCTGGGCACACCATCAAGCTTTACCTTAATGCTCTCAATAGCTCCTAAGGAAACTGCCGGAGAGGGTGAGGCGGAAGGAGAGGGAGAAACAACTGGGTTACCCGGATATGACTCCGGTGTTTTTTCTAAATTTTGATTACTGAATAAAACACCGCCAAAAAACAGAAAAAGGCCTAACGTTCCCAAAAGAGTAGAGCTGAAATAAGGCAAATGGGACCAACGAATTATTTTTTTCATTAATACTAATATAGGTTGTCTATCTTATAATTGTCAAGCAAAGAAATTTCCTCGGTGGTGGTAATAATCACCTGACAGGAATCAATGATTTTCAAAACCAATCTCCTGTTTTTCTTATCCAGCTCGGAAAAAATATCGTCAAGTAACAAAACCGGCTGCTCACCGGATTGAGCTTTAATAAATTCAAGCTCCGCTAGCCTGAGATCTAAAACCGCCATCCTCTGCTCGCCCCGACTACCAAAAAGAGCAAGATTTCTTTCTTTCCTTAATTCTGAATTCTGAATTCTAAATTCTAAATTATCACGGTGCGGACCAACCAAAGTCATTCCTAAAGCCAATTCTGCTTTATGATATTTTTCCAGTCTTTGTTGAGAAATTGTGCTACGGTCATAAAAAACCTCAATTCTCTCAAGAAAATTATTAAAAAATTCTATTAATTCTTCTCTTTTTTGAGTAATCAACTGGCCGTTTTTACACAAAAGTTGATCCCAAAAAGTTAATTGAGCCTTTGTGGCTTCCCCTTCTCTAATCCTGTCTAAAAGCTTATTTCTTTGCCTTAAACCTTTTTTATAAGCCAAAATGCAGCTGCGATATTGCCAATCAGCCTGCTCTAAAATTGAATCTAAAAAATCTCTTCTTAAAGAAGGCGGGCCTAGAATCAAATCAATATCTTCCGGCCGGAACAACACGGTCTTTAAAATTCCGGCAAAATCCCGCCACCTTTTCCCTACCCCATTGATTTTATAAAGTTTCCTGGCCGTTCTTTTCCCCTGAATTTCTCCGGTAGTAAGAATAATATCCAAGTTAAGATTCGTACCAACCTCAGCCTTTACCTTTGATAACTCTTCTCCGTATTTGATCATCTCTTGTTCCCGACTCGCCCGAAAACTTTTTCCCGTAGCCAGAAGATAAATTGCCTCCAAAATATTGGTTTTCCCGACCGCATTAGGTCCGATTATCACTGTCGTCTGTGGGGAAAAATCAAGTTTTTTTTCCTTAAAAGAACGAAAATTATTGAGATTTAGATTTTTTAAAAACAAGCATTAAGTAATTAGTAATTAGTAATTAGTAATTAGGACATTTTTTCTTTCCTTTATTACTTAATTACTTCATTACTTAATTACTCCTACTTCTGGCATTTAGGGCACCAAAATGTTCCTCTGCCACCAATCTTAATTCGTTTAATCAAACTACCGCAACGTCGGCACTTTCCTCTATCCCGCTGGTATACCCGAAAATGATTTTGGTAACTCCCTTTTTCTCCATTAGGCTGAATATAAGTTTCGTCAGCCGCTGACGAGCCTTTATATTTTATACCTTCATCTAAAACTTTAATTATTGCTTCCCTTAATTTCTTAATTTTCCCGGCAGGCTTGCAGCCTGGCGGGACTAATTTATTTGCCGGCGTTCGCGGATCAATTCCTGTTTCCCATAAGGATTCATTAGCATAAATGTTGCCTACTCCGGCGATTTTTTCCTGATCCATTAAAACCAGTTTAATAGGTTTTCTGGTTCGAGCAAAAATCTTTTGCAAGTAGTCTGTTGTAAATTCTTTGGCAAACGGCTCCGGACCGAATTTTTCATTCATCATTCTTAATTCATCATTCTTAATTATCTTAATCCACCCAAAGATTCTTAAATCATTAAAAATTAGCCTGCTTCCGTCACCAAAAACAATTATGACTCTACTGTATTTATTAATTCTTAATTCATCACTCCCTGCCTGCGAAGACAGGTTAATTCTAAATTCGTATATTAGCTGCCCTGACATTTTCAAATGAACCAATAAAGTCTTGTTATTAGATAGCTTCAAAATGATAAGTTTGGCTCTCCGCTCAATGTTACTGATTCTGGCTCCGATAATTTCTTTGGGATCACCAATAAAACTCTTCGGCTTAAGGATTTTAATCCCCTTAATTTTCTTAGCCACAATGTGATTAGCTAAATATCTTTTAATAGTTTCTACTTCGGGAAGCTCAGGCATAGTTAAATCTTCACTTTCTTTTTCTTCTTTGAAAATATTATATAATGCTTTGAGGTAAAATATCGAAACTAATATGCCTATTAAAATACTTGCTAAAAACATAAGAAAGATAAGTTGTTCTTTCAAAAAAAAGGAAAATCTTTTACTAAAGTTAATTTATAAATTTGCCGAGAATAGATCCCAGCAAACGCTAGAACAAATCCAGCCGTATTTACAGGGAAAGATTTTAGACATAGGGATGGGATCAGGTACAACCAGTCGCTGTTTAAAAAAAGAAGGCTATCGTGTTGTTGGTATCGATATTGAAGATCTCTCAATCTATCCTAACTTAAAACCAATAATCTATGACGGCAGTAAATTACCGTTTACAACAAATGAATTCGATACCGCTCTACTAATATGTGTTTTGCATCATTGTGGTAGTAATAGAGTTCGGGTCTTGAAAGAAGCAAAAAGGGTAGCCAAAAGAGTAATCATTATCGAAGATACTTATAGAAATTTACCAGAAAAGGCTATTGTTTCATTTAATGACATGTTATTAAATTTTGAGTTTTTCAAACATCCTTATTGGCGGTCTGATAAATTGAAAAAATTAATTAATGAAAATTGTTGGAAATTAATTTATTCTAAAGAACACTCTCAATTCTCCTATGGACTTTTTTATGGTCACTATTGTCTATTAGCCATCGAATAATAGGAACCAATTATTTTTTGTTTTCCCTTTAATTGTCCCTCGCTAATATTATATAATTTATTCATGCAGAACATCGAACTTGTCAGTTTTGGAATAATCATTATTTTTGCATCGGTTTTGGCTTATAAATCATCTTTGCTTCAAAATAAAAAAATCGGTTATATTTCTTTGCTGCAAATCTTTTATCTCATCCTCGTCCCCGGAGTAACCTATACCATCCTTTTTTCTTATCTTTTGGAAATCTTGGAAAGACCGCAAAATACCTACTCATTTTTGAATAATAAAATCTTGGTAAATATTTTGCTCCTTTCCATTCTTTATACTTACGGCGGTTTAGCCATTCATGGTGTCTGTAAAACTGTGGCCTCATATTTCAGTGCAGTTCAAAAAAAATCCCTGGCTTATAAGGTCAACAATCACTTTCACCGCCAGTTAAGTCATAACCTCACTTTTATTGGCGCTTTTATCAGCGCTACCTGTTTTGCCATTTTAGAACTAAACCACCAATCTCCTTACCCTGAAAAGACTAAACTAACAATCACTATCTTAAATGGTATTTTTATCGGGGTTGCTTCAATCTTAGGTCTAAGCTTTTACAAAAAGCGCTGGCTTGAACTTAAGGTTTTCTTTTTCTCTGTTTGGATGCTCTTTATTATTCTTGGTTATGCGGTTAAACCGTACATTAAAAATGTAAAAAGTTATCCTTTTACCCTGATGATTCTTATTGCTTTTAGTATTCTTACCAGCCTCAATATTTTTCTTTACATCAAAAAAGTAAAAAACAAAATTCGGCTTGGATGGAGAGTACCTAGAGATTTGCTTGAATAAACTTGCCGATTTCTTGCTTAAACTGCTCTTCAGAAAAGTTTTCCGCCTGGGTTTGACAATCTTGAGGATTAAATCTTTTGGGATTAAATGTTTTAAGCACTCTGACTAAAGTTTCAACTTTTAAATCATTTAAAAAGATCCCTGTTTTTCCTTCTAATACCGATTCTAGGTAACCGCCACCCCGGAAGGCAATTACCGGCCGACCGGCAGCCATTGCCTCGACGACTGTTATGCCAAAATCCTCATCTTCTGCTAAAGCTAAAAAAGCTTTGCATTGAGCATAAAATTCATAAAGCTTTTCGTCAGAAAGTCTGCCCAAAAACTCTACTTTTTTTGTTTGTAATTTCCTAAGGTCTTTATTAAGCCAAGTAAGCCCTGTTGTTTCCCCAACGATTTTTAAATTCACCTTGGCTTTTGACGCCGCCTTAATAGCTAACTCGATTCCTTTAGCGCCGACCATTCGCGAAACAATCAAGTAAAAATCTTGAGGTTTAATTCCTTGACTTGCTTTTTTGATTTTTTTAAATTCTACCGGGGGATAAATTACGGTTGAGTCACGGCGATAAAACTTTAAGACTCTTTGAGCGACATTCTTGGAATTAACAATAAATTTATCTATTTGTTGGGCTGTTTGATAATCAAAAAGCCGCAAAAAATGGGCCAGAATTTGACCGTAAACTTTTATCGGCCAAAGTCTTTGCCATTCAACCGAAGTTTTATAACCATAAAGCCAGCGCGGCGGCGTGTGGCAGTAACAGAAAACTTTTGTTTTTGGGTTAGTTTTAAAGCCGCGGGTAATGTACCAAGAAGCAGAAGTAATTACCAAATCATAAGCTGACAAATCAAAACTTCTCCAAATCCAAGGTGTCAAGAAACGTAAGGGACTGAATAAATTTTTGTGTTTAATCAGCCAGGCGAATTTCGATTCAATTATTTTAGCATCTTTAAAAGCCTTGCCCGCAGCCGAATCTTTTACCCGAAAAGCAGTGTAAATTGGAGCTTCAGGCCAAAGCTCATGCAAAGCCTGTAGCACTCTTTCAGCCCCACCATATTCTTTTAGATAGTCGTGAACTAAAGCAACACGCATAATAAATTTATAATTTGAACAACCCTATTTGTTTATCTTTACTCTTGTCAGTTGAATTTGTGTTTTTCACTCTCGTTTTCTTTTTATCCTCCCCTTTCTCCATGCCCGGCAACCTTTTTATTAAACTTCTAAATTCCAACTCATCAAATAATTGAATTACTTTTCTTCTGTCGTAGTCTAAAAGCCGACACTTTGATAAATCAAACTTTATCGGCACATCGGTAACAATTTTTGCCAGTCGGTAGGATAAAAGCGCTCGTTTTTTGCCTTGTCTCAGTTTCACTCTGATCTTATCTTCAATCTTGTCTAAGTTGTCATAAATACCTCTAAGGTTACCAAATTTGACAATGAGATTTGTGGTAGTTTTAGGCCCCACCCCTTTTACTCCCGGAATGGCGTCAGAAGCATCACCGGCCAAGGCTTTGAAATCAACCAGACGTTTTGGTTCAAAACCATATTTTTCCAAAAATGCTTTCCGATCAACCATGCTCGCCGGCTGTTTCCCCCTTTGGGGTATAAAAACTTTAACCTGGTTATCTATAAGTTGCAATACATCTTTGTCGCCGGTAACAATAATCACTTCTAAAGCGCGCTTGGCTGGACAATTTTTCTGAGTGTTAGCACTTGTTTGAGCTAGGCGTCTGCATCCTTGACGGTTAGATTTAGATTGATTTTTATCCTGATTGCCATGAACAGCCGTAGACACCGTTAAAGCGAGTTTGCTAACCGAAGAAAAGTTTGTCTTGCCAAAAGCGCTTTTAGCTATAGTCCCAATGACGTCATCTGCCTCAAAACCTTCTTTTTCAAAAATAGGAATGTTTAAAGTTTTTACTACTCCTTTGGCTTTGGGAATTTGCTTAATCAAATCTTCATCTACTTTGGGCCGATGCGCTTTATATCCCTTGAATTCTTGGTGCCGGAAGGTCGGTTTGGGAATATCAAAAGCGCAGGCCACGTATTCAGGGTGCAACAGTCTTAGAACACTTAGTAAAATACTGCTGAAACCATAAACCGCATTAATCAGCTCGCCTTTCCTCGTCGTCAAACGGGGATAAGCGTGGTAAGCCCGATGCAAAATCGCATGACCATCAATTAATACTAAACGATCCATAACTATATTCTAGCATCAAACCGAAGTAACCACATCTTTAAAGTAACTATCTTTCCAGGGGTTAAAACTACCAATCATGTCTTGTCTTAAAAACTTGTTTATTGGCGGAACGCAACTGATTATGCCAAATTTCTTTCCAATTGGTGGTCTTTCAGCCAACTCCCTACTATCGGTAATAACTATCTTTTTAAACATTGGGTTGGATAGTGTTCTAATTGCGTCACCAATAAATAAAGCGTGACTGGCAATTACTGTTATCGATTCTACGTATTCACCGATTAAATTCCTTATCTTTTCTAAGGTACCTCCGCTGGCGATAACATCATCAAAAATTATTACTCTTTTTCCTTTAATTACTCTGATTTGCTCTTCTGTTAGAGGTCTAAAGGCTGCACTATCTTCTTCTCCCTCTCTTTTCTTAGCCAAGGAAACAATATCAGTCCCTAATGCTTCTGCCATTCTGGCACTATGGCTTTTCCTTCCCAAATCAGGGCCAACCACCACAGAATTATCCGCACTATATCCTTCCTCTATAAGTTCATCAAACAAATATCTCCATCCGGAAAATGAGCAAAAAGGCAACTTAAACTTTAAAGCAAGCCTTGCCACTTCAGTTGAATGGGCGTCCATAACGGCCATCCCATCAGCTCTAAGACTAATTTCTTCCATTATTCCTTCTATCGTCTCCGGCTGGCCTCTTTCTTCGTCCGCTCTGTCTTGTCTAGTCCAGGCTAAATATGGACAAAGAAAAATAATCCTTTCTGCTCCAAGTTTTCTTAACCTCAAAGCTGTCTGTTTAAAATTTGCAAAATCACTGTCATGTTGAATCGCTCCGATAATATATGCACATTTTCTTTGACCTGGCTTATCCCAACCTAATTTTTCTTTTGTTATTCCCTGAACTACCCATTCATCAGGATCAAAGATTTTTTTCTCTGGGTCAACAACCTTATTGGTCTGTCTTAAATCATAAAACTCCTCATTATGAGCAATATTGGTTTGGCCTGGCAAAAAAACAATGGCAGCATCCTTTCTTTCTTCACCCATCATTTGCTCAACCCACATCTTCTCCTGACAATAAGCTAAAGCTTCATTCAAAACATCTCGGGTCTCTTCCATCTTAATCCAAGGCTGCAAATTTCCTAATAGATCAGGAAGGCCTTCTGTACCGCTTGCGGCTATAGCACCAAAATCACTTCTCCCATAAGGATCCATTGGATAATCCGGCTCAGAATCAGCATCTCTGTACCTACCAGCTTCTATGCTCGCCTCCCTGTAAGCTCCTAGTTGAGGATCTAATTCGCACATAAATAAGTTTAAAAAACTGCCCCAATGGGCAGCCTTTTTTTACTTTAAATTTATAAAATATATTCTTGTCAGTCTTATATATCTTTCTAAGCCTCCATTAAAGTTTCAAATTCCTCTCCTTCCAGCGTTTCTTTTTCTATTAATTTTTCTGCCACCTGGCTCAACTTCTTTTTATTTTTCTGCAAAATTTCCCTTGCTTCTTTATAACAATTATCGACAATTTTCTTAATCTCCCTATCCACTTTGGCCGCCATCTCCGGTGAAATCTGAGTTGGCTCAAAATATGTCCTTCCCCATTCAGCGATGTCAACCTGCGGCCCTAAATTTATCGGCCCCAAATCACTCATTCCGTATTCAACCACCATTTTCCGCGCCAGTTGTGTCGCATGGTTAATGTCGCTCGAGGCACCGGAGGTGAATTCTTTAAACTGAAGATTTTCCGCTGCCCGGCCACCCAACAAAGAAGTAATCGTTTCCAACAAATGGCTACTGGTCTCATGAATCCTATCCTTTTTAGGCGGAATCAAGGTATAACCCAAAGCCATTCCCCGGGAAACAATGCTTACCCGATGAACCGGGTCCATTTGCGGCAATAAGAAAGTTGTCACCGCATGACCGGCTTCGTGATAAGCGGTCATTTTCCGGTCAAGCTTTGTCTGCAATCTTTTTTTCTCCGGTCCTAATTTAACTTTTGTTGCCGCTTCCTCAATATCCTCCCAGTCAATGGCCTTTTTATCAGACCGAGCTGCTAAAATAGCTGCCTCATTCAACATATTTTCCAAATCCGCCCCGGAAAAACCAACTGTTCTTTTAGCCACTTTATTCCAACCAACTTCTCCGCTAAAGGGTTTACCTTTGCTGTGGATATTTAAAATTACTTTTCTTCCCTCAATATCCGGTAAATCAAGCATTACCCGACGATCAAATCTGCCCGGCCGCATCAGCGCCGGATCCAACAAATCTCCCCTGTTAGTGGCAGCCATGACTATTACGTTATCATTTGGCGTAAAACCATCCATTTCTACCAAAATCTGGTTTAAAGTTTGTTCTCTTTCGTCATGGCCGCCGGCCACACCCAATCCCCTTACTCTGCCAATTGCATCTATTTCGTCAATGAAAATTATCGCCGGGGCGGCTTTTTTAGCCGTGGAGAAGAGGTCGCGAACGCGTGATGCCCCAACTCCGACCAACATTTCCATAAACTCGGAGCCGGCCATTGAGAAAAAAGGCACGTTGGCCTCTCCAGCCACGGCTTTGGCCATCAAGGTTTTACCGCAACCGGACGGGCCAACCAGTAATACTCCCTTGGGCGTCCGCGCACCCAAAGCCTGATATTTCTTAGGATGCTTTAAAAAGTCGACGACTTCTTCCAGTTCTTTTTTAGCTTCATCCACTCCACCCACATCAGCAAACTTAACTTGTTGCTTACCTTTAGCAAAAAGTCTTGCCTTGCTCCGACCAAAAGCAAAAATTGAATCCTGGGCTCCCCGAGCTTGCTTAAAAAGCCAGAGGAAGATCAAGCCGGTCAAAACAACCGGAAGCAGGATTTCCAAAATGCTGCCCCAAGCCTTAAGCATTGATTGGTCTTTAATTTCAAAGTTAACATCAACCGGGTTAATCTCGCTGTTCCTCAAAACCTCATCAAAAGAAACCTGGGGTTCTTTCCGGGATTTAAACAAACCTCCATCCTTATATTCCACCAATAAAGTATCGCCTTCTATTTCTATCTTTTCTATCCTGTCTTCCCTAACATCATTTAATACCTGAGGCAGGCTTTTATCTCCTTGAGGAACAGGACCGCTTAAAGAGAAGATAAAAGAAAGGATTAAAAAAGCAATCAAAACCCAGGTTAAAATTTTTTTTAAGTTAAAACTCACCTTGAATTCGAACTTTCTCACTGTCTGAGGTTGTCTCTGTCTATTATTTTTTTTAACTTGCTGTTTTTTTTCTTCTTTTTTTCTAATTTCTGTAAGTTTCATCTACTTCTCCTACTTTATAAAGTATATCTTAGCACATTTTTTTTAACCTTAATATGGGAATTAAAGCCAGCAAAAACACCACGCTTGCTCCCAACCATGCCCATTCAATAGAAAACCGCTTTGCTATCCAACCTAAAGTCAGTAAACCGATGGCCGCTCCCGACCAAATTGCCATATTGCTAAAAGCCAAAATCGTTGCTCTTTTCTGATAAGAAACAACCTTATTAAAATAACCCAACAGGGCTGGTCGGTAAAAACCCCTGCCTATTTCATACAATAAAAAGAAAAACACGGGAAAATAAAAATTTTTCAGAACCGCTGATAAAAAAATTGTCACACTCATTAGTAAAGCCATTCCTTTTAGACCAACAAGGTAATCTTTCTTTCTCTCCGACCACCATTTAACCATAAAGCTTCCCATAACCATAAATATCATCATCAACGGCCAAAGATAGCCAGTAATCCAAACCCTGCCCAAAGCTAGATCAACAAATCTTTTAGACCAATACATATCCAAGGCTTTAAGGCCAACCATTGTCATGCCCGCAAACAAAGCCACTCTACTTATAAGTCTATTTTTTAATCCTTCCTTAGTTCCCTCGATTAATGTTTTTAATGATTTGCTGATTACCTGTTTTATTTTTAGCTTTCTTTCTACCCATTCTTCTTTCATTAAAATCAAGGCCATCGGCAGTACAGAAAAATTGGTTATTGCTCCTATTAAAAACGGCAGTTGTAAAGATACTGCTCCTAAAAGACCACCTAATATACCTCCTATAATACTGGCTGAATTGCCCGCTACCTCAGCACGGGAAAATAAAAAGCCATACTCCTCTTCTTCTGTGTCTAAACGAATAGCAGGTGATCTCCAAGCATCAACTACCCACGCTTCCAAAACTCCTATCATGGCCACAAAACCGATGCTAGAAAGGAATTCACCCAAAGCAAAAAAAGGCCAGCTTTGACCAAAAGCATAAGCTAAAAAGGCTGAACCTTGAAATAAGGTAGAAACTATAAAAGTTTTTTTTCTTCCCCAGGAATCGGCCAAAGCACCGGCCGGCAAACTAAAAAAGACATTCCCCAAGACAAAAACCAAGTTTATCATCCCTACTTGAAAAGCATTCAAACCTTTAGAAAAAAGCAGGATGGCATAAACAGGCGAAATCAAGCCAAAACTAAAACCCACCAGAAACTTTAGCCAATAATAAACATAATTCGGCTCTTTTCGCACCACGCCTCTAGCAATGTTCATAAGTCTTTTTCTCATAAAGATTATTTTAACCCTACTGAGAAAAAAAACAAAGATTAAACAAAGCTAAACCAGGTTTTTCAGTTTTATATTTATATTTCTTGGCCTATATCCCAATAAATGTCTAGTTGTCTTTTGAGGAAAAACCTGATTGATCAAAGCCTTTCTGATCACCGCTTCTTTAATTAAATCTGTCAATAACTCCTTTCTTCTAAGATAAACTTTCACTTTACTATTTTTATAATCAATCAAAAAAGCAGGAATCCTTTTAACTCCTATTTTTTTAAGGGCAGCTAGCCGATGGTGGCCGTCTAAAAGAACTAAAGTCTCCTTATCAACCACCACCGGATTCTTCAAATAACCCTCTTTTTTTATTTGCCCCATTAATTCCAAAACTCTTCTTTGACAAACTGCCTCGTGAGTCTTTAATTTGTTTATTAAAAGTAGAGTTATTTTTTTCTTCATTTTAACTTTCCTTTTAAAAAATCATCGTAGCCTTTAAGGTCTAAAAACCCATGGCCGGAAAGGTTAAAAACAATTACTTTTTTCCGGCCCTCTTTTTTGGCTTTTTTAGCCTCATCAATAGCTGCTTTGACCGCGTGAGCAGTTTCTGGCGCTACTATAATCCCTTCTGCCTGGGCAAATTGGATGGCCGCTTTGAAAATTTTAAGCTGGTTATAGCATCTTGCCTCAAATATTTTTTGCTGATGCAAAAAAGCCATGCTGGGCGCAATCCCATGGTATCTGAGACCACCGGCATGAATCGGCGGCGGCACAAAACTACAACCCAAAGTTTCCATTTTAAGCAAAGGTGTTTGCTTGCCCGTATCCCCAAAATCATAACGGTACTCACCTTTACACATGGAAGCACAGCTTTTCGGCTCAACGCCAATAAACTTTAACCTTGGCTTTTTGCCGGCCAGCTTATCTGCCAAAAACGGATAAGCAAAACCAGCAAAATTGCTACCTCCGCCGCAGCAGCCAATTAAGATATCCGGGTATTCACCAGCTTTTTCCATTTGCTTTTTTACTTCTTGACCAATGATGGTTTGGTGTAAAAGCACGTGGTTTAAAACGCTGCCCAAGGAATATTTGGCTTCTTTTCGCTGGGCCGCGATTTCTATAGCCTCAGCAATAGCCATACCCAAACTGCCGTGAGTATCTACGTCTTGTTTCAAAAATACCTTGCCTATTTTTGTTTTTTGGGAAGGGCTGGAAATGACATCAGCCCCAAACATCTGCATCACCACGCGACGGTAAGGCTTTTGTTCATAGGAAATTCTAACCATGAACACCAAACATTTGAGCCCAAAAAAATTACAAGCCATACTCAGTGCCGACCCCCACTGGCCAGCTCCGGTCTCAGTTACCAGCATCTTCACTCCTTCCCGCTGGTTATAATAGGCCTGCGCTAGAGCCGTGTTTAATTTATGACTGCCTGCCGGACTGGCCCCTTCATATTTATAGTAAATATGAGCTGGTGTTCCCAAAAACTTTTCCAGCCTAAAAGCTCTAAACAAAGGTGTCGGCCGGTAAAGCTTATAGATTTCCCTTACTTCATCGGGAATGGGAATTGATTTTTCCAAGGAAACCTCCTGACGTATCAGTTCCATCGGAAAAATGGGCGCTAAATCTTTAGCCTCGATCGGCTTTTTGGTCGCCGGATTTAAAGGCGGCTCCGGCAGTTTACCCAAATATTTTTTTAAAAAATAGTTGATATTCAGAAAATGAGTGGGTATTTCTTTTTCTGAAAGCATAATTTTTGTGCTATTCATATTTATCCTTTCATGTCATCCCCGAAATGAATTCGGGGCAGGCTCTGAATTTATTTCAGGATCTAACTTATTAAAAACCCCGTCTAAGCGGGGGTTAAACTTTATATTTTTTAAACCATTAGTTCCACCACCCACTTCGCGGATAAACCACTCCCCACCATGATTGATAGATGAAATAATTATTCATAATAATAGTCAGTTAAAGCTTCTGCCAAAACTTCATCAGAATTAATGGTTTTATTACCCAAGGCTTCATAATTGACTGCTAAAGGCAACTCAGTACAACCCAAAATAATCGCCTCAGCACCTCTGGTAAAAAGTTCATTTAGCACTTTTATATATTTTTGCTTTTTATCTCCGTCCTTTCCTCCCGCCAAAACATCTCTGATGATGTCTTCCGCAATCTGTAATTCTTCCTTTGTAGGAAGAATAGTTCTAATTCCATATTTTCTAAGTGCTTTTGTATATATACCAGATTTAACTAAAATCGGGCTGCCCAGTATTCCTACCTTTTTAAAACCACAATTACTACATTTTTTAGCTGTTATTTCTATTACCGAAAGAAAATCTATTATTGTCTGCTTTCTTAACTTAGGCAATAAAATATGAACCGTGTTGCTGGCAATACTGAGTTTAGTAACTCCAGCTTTAGTTAATGATTTGGTGGCTGTAATTAGCATCTTTTTTGCTTGCTCCAAACGCTTTTCGTCACTAATAAAATCTGGAATAGGAACCGAATAAATAATTATCTTAGGATAATCATCATTGTCTTTAGCCCCATATTTGGTTTGAGAAAATTCAATAATTTTCTCATAAATAAACTTAGTTGCCTGCGGTCCCACCCCGCCAATTATTCCAATTGCATTTTTATTTTTATTCATGTTAAACTCCTAGTCTTTAATAGCAAAATTTAGTTCGCGATTTATTAAAAAACCCGCTTTAAGCGGGTTTTAGTTTAAATATTTAAACAATAAACTAATCTCCGCCTCTGCGATAAAAATTATTCCACCAATTATTTTTAATTTTTAATTTCAGTTTTGCGTTTTGCATTTTAAATTTTGAGTTTTTTTAATATTTAAAAAACGAGTATTTATTGGTCAAGCCGATTTTTTCTCTTACCAGCATCATCTTTTTCTCAGCTACTTCCCGAGCTTTCTTAGCTCCCTCTTGCAAAATCTTTTTAATCAACTGGGGATTATTTTGCAATTCATTATAGCGTTTTCTCACTTGGGCAAACTTTTTCAAATGCGCCTTCAATAATTTTTCTTTAACTTCAACATCACCCACTTTACCCAATCGGTAGCGTTTCTTTAAATCCTCAACTTCCTTTTTATTGTCATTAAGCAAATCATGGTAAATAAATACCGGATTACCCTCAACCCTGCCCGGATCAGTGGAATGAATTCTTTCGGGATCTGTAAAACAACCCATTATCTGTTTTTTTAAGGTTTTTTCATCGCTAAAAACAGAAATCACATTACCCAATGATTTACTCATTTTTCGCTTGCCATCAGTGCCTACCAAACGCCCTGCTTCTTGGCGAATATAAACTTCAGGCAATTTGAAAGTCTGACCATAAGTTTTGTTAAAATATTGGCCTATTTCTCTGGTTACTTCCACGTGTTGTCTTTGGTCTTCTCCTACAGGAACATAATCAGGATCATACAATAGGATATCGGCCGCCATAAGAATCGGATAATTGAAAAGGCCCATGTTGACTTTCTCCGGATCAAAACCTTTTTGCAGTTTGTCTTTGTAAGCGTGACAACGCTTGATTAAACCCAAAGGAGTAACATTATTTAAAATGGTTTGCAGTTCCGGATGCAAGCCGATATCTGACTGGCGGTAAAAAATGACTTTGCTGGTATCAACACCAAAAGCCAAATAAGACAAAACAATGTTTTCCACATTCCTTTGCAACTCCTCCCTATTTTTAACCGTTGTTAAGGCATGCAAATCAGCAATAAAGTAATAAACTTTTTTAGCTTTTTTGGCCATCTCAAAAAAAGGCTTGACCATGCCCACAAAGTTGCCAATATGCACCTCTCCGCTTCCGGACGGAGTAATGCCGGTTAAAATCGTGTAATCTTTTTTCATATCTACCCCTTTCTATAATAACGAAAATAACAAAGTTTATTGTGATTTATCTAACCTGAATTACGAAATTAATCAGGACTAATTGTCGTTCTAAAACATCAGTATCATGTCATTCTGGAGCGAAGCGATAGAATCTTTTTTTATTGAGATCCTATCGTTCTCCGCCATTGGCGGATCACTCCAGGATGACATAACAGGCTGAGGTATTTCGTAACTCAAGCTATCTAGTAAAATTTCTTCGGAATTTTCCTGAGTAAATCACAAAAAAAGCCCTTGTTTAGCCATCAAATAATTGATGATCAAACAAGGGCCTTTAAGGGCGGTGCCACCTTAGATTATACTCATTTAGACATTTAGGCTTTACAAG
>Ga0307380_10002866_pt1 | contig 24167 bp, 24 predicted proteins | sample UN3MG_FD_202239 | JGI IMG/M metagenome (GOLD analysis project Ga0307380, IMG submission 202239) | Soil microbial communities from Risofladan, Vaasa, Finland - UN-3 | ecosystem: Environmental > Terrestrial > Soil > Coastal area > Acid sulfate soil | place: Finland: Risofladan, Vaasa | collected... | reverse complement strand
GAGAAGTCGAGGGGGTTTTCGGGGCGACCCGCGGCCACCCAGTCCACGAAGGCCCGGGCGACGTCCGGCCAGGGCTTGCGGACCATCCGCCGCGCCTCGAGCCAAAGGGCGATTTCCTCCGGCACGAGCTCCGTCGCCGCCGCGCCCAGGTTCCACTTCTTCAGCGCCTCGCTGTTGCACTTCTGCTCGTACTGGCCCCCTTCCGGGACGACGTAGAGCGGCTTGCCGAGGTGCAGGCACTCCGAGAGGAGCGTGAACCCGGCGCTCGTGATGACCGCCCGGGCCGTCCGCAAGTCCTCGACGAAGCCCTTCCCTGAGAACGGCTTCGCCGTCAGGTTACGCGCGCGGACGTCGCGCCCCGAGCGGCGCGGGTACGCGACGAAGCGGTACGACGCGAGCGCCTTATGACCGAAGAGCCGGTCCAGCGTCTCGTCGGTGAAGCTGGGCAGGTAAACTAGGACGTGGTCGCCGTCCTCGGCCTCGGCGGCCAATATCACCTTGCGAATTATGGGCGGGATGACCGTTTCGTTGGTGCGCTGCCAGTGGGAGCCGAGGGGGATGTCGGCGGGCGCGTAGTAGTGGAAGACGACCTCGATCATGGGGTCGATCAACAGCGGCCTCGGCGCCCGCCCCTGGAACGCGTAGTTGTGCGCAATACCGATTACCGGGACCTCGTGCGACAGGCCCCACCACGCCGTGAGCGGCTCGAAGTCGGAGACGACGAGGTCGTACGCGCCCTGTATCTCGGCGAAGTCCTCGGCCAGCTCGATCGGTTTGAAAATCTCGATGGTCTTGCCCAGGTCTACGCGGCCTTCGTGGCGAACGTAGCTCAGGCCGTGGAAGGCGCGGTAGGGCTCGAGCTCCGGCGCGCCCCTTGTAAGGCCCTCGCTCGACGTCCCCGATATGATGAGCTCCACCTCGACGCCGGCCTTCCGCAGCAGCGGGACGATGGCGTGCGTCCGCGAGAGGTGGCCGTTGCCGGTGCCCTGCGTGCCGTAAAGTATTTTCATGCCGCCGCCATTTCTATTATCGTTCCCCGGCGTACGCGGTGCGGGCGCCGCGGGCGCCGTAGAGGTCGTCGGAGGGGCCGGTCGGCTCTCGGCCCGCTTCGGCGGCCGCCGCGGGTTCCGCCGGCGCGCCGACGTATTCGAAGAACGCGCCTGGCCACCAGAAGAGGAAGCTGTGGAAGCCGAGCCGGGCCATTTCTTCGTACGCCTTTTCCGGCGTCCAACCTTCGACCTTGACGCGATACGCGGCGACGACGAAGCCCGTTCGGTCGACGCCGGCATGGCAGTGTACGAACACGGGCCTTCGCGCCGGGTCGGCCATCACGGCTAGGGCCTCTTCCACCCGGGCCGGCCGCGGCGCCCGCAGCGGCGAGAGCGGCACGTGCTCGAAATCGATCCCGGCCGCCTCGGCCCAGCCCCGTTCCTGCCGTACCGCGTCCGTCTCCGCCGCGAAGAGTCCCCCCTCCAGGTCGAGTATCGTCTTTATGCCCATGTCGCGCAGCGCGGCGACGTCTTCTTCGCCCGGCCTGCCGCCGCGGTAGAGGCCGGGGCTTACCTCGCCGAAGCGAGTTATCTCCCCCGCGAAGGCCGCGCCCAAGCTGACGGCGACGAGCGCCGCAGACAGCGAGAGCGTTTTAAAGATTTCCCGGGAGGCCCGGCGCAGGTAGAGGAAGCCGGGCATCATACCCCGCCGAGGCGGCCGTTGCCGGTGCCCTGCGTGCCGTAGTATCCTCATAATTTACGCTTCCCCCAGGTACGCCTTGCGGACGCCGTCGTTCGCGCGCAGGTTGGCGCTGGTGTCGGCCAGCACGACGCTCCCCGTCTCCATAACGTACCCGCGGGAGGAGACCTCGAGCGCCATGGCCGCGTTCTGCTCCACCAGGAAGATCGTTATCCCCTCGGCGTTGACGCGTCGTACGGTCTCGAATATGGTCTCGACGTACTGCGGCGCCAGCCCCAGCGAGGGCTCGTCCAGCAGCAGCAGCCGCGGCGACGCCATGAGCGCCCGGGCGATGGCCAACATCTGCTGCTCGCCGCCGGAGAGGGTCCCGCCGCGCTGGCCGCGCCGCTCCGCCAGGACGGGGAAGAGCTCGAAGACGTGCTGAATGCGCCGCCGGCCGTCGCCCCCGCCCCGGGCGAAGGCGCCCATTTCCAAATTCTCGGCCACCGACATCCGCGGGAATATCCGGCGTCCCTCCGGCACCTGGACGATGCCCCGGGCGACGACCTTGTCCGGGTGGAGCGCGGTGATGTCGTCGCCGTCGAAGAACTTGCGGCCGGCCTTCGGCTTCAGGATGCCTGATATCGTCATGAGCGTCGTCGACTTGCCGGCGCCGTTGGCGCCGATGAGGCACACCACCTCGCTCTCGCCGACCTCGAGCGTGACGCGGCGCAGCGCTTCGATGGGGCCGTACGAGACGCTCACGCCCTCCAGTTTAAAGAACGGTCCGTCGTTCACGTTTGCCGCTCCTCGGCGGCGCGTTTGAATTCGTCGACCAGCGCGACCAGCCGCTCCGCCCGTTCGCAATTGGCGCACGTGGTGCCGCGCGTGGTCTCTATTTTGACGCCCGGGCCGGAGCCGGTTACCCAGCCGCGCATCCCGCCGCCCATCCGTATCCCCGTCCCGCCGAAGCGCCACCACTTTATTTGGGCCGGCTCTATCGAGACGATTTCCCCGACGGCTATTTTCTTACGTACGACGCCGTATCGGAGGACCACGTGCCGGCCGTCGAAGGTAACGACGAGGCGGCTGAAATTGACCGCTGCGGCCACCAGGATAAGCACTATGGCCGACCCCATAGCGTACGAAAAGTACCTGCCGCTCCCTTCGCCTGGAGCAGCGGCCATTAAGATTAAGACGACGGCCGCCAGCGCCGGCGGTATCAAGGCGTTCATTTTCGAAAAGACCGAGCTCCAGAACAGGGCCGTCGTCGCCATCGGTCCGCTTTCGCTTCCTTTTTTCATTCCGAGACGAACTTCTCTCCCACGGGAATTAGATACAACGGCAGATAGTCGTCTCCCAATCCCAAAACGTCGAGCACGTCGCCGTCGCGGAAGGCGCCGAGCGGGCAGGCGCCCAACCCCAGCGCCTCCGCCGTCAGTAATATGTTCTGGCCAACGTGGCCTGCCTCGAGCATGCAGTAGCGCTCGGCCCGGTCGCCGTACTTGGCGGCGGTTACGGCCGGCTTCGCGACGACCACGATTATCCCGGGCGCCCGTTTGAGCGGCGCCTGGTCCAAACCCGCCCGGGCGAGGTCGCGGCGGACGTCGCCGTCCACCACCTTCGCCAGGCCGTGGCGGCGCGGCTCGTAGCGCCACAGCGCGACGTCGTCGGCGTAGTAGAGGTTCGTCGGGTAGAGCGCGCCCGCCGACGGGGCGGTACGCAGACCTCGAGCCGAAGTTATGCCCTGGCCCGCCCAAAGCAAATACGCTACCTCCTCCGCCGTCAACTTGCGGTCGCCGTAGGTGCGCGTTGAGCGCCGCGCGGCCAGGACCTCGAGCAGCGGCTCTCCGCCCTCGCACGAGACCGCCGGCAGCTCGCGGAAGTCGGCGGTCCCCGGATTGGCTTCCTTCTCGGCGGCGGCCGGGGGACAAGTTTCTTCCGGCTTCTCCTCGGCCTTGCCGCCGCAGCCGGCGCTAAGTATCAACGCCGCCGTCGCCGTCAACAATAACCCCCGCATGTCAGTGAACCTCCTTGCTCGCCTTCGTCCCCAGGTACGCTTCGATGACGCGCGGGTCGTTCTGGACCTCTTCCGGGCGGCCGGCGGCGATGGCCTCGCCGTGGTCCAGTACGACGACGCGGTCGCATACGTTCATGACGAGCTTCACGTCGTGTTCGATTAAAAATACCGTAACGCCGGTGTCGCGTATCTCGCGTATGAGCTCTAAAAGTTCGTTCTTCTCGGTGGGATTAAGGCCGGCGGCGGGCTCGTCGAGCAGGAGCAGTTTGGGTTTCGAAACCAGCGCCCGGGCGATCTCGAGTCGCCGTTGCAGGCCGTAGGGGAGCGAGGCCGCCTTCCACTCCTCCTTCCCCTCCAGCGCGACGAACTTGACGGCGGCGAGCGCCGCCTCCCGCACGCGGCCCTCGTCGCGGCGGTAGCGCGGCGTAAGGAACACCGCGTCCGCCACGCCCACGCGCGACATGCGATGGCCGCCCACCTCGACGTTCTCCAGGCTCGTCATCTCGTCGAAGAGGTTGATGCTCTGGAAAGTGCGGTAGAGGCCGCGGCCCGCGATCTGGTCCGGGCGGACGCTTCCCTTGGGCGCGAACGCGACGCCCACCACGGTGAAGGCCAGCGCGACGGCCAGCGACGCGGCGCCCGCGCCCGCCGGCGTGAACAGGTACCGTTCGCCGAAGACGAAGGCCACGACCGTGCATACCAACGCGGCGACGGAGAAGAACGGCAGCCACCGCGCGCGCCTCTTGGCGCGGGCGATGACCTTGCCCCGGTAGCGTACGTCGCCGGCGGTGGGCGGATAAATCCCCGTGATGGCGTTGAAGAGCGTCGTTTTGCCGGCGCCGTTGGGGCCTATAAGGCCGACGATCTCGCCCTCGGCGATGGCGAGGCTCACGTCCTTTAGGGCGGCGAGGCCGCCGAAGTTCTTGCTCAACTTCTCGATTCGTAGAAGCTCGGCCATTTACTCGGGTAGTTTTATCAACTCGGTCCTTATAGGGCGGCCTGAATATTTCACCGGGTCGACGGCGAAGTACTTGAAGACGGCCCGGGCGACGTCCATAACGTCGTCGCAGCGCCGGGCGAATTCGTCGTGGCCGGCGCCGGCGGCCAGCAGCGGGACCGGGTTCCTGGTGTGCGAGCGCGTCGACAGGTCCTCGACGTTGCCGTGGTCGCTCGTGAGTATCAACAGGTAGCGCCCCAGGTCGTAATAATTTAGCACGGCGCCCAGCGCGGCGTCAACATCTTCCAGGTAGCGGACCGCGCGCGCTATGTTTTGGCGGTGGCCGGCGAAGTCGGTGAGGAAGTATTCGTAGAGGGTGAAGTCGTGCGCGAGGGCGATGCGGGCGAGCGCCTCGCCGGCTCGAGCCGGCGTCATCAGCTGCACGTCGTCGCCGCGCCGCCGCGCGTACCGCCCCGTCAGGTCGAAGTAGACCGCGTCGCCGCGGTTGAACATCGCCGTATCGCGGAAGCAACCCTCGCCGTAGTACGCCATGGCCGACGTGCACGACATCGGCGCCTCGCCGGCGACGTAGCGCGGGATGGCGGCGGTGGCGTAGGCGTTGGCGAAGGTGGCCTTCAGGCCCGCGCGGCACAGGACCGGGATAAGGCCGTGTTTGTACAGCACGCTCTTGAGGAGGCGGTTGGGCCGGCCCTCCTTGTGGCGGCCTATGAGCTTGGCCGCGTTTACGCCGGTGAAGAGCGCCGTCTGGCCCGTCGCCGACTGCGGTAGGCCCGGTACGCCCAGCGTGGCGTCGAGGGGCACGAGCGTCGCCCGGGCGCCGTGCACGCCCTCGCGCCAGCGTTGCATGTCTATCGGGCCGACTAAGCTCTCGAGGTGGGGCAGCCGGGCGACGAGCAGCGGGTTGATGCTCGCGTCCGGCGGCCCGATGCCCAGGCCGTCGACGAAGAGGAATAAAACCTTTTTATCGGCTTCTCGCGGGGAACTCATTAAGGTTGGGTCTTCCCGTACCGTAATACTATTCGATTCACCCCGTCCTCTTCTTGATGTGGCGCCAGATGACGCGGTCGAGGACGCGCGCCGGCGTCAGCGCCACCTTCTGCCCGGGCGGCAGTTTCTCGTTGGCGGCGTCGTCGATGCGCCGCGCGAGCGCGTTCAGGACGTTGAGGTTGATAAGGCCGTCGTCGCGGATTTCCTTCAGCAGGCGGACCGCGGTCTCGACGTTGCGCGCCTTCTTGCTGGTATGGTAGATGTAGCTGTAGAACGTGTAGACGTAACGGTCCAGTATCGGCACCAGCGCCGGCCTCTTGAGGTGCAATATCTTCGACGCTACCGCCACGTCGACCCCCTTTATATCGGCCAGCGACGTTATCAGCTCGCGCAGCGGGCCGTCGACGACCCCGAGTATCTCGCCCTCGTCCATTGAGAACAGGTCCGCCCGGAATTCTATTTTATGGAGCGCGTTGGCGATGGCTTTCTTGCTTTTTATGGCCCGCCGTATTTCGGCCGGCTTCACGGCGCGTATCCTCGCGATGCGGAGCGCGGCGTCGACGTCGGCCGTCGTTATCTCGTCGCTGGGGTTGACGTGGGGGTCGTACTCGAGGATGTCGCGGCCGTAATCGGCCTCCCCCGCCTCTATCTCCGCGATCATCTTGTCTTCGTCGACGTAGATTTCGCGGCCGTCCGTGAATTCCAACTTCGCCATAGATATCCCCCTTTTAGCCGCGCGGCTTCAGGCCGGCGGTTCCGTATCCTTTAACATCTTCTCGAACGTCGCGGCGTCGACGACTTTGACGCCCAACCTCTCGGCCTTCGCGAGCTTGGAGCCCGGGTTCCCGCCGGCGACGAGGTACGACGTCTTCGACGAGACGCCGTCGGTCGCCTTGCCGCCCCGCGCCGCGATCGCTTCGTGAGCCTCCTCGCGGCTCATCGTCGGCAGCGTCCCCGTTACCACGAACGTCAGGCCGGCCCAGGGCCCCGTCGGCTCCGCCGCTCGTTCCTCCTCCAGTTTGACGCCGGCGCGCTTCAATTTGTTTATTATATCGCGGACTTCGGGCCGGCGGAAGAACTCCACCACGCTGCGCGCGACGACTTCGCCCACGCCCTTTATGGCCTCCAGCTCCTCCTCTTCGGCGGCCGTCAAGCGGTCGACGGAGCCGAAGTGGCGCGAGGTGAGCTTCGCGGTCTCGAAGCCGACGTTGGGGATGCCCAGGCCGAAGAGGACGCGCGTCAGCCCCCGGCCCTTGGAGCCCTCGACGGCCGCGAGCAGGTTCTTCTCCGAGAGGTCGCCGAAGCCCTCCAGCGCCGCCAGCTTCCCCGGCTCGAGGAAGTACAGGTCGCCCGGGTCGCGCACGCCCAACTTGTCGTATAGGACCGCGGCCACCTTTTCGCCCAACCCCTCGATGTCCATCGCGCCGCGCGAGCCCCAGAGCTCCAGGCGGCCGCGCGCCTGAACCGGGCAGTCCCAATTGCGGCAGAAGAGGCCCACGACGCCCTCTTCCTTCGTGAGCGGCGTCCCGCAGGCCGGGCACTTGGCCGGGACCGGCGTCGGCCTGGAGCCTTTGGGCCGTAGTTGATACTCCACCTCGGCGACGTAGGGGATGATGTCGCCCGCCTTCTCGACGTTCACGGTATCGCCGGCGCGCACGTCAAGCTCGGCCACGCGCTCGGGGTTGAAGAGGCCGGCGCGTTTGACGGTCGTCCCGGCCAACAAGACCGGCTCGAGGTCCGCCACCGGCGTGATGGTCCCGGCGCGCCCTACGGACCACTCGATGCCGTTCACCTTCGTCGCCGCGCGCTCGGCCTTGAATTTATACGCGATGGCCCAGCGCGGCGCCTTGGCCGTCGTGCCCAGCTTCTCGTGGGCCGCGAGCGATTCCACCTTGAGGACGATGCCGTCGATGTTGAAGGGGAGGTCGCCGCGCTCGGCCTCCACGTCGCGGTGGAACTTGAATACCTCGTCCAGGTTCGCGCAGCGGCGGCGGTTGGGGTTGACGCGGAAGCCCCACCGCGCCAGGTGCTCGAGCGCCTCGTACTGCGTCGGGATGTCGGCCTCCTCGGTGATGACGTAGTAGAGCCAGGCGCGGAGCGGCCTCCTGTCGACCTCGCCCGGCTCGAGGAGCTTGAGGCTGCCGGCGGTGGCGTTGCGGGGGTTGGCGAAGAGCGTTTGGCCGTCGCGTTCGCGGCGGCGGTTGAGCTCGGCCAAACCCTCGCGCGTCATGTACGCCTCGCCGCGGACTTCCAGCCGCCCGGGCGGCGGCTCGTTGAGGCGGAGCGGGACGTCGTGGATGGTCCTGAGGTTGGCGGTGATGTCGTCGCCGGTGAAGCCGTCGCCGCGGGTGGACCCGCGCACCAGGGCGCCGTCCTCGTACTCGAGGGCGATGGCGACGCCGTCTATCTTGGCCTCGCACACGTACGCCGCGTCGTCGCCGTCCAGGCCCTTGCGGACGCGCTCGTCCCACTCCCGCACCTCATCCTCGCTGTAGGTATTGTCGAGCGAGAGCATGGGCGGCTCGTGCCGCACCTTGGCGAAGCCCTCCGCCGGCGCGCCGCCCACGCGCTGCGTCGGCGAGTCGGGCGTAACCAGCTCCGGGTGCTTCTCCTCCAACTCGCGCAGCCGCCGGTAGAGCCGGTCGTACTCGTAGTCCGATATCTCCGGCTCGCCCTTGACGTAATACAGGTAGTCGTGGCGCCGGACCTGGTCGCGCAGGCGCTCGAGCTCGGCCTGTACGTCGTTGACGTCTTCGGTCATAACATATCCTCTTCAGGCCGGGAATATTAGCACGGCGGCCCGGCCGGGGCAATATTTTACCAAAAAAACCGGCCTCGCGCCTTGACGCGGCGGTTTTTTCGTCTATAATTTAAGGGATAAGGCGATTTAAGGCCGGCTCAAACTCCGCCCGGGAGGCGCCGTTGTATGGACGACAACTTATGGGACTGGGTCGTAGACGAAGCCGAGAAGGGTTTGCACGCGTACCGGAAGGAGGGGGACCTCCCCTCCGGCCAGGCCTCGAGCTGGACGCTTAGCACGCTGGCGGCGGCGCGATTGGTCCAGGCGGTGGAGGAGTTCCGCAAGACCTCCTCGGACCTCTCCAACCGCCTCATCCTCATCACGCTGCTCCTGTTCGTAATAGGATTGTGTCAGGGCGCGTTCCTGATGGTGACGCTGATCACGCCGTACGTGACGAAGTGAGGGTGTATTTCGTTAAGAGTAATAAAACCCCGGCCTAAGGCCGGGGTTATTTTTACGCACACTTCGCCCCCTCGCTCGCGGTACCTGCGGGCCTTCCGCGAACGTGGGGGAGGGCGTGGTGCCCTCGAGCCGCCGCAGGCCTGGCGGCCGCCTTAGCGCCGGATGCCGAGCGCCCGGATTACGTTCCGGTAACGCTCGATATCCTTGTTCTTGAGGTAATCGAGTACCCGGCGCCGCCGGCCTACCAGGAGCAGTAGTCCCCGCCGGCTGTGCTTATCCTTGGGGTGGCTCCGCAGGTGGTCGGTGAGGTGGTTGATGCGCTCGGTGTAGAGCGCGATCTGCACCTCCGCCGAGCCGGTATCGCGCTCGTGCTTGCGATGCCGCTCGATTACGGCCTGCTTGTTTTCTTTCGTGACGGGCATGATTTTATAATCCGTGACGGCCGCGCCCGGGGGCGCGACCCTGTTAATGGCTGAATAGTATCCGGCGCGCTTTCTTCTCGTCCTCCACCAGTTGCTCGCGCAGCGCCGCGGCGTCGTCGAACTTCTGCTCGTCGCGCAGCCGCGAGACGAACTGCACGCGGACGCGGCGTCCCAGGATGTCGCGGGCGAAGTCGAAGATGTGGACCTCGAGCTGGGGCTCGGCCGCGGCCTCCTCCTCGAACGTGGGCCGGAAGCCGAGGTTCAGGAACGCGCCGAAGGGCCCCTCCGCGACGTGGCCTTCCTCGTCCATGATATTGCCCAGCGCGGCGTACACGCCGGGCGCCGGCAGCATCTTGGCGTCGAGCTTGACGTTGGCCGTGGGATACCCGAGCTCGCTCGCGCCGACGCCGGACCCTTTCTCCACCATACCGCGGAGCTGGTAGCGGTAGCCTAAATATTTGTTGGCCTCGGCCACGTCGCCTATCCGCAGCTTGCGCCGGACCAGCGTGCTGGAGACGATCATGCCGTCCACGGCGAAGGGCGGCGCGGCGTGGGTCTCGAAGCTGTACTTCTTGCCCAGCAGGCTCAGGAGGCTGATGTCGCCGCGGCCGTCGTGGCCGAAGTGGTGGTCGTAGCCCACGCATACCCCCCGGGCGTGCAGCGCGCCCACCAGCACCTCCTCCACGAACTGGTCCGCGGCCATGCGCCGCAGCTCGTCGTCGAAGGGGAGCGCCAGCGCCGCGTCGGCGCCGGCCGCGGCCAGAAGCTCCAGCCGCTCGTCGGCGTAGTTCAGCCGCTGCGACGCCGCTGAGCTGTTTTTATTCTCGTCCGGTTCGCCGAACGTCACGACCACCGCGGCGCCTCGGCCGGCTTGCGCCATCTCTTTCAGCTCCCGCAGCAGCGCCTGGTGGCCGAGGTGAACGCCGTCGAAGGTGCCGACCGTAACGTACGGCGCGGGCGCCGGGTCGGCCGAAATTTCTTTAAGCGAACGCCAAATTTTCATAACGTCAACGCCTCGCAAGTGGGTGGTAAATTAGCACTTCGGGCCGCCGTTGTCAAGTGATATCGCGTAGAAAACGGATATCGGGTTGACGCGGCCCGTTGCGGGTGCTATAGTATAAGGATAAGAGAGGATACTTGACGGGTTCCCAAAGGTTACCGCTATATCGGCGCACGTCGTTCGGTGAAAGCACTATTTTTATTTGAGCAGGGACGCCGGGTTTCGCGCCGATAGCCAACGTTACAGGAGGTCTAAGTATGAGGTACTCCGCAATCGTGTTAATAGCTGCTCTGGCCGTTTGCGCCGGTGCAGCGGTAGCTACGAGCTACAACCTCTGCCGGGAGGACCACACGCCTCCGGCGTACCAACCCCCGCTCGACGACAAGATCGGCGAAGTCGCCGGGTTTCAAGTGTTGGGGATGTTCTTGTCGCTCGGCGGCTTCGATTGCCCCCAAGACACTATGAGCCAGATCCAGCAGATGAACGCTGGATACGAAGCTGACGAATACATGCCGCGGTACGAAGAGGCCGCCGCCATCCACGATTGGCTCGACGCTACCCACGACGTATATAGCGAAGGGGAAGTGCCGCGCGATTGCCCCGTATGCGGCTTCCCGCATGACGCCGACGAGTTCCGTACCCTCGTAATGGAAAAATTAGCCCGGCGTAACGAAATATCCTCAGAAATAGACGCCGTCTGGGCGGGCTACGCCCTTGACGCGTGGGAGATGGTCCCCGAAGCGAGCCGGGAGGCGTTTTTAGACTGGAGCAACTCACAGAGCGGCGAGTAGCTTATCGCCCAGGTAGCGACCTGCTGGCGGACGGGGTGTCAGGACCCTTCGGGGGCGCGTTTTAGGTAAAAAGGCCGACGTAAAAGCGCAGATGCCCGGCCCTTAAGCCTGACGCGCCGACCGGGGGATCGGACCTAAAGGCGTTCCGGCCCGTTAATTTTGTTGACATTATCGAAGGCCTATGTTATCCTATTAGAGAAATAGGCAAAGGGTATTATATACGTAGTTAGATTTAACGGCTTTAGCCCAACCGGCGGAAGCGCTTTTTAACGTAAATTAGGGAAGGAGACGTGCTTAGTAATGGCCTCGGAAAGCGAATATACCGTTTTAGGCGTAAAATTCGACGATAAATCAGGTTGGCCGGTCATAGTATTAAAGGCCCCCGGAAACGGTACGGCCTTCGGAATATGCATATCCACGCTCAACGTATATCCGGCGGTAGTGGCAACGGAACCGGAGAAATGGCCCGATTGCGCCGGGAGGCCGGTAACGCAGGATTTCACCTTGGCCTTGGCCCGAGCGGGCGGCCTACGAATTGAACGGTTGGTCATCGACCGTTTAACGGAGGAGGGGATATTTACCGCGGCCGTCGAGGTACGTTCGCCCGAGGGCCGAACCGCGCGGCTGGACGCTCGCCCTTCCGACGCCATACCCGTCGCGCTCGGCGCCGGCGCCCCGATATTAGTCGCGGACGACGTAGTCGCGAAGGTAAAATCCTATCCCCTTGAAGAATTGCCTTATCGCGACATAAAACCCGAGGACGTCCCCGGGCTATAAACAAGGCCGTTCCCGTACAGATACCCGCGCCGCTAAGCCGGCGCGGTTTTTTCGCCGCCGCCTGCGGTGCGAATTCCTTGACACCGAATGTCGGCCTTGGTATATTCCTAATAAGGCCATGACCGGCGATACTCCGCGCCCCCGGGCCGTCGTTTCCGTCGTCGCCGAGCCGGACCGCTACGGCGCGGTAAAGGGGGCGTTGTCGGCGCTCGGGCCCGACTTGCCGGCGAGGCTGGCGGCCGCGAAAAAAGTTTTAATCAAACCCAACTTCGTCTCGTGCCGGCACCCGGCGTCGGCGACGCACGTGGACGCCTCGCGCGCCGTACTCGAGTATATAATGCCCCACGTCCGGGGCGAGGTCGTAATCGCGGAGGGGCCGGCCCTCGGCGAGGCGGACGAGGGCTTCGACGCGTACGGCTACCGCGCGCTGGCCGCAGAGTTCGGCGCGACGCTGGTCGACCTCAACGCCGCGGCGACGACGACGCTCGAGGTATTCGACGAGGAGTTCAGGCCGTTGGCGGTGCGCGTGGCGAGGCCGGTTCTCGAGAGCGATTTCCGGATAGCCGTCGGCCCGCCCAAGACCCACGACGCAGTCATAGTTACCCTGTCCATAAAGAACATGGTTATGGGGGCCGTCGTACGGACCGGGGAGGCGATGGCGGACGGCGACGACAAGTGGGCGATGCACCGGGGTTACCGGGCGATGAACGTCAACCTGTTCTTGGTGGCGCGCGCGGTATGGCCGCATCTGGGCGTCGTGGACGGCCACGAAGCGATGGAAGGCGACGGCCCGATATACGGCACGCCGGTGCCGTGGGGGTTCACCGCGGCGTCGCTCGACGCGCTGGCGCTCGACTACGTCGTGTGCAAGATGATGGGCGTCGAGCCGTCCCGAGTGGGGTACTTGTATTACGCCGCTCGAGCCGGCCTGGGCGCGTTTGCCGAGGGAGATATCGAGACCGCGGGGGGCGGCGACCCGGCCGCGTTGACCCGTACGTTGAAGTTACATTCCACCGCCCGGGCGCAACTCGAGTGGCGCGTAGGCGAGGAGCAACTCGCGAGACTGGCCGTACTGTGACGGCCGGCGGAGGTACCGATGAAAATAACGCCCCAGGACATCCACGCTCAGGAGTTCCGGCGTAGCCTTCGCGGTTACGACATGGACGAGGTGGACGCCTTCCTGGCCCAGGTAGCCGACGAGCTGGAAACGCGCGTCCAAGAGAACCTGCAGTTCAAGGACCGGACAAAGGTCCTGGAGGAGCGCGTAGCCGAGTACCAGAGATTGGACGAGCGGCTGAAGGAGACGCTGGTCACGGCCCAGGAGATGAAGGAAGAGATAGCGAAGGCGTCGCAGTATAAGGTGGAGGCCGCGGCGGCGCAGGCCCGGGCCGAGGCGCAGCGCATCGTCGCCGACGCCCATAAAAAACTGATATGGATACAGTCGCAGGTCGACGACCTCAGGCGCTATCGGGATTCCTTTGTTATCCGTTACAAGGCTTTCCTGGATCAGCAGTATCGCTTGCTGGCCGATTATGCTAAAAGCGAGGGGGCCGGCGCCCGAGCCGAGAAACCCCGCCAGCCGGAACCTCGCGAGAAGCCGGCAGCCCCTCGGAAAGAAAAGACGGCCGAGGGCGGCGAGCTCGAGATCGAAGTAGCGCGCGAGGACGACGCGGAGGGCGACGTTGGCTAGGCTCGAGGTCGAGGTGTCGCCGAAGGCGCGCCGGCCCGGCGTCGTGGGGCGGCGCGGCGACGTGTTGAAGGTTCGGGTGGCGGCCCCGCCCGAGGGCGGCCGGGCCAACAAGGAATTGATACGCTTGGTTGCCGGTTTCCTGGGAGTACCGCGCGCCAGCGTAACCGTCGCGAGGGGAGCCGCGTCCCGCCGCAAGCTCTTGGAAATAGAAGGGCTCGCCGTCGGCGACCTGGCCGCGGCGTTAGCGCGGGCGTCCCCTTTGGACGGGTAACGCCGCCGGGCGGCGCCGTTGCCGGGCGGCGCAACCGCCGCTCGAGCCGGTAAACGGGTTTTACCTTGCAAATGGAACGGCGCTGTCGTATATTCTTAAACAAGGTGTATTTCCGGTTTTAACCATTCGCCGGGAGGACGGAGGAAAGAGCGAGAAGTGATTGAGATTAGATTCCACGGCCGCGGCGGCCAGGGCGCCGCGGTAGCGTCGAGCATAATCGCCGACGCTATCTTCAGCGAAGGGCGCGAAGTACAGTCGTTCCCTATGTTCGGCGTCGAGCGGCGCGGCGCGCCGGTGGCGGCCTTCATCCGCGTGGACGACAAACCCATTCGCGTGAAGTGCGAGATCGAGGACCCGCGATACGTTATGGTAATGGACCCTACGCTGTTAGAAGCGGTCGACGTCACCGCCGGGGTTCAGGCCGACGGCGTTGTCGTAGTCAATTCGCCCCTCGAAGCCAAGGAACTCGGGTTGGCCGAGGGCTTCCAAGTCTTTACCTTCGACGGGACGACGTTGTCGGAGCAACACGGTTTGGGTACGCGGACCGCGCCCATCGTTAACACCACTATGTTGGGCGTCTTCGCCAAGGTAACCGGCCTGGTCGGTATCGACGCGCTGGAGGCGTCTATCAACAAATATTTCCCCCGCGACCGGGACGGGAAAAACGCCAAAGCGGCCCGGGCCGCGTACGAAGCCGCCGACAGCGGCTAGGGGCGGCGCCGGGTAAACGTGATCGCGGTGGTGGCGGGCTCATGGCCGAGCCTGAGCTGGAACAACTTCTATTTATCGACGAGTGTACGCGGACGTACAACCGCCGCTACTTCTTCCGCCGACTGGACGAAGAAGTAGCGCGCGCCCGCCGGTACGGCCGTACGTTCGCGTTGCTGTTCGTCGACGTCGACCGGTTCAAGGAGATAAACGACGTCTTCGGCCACCTCGCCGGCGACGAGGTGTTGCGCGACGTCGCCGACCGCCTCCGTAACGTCGTGCGCGGCGTCGACCTCGTCTTCCGCTACGCCGGCGACGAGTTCGCGGCCATACTTCCCGAAACCAGCGCCGACGAAGCGGTGGTCGCGGCCGACCGCGCACTGACGGATTTCCGCCGCACCCCCGTCTATTCCTCCCGCGCCAAACGCGACATTCACGTAACGCTGAGCATCGGCGTCGCGGCTTTTCCCGTCGACGCGCCCGACTCCCAGGCGCTGCTCGAGAAGGCCGACCGGGCGCTCTTGGTCGCCAAGCACCGCGGCCGGAATATGGCCGTTGACCAGGCCCGGGCAAGCGAGGCCGAGGCTTTGGAGGAACGCCTCGCCCGGCCCGTCTTCTGCCCCAAGATGGTCGGCCGGGGACGGGAGAGGAGACTACTCCGGAAACTGTGGGCGCGGGCGACGGAGGGCCGGGGCGGGTTGGTAGCGGTCATCGGCGAGACCGGCGTCGGCAAGACGAGGTTGGTGCGCGATTTCGTCGAATTCACCGGCCTCCACGGCGTGCCGGTTTTGGAGGGGCAATCCTTCGAGGAGCCGACCGGTTTCGCGTACCAGCCGTTCCGCGAGGCGGTGGGCGGCTTCCTCAAGTCGCCGCGCGAAGGCGTGGCGGCGCGGGTGACGGCGATTCCGCGCGCGTACCAGCGGGAGCTCTACAACGTCGTTCCCGAGCTGGCCGCTTTCGGCTTCGACACGGCGCCGTTCTACGAGCTCGGGGCGGAACAGGCGCGGCTGCGCCTTTTCGTAGGCTTTCGGTATCTTTTGGCCGCGCTCGCGGCCGAGTCGCCCCTGGCGTTGATTCTGGAAGACGTACACTGGGCCGAGGAAGGGTCGTTGTCGCTGCTGAGGTTCCTGTTGAACGGCCTGACTACGGAGAAGATTATCGCCATCGCGACGTATCGGCCGGAGGAATTGGCGGAGCGGAAGCGGCGCGCGCCGGCGTCGTCGGCCGTGCTCAAGGCCGTTATCCACGACCGCAACGTCGAGACCATAAAGCTGGAACGCCTCGGCAGCGAGGAAGTCGCGGAGATGATACGGCTCATCTTCCGCGTTCCCGACGTGGCGCCGGCCTTCGTCGAATTCGTGTACGGCGAGACCGAGGGGAACCCGCTGTTCGTGGAGGAGACGCTGAAGTCGTTCTACGAAGACGGCCTCTCGCCCCGGAAGTACGCGGTGGAAGGCGCCCCGATACCCGCCGATTACGAGGTCCCCGGGTCCGTGCGCGGGATTATCCAGCGGCGCCTGGGCCGGCTGGACGACCGTACGATAAGGGTCTTGGAAGTTTCGTCCGTCTTCAGCGACGAGTTCGCGCCCGAAGGCATTCGCGCCGCGGTTCCTATCAACGAGGGCTACCTGGCGGATATCCTGGACGTGTGCGTCGAGCACGAGCTGGTCGTCCCGGCGGCCGTAACCGCCGAAAGGTATCGCTTCTCCCATAGAAAGATTCGCGACGAGATATACCGCCGCATCGGCGCGCGCCGGCGTAAGCGCCTCCACCAGAAGATATGCCGATACCTGGAGGAGCGTTTCCGGGGGGGCGACTTGGACGTCGTCGCCGACCTGTCGTGGCATTCCTTCGTGGGAGAGATATGGGAGAAGGTTCTGGTATTCGCGCGGCTGGCCGGGGACCGGGCGTGGGCGGCGTACGACGCGCCGGAAGCGTTGAAGCACTACGACCGCATAGCCGCCGCGGCCGCCAAAGTAGGCAAGGGCGGCTTCGGCGACGAGCTTATACGGCGCGAGCTGGTGGAGCTTAATACGCGCCGGGGCGAGATATATCTGGCTCAGGGTGAATTCGCCGAGGCCGCGGCGGTGCTCGAGAAGGCGAAAGCCGCGGCGGAGGAGATAGGCGACCGCCTGGGCCTGGCCAAGGCGATGAACCTCGCCGGCCGAGCCTACGGCGCCGCCGGGGATGAGCGGCGCGCCGTCTCGAACCTCAACGCCGCGTTGACTATCTTCAAAAAGCTCGACGCCACCGCCCATATCGCCCGGGCGCTGTACAATCTGGGCGAGCACCGCCGGCGTGCGTTCGACCTGTCCAAGGCCATGAGCTACTTCCACATGGCGGAAGTGATCGCGTTAAAGGGCGGCGACAAGAGCCTGCTCATGTTGGTGGCCGACGGCATAGGTTCCATCGCGTCCGCGCAAGGCGACCAGCGCGCCGCCGCCAAGTACTACCGCCGCGCGTTGAAATCCGCGCGGGACACCGGCGACCGGGGGGGCGAGGCCGCGGTGCAGGCCCATTTGGGGGCCGCCGTCTTCCGCGCCGGCAAGTATAAAGAGGCGTTGCGTTATTACAAGGACGCATTGGCGACCGCGACGAGCCTGGGCAATAGGCCGGCGACGGCCGCGATTCTGGTGGGTGTCGGCGTCGTTAAGTACTACGACGACGACCTCGCCGGCGCCGTGGACCGTTTCGAGCGGGCGGCGGCCACGGCGCACGAGACGGGCCATAGACGGCTCGAGGCCGAAGCGCGGTATCAGCTGGGGTTGGCCAAATTGCGCCGTCCGGATTTCGCGGCCGCGGTGGAGGAGTTGAGGACGGCGTCGCAGGTCGCCCGCGCCGCGGGCGATACTTTCCGGCAGTGCCTGTGTCGGCTCGCGCTGGCGGCGGCGCAGGCCGAGGCCGGCCGGGTCGCGTCCGCCAAGCAGTACTTGCGGCAAGCCGCCCGCAACGCCGAAGAGCTACCCTCGTTTAACCTCGAGCCGTATTACGACTACATCTGCGGCAGGGTGGCTCTGGCCGCCGGCGGCGAAGCCGAAGCGTGCCGGCTTTTCGCGGCCGCTGCGGCGCAGGCCAGGAAATCGCCGGAACCCTACCTGCCGCTCCGGGCGCGGCTGCGGCTCGCGGCGGCGTACGCGGCCGCGGGCCGGCTCAAACGGGCGGAGCAGGCCGCCGGGGCCGCGGCGACCGAACTGCTCGGCAAAGCGCCGGGGCGCCGTTTCGCCGGCGTGTGCCACCGCGTGAACGGCCTGATAGCCGCCGCGCGCGGCGAACAGGCCAAGGCCACGCGTCAATTTAAAAAAGCCGTAAATATATTGGCCGCGACCGACACCCTTGCCGCGGCGGAGGCGCGGGCCGACTTCGGCGCGTGCCTGGCCGCCGCGGGAGACGCCCAACGCGCCCAGCCGCTGCTCGTCGCCGCGGCCAGGTATTTCGATAGTATAGGTAACAAGAAGAAAGCGAGCCGGGTACGCGCCAGGGCCGAAAAGAAAAAGGCGCGCCGCGCCCGCAAACGTAGCGCGAGGTGAAGATGACCGAGAAGATCGAGATCCGCGGCGCCTGCGACATGCCGCCCATGGCCAAGAGCCTGGGGAGAATGTCCTGGAACCTGACCGGCTCGTGGCGCAACGTCACGCCGGTCATAGATTACGAGAAATGCACCATATGCATGCTCTGTTGGAAGTTCTGTCCCGACCTGGCCATAACCTGTACCGAGCCGCCGCAGATAATACTCGACTACTGCAAAGGGTGCGGCGTCTGCGCCGAGGAGTGCCCGGCGAATTGCATCGACATGAAGGAAGGTCTTTAACGCGGGGAGCTCCGGCTTCCTCCAAGTTCTTTGTGAAAGGTTAAAATATGAAACAAGTCTTAACGGGTAACCACGCCGTCTCGCACGCGGCTCGCGTAGGCCGGGCGCAGGTGGTCTCGGCGTACCCCATCACGCCCCAGACGCAGGTCGTGGAGAAGATAAGCGAGTTCGTGGCCGACGGCATCATGGACGCCAAGTTCATCAAGGTGGAGAGCGAGCACTCGGCGATGGTGGCCTGCATCGGCGCCTCCGCCGCGGGGGCGCGCGCCTTCACCGCGACGTCGGCCCAGGGGCTGGCGTTGATGCACGAAGTCCTCCACTGGGCGGCCAACGCCCGCTTGCCCATCGTACTGGCGAACATCAACCGCGCCATGGCGCCGCCGTGGACGATCTGGACCGACCAGATCGACAGCTTGAGCCAGCGCGACACCGGCTGGATGCAGTTCTACGCCGAATCGAACCAGGACGTCTTCGACAGCATCTTGATCTCGTTCAAAGTCGCCGAGCAGGTTTTGCTGCCGGCGATGGTGGTTTTGGAGGCCTTCTTCCTGAGTCACACCACGGAGCCGGTGGATTTCCCGGAGCAGGAGGAGGCCGACCACTTCCTGCCGCCCCGCGTCGCCACTCATACCGTCGACCCCGAACACCCCGCGGCTTTCGGCGGCCTTACCGGCCCCGACCACTACTACGAGCTTAAGTATATGGAGCACAACGCCATGCTGGAAGCGAAGGACGTCATCGAGCGGACGGCGCAAGAGTACGGCGACGTCACGGGCCGGTATTACAAAATGGCCGACCCCTACCGGTGCGAGGATGCCGATACGGTGCTCGTAGTTTCCGGCGGCGTCGCGTCGACGGTCAAGGACGCGGTGGACGAGGCTCGAGCCGCGGGCAAGAAGCTCGGTTCGCTTAAAATTTGGACCTTCCGGCCCTTCCCCCGCGGGGAAGTTCGCGAGTTGCTGCTGGGTAGAAAGAAGGTCGCCGTCGTGGACCGCAACATTTCCTTCGGCCAGGAGGGGATATTCTGCACCGAGGTGAAAGCCTCGCTTTACGGCCAGGACGGCGCGCCGCCGGTATCGGGTTTCATCGCCGGCCTGGGCGGCCGCGACGTCAAGGTCCGCGACTTACTGGCCGTCGCCGAAGCGGCGGAGAAAGACGATTGCCCCGAATTCAACTGGTACGGCGTCAAGCCCTGACGGCCCGGGCCGCGCCTTATTTCGTTATTTAAGGAGTACCGTGATGGCTGAAGTCCCGAAGAAGTTGACGATACCGCCCGAGGAGTACATATGCTCCGGGCATCTGGCGTGCCAAGGGTGCGGCGCCGCGCTGGCGATGCGGTACGCGCTCAAAGCCTTGGGGCCCAACACCGTATACACCGTCCCGGCGTGCTGTTGGTCCGTTATCGACGGCCCGTTCCCGTATACGACGCTGGGGGTTCCGCTTTTCCATATTGCGTTCGAGGCCGCGGCGGCTTCGGCCTGCGGCCTGGCCGCCGGTTTGGAAATGATGGGCAAGAAAGGCGTGAACGTCGTGGCCTGGGGTGGCGACGGCGGCACCGCCGACATCGGCATTCAGTCTCTCTCGGGCGCCGCGGAACGCAACGACAATATCCTCTACATATGCTACGACAACGAGGCGTACATGAACACGGGCGTGCAGCGCTCGAGCTCGACGCCGTGGGGCGCTTGGACGACGACGACGCCCGCGCGTCACTTCAAGAACCGGCCCAAGAAGAACGTCGTAGATATTATGGTGGCGCATCAGATTCCGTACGTCGCGACGGCGGCGATGGCTTTCCCGGAGGACTTGGTAGCAAAGGTAGCCAAGGCCAAGGACATCGAGGGGACGAAGTACATACAAATCCTGGCGAGTTGCCCGCCGGGTTGGCGGATGGCCCCCGAGTATTCCGTGAAGTCCGTGCGGCTGGCCGTCAATACGAGGATGTGGCCGCTCCTGGAAGTGGACCGGGGCGTCTATAAAATAAACCGTAAACCGCGTAAGTACACGCCGGTCGCCGAGTACTTGAAACTCCAAGGCCGCTTCGCCCACCTCACGGAAGAACAGGTCCAGGAGATACAAGAGATGGTCGACGCGAACTGGGACCGTCTATTGTTCCTGGAGAAGTCGACGCACGAGATGGCGGGCTTGCCGTTGAAGGGCGAGAAGGCCGCGGCGCCGAAAGGCAAAGGGTCCGAAGCGGCGGCCGGTTAAAGTTAAGTCGCAGAAAGGGGGTATGAATTGTGCGGCGCGCGTTGATTGTGGCGATAGTTACGCTGACCTATACCGCGGTTGCCGGGGCTGTGATATACGATACGCACGAAAATTCGGCCTCGTCGCCGACGATCGCGGTAGTCGATGGCGACGTCTACGTGGCTTGGGCACGGCTCGGTCGCATGATGAAGTTTGCCCGGTTTGAATTGTCCGCGAGCCGGGGAGGCGAGGCTTACGCCCAGGCGTCGCAGCCGTTGACGTCCCGTACGAACGACCCTTTCGCCATGGTCGTCGGGGACGACGGCATTTTCCTGGCCTGGGTCGACTACCGTACGGGAAAAGCGGAACTGGCGCGGTACGAACCCAAAGGTAAGGAGAAATTCACCCGGAGCGATGCCCGTAGCACGCAGGTCAAGCCGAAGGGCGGCGTGAGCCTGGCGTACGGCGACGGCCGGCTGTACTTGGGTTATACCGACCCCGACGACGACCTCGTGCGCGTGGTCTCGTACAAAGTGTCGAGCAAGGGCAAACTCTCGCGCGAGAACGAACGCAAGTTGGCGGAATGTGAAACGGTCGTCGGCTCGTCGATAGCGCTTCACGAGGGCAAATTGCTCGTAGCGTGGATAGATTCCGACAAAAAATTTATGGTTACGGCGTACGCTGCGGAGAAGTCGTCCAAAGGCCCCAGCTACAGGCATTTAAAGGATACGCGGACCGAGATCAGGGTCAATCCCGACCCGATGGATAAGCCGGGCCTGACCGCGGCGGGCGGCGAGGTGTATTTGGCGTACGTCAACCGGAGCGATAAGACGGCGCACGTCAAGTTTTACACGTTGGAGGCCGACGGCTCGTTGCGTTCCGTGGGGGAGACGCGCGTCAACGAGAGGCCGGCCTACCCGGTTAACGTCGCCGCGTCGGCGGATAAAGTATACGTCGCGTTGGTCGACGCCAACAAGGACCTGATGATTGCCGAGCAGTGAGTGGGGTACGGTTGCGTCGCGTTTGAAAACCGGCCGCGAGGGCCGGTTTTTTCGTCGATTGAGAGGACCTTCCCGTAGCTGGGTCGGGGGGTAGGCCGTCGGGTCTAGTTTTTATCGGTTTGCCGGGAGGGTGCCGAAGCCGGGATGGCGGAGCCGTGGCCGGGGGAAGCGGCCGGGGCGGCAGGTTTCGCCGGTTCTCCCGCGGGTTTTTTCTCGGCGTCCTTTTTGGCGTGGCGCTCCTTTTGGCCCATATCGCAATAGCCGTCGAGGATGGCGGATTCGCCTACGATCAGGTTTTTGGTTATAACGTTGCCGACGAGTTCGGACTTGGCTTGTAGTTCCAGGCTCTCGCGCGCCGTGACGTCCCCCAGTACTTTGCCGCCGACGACGGCGACGTTGGTGTCGACGGTGGCTTCGATAACGGCCTCTTTGCCGACGAAGACCGAGTCCGCCTTGATTTTGCCTTTAAACGTCCCGTCTATCTTTAGGCCTCCCGCCACTACGATTTCGCCTTCGTACTGCGAGCCTTTGCCGATAATGGAGTTGAGCTTACTATCGCCGGCGGAACTGACGTCTTTTCCGAACATTCGTTTTAGGCTCCTTTCTCGAAGCGTTTTAAGCCGGAAGCTATGCTTTCAATAACGAATTGGTTGTTTTATTTCGGCGGCTCGGGGGGCGGGGGCGGTTCCTTGTCGCCTCCGGCCTTCTCGTCGCCCGCCGGAATACCGCCCTCGCGTTCATCGCCCGAGGGTCTTTCCTCTTGTTGCGGCGGCGCTTCCTCCTCCGCCGGCGGGAGGGGCTCCTCTTCCTCTCCTCTCTCGGCCCGCGTCATATACTTGGCCGGGTTGACCGGCACGCCGTGTAGGCGGACCTCGTAATGGAGGTGGGGGGCGGAGCTCCGGCCCGTGCTGCCGACGAGCGCTATGGCGTCGCCGCGTTCTAATTTTTGGCCCACGCGCACTTTTAGCTCTCGGTTGTGGCCGTAGAAGGTGCTGTAGCCGGTAAGGCCGTGTTGGACGATGACGAGGTTGCCGTAAACCGGGTTTTCGCCCGCGAACGTTACGACGCCCGGGGCCGTTACCGCGACGGGAGTACCCTCGGGACAGGCGACGTCGCAACCGTTATGGAAGGAGTGTCCCTCCAGGCCGGCGTTTTCGCCGAACCCCCGCGTTACCCAGCCGTTTTCCACCGGATTGCCGTTGGGCGCTTTCAGCGTTATGCCCCGCCGCGACGTAGCCAGTTCGCGGAATTGCCGGATCCCTTCGGCCACTGATAAAAATTCGCCCCCGGGTTCGCTTCCCTCCACCGATACCGGCGCGAGCTCCCGGGCCGCCTCGCGCTCTCCCGCGATGACCATCAATTTATCCTCGATTACCTCGAGATCCGTTATCTTCTTCTCGACCGCGGCGACGCGTGCCACCTTCTCCTTAAGTTGGCCGTTCTGGCGGCGGAGCAGCTCGAGCTCGCCGAGCTTGGCCTCGTCCATGGCCTGGTTCACCACCAGGCCCACGATAAGGACGAAGACGACGGAGGTTAAGATGACGGCGGCGTAAAAGTACCTTAGCTGCATGCGGAAGGTCAACGTCCCGGAGCGGTCCTCCGGCGCGATGACGACGTTGATGTGCCTGCGTTTTCCCATGTCAATCCAACGTGTCCGCGACGAGGCGGGTCAGCACGTCGTCGGCCGTGACGCCCTCCGCCTCGGCGATGAAGTTCAAAACCAGGCGGTGGCGCAGCACCGGCTTCACCAACCTCTCGACCTCGTCGAGCGTAACGGCGAAGTTGCCCGACAAAAGGGCCGCGGCCTTGGCCGCCAAGATCAGGTGCTGTCCCGCCCGGGGCCCGGCTCCCCATTTAACCCATTGGTTCACGAAATCGGGCGCGTCGGCGCCGGCACGCGTTTTCCGGACGAGCGCGGTGGCCTTCTCGAGCACGTCCGCCGGGAGCGGGACGCGGCGCACGAGTTTCCGGTAAGCGATGATGTCGTCGGCGGTCAGCGCCGGCTCAGGCTCCGGCCGCGGCGCCGCGGTTGTCGCGGCGACGATCTCGGCCTCCTCTTCCGCCGAGGGGTAGGGTACGAGTATGTTCAGCATAAACCGGTCCAGCTGGGCCTCGGGGAGGGGATAGGTTCCCTCCTGTTCGATCGGGTTTCGGGTGGCCAATACGTAGAACGGTTTGGGCAGTTCGTGCGTAACGCCGCCCACCGTGACCTGGCCCTCTTGCATGGCTTGGAGTAGGGCGGCCTGGGTCTTAGGGGGCGTGCGGTTTATTTCGTCGGCTAGTACCACTTGCGCGAATATAGGCCCGCGTACGAAGCGGAAGTGGCGCCGCCGCTCGCGGTCCTCCTCCAAAACCTCGGTTCCGGTTATATCCGCCGGCATCAGGTCGGGCGTGAACTGAATCCTGGAGAACGAGAGCTCGAGCGCGCGCGACAGCGTCGACACCAGGAGGGTCTTGGCGAGGCCCGGTACGCCGGTGAGTATGCAGTGGCCGCCGGCGAGGAGGCCCGCCAGGACCTCGAAAATGACGTCGCGCTGGCCGATGATGACTTCGCCGATGGCGCTCTCGAACCGGCCCAGCGCCGCGCTTAGCTCGCGCGCTTGCTTTACTTCGTCTTTTATCACAACAGGTTGCCTTACGAAGCGAAATTCGGAGACGTATAATAGGCTATATT
>Ga0307380_10002864_pt1 | contig 24170 bp, 17 predicted proteins | sample UN3MG_FD_202239 | JGI IMG/M metagenome (GOLD analysis project Ga0307380, IMG submission 202239) | Soil microbial communities from Risofladan, Vaasa, Finland - UN-3 | ecosystem: Environmental > Terrestrial > Soil > Coastal area > Acid sulfate soil | place: Finland: Risofladan, Vaasa | collected... | reverse complement strand
AGACTGTCAGGCAAGGCTTAAAGAAGGCAGCCAAATCGATCATAGCCTGGTCAAGCTTTTGGTGGAGCTGGTTGCGGTTTCCTCCGAGTGCTCCTAGCCAGTTTTTCATGCCCATGGTCAGCCTTGACAGGCTGTGGGTTTTGGCAATCGGCACATTTATGATTTTGTCTGCTTCGACAAAATCCGTATAGACTTCCCATTCTTTAAGCCATTCTCCCTTTAGTGCCATTTTTTTCAAGTGATGCGGATTGGGGAAGAGAACCTTCGCTCCTGCTTCTTTTGCAGCTGCCGAAATACCAGAGCGAACATAGGTTCTTCTGGCCGGGTTGCAGGGATTATCCATAACCTTAACTTCTTTTGCCCCTGCATCGAAGCAGAGTTCGACCAGAGTCTTGACGACTTCAGGATTGGTGCAGGCTGCCAGTTTAGGAGTCCTGTCCCAGCCAATATTGGGCTTAACGACTACAACATCCCCTCGGGAAATAAAGCGCTTCGCTCCTCCTAATGAAGAGAGAGCTTCTCTTGTTATCAAGGCTGGAGAATCACCTTGAATCCAGGCTAAATCAGGAGAGTTCTTCTCTTGAGCCAAAAGGGAAGGATGGAACTTCAGCAAAAGGCTGCCTACGGCCATATCCTTAATAAAATTTCTTCTCTTCATTGCTATTTTCCTTTCCCTAATGAGTTCACGTATTCTTTTATTCCTTCATAAATTCCCTGGGCAACGTGCTGGCGGTATTGAGGATTCTTAAGCCTTTCTTCTTCAGTCGGGTTGCTCAAGTGAGAGATTTCTACGAGAACAGAAGGCATCTCTCCTCCAATAAGAACCCAAAAGGGACCTCCTTTGACACCCAGACTTGTGACATTGCTGTATTTTTGAGAGAGGCTTTTCACCAGGCTGTTTTGGATACTTTCAGCGAGCTCTTTTGATTCAACAATCTTGCTGTTTTGGACGATTTTCTCGATAATATCTTTCATTTCGCGTATGTTCTTGGTAGAAGTTGCATTTTCTTGGGCGGCTGTTTCGATGACCGAGGGGTCCTGGCTGAAATTAAGATAAAATGACTCTATTCCCGAAAGCTTCCGGCTGCGGTTGGCGTTAGCGTGGATGGAGATGAACAGATCTGCCTGTTTCTGGTTGGCTACCACCGTCCTGCTCTCCGGATCAAGATAGATGTCTGATTCCCTGGTCATAATAACTTCAATGTTCTCTTTTGATTCCAGTATTTTTTTTAGACGCGTGGCAACATCGAGAACTATCTTTTTTTCCATGAGTCCGCTTTTCCCGATGCAACCAGGATCTTTTCCTCCGTGGCCAGGATCGATGACAATTCTCTGGATTCCCAAGCCTAACTGGCGGATTATGCTTGATCCTGATTTGGCAGGTTGAGCAGGCTGAGGAAGACGAGGGAGTTTGGAGGGATATATATCAATGATGATCCTGAAAGGGTCGGGGAGGTGCCAGACCCGATAATATGCTTTCTTGAAATCAAGGTCAGCCACAACTCTGACTGTAGAAGATGTCTTCTGAGCAATACGTATTTGTTTGAGGTAGTCATTCTCAACAAGGAATATTTCGCCATGTAAAATAGGATTCAGTTTGGCTTGGTAGATATCAACATAAACTCGATCTGGAGAGAGAAGCTCGCTGAATACGTACTCCCTCAATTTCCCGATATCAACAACGATTCTGGTATAAGAGGGATGTGTGTGGTAGCGAAGGTTATGGATTTCCATTCTTGAGTCAGGATGAGAAGGAAAAGGCAGGAAAACAAGGGAAAAAAAGAGGATTATCCATAACCAGCAGCTTTTGTGCTTTGACATCATTAATCTCTATTAATTCTATAGTGTAACTCGATTGTTGTCAATGGAAAGGGACCTCAAGCTCCAAATTTTTTTAATTTTTCTGCATGGGCTAACATCAATGGCATGGCATAAATTGCTTGAAATCGTCCCAGGTAGCCTTGACTGCACTCTATTTCGGTAAATCGTCTCACCTTATCAGCCTGGGAAGTTTTGGAGAAAAGGAGGAATGGATTGGGGTGCCAGGAATGAGATTTTAAAAGAGAAGGAGTAGAATGATCAGAAGTAACGACCAGTACTTCAGGCTTAAGGGCAAGAAGGCGGGGAATGTAGGCATCTGATTCTTCAATGGCCTCCTTTTTAGCCTTAAAATTTCCATCTTCTCCCGCAGAATCCGTTTTTTTCACATGGACATAAATAAAGTCATAGTCTTTGTAGTTTTTTTCTAAAGCAGCGAAGAGTTCGGGTAAGTTTTGGCCTGCAGTCAGGACGTCCATCCCTACAAGCCTGGCCAGACCCTTGTACATGGGATAGTTAGCTATGGCGGCGGGTTTTAATTTATAAAGCTCACCCATGCTCGGGATAGAGGGATGCTTGGAGAATCCCCTTAAAAGGACGGCATTGGCTCTGGGAGAATCTTTCAAGAGATCTATCACCTCATCAATAAAATCATTTACAATTTGGGCAGTTTTTGCGGCTTCTTTGGATAATGCTTGAGCAGGGACTCTGGGTTTGTTGTCCTTTTGAGAGTCTGCATCGGAGAGAGCATCTGAGAGCCCTTCTCCGCTGAATTTGACCACAAAGCGGTGCTCTTTCCCAGGGAAAAGGGTGATTTCTATGCCCTCGACCCTCTTTAAAGAGCTATTGAGTCTCTGGCAGAGCTTTTCATTTTCGCTGGTGGGGATCCTGCCCGCTCTTCTGTCAATAATAAGATTGTCTCTCAAAGTCGCAAAATTTCCCCTGGCCACTACATCATTTTTCGCTACCTCTACGCCAGATCCGAGAGCCTCCAGGATTCCGCGGCCCAGGAGGTATTTCAAGGGATCGTAACCAAACAGAGAAAGGTGGGCTGGTCCGCTCCCAGGAGTTATGCCCATGAAAACCGGGTCAGCTAAACCGCAATCACTTTTTGCGGCAAGACGGTCGAGATTCGGTGTGTGAGCGGCTTCAAGTTCTGTTTTCCCCTGAACGGGAAGTCCACCCAAACCATCCAGAACCAAAAGAATGATTTTTGAAGCAGTTTTTATGCTTAGTTCTCGAGCAATTTTTTCCCAGTCCATTATCAAAACAACTATAAGATAATAGAGAATTGAAGTCAATTTTCTTTCTATTTTTCAGTTTTCTTTAATTGCGTTTACAATCCTTTATTCCTCTGCTAAAATCGGAACATGAAGAAGGTCATTGTCCTTGATTTTGGTTCCCAATACACACAGCTCATCGCCAGGAAAGTAAGGGAACTAGGAGTTTTTTCTGAGATTTTCCCCTTCAGCATTCCTCCTTCCAGAATCAAAGGAGAAAATCCCGCTGCTTTAATCCTCTCTGGAGGTCCTCAGAGTGTTTATGGTGAAGAGGCTCCTCTTGCTTCCAGAGAGATTTTCGAGATGGGGATTCCTGTTCTGGGCATTTGCTACGGATTGCAGCTTATGGCTTATCTTTTGGGAGGAAAAGTGGCCTCTTCCAAGAAAAGAGAATACGGGTTTGCTTCTTTGAGGGTAACAGACAGAGGGGGATTGCTCTCCGGGATCAAAGACAACGGGCAGGTATGGATGAGTCATGGGGATAGAGTGGAGGCAGTTCCACCCGGCTTTATCGTATCCGGGAAGACCTCTCATTGTGATGCGGCTGTTATGGAAGAGAGGGAAAGAAAGTTTTTTGGCGTCCAGTTCCATCCAGAGGTCGTTCATACTGAACAGGGAAAAAAGATCTTGTCTAACTTTCTTTTTTCTCTTTCGGGGTTGAAGCCTGAATGGAGAATGGGTTCTTTCGTTTCCCAAAAAGTGGAGGAAATCCGGAGGTCTGTAAAAGAAAAGAAAGTTATCTGCGGGCTCAGCGGTGGAGTCGATTCTCTGGCCACGGCGCTGATCGTCCATAAGGCTATAAAGGATAATCTTTTCTGCATATTTGTTGATAATGGGCTTTTGAGAAAAGGGCAATACGAGGAATTGATGAAAAAATTCAGGAGTAAATTGGCCCTTAGCGTCATTGGTGTTGACGCTTCCCAACTTTTTCTTGAAGGGCTGAAGAAAGTGACATCCCCGGAGAGGAAGAGAAAAGTCATCGGGGAGAGGTTTATCCGCATATTTGAAGAAGAAGCGGATAAAATAGGAGGGACAGAGTTCCTGGCCCAGGGCACTATTTATCCTGATGTGATTGAAAGCAATCCTGTCAAAGGCCCTTCCTCTTCAATTAAATCTCACCATAACGTGGGGGGATTGCCCAGCCAGTTGAAGTTTAAGCTTATTGAGCCTCTCCGAGAACTTTTTAAAGATGAGGTGAGGGCTGTGGCTTCGGAGCTGGGGGTGGACGGGGAATTTATTCAGCAACACCCTTTTCCAGGCCCGGGTCTAGCAGTAAGGATCGTAGGGGAAGTTACTCGAAAGAGGATTAAGCTTTTAAGGGAAGCTGACGAAATTCTCCTCCAGGAAGTAAAAAAGGCAAATATTTACTATAAGTTATGGCAGGCGTTTGTTGTTTTGCTCCCTGTTAAATCAGTCGGAGTCATGGGAGACCGGCGGACTTACCAGAGCGTTGTTGTCATCCGCCTCGTCCAGAGTGTGGACGGGATGACGGCTGATTGGTATCATGCTCGTCCGGAACTCCTGTCGCGCATATCGAATCGGATTGTTAACGAGGTTGAAGGTGTCAACCGTGTGGTTTATGATATTACAAGCAAGCCGCCAGGAACAATAGAATGGGAATGATATAAAAATGGAGCTTACGTTTATTCATCTGCATACCCATTCAGAATTTAGCATTCTGGATGGTGCCTTCAAAACCGCATCTTTGGTGGAAGCTGCCTATAAGAACAATATGCCTGCCGTTGCCCTGACCGACCATGGAAATATTTTTGGTGCGGTGAGTTTTTTCAAACAGGCAAAGGAGAAGGGGATAAAACCGATTCTGGGTTGTGAAGTCTATATTGCTCCTGGAAGCCGAATGATCAAAAAGCCTGAAGGGAAAGGACAGAACCATTTTCATCTGGTTTTGCTTGTTAAAGATGAAAATGGGTATGAAAATCTATGTCATCTTATCACCAAGAGCTATTTGGAGGGTTTCTACTATAGACCCCGTATCGATAAAGAGCTTTTAGCTCAACATAGCAAGGGCTTGGTCGCGCTTTCTGGGTGCTTAAAAGGAGAGATTAGCCACGCTTTGGGATTAGGCCTGGAGGAGAAAGCAGAAGAGGCAGCCCTTGAGTATGCTTCCATCTTACCCAATAATGATTTTTACATCGAGATTCAGGACCATGGCCTTGAGGAACAGAAGAAAATTAATCCTTTACTCCTCAACCTCTCTCGAAAACTCAATATCCCTTTAGTTGCCACGAATGATGTGCACTATCTATCAAAAGATGACGCTGAGAGCCAAGACATTCTCCTCTGCGTTCAGACCAACCGAAGGGTGACAGAGCAGGATAGAATTCGTTTCGGCAGCGATCAATTCTATTTTAAGTCGAGCGAAGAAATGATAGATCTCTTTGGCGAAATCCCTGAAGCCATCCAGAATACAGCCAAGATCGCAGCGAAGTGCAATTTCGAATTCCCTCTTTCCGGGTATTTTTTGCCACAATTCAAGGCGCCGGAGGGTACATCCCTGGGTGAATATTTTGATAGAGTGGTTAAGGAAGGATTCAAGAGTAAGATAGAGACCATCACCAAGGGGAAGAAAAAGGATGAGATCGCGCACCTTGTTGAGGAGTACGAGGAGAGACTGGATAAAGAAGTTAGACTCATTAAGGAAATGGGCTTCGAAGGGTATTTTCTGATCGTCTGGGATCTTATTAAGATGGCCAAAGACCACAATATCCCCGTGGGACCGGGAAGGGGCTCGGCTGCAGGGAGCCTGCTTGCCTATTGTCTAGGAATAACAGATATCGACCCCCTGGAATACGACCTTTTGTTTGAGAGATTTCTCAACCCGGAGCGAATCAGCCTGCCTGATATAGATATTGATTTCTGCGGAAGAAGAAGGGATGAAGTTCTCGATTATGTCAAAGAAAAATATGGACGAGAAAATGTTTGCCAGATCATCACCTTTGGGACTATGGCTGCTCGTCAGGTGGTCAGAGATGTGGGGAGGGCTCTTGAGGTCCCCCTTCCCGAAGTGGATAAGATTGCCAAGATGATTCCTCCTTTCGGTCCAGATGCCACTATCGAGGGAGCATTAAAGAATATTCCCCAGTTGAAGGAACTGAGGGACAAAGATGCCAAGATCGCTCACCTCCTCTCTGTGGCACAAAAATTAGAGGGACAGGTTCGCCATCCCTCCATTCATGCCGCGGGAATCGTCATCGCCCCCAAACCGCTGGTGGAGTTTATGCCGCTTTACCAATCCGTCAAGGGTGAGATTACGACCCAATTTCCTATGCAGGATATCGAAGCCATTGGCCTGCTAAAGATGGACTTGCTCGGGCTTCGCAACCTGACTGTTATTCAAGATACGGTTGAACTCGTCAAGAAAGAAACAGGCGAAAAGATAGACGTGAAGAATATTCCCCTGGATGATAAGAAAACTTTTGAGGTCTTTAAATCAGGCAATACAGATGGTGTCTTTCAGTTTGAAAGCTCGGGAATGAAGGATTTGCTCCGCAATTTTAAGCCTGAAAGCTTTCCCGATTTGATTGCTTTGAATGCCCTCTACCGACCGGGCCCCCTAAAGAGCGGAATGACAGATGAATTTATAAAATGCAAAAACCACCCTGAGCGAATTAGCTATGAATGCGCGGAGTTCGAACCTATCTTGAAAGAGACTCAAGGCATCATTGTCTATCAGGAGCAGGTGATGAAAATCGCCACCGAGTTGGCAGGCTTTTCTATGGCTGAAGCCGATATCCTGCGCAAGGCTATGGGGAAAAAAGTTGTGGGCATGATGAAAGCCCAAAAGCAGAGATTTGTCCAGGGAGCGAAGAAGAAGGGTCTGAGCCAGGCTAAAGCAAATAAGATCTTCGATCAGATAAATTATTTTGCAGGCTACGGGTTTAATAAATCCCACAGTACAGCCTATGCCTATTTGGCCTACCGCACCGCTTATCTAAAGGCCCATTATCCTTCCCATTTTCTGGCGGCTCTCTTGACTTCAGAAGCCGAAAGAGGGGTAACCTCTCAGGTTGCCAGGTACATCAATGAATGTGAAGAACTGGGAATAAAGATTCTCCCCCCTGATATTAACGAAAGCGATTTCAATTTTACTGTCGTTAAGGGAGATATACGCTTCGGCCTTTCCGCCGTAAAAAATGTCGGGGAAGGATCGGTCCGGGCTCTAATACGGGCGAGAGAGAAGAGAGGAAAATTTGCTTCACCTTTTGACATCTGTGAGGTGGCAGATTCCAAAGTTTTAAACCGCAAGGTAATCGAGAGTTTAATAAAGGCAGGAGCTCTAGATTCATTAGGATGGCGAAGATCACAGATGTTTCATCTCGTAGATAAAGTGATTGAGTATGCTCATGAAATGCAGGAAATTAAATCTTCAAAACAGAGTTTCCTGTTTGGCTCAGGACAAATCAAGCCTCCCCCCATTCCTCCTGAGTTGGAGGAGATGCCAGAATGGGATGAATCTCTAATTCTTTCCTATGAGAAAGATGCTTTAGGATTATATATCACGGGTCATCCTCTGGCCAAGTTCGGGAAGCAGTTAAAGAGGCTTGTTTCCCAGTCTATAAGCCAGCTGGATGAGGAAAAAGATTTTAATAGCGAAATAAGAGTTGCAGGAATCATATCTTCCCTTAAACCCCTTAAAACAAGGAAAGATGAGAGGATGGCCACCTTTATCCTGGAAGATATGAGTGGCCGGATTGAGGTCGTTGCCTTTCCCGATAGCTACAAAAGATATTATGACTACCTAAGAGAGGACCAGCTAGTCTGGGTTAAGGGGAAGTTTTTAGGAGAAGGAGAAAGCCAAAGGATCCACCTTCTGCAAGTTATGCCCTTAGCTGAAGCCATCCAAAAACAGGCGAAAAGGATAATCCTGAGGGTTTTTCTTCCTGGCATAGAGGAGTCAGTATTTGAAGAATTGAAGAGTATGCTGGACGAGAATCGAGGAGAGTGTCCGGTGTTTTTTGAGCTTGAAACTCCTCATTCCTACCGAATGGTGGTTCAGTCTATGGAGGTCCACGGCATCTCTCTCTCAGAAGATATGACGACAAGAATCGAGAGCCTGTTAGGGGAAGATTCTGTCTTTATTGAATATTAATGGGATCAGACCCCGATGAACCGATGAAGAAAAAGCATATTCTGGAAAAAGTTTACGATCCTAAGCCTGTTGAGGAAAAATGGTCGAAATTCTGGATCGATGAAGGCTTGTTTGTTCCTCGGGTTCCTTCGTCCAAGAAGAAATTTTCTATGGTCCTTCCCCCTCCAAATGTCACAGGCTCTCTTCATATAGGACATGCCCTATGCTTCACCCTGCCTGATATCATTGTTCGTTGGCGCAGGATGCAGGGATACAACACTCTCTGGCTTCCCGGAACAGATCATGCTAGCATCGCTGTTCACAATGTGATTGAACAGAGTCTGGCTGAAAAAGGGCTGACGCGGGAGAAAATCGGTCGAGAAGAATTTCTGAAAATGGCCTGGGACTGGAAGGAGAAATATGGCGGGATTATCACCCACCAGCTGAAGAGACTTGGAACTTCTTTAGACTGGACAAGAGAAAGATTTACCCTGGATGAGGGTTTTTCCAAGGCGGTAAGGCACGTTTTTATCGAACTCTATCATGAGGATCTTATCTACAGAGACTATTACTTGGTTAACCGCTGTCCCCATTGTGGAACAGTTCTTTCAGATATCGAAATTGAACACAAGGAGCGAAAGGCGAAACTCTACTACATCAAGTATCCCCTCTTGAATTCTGAAGAGAGTATTACGGTTGCCACCACACGTCCCGAGACTATGCTTGGTGACACCGCGGTCGCTGTTCACCCCGATGATGAGCGCTATTCGAAGTATCAGAAGAGGAAAGTCCTTCTTCCCCTAGTAAACAGAGAGATTCCTGTTATTACAGACGAGCGAGTTGAGAGAGAATTCGGGACAGGAGCAGTCAAAGTGACTCCAGCCCATGATCCAGTCGATTTTGAATTAGGAAAACGCCACCATCTTGAGCAGGTTATCGTGATTGATGGTTCAGGCAGGATGACTGAAGCGGCTGGAAAAGAATTTAAAGGGTTAGACAGGTTTGAATGTCGAGAAAAAGTGATAGCAAAGCTTAAAGAGATGGGATTGCTCGAAAAGATGGAAGATTACGAGCATGCTATAGGTCATTGCTACCGCTGTCAGACCATTATTGAGCCTCATCTTTCTTGGCAGTGGTTTGTTCGCGTGAAGCCTTTAGCCGAAGAAGCTATCAGAGTGGTTGAGGAAGGGGAAATTAAGTTCATCCCCTCCAACTGGGCCAAGACCTATTTTGAATGGATGTACAACATTCATGACTGGTGTATATCACGTCAACTCTGGTGGGGACACAGGATACCTGCCTGGTATTGCCAGGAATGCGAGCATGTGATGGTTTCGGAGGAAACCCCTGCAAAGTGTGAAAAATGCCCGAGTTCGGAGTTCGTTCAGGATGAAGATGTTCTTGATACATGGTTCAGCTCTGCCCTTTGGCCTTTTGTGACTATGGGTTGGCCCGAAAAAACAGAGGATTTTAAGGCTTTCTATCCCACAGATCTTATGTCAACAGGGTTTGATATCATTTTTTTCTGGGTTGCCCGGATGATTATGATGGGGCTTAAATTCGCCAGAGGTATCCCTTTCCGCCATGTTTTTATAAACGGCCTGGTCAGAGATGTTAAAAGACGAAAAATGAGCAAATCAGAGGGAAATATTATTGACCCCCTTGAAATGATCGAGAAATACGGCACAGATGCTTTGAGATTCACCCTGGCTGCCCTAGCTATTCCAGGCATGGATCTCTCTCTTGCTGAAGAGAGGATGGCAGGCTATCAGGCCTTTGCCAACAAGATCTGGAATGCGTCCCGCTTTGTTCTGATGAACATCCAAGGAGAGGAATTTTGCCTGAAAGAAGAGGAGTTAACTCTGGCTGACAGGTGGATCCGCAGCAGATTAGTCGGGATTATTGACGAGTTGAATGATGCCTTAGAAAACTATAAATTTTATGAGGCGGCCGATAAGATCTATCATTTTATATGGCATGAATTTTGTGATTGGTATATCGAGCTGGTCAAGCCGAGCCTTAAACAAGGGAACAAAACGTCAGAAGCCGTCCTGGTTGATACATTAGACCAGATACTGAGGCTTCTTCATCCGTTTATGACCTTCATTACCGAAGAAATCTGGCACCATCTCCCTTCCTCCGAGAAATCTTTGGTAGTGACATCCTTCCCTCAAACAAGAAAGGATCTAAGAGATAAGGAGGCAGATAGAGAGATGAAATTTCTCCAGGAGGCGATAGTCGGGATCAGAACCATAAGAGCAGAGAACAGGATTCCTCCTAAGAAAAAAGTTGATCTTTGGGTGAAAGTGAAGGATGAGAGAAAAGTGGGGAAAAAAGCAGAGGCAGAAATCATTCGCCATAACAAGGAGTACATTCAGGCTCTAGCTAATATTCGCCAGGTTGAAATTTTGGATCATTTTCCGCAGCAAAAGAAGTTCTTAAAAGGTATTGCTGGTTCCTGGGAGATAGCTATTCCCATCGAGGAGGGGGTCTTCAATTTAAATCAGGAGAAACAGAGGCTTGAGAAAGAACTTTCGAAAAATATGTTGGAAATAGAGAAAATAGAATCCAGACTTAAAAAGACCAATTTCCTTAACCGTGCTCCAAAAGAAGTCATTAATGAAACAAAGGGAAAGCTTCGGGATCTTGGGGGCAAAAAAGCAAAGCTGGAAGAAAGCCTCAAGCATATTCTCTCCCTGATTTAATGTTTTGTCCCAAAGTGACGCGATTATAATTATATGTCATTGCGGGCATAATACTCACAAAGTGTTGCTGGTCATATTAGTAATTTTATTTAAATGATCAACATAGAATCGATTTTTAGCAACAATGTTGAGAGGCATTAACTTTGATAGCAAAAAACGTACTTTATCTATACTATATGAAAACATTATGTCCTTTAATAACAATGGTTTATTTCTACTGCTCTCATATGGAGTATAAGAAAATAGCAACACTTTTTGAGTATTATGCCCATTGCGAGCGACCGCAGGGAGCGTGATAATCTCATACAATAAATTGTCATTGCGAGGAGCGCAGCGACGCGGCAATCCCAATTTTTTCTCGTGAGATTGCACACCACTTTTTACCATGGAGATTGGAGCTAAAATTTTCCGCGTTAAAAGCTGTCCTTCTACTAACGACCTAGCTAAAGAAATGGCCCTTTCTGGAGAAGAGGAAGGGACTGTTGTCATCTCTGATGAACAGACAAAGGGGAGGGGGATGAAAGGAAGGAAATGGTACTCGGCCAGAAAAAAAGGGATTTATCTCTCTGTAATTCTCCGTCCCCCCCACTCCAACATTTCCCTTCTTCCCCTTGTAGCCGGATTGGCTGTCACTGATGCCGTTTTTGATTCAGTCGGTCTTAGGATCAAGCTGAGATGGCCAAACGATTTAATATGGGGAAAGAAAAAATTGGGGGGCATTCTCTGCGAGGGTGGCTTTTTAGGAGACCGAATCAGCTATGCTATTCTGGGGATAGGTCTGAATGTGAACCATGGGAGGGGCGATTTCCCTGAAGAAATTCGTCATCACGCCACTTCCCTTAAGCTTATATCAAAGGAAGATATGGATGAGAATATCGTGCTTAAAAACCTTTGGCCTGCTTTAAATCATTGGTACGGTCGATTCTTACAGGATGAGAAGGACAAAATTGCCTGCCATTTCCAAGAAAACTCGATTCTGCCCCTTGGAAAGGAAATAACTCTGGTCACCGAAAGCGGGGAAGTGGCTGGGATTTACAGAGGGATTCACTCTCAAGGGAGCTTGATCCTGGAGAGTCGAGGAAAGAGAAAGTCTTTTTTTTCAGCAGAGATAAAGACAATGAAAAAGTGAGCATCTTATTGTCAATAATGGAAGAAAAAACCATTGATCAGGCTGGGTGTTTCGAAAACACGCGGGATTTCCCCAGCGAGCAAATCCTGCTCGGATACAGGCTTCGCTCTCCTCTCCTGCCGTCGAGGAACCATGCCCGCTCAGCCTTGCTCACGGTTTTCTCAATCACCCAGCCTGATCTTTGTTTATTTCCTGGAGATGCTTCCAGTGCGAAATAATAAAAAGGAGGAATGAGATGATTTTAGTCATAGATATAGGTAACACCAATATCGGGATTGGAATATTTCAGGAGAAGGAATTAATCAAGAATTGGAAGATCAGGACAGAAAGGGAGAAAACTTGTGATGAATACGAGATTATATTTTTAAGCCTGCTTTCCTTATCAGGGATGAATGCGGAGGATATAAAATCCGTTGTTCTCTCCAGTGTTGTTCCTCCCCTGACGCCGGTCTTTCAAGATCTAAGCCAGAGTCTATTCAGGATTAAACCTCTTGTAGTCGGACCAGGATTGAAGACAGGAATGGCTATTCTTTATGAAAATCCCCTGGAGGTTGGAGCGGATAGAGTAGTTGCTGCTGTTGCAGCCTTTGAGAAGCATGGGGGCCCCTGCATTGTGGTTGATTTCGGAACCGCCACGACCTTTGACGCTGTCTCCTCTAAAGGAGAGTATTTAGGTGGGGCGATAGCTCCGGGAATTCAGATTTCCGCCGAGGCCCTTTACCTTAAAACGGCCAAGTTGCCCCATATAGAAATAAAAAAACCCCGCAAAGCGATAGGCAGGACGACTGTCTCCAGCATGCAATCGGGTCTTTATTTTGGTTATGTCGGCCTGGTCTCCAATATTATTGAAGAGATAAAAAGAGAATTAGGAACGCAAGCCAGCGTCATCTCTACTGGAGGCTTTGCCGCCCAAATCAGCCATGAGGTTAATTCCATAGATTTTCACGAGCCCTATCTTGCTTTAGAGGGAATGAGGATCCTTCATGAAAGAAGCCAGGAGTAAATATTTCCAGTCTATCGCCCTTCATTTTTTCAAGCACCGTGGGGCTCCCTTTTTTCTCTCTTCCAAAGAGCTCGATTATATTACGAGATGGGAAGAGATGGAAATTCCTCTCCATGTTGTTTTGGAAGGGATCGAGAGATCTATCGAGATTTACAAGAGAAAACCAGGGAGAAAGGCTAAAATTCAATCTCTTGCTTTCTGCGACCTCCAAGTATTAAAAGCCTTTGAACAGGATAGAGAAAGGAAAGTAGGACACAAAGAAAGGATAGTGGAAAGACATGAGAAAAGAGATCGAGCCAAGGCTGAGGTTGAAAGGTTTTTAGAAATAATCCCTCACCAGATAAGCTATTTACAGGAGGCTTATTCTCTGGCTCAAAAAGTGCTTTCTCAAAGTCACTTTGATGAAGAAAAGCTGGAGCGAATAGAAGGAAAAATCGAGGAGCTTCTCTGGAGGAATTCTTTGGATGAAGAGAAAGAGAGGGTGAAAAGAAGGATTGCGAAAGATTATAAATTCAACGAAGAAGAGGAATTTGAGAGGATTTTCAAGATAAAATTGGTAAAGGTATTAAGGGATAAGTACAAAATTCCGTATATCTCTCTATTTTATTATTAGGCTTTGTTATAAAGTTACATGATGAGAAGTCATTGCGAGGAACGATGAAGATTCCTTCGCTTTGCTCGGAACAGGCTACGCAATCTTTTATAATAGGTTGTCATTGCGAGCGACCGGAGGGAGCGTGGCAATCTTAGGAATAAGGGCTATTAATGAGAAAGGCGATGAAAAACGAGATTATCTCTCTGCTCAGGAAAAGAAGGGAAGGCTTGAGTTTCCAAAGAATTGCCAAGGAGCTTCATGTCCTACCCAGAGAAAAGCAGCTTTTAAGAAGGACTCTTAGAAGACTGGAAAACCTGGGTGTCGTCCTCAATCTGAAAAGACAATATTTTGTCCCTGCCAAGTCAAACATAGTAAAAGGAAGATTCATTTCCTCTCACCGAGGATACGGCTTTGTTAGCCCAGAGGGAGGAAGCTCTGAGGATATTTTTATTCCTGCCCGTCATTCTGGAGGTGCCCTCAAGGGAGATGTTGTTGAAGTCCTTTATCGAGATAAAGGGAAAAAAGGGAAGCCTGAAGGACGAGTGATAAGGATAGTGAAAAAGGGAAAAAAGAGAATGCTCGGTCTTTATAAGGAACGGTGGGGACAAGCTTTTTTTCTTCCGTTTGACTCGCCCTCTCCCGAAGAAATTCCTTTAACCTGTGAGAAGCATCTTTCTCCCCTTTCCGGGATGATCGTTGAGGTGGATAGAGACTCTAAGCGTTTGACGGAAGTTCTGGGTATGCCCGATGACCCGGGAGTAGACACCCGAGTTGTCATAAAGAGATATAATTTAGCCTCTTCCTTTGCAGAAGAAGCCTTAGCTGAGGCCGAAAAGTGCTCCCCTGAAATTAGATCTCAGGATAAGAAAGAAAGAAAAGATTATCGAAACTGGAAGATTGTGACTATTGATGGCGAAAGCGCCCAGGACTTTGACGATGCGGTGAGCGTCAGAAAACTTCGCAATGGGCATTTTCTTCTCGGAGTCCATATTGCCGATGTTTCCCACTATGTCAAGCCGGGCACCGCCTTGGATGCTGCTGCTTATGATAGAGGAACGAGTGTTTATTTTCCTGATCTTACTCTTCCTATGCTGCCAGAGAGGCTTTCCAACGATATTTGCAGCCTACGACCTCAAGAAGAGAAATTTGCTTTTTCAGCATTGCATGAAATAGATGGGGAGGGTGAAGTTATAAAGACTGAATTTCATCCTTCTGTGATTCGAACAGCGGAGAGGATGACCTATAATTCTGTTTACAGAATACTTGAAGGGGATGAGGAGGAAAGGGAAAAATTTTCCGACCTGGTTCCTGATTTATTGCTGATGAGAGACCTGGCTCGCGTTTTGAGAACAAGAAGGGCGAAAGAGGGGAGCCTGGATTTTGACCTCCTTGAGCCAGAACTCGTGTATAAAGAAGGAAGTCTCCATTCGATCGTGCCCTTTGAGCACAATGAAGCCCACCGGGTTATTGAAGAATTTATGCTTGCGGCTAACGAGGCGGTGGCTTCCTTTCTCGGAGGAAAAAGTGTTTCCCTTATATACAGAATACATCCTCCCCCGGGTCTAAAAGATTTAGAAAGGCTTAAGGAGATACTGGCTCATTTTGGTCTTTCGCTTCCTGTGCCAAAAAAGATACGCTCCCAGGACCTGCAACAACTCCTTAAGGAAGTAGAAGGGAAGGCTGAGGAGAAATTTATCAGCCTCCGGGTTTTGAAATCCATGAAACTAGCTGTTTATTCTGAAGAAAATATGGGACATTATGGTCTTGCCAAAAAGGAATATACTCACTTCACCTCTCCCATCCGGCGGTATCCGGATTTGACCGTTCATCGGATTTTAAAAAAAGTCCTCAGGCAAGAACGAGCGAAAATACCCGCAATCTCTTCGATTGCACTTCACTGCTCCCAGGAGGAACGAAATGCTGAGGGAGCAGAGAAAGAACTCATGGAGTGGAGGATCTATCGGTTCCTGAAAGGGAAGCTCGGCGATGAATTTGAAGGGATAATCGTTGATATCACAAAAGCGGGTTTAGTTGTGGAACTCGAGAATTACTTTGTCGATGGCATAGTTTCTTACTCTGATTTAGGTGGAGATTACTATTTTAAAAGATCAGAAAAAACTCTTATCGGAAGAAGGACAGGGAGGAAATACGAATTAGGGGATAGGCTAAAAGTGGCTCTGGTTTCTGTTGATCCCATCCTGAGGAGGATGGGCCTGACGATGAGTTCAGAAAGGAAGAAAGAGGCTCGATGAAGACGAGTTGCTTTGATGCGGCAGTCAACTTTTCCCCGGTTGATAGAGAGAAACCTCTGGATGTGTCCCTTCTTATCCAGGGAGAGAAGATTTCTGCTTCTTTTCTCTTCTATGAACAGATTCAAAAGGAAAAGCCCGCACGTTTTGCTTGCGTCCACCCTCGGCAACCACTCCTGCTGAAATGGAAGGATAAGTTTGAAGTCCATGGGTCGGGAAAGACGCCACTTATGGGAGAAGGATGCGTTCTTAATCCCTTTTCGGAGAAAATAAGTCAGGGGAAGGTAAAAAAAAGAATTGCCTTTCTCGAGCGGCTTCAGGGCGATGAAATAGAGATGCTTTTTGCTCTAGTCCAGGAAAAAGGGCTAAATGGTTTAAAGGAAAGAGAGATAACCGCTTTTTCTTCTCTGACCAAGAGGGTTCTTCAGCGTGTGGCTCAGGAGCTAGAGGCAGAAGGCAAAATAAGAATTCTCTCTTTCGCCCCTCTTTTTCTTTTTTCCCAGGATAGTCTTGATTTCCTCGGCCAGACAATTCTCAGATTTCTTACTCAATTTCATAAAAGGAATCCTGAACAGAAAGGGGTATCTCTAGAAAGAATAAAAAAGAGATTTGAGCTTCACCCAAGGATTCTCTCCTTAGGCCTGAAACATCTCTCGCGTGCAGGTCAGATTAAAGAGTCCGAAGACAAGCTTGCCCTTTCCGAATTTATGATGACGCTCACTCCTGAAGAAGAAGGCATCTTAAGGGAGCTTGAGGACTTATGCCTCAAAGGAGAATTTCGCTCACTCTCTTTTGAAGATCTTCGAAAGCGTTTTCGTCTCTCTTCAAAAAAACTCGATAAGCTGCTTTCTTTTCTTATCGAAAGGAAAAAGATCGTCCAGGGAAAAGATGGATTGATCCTTCATTCCAAATGGCTGGATGAGATTATCTTGAGGATCGAAAAATCCAGAAAAAGGGAGTTGACTGTTGCGGATTTTAAAGAATTGACTGGCCTTACCCGTAAATATGCCATTCCTCTTCTAGAGCTGCTGGATCAAATGGGAGTGACCCGAAGAAAAGGTCAAACTCGAGAAATCTTGTGAATTTTTTACTTTTTCTTTGTTTTGCCTAATGCTGTTTTGAGCTTTTCGGCAAAAACTCCAAAGACGGGTTCTTCGGAGACATAAGGTTTAAACTTTCCCTTTTTTTCTTTTGTTTCAGCTTCTTCTCCAGTCTCTTTTTTCACCTCTGCCCTAATTGCACTTTGGGCTTCCTGTTCTGATTCTTCGATTTCAATTTTCTCTTCGATAATTCTTTTCTCTCCCTTTCTCTCCCGGTGGACTTTATCGCGCTCCCCCCTCAGTTTCTTTTTCTTTAAAAACTTTTCTCTTTTTGGCTCTGGTAGCTTTTCTCTTTCTCCCTTCTCTTTAATTGCTCCTTTCACAGGCTCGAAAGGAGCGTCGACTCTAACCTCTTCTTTTCTTCCCTCACTAATCTCTGGAGCAGGGATTTCCTCAACAGGAGCTTCTGAGGGGGGAGTAAGGTGCGGGGCTTCTTTAACCTCTTCCGGAGGAGGTGCTTCAGGCACGATCTCTGCAGGCATTTCAGGCTTCATCTCTTCTTCAACCTCTATTTTTTCTCGATAGAAGAAAATCCCTTTATCTTTTTCTGATGGGGAGAATTCTGGCGAGTTGAGCAGAGTTTTTTCCACTTCTTCCTGCGTGGTTTGTTTTAAAATGTCGACTAGATGATATGCTCTTAAGTAATGGAGGGAAAGATTTTTGCTTTCCAGGCCGAAGTTCTTATAGATGAGAACTAAAAGCTCCTTGAGATCTAAGTCATCTCTTTGGGGGTAGAGGGAAAAAAGCTCGCTAAGAGTTTCTCTTTTCAGATGAATGATTTTGTTGGGCAGAGAGAAAGTGAAAACTTCCTCGCCGCTAGCGGTGAATTTATCCTCTTTGGGATCATAGTCTATTTTCAATACAGGAAGCTTTTTCTTTGACCTCTTCAGCCAGAAGTTGAATTGAGTGGGCCCTTTTCTTTCCAAAGTCAGGCGTGTGCCTTGAGGAACATTATTGCTCTCGAAGAAGTCTTTTAAGCCCAGAAAAAAGGCAGATGATGGGTAATAAAAAACAGTGTAGTCCTTCTCTTCCTCTTTGTCAGTGAAAACATATTCTCGGGAAAGGGATAATTCTTTGTTAAGTTTATTTGAAATTTTAACGCCCCCGGAGAGAATTTCTCTCCAGGTAAGATAGGTATGTAAAGGGAACTCGTGTATCTGGATCGTCTCCTCCCTCTCTGCCTTGCCAAAAGCAGGAAGCTTTGCTTTGGGAGCCGATAGGGGCAAATTCTCGGGGAGAGAGTTAAAGACGTTCTTCAAATGCCATTTACCCCACCCTTGAGGAGAGACATATATAAAATCCTTCTTGTGTTTTTTTTCTAGTATATAGTTTAAGCTCATACAACAAAGTTCGAAGAGATCATCCGTGCTTTCCATGTCAAAAAATTTATTCGCCAACTCACCTGATGCAGTTGACAACTTCTTCTCCAAAAGATGGTTTTTGATTTCCTTTATTTTCTTCTCCTGGATTTCCATTCGCTTCTCATTGAGCTGCCAGTAATTGTTCCAGCAGAAAAATTTAGATGACTTGGATAGCGCAGACCTCAGATTCTTCTCCAGGGTTTTTAAATCTCTATCCGTCATAGGAAGTTCACTGAGTCTCGGGTCCTTCTTTTTTTCAATTTTTTCTGGAGTCTTTGCTTTTCCGTCGACGTTACAAGGGATGAGAATTTGAGTTTTAGTCTTCTTCATGTAATCGATGTATTTTCGGAATATTCCTCCTCCCGAGCAATCAACTTCCAGCATCTCGCAGTTGTAATTTTCATAGGCGACTTTCCCGACAACTTTTAAAACAACAGCTCCTTTAAAGAGTACCATTCCTTTACTGCTTACCATCAAGGGCTCATCGTATTCTTTATAGATGAGGTCGCCGATTTCATATGTGCAAAGGGGATCGTATTTCTTGACCTCTTGAACCATCTGACTTGAAGTCTTCTGGTAGGCCATTTTTTTTGTTATCTCTTCGAGAGAAAAAGGTTTGTTGCTTTTAGAGATTTCTTTTTCAATAAACAAAAGATCTTTTTCAGTGATTTCTGTGCTTTCTATCTCTTTTTCCATCGTCATTTTTATTTTTTCCCTAAAAGTGAAAGCATGATTACTTTCTGGATATGGAGCCTGTTTTCTGCTTGATCATACACAATGGATTGTGAGGAATCAATGACATCATCTGTCACCTCTTCTCCCCTGTGGGCTGGAAGGCAATGCATAAAAAAGGCACCTTCTTTGGCCTTTGCCATCAGGCTCTTGTTGACTTGAAAGGGGGCAAAAATTTCGCCTCTTTTTTCCTTTTCCTGTTCCTGTCCCATCGAAGCCCAAGTATCAGTATAGACAGCATCAGCATTCTCGACCGCCTCAGAAGGATCATTGGTGAAAGAGAAGCCCGCCCCTGTTTCTTTCCCGTCTTCCTCTGCCTGTTTTCGAATTTCTGGATCAGGCTCATATCCGGGTGGCGTAGCCACGCTCATCTTGCTTCCCGCTTTTGCTGCAGCAGAAAGAAGGCTGTGGCAGACATTGTTGCCATCCCCAACGTAAGCCAGTTTGAAATTAGCCAAGTCTCCTCGTTTCTCCTTTAAAGTGAAGAAATCAGCCATAGCCTGGCAGGGATGAAGGAGATCGGTCAGGGCATTGATGACAGGAATGTGACAGGCCTGGGCTAAATCAATGACATTCTGGTGGGCAAAAGTTCTTATCATGATGGCGTCAACCCAACGCTCCAGATTCTTGCCCATATCGTAAACGGTTTCCCTTGTGCCTATCTGGATATCTGAAGGGCTTAAATAAACAGCCTCTCCTCCCAGCTGGAGCATCCCCACTTCAAAAGTCATCCTGGTTCGTAAAGAGGGCTTTTGAAATATCATGGCCAGGATTTTTCCTTTGAGTTTATTACGAAAACGGTGGGGGTTGTCTTTTATTTCCCTCGAGATGTCTAGAATTTTGCTAAACTGATAAAGGGTTAAATCATGGATAGAAATAAAATTATCAAGCATCTTTTTGCCTATAGCGCATCTTTGATTTTCGTTCCTGAACGATTGAGCAAAGAAGCTTTGAGGTGATTAGCTGAGGTTATCAAAACTTCTTTTCCTCCACCCTGGATATATTCAATCGCTGCTTTGATTTTAGGTCCCATTGAACCTGGAGGGAACTGTCCCTGAGAGATGTGTTCTTCAGCCTGCTTAACTGTCATAACTCCGATTGGCTCTTCATCAGGCGTGCCGTAATTCAGACATACGCGATTCACATTGGTTAAGATTATAAATAGGTCTGCCTTAACTTCTCGGGCGACAAGGCTCGCAGCATAATCTTTGTCGATAACCGCCTCTACTCCCTCAAAAAATCCTCGGCCGTTAATAATGACGGGAATGCCTCCCCCACCCAGGGCAATAACGATCTTTCCCGAGAGCACTAAGTCTTGGATGATTCTTTTGGGAATAACATCGATTGGCTTGGGAGAAGGGACAACTTTGCGGTAGCCGCGGCCAGAATCTTCTATCATTGCCCATTTTTTCTCTCTGCGAAGCATCTGCGCTCTGTATTTCGTGTAAAAGGGACCGACAGGCTTGGTCGGGTTTTTAAAAGCCGGATCTTCCCTGTCGACAACGACCTGGGTGATCAGCGTAGCCACGTCCTTATCCACGGAATTTTTGCGCAGTTCGTTAACTATGGCCTTCTCGAGCATAAAGCCCATACTCCCTTCTGTCATGGCATCGCAGACTTCAAGGGAAAAAGGTGGGACTTTGGTGATCGATTCTTCCATCTGGATGAGAAGATTGCCGACTTGAGGGCCGTTGCCGTGAACAACGATCAGATCGTAACCTTTTTTCACTATATAAATCATGAGCTGGGCTGCTTTTTGAGCATTTTTAATCTGCTCTGATTGAAGTCCTCGCTGGGTTTTTGGGAGAATAGCATTTCCGCCGAAGGCTATAAGAGCAATCTTTCTCTTCATCAGAATTCTCGCAGAACCTCTTTAAGATCAGGAGATCCGATTTCTTCCAGTTCATATGTGACCCGAAGAATTCTTTTGCTTGTTTTGATCAACCGGCCGAGATCAATAGGAGTCCCGCTGACGACGAGGTCGCAGTCGACTTTATCAATGGTTTGAGTAAGCTCAGCCATTTGTTTTTTTCCGTAACCCAGGGCGGGAAGGATTCTATCTAGATGGGTGAATTTTTGGTACGCTGCCTTAATGCTTCCTACCGCAAAAGGCCTGGGATCTACAATTTTTGAAGCTCCGTATTTTTGGGCAGCAAGCAATCCTGCACCGTAAGGCATCTCCCCATGGGTCAGTGTTGGTCCGTCTTCGATAACAAGGACTGTCTTTCCGGCAATATCCTTTCCTTCTGGAACAATTATCTTGGAGTTAGCACGAATTATGGTGGCTTCGGGATTGAATTCCTTGATGTTTCGAAGAAGATCCGCTAATTTTTCCTTTTCAGAACTATCTATCTTGTTGATCACGAGAACCTGAGCTCTTCTAAAATTCGTCTCACCAGGATGATACCGGAGTTCATGACCTGGCCGGTGAGGATCGGCAACTACTATTTCTAAATCCGCCTTATAGAAGGAAAAATCGTTGTTCCCTCCGTCCCAAAGAATGATATCCGCTTCTTTTTGGGCCTCTTCCAGGATGGCCCCATAGTCCACGCCGGCATAGACCACAATACCATTCTCGATATGGGCTTCGTATTCTTCCATTTCCTCAATTGTGCATTCATGCTTTATCATATCCTCGTAGGTGGCAAAGCGCTGCGCTCTCTGTTTGACTAGATCTCCATAAGGCATGGGATGGCGGATGACGACAACTCTTCTTCCTTTTTCTTTGAGGAGAAGGGCGATTTTTCGGCTTGTCTGGCTTTTCCCACATCCAGTCCGGACAGCACAGACCGATATAACAGGGAGGTTGCTCTTTATCATCGTCTCCTGAGGACCAAGGAGAGTAAAACTTGCACCCTCTGCTAACACTTGTGATGCTTTGTGCATGATGTATTCATGAGAAACATCGCTGTAAGCGAAAAAAACCTCTGAGATTTCATTTTTGCCGATGAGCGAAGAAAGCTCTTCCTCAGCGTAGATCGGGATACCTTCCGGATAGAGCTTTCCAGCAAGAGCAGAAGGGTATTTTCTATCTTCAATATCAGGGATCTGGGTGGCAGTGAAAGCCACAACCCGGTATTCTTCTTTGTCTCTAAAATAAACATTGAAGTTGTGGAAATCTCTTCCTGCAGCACCCATTATGAGGACTTTTTTCATCCGTATACCTCCTTAAAAAAAGAAATTAAGTATAATACAGGTCTCTAAATTATGCAAACAGAGCAAGAAATGGGGTTAGACTTGCAAAACTTGAGTTATTTGAATAAAGGGAAGCAAACAATGGGCAAAGGAGAGGGGCGTTCCCCAAAGTGTTACCGAATTATTGAGTAAGCACGACAGGTTACTTTTTTCTACCGGGCCCTTTTTTCCTTTCTTTGGGGGACCGGGATTTAGGCGGGGCGGGATAGCGCTTTCGGAGTTTTTGCCAGGCTGGCTTTTGACGTCTGTTTATTTGACGAGGCATTGTGTCTGCCCTCTATAAATAACGAAGAGTGGGGACAGCGCGAAAAATCCGCAAGAAATGGGGCCTGTCCCCATTTTTGCACACATTTTTACAGCCCCCATTTTTATCTCATAATGTAATGATGTCTACGGATAAAGTTTTTGGGTCCAAAAGAGCCACGGTGCTTTTGCCCGAAACCCACCCTCCTGCTTCTCCCGGATTGATGAACAGTATTTTTTTCTTGTGTCTTATCTCTGGCTTGTGAGTATGGGCAAAAATTATAACGTTGTACTTCTCAGAAGCAGGATAAAAGCCCCGGGCTGCAGGAATATGGGTGACCAGGAAATTGAGGTTCTCATGATTGAAGGCCAGAGGGGCTTTTTTTATCTCTCCAAAGAGGTAGAAAACTTCCTCCAGCCCTTTTTTTTCTCCATCACAGTTTCCAAAAACAGCTTTCACCGGGCAGTTTAGATTTTCAAGCTCTCGAGCAGCAAAGGGAGCAACAAAGTCTCCGGCATGAATAACCAGACTGCACCCTGTTTCATTGAACAAACGGACAGCCTGTTTGATAGAATGCAAATTATCGTGAGTATCGGCCATAATTCCTATCATCCTTTCTTTCCTTAAGGGATATTCCTCGCATTTATTCTAAGGAAATGAGGCATAATTGTCTAATTTCATTGGATGTCATCGGTATATTGGGGTCAGACCTTTCAAACTTGTATTATTTATGAACTAATATAAACGCAATATATATTTTTACAATGTCATTGCGAGCCCTGAAAGGGCGCGGCAATCCGCCGTTGCGAGCGCAGCGAGGCTAAGTTTAACTAGTAAAAAGGTTGAGATTGCCACGTCGCTGCGCTCCTCGCAATGACAACTAAATAAAATGAGATCGCACAGCCTGTTCCGAGCAAAGCGAAGGAATCTTCTTCGCTCCTCGCGATGGGCATAAAGGTCATAAAGTGTTGTGTTTCATATTTGTATTTATATTTTAATAAACAACATAGAATTGATTTTAAACATGTTTGTTGAAATGATCCAACAATGTTAGTTAAAAGCACCCTCAACCTTGCTCATTTAATTGTTATATCTTCTTTAACAACAATGGCTTGGATAAACGAAAATTAAATGTATTATAAGGAAATAACAACATTCTGTGACCTTTATGCCCGCGATGACACTGGAATAATTGTGTTTGTATTAATAAGTCCGAAAAAATAAGATTTATCGATAATCTTATAACAATAAAAGTTTGAAAGGTCTGGGCCCGTATCTACCCAGATGCTATTGACACTAATAGAGTAAATTACTTAGTATATATATAGCTTGAAAGGAGTAGGCGCGTAGCTCAGTGGGAGAGTGCTTCCTTGACGCGGAAGAAGTCGAGGGTTCGATCCCCTCCGCGCCTACCATTTATAAGGAGTGCGTATTCATGAGGAAGAGTAGAAGAGATAAGTTGCTTCGCCTCCCATGTTGGATGCAGATAGATTTTGATGGTTGAATCGGTTAAAGCTAAGGCAGAGAGGTCTATTTTTTCGATTAAGAAAAACACAATACTTTCCGGTTTAATTCCCCGTCTCAAGCTGCCCTATGACCCCCCCCTCGCCAAAATAGACGAACAGATAGTGGAAAGAAAATGGGGACAGTCCCCATTTTCTTTTGATATA
>Ga0307380_10002861_pt1 | contig 24176 bp, 18 predicted proteins | sample UN3MG_FD_202239 | JGI IMG/M metagenome (GOLD analysis project Ga0307380, IMG submission 202239) | Soil microbial communities from Risofladan, Vaasa, Finland - UN-3 | ecosystem: Environmental > Terrestrial > Soil > Coastal area > Acid sulfate soil | place: Finland: Risofladan, Vaasa | collected... | reverse complement strand
CCTACAGAGGTCGCGAACACGACCCCACGGGACTTATGGGGCCGCGCGCCGAGGATGCCCCAACTTTTCGCGGTCACACCCCTGTCATGTATCGCTATTGACGACAGTGGCTCAGAAGCCTATTCTGTGGGCGACGCGCACCGGGCCGACGCTGAGAAGACGATCGTGCTGCAGACCGCCCCACGAGTGCGGGGAAAGGCTGGATACCATGAGGCACGTATCCCTCCCGCGGAAATCCCGTACCACGGTTGCGCTTGCGGGCATTGCGCTTGCGGTGGCCGTTCTGGTCGCCGGCTGCACGCGGGAGGTCTGGGGCGACGGAGGCGCTCGCGCATGCGGAGCGCAAGGCCGCCGCAACGAAGGACCCAGACGAGAAGCTCGTCCTGCTGACCGGCATCGGCATTCAACTCCTGCCCCATGATCCGCAGCGGGGGAAGGCCCTCCTCAGCGAAGCACGGCAGATCGCGCTCCATAGCAACAAAGCAAGTCCAACCGCGAGGGTGTACGCCATCGCGCAGCGGGCCTTGGCTTTCTCCGCGCTGGATCGTCGCAACGCCCCCTCCACCCTGGCGCAGGCGGTGCGGGAGGCCGAGGGCGTCTACGCGCCGAGGGGTTCACGCGAGGTCGTCCTCGACAGCTCGCCGATTGTGACCGTCGCATCGCTGATCCAGTCGGCGAGCTGGCAGTACGGCTCCCTGCTGGCGACAATGGCGGCATTGGACCCGGACCGTGCGCTGCAGGTGGCCAAGCGCCTGCCCGATAAGGAGCGCAAGTCGGTTCTCGCAGAGATCGCCGAATCCATCGCTCGCAGCAACCTGCCCCGGGCAGCAAGACTCTTGCAGACCGCGCTCCAGCCACCCCTGGTGGTCATCTTTCCCTCTTGGCACTGGCGGAATCTGTGCATCGCCGCCGCTTCCACCCAGCCGCGCAAGGCGATCTCGCTGGCCCGCAGCAAGCTGCCGTCATCGCCCGAGCACGCGCAGGTGCTTGAGGCCGTCGTCACGGCCCTGGCACGGAAGGATCGCCCTGCCGCCGAAGACGTCATCACCCAGGAAACCGATCCGGTGATGCGGGCGTGGGGGTGGCTCGCGCTGGCGCACGTGTCACAGGGCGGGCAGCGCGACTCGGCCATCCGCCGCGCCGCCGAGACCATAGGACGGGCGAAGCTTTCCGAATCCGCCAGATCCACGGCGGTCACCGAGTGGTGCGTGCTTGCAGTCATGGCGCGCCCCGGCGCGGTGGCTAAGAAGTACCTGGCGGCTGCGGAGGGTGCACAGCACACTCCACCGCTCGACTACGAGCGCGGCATGATGCTGGCCGCGGCGTGCTACGTTGACCCCGCGAAGGCGATGAAGATCCACCGCGAGCTGCTTGCCAAGCGCCGCACCGGCCCCAACCGGCGATCCGTTGACGCGGTATTGACCTTCCTGAATCATCTTGTCGCGCGCGTTGACGTCCGCGCAGCGGAACGCACGGTCACCGAGGCGCCTGACTGGGCGCGCGAGACCTTTCCCGCGGCCGTGCAAATGGCGTATACGGCGGTACAGACGGTGCCACTGGATGGAGAGGACCGGGCGCGGCAACTCATGCGCGCGGCGCAGCGCGAACTGGCCGCGCAGAGGAAAAGGGTCAAGGCTGGCGCGGCTGACTACTACGACGAATCGAGCCTGCCTCAGGCGATGGAGATGGTGGCACTGGGGCTCGCAGCTACCGGCGACGCGTCCGCGGCGCTGCGCCTCGCAGGGCAGATTGGCGACCCGGGATCGGCCGGTCAGACATATCTTGCCATCGCTCGGTATGTTGGGCAGCAGCCCGCGGCTCGCACCGATGCGTACGCGGCGCTGCAATCAGTCGCGTCAAGCACGGAACTGCTCTCCCGCCCCTATGAGCTGGCTGTGCCACATTCCGGTGCGCGCCCTGCCCCCCCATCATGATAAGTTACACCGATTGATCGCTCTGCTCCGCGCCCCGCGCCAGCGGCGACCCCGCCAGCCGCTTGGCCTCCTGCTCCAGCCGCCGCAGGTCGCGGCGGGCGAAGCGGCCGGGGTATAGACCCGCGTCGCGACGGGCTTTGGTCACCCGTATCTCCGCCTCGATAGCGGCCTGGGCGAGCTCAAACCGGCTCATGGCCTCCGATTCGTAGTTGAGCGTATCCCACCAGTCCGGCTGGCGCATGGCCTGGCGGTGATCCTCCAGGGTGCGGCAGCGCAGCCGGTAGCCGTACTTCTCGGGATGCGTGAAGGCCAGGCTGCCGGGATCAATAAACGGCGCCAGCGCGGAGACATAGACATCCAAGCGCCGCTTGCGCCCGCGCTGGAAGCGCCTGAGCAGGTCGAGCGCATAGTCCGTCGTCGCGCGCGCGCTGTGCGCGGTCTGCCCGGGGATGCCGATGTAGAAGAACAGGGACAGCGCTCCCCCCACGCCCAGGAACTCCTCGATCGTGCGTTCGAGGACGGCGTTGTCATAATCGAACCCGTAGCGCGCGCGCAGCTCTTCGTCGTGGGTCACCGGCCCGATCGTCCCTTGCGGCTCGGGCACGGCATCCGCGAGCGCCTGATAGAACTCCGCGTCGCCGGGGCGGAAGAGGTCGAAGTGCATGGCGCGCGTGAACCCCCGGCGCTTGAGCGCGGCCAGAAACCCCCGCCAGTCGCCCTGGCGGATGTCCCCCGGCACCCGGATGGGGAAGCGCGTCATCCGCCGCGCGGCGACGCACATGTCGGCCAGGATGTCGGTGTCCCACAGCGGCGTTTGCTCCAGCCCCTGCGCCCAGTTCGACCCGCCGCAGATGGCGCAGTTCTCGACACACCCCTTGCAGAACAGCAGCAGGTTGGCGCAATAGACCGGCCAGTGCTGGCCGGTAAGCAGGCTCCCCCGCAGGTCGCGGGTGCGGCGGATGTGCTGGAACAGCCGCTCGTAGTTGATGCGCGTGGTGAGGGTGGTGGGGCGATGGGTGAAGGGGTTTTCCACCACCGTGGCACCCCGACTCGTCGCGGTGGATCCGCGCCGCCACACCAGGTTAGGCACTTCCGCGGGCTCGCGCTTGGCTTCCAGGCAGTCTAGCAGTTGGGCCAGCGGCTCCTCCGTCGTCTCGCCCCGCAACACGAAATCCACGTCGGGGTTGTGCATGATCTCGGCGCGGAAGTAGCTCGCCGACAGCCCGCCGAGGACGACGGGGAGGTCGGGGTGCTCCTGCTTGCACAGCCGCGCCAGGCTCAACGCGCCGTCGGCGTGCTGCGCCCAGTGCAGGTCAATGCCGAACAGCAGGGGGCGGTGCTCGCGCACGAACCGCCGGGGGTCGAAGCGGCGGTTCTGCATCTTGATCGCCAGGTTGGCCAGCCGCACCTCGCGCCCGCGCTGCTCGAGATGGTCGAGGATGGTGATGAAGCCCACCGGGTAGTACTCGAACACCGGCGCGGTGTCCACCGCCTTGCTCAGCAGCCAGTGATTGAGCGGCCGTTCGCGGAAGTCGAATACCGCCGGGGGGTGCATCAGCAGCAGGTGCGGGCAGCGGTTAGCAGCCATGGCGTCCTACCAATCCCCCACGTACAGCCACCGGTCCTGGGGGCCGGGGGCGACCGACACCACCAGCGCGTCGCCGTCGGTGCGCACCGCCACCGCGCCGCCCGCGGCGGCGCGCACGGTTCTCCATCTTCTCGCGTCAATCGGCAACCTGACTTCCGACGGCTCGGAGACGAACAGCCGGTGCGCGACCCGCACGCCCGGGGCCAGCTCCCGCCGGCGCACAGGCGCCCACGCCACGGTCATGGGGTGCTCCGAGAGGCGGTACTCTCTGCCGTCCACGGTGATCCCCGTGGCGCCCTGCCCGCAGAAGGCCGCCAGCCGGCGACCCTTCACCGCGTAGCTCAAGGTCTCCGCGCCCCGGTAGCTGATGACATGGCGGTCCAGCTTCACCCCCTCCAGCGCCAGCTCATTCGGGGGCAGATTGAGGCGGGCGACGATGGCCGCATCCTGGTCGGAGTCGCGCTTGAAGCCGCCGGGCCATTGCTCGGGCACCGCGCGGAAGTGATTGGTCACGGTCACCGCGCCGTTGGGGAACTTGTTCGCCAGCAACTCCCCGATGCGGGACACGCGCTCGGGGTGGTCGTCCCCCGCATAGGCGCCCAGCGCGCAGAGGGCGTCGAACAGGGTGCACAGGTCGCGGCCGGCGGAGGCGGACTGGTCGTCCCGGGCGCGGAAGCCCAGGAACATCGCGCGGCCGCCGCCGGGGTAGCGCTTGATCGTCCCCACCACCCGCGCGCCGATGCGGGCGACCACCTGCGCGCCGGCGGGCGTCACCGGGTAAGTCCAATCGGGAAGCAGCGACGACGGAACCTGCATGGACGCGCTGGCGGACATCGCCCCGTCGAAGGTCACGATGCGCTCGCCCGCCGGGACGCCGCCCGCGGACGCCCGCTCGAACCTGACGCCGAACATCTCCTGCCAGCGCGCCAGCGGCGAGCCGGGAGCCTGGTCATGGCATTCCGGCGGCGTCGCCATCCACAGCACGGAGCCGCCGCGCGCCAGCATGGTTGACATCAGGTCCAGCGTCCGCGGGCGCACGAACGGCTCAAACAGAGCCCCCAGCACCCGGTACTTGCGCCCGCGCAGCGAGATGCACCCGTCGGCGGTTACGCGCCCCCACCGACACAACTCCTCTTCCGTGGCGTAGTTGCAGTACCCGTACTGCACCATCCACGAGCCGAAGCGCTGGTCCACATAGAGCAGGCCCAGCGGGTAGAGCAGCAGCACGTCCGTGTCGCGGTGGACCTCGCCCTGGACGATGTTGTGCAGTGGATGGCTGCGCCGGCAGCCGTAGGCGGCGGTCACCTGGTTCATGCGGGCGATGACCTCCGCCGGCGCGCCCCACGACGCGCAATACGCCCACCCCGCGTCGTTGAGCGCGCCCAGCCCGCAGGCGAACGCGCGCCCGTAGTAGTCGCGGTCCGCCCATCCCCCCTCCGGGTGGTCGGTGCCGCAGCCGGTATAGACGCGGTTCCAGCGCCAGTAGTCATAGCAGGCGCTGATCGCCTCGCGCACGGAGGCGCTGCCCCCGAAGGCGTCGCTGTAATCATAGGCATGGGCGCGGTCGCCGCCGCAGCCGTGGCCGAAGTCGTCGCAGGTGGGCGCCTCCTGCCAGGTCGGATGCGCGGTGACCTCCAGCGGACGGCCGTAGAGCTTCTCCGCGTAGCGCTTGGCCTCGAGGGCGAGGCCGACGACGGCCCCCGATAGCAGGTCGAAGTAGTTGCGGCGCAAGCGCCAGGTGCGGTAGATGCGGTCGCGGTCGGCGCCCATGACGTGCTGCACCTCGTCAATCGCCTGCTCGCCGTCGAGGCAGCCGTGGCCCTGGCAGAAATAGACGAGATGCTTGTAGAGGTCGGCGTATTCGCGCCCGTAGGCGCGGGCGAAGGCGCGACACATGCTCGGGGTCAGGTAGCGCACCTGCAGCTCCTTGCGCCCCACGCGGGTCAGGTCCCAATCGAACTGGCTGTGCATCTCGTCGCCGTAGAAGGCGGTGAAATCAATCCCCCGGCGGTGATAGGCGTCAATCACCTGCTTGGCGTAGTCGAGCGCGCTGGCATCGAAATAATCCAGCTCCGCCAGCCTGTGCACCAGCACCACCAGGCACCGATTGCGCCCGTCCGCTTGCGGCCAGCGCCCCTGCACCCGGTAGGGTTGGTGCCGCCAGCCGTGCGGCCCCGCGCGGACCTCGCCCGCCGGCTCGGCGCGGGTCACGGTCTCGCTGATGTCCGCCATGGCTTGCGGGTTGACCGCGAAATAAGGCGTGCCCGGCACCTGGCGCTCGGCGAACGCGAAGACCTTGACCGCCTTCACCTGCAGCGGTATCGGGCCCTTGTTGTTGGCCCATTGCAGCTGCGACGGGAGCAGGACCGTATAGTCGCCGTTGTCGGCGATGCGCCCCTCCTGGAACAGGCACATCTCTCCGGCCTGGTCATGCTTGGCGGCGTAGCCGCGCCCGAGATCGAGCGGGTTGATGATGCTGCCTTCGAGCGTCAGGCCGCGCTCTTTCGCCAGCCGGGCGATGACCTCGAACGCGTCGAGGGTCTCCGGCGAATCGAGATAGAGCCGCCGCTCCCTGCCGCCGAAGAAGAAGTCGTAGGAAACCATGAAACGACGCAGGCCCCTGCGCACAGTGTCATCCATGAGCGTCAGCAGCGAGGCCTCGGGCGCATAGAGATAGTTGGCCCGCCCTTCGCCCTCGAACAGGGGCGCCGACGGATCCCGCGCGATGGTCTCCAACTGGGAATCATCGGTCAGGATGATCCCGCCGTGCGCGGCGAAGATCGCCGGCGACCGCGCCGGCTTCAAGAGGTCCATGCTTTCCTCCGGGGCGGCGGTCGCGATTGCCCTGGGCACAGCCATCCCGCCAGCCAGTGCAGGGCCGCCGCCGATCGCGGTTGACGGCGGGGTGTGAACTCGCAGGTCATTCCATCGGGTACCGCAGGCCCCACCGGGCACGGAGGTTGTCCATCGTCTTCATGATCGCCAGGCTCTCGTCGAGGGGCATGATCGGGCTTTCCATCTCCCCCGCGCGCAGGCAGCGCAGGACCTCGGCCGCCTCGTAGTTGTAGCCGTTGCCCGCCGGCGGATACTCGTAGTCCTGGGCCGGCTTCCCCGCCGCGTGCACCGTCATCTGCGCCGGCCTCCACCACTGGGGATGGATCTCGATCCGCCCCTCGCTGCCCATGATGGTCGCTGCCTGCGGAGTGTGGGTGGTAACCGCGGCGTGGCAGATGGCGAACCGACCGGCGTCATCGCCCAGGATAAAGGCGCAGCGCTCATCCACGCCGGAGGGCCCGACATGCGCCATGGCGGCGATGCGGGTGGGTGGACCCAGCAGCATTGAGGACAAGGACACCAGGTACACGCCAACATCCAGCAGCGCGCCGCCGCCCAGGCCGGGATCGAAGAGGCGGCTGCCGGGGTCGAATTCCGCGCGGAAGCCGAAGTCCGCCGCCACCATGCGCACCTCGCCGATCATCCCCCCGGCTGTCATCTCCCGCACCTTCGCCATCAACGGGAAGAAGCGCGTCCACATCGCCTCCATCAGGAACAGCCGCCGGGCGCGCGCCGTCTTCACGACCTCGCGAGCTTGCCGCTCGTTGATGCAAAATGGCTTCTCGCACAGCACCGGCTTGCCGGCGTTGAGCGCGGCGAGGCTGTTCTCCATGTGCGCGGAGTGGGGCGAGGCGACGTACACCACGTCCACCTCGGGCGCATTCACCAGGTCCTCGCAGCGATCGTGCGCACGCGCGGCGAATGCTTGCGCGAACCGCTGCCGGCGTTCGGGCGACGGCGACCACACGGCGACCGGCTCGGCATCGGGCACCGCCTGGAGGCCGGTCGCGAAGTGCCGCGCGATGCTGCCCGAGCCGATGAAGCCCCAGCCGATTTTCTTCTCCGTCACCTCGATTCCTCCCGCGCGCGTCGCTTGCGGTTGAAGCTGGCGAACTCGGTTCACGGACTTGATGAAGCCTTCGGCATCGGCGAACAGCGTGCTGGCATGGCAACTTCATGTGTCACCGCCAGTCTCGGCTGTCACGTGTGCGCGCTCAGGCGGCTCCGCGCCCGAGCTCCAACCGCTCGACGCGCACCGCGCAGACCTTGAGCTCGGGGATCTTGGCCTGGGGGTCGAGGGCGGGCACGAGGCCGCCTGTTACCCGAAAGCAAGGAACTCATCCACCGATAGAGCGGCCTCGCGGATAATCGCTCGCACCGTGCCCTCAGGCAACGCGCCTGGGTGATTGGGGATTGTGGTTCGTCGCCTCGTCTGCGGATGGAGCCAGATTTCGTGGCTGCCCTTGGCTTGACGGTCGAACACGAATCCGGCCCGACGTAGGCGACGGATCACCTCGGCCCCAGAGAAGCCCGCCAGCCGCCCCACTACGCGGCCACCGCGATGCGCAGACGGATCGGCTCTCCCGCCGGTTCCGCGAGCTCAGGGGGCAACGGGTCGCCATGCTCCAGGTGGGACTCGATCAACTTCCGGGCAACGTCTTGCGCGATCTCCAGGGTCTCCGCCAGCGTGCGTCCTTGCGCGACGAGCCCCTGCAATACCGGGCTGGTGGCGACATAGCCACCTTCGGGAAGCCGCTCCACTTCGATGTCTACTAGGCGCTCGGCCATGGGGTCCTCCCCGGTCAGTATACCATACGTCAGCGGACTCGCGTTCAGTCACTTGGAGCCCGCTGCTGCCGGCCCCATTCCAGACTTTTCCGCCCATGGTCATCCGAAGGCTGGGAATCACATGTTATCGTACTCGAAGCCGAGCTGGACGATCTCCGGTTGGAAATCCGCAAGCCACTCTATGAGCAAGCCGTACATCACTACTGCTGCCCTGGCTGCCGGCTCAGCTTGCCTGTTGGTGAAGGAAAAACCCTTGCGCCATAGTTGGTGCACAATGCGGTTGCGCCGTCGGTTAAACTCCACCAACTCGTTAGCGAAAGTAGGGTAGGGGTACTTCTCCTGCTGAAGCCATCGCTTGTAACCGTCCACCAGCGTGCAGAAGTTTGCCGCCTCGAGCTGATTCCCAAGAAACGCCCGCAGAAGTGACTCGACCAGTGCGTGCACGAGCAGATACGCGTGCACGAAGTTCCCCGTCTCAAAGGCGCGCCCGGCCGCCGCTTCATTGTCAGCGATGATCAAAGAAAAGTCTGGCCCAGTTTCAGGCATTCGCACAACCTCTTGCACGTAGGCGCGCAATAACCCGATTCAGCGCGAGGGATTGTTGACCTCCCTGGACTCTCGTGTTCGGACGCCCGACAGCCGGCATCCCCGGATCAAGAGCCCTCGCTGTGGCCTCTTTATCGAGCATGACCGTCCTCTCCACACTCGCGAGGAATCGCCGTGTCGTTCACGACCTCGAATGAAGACCTGGCCCGACGCATCACAACCGGCTGGTGTCAACCGCCGGCTGGATGCGCACCGCGCAGACCTTGAGCTCGGGGATCTTAGCCTGGGGGTCGAGGGCGGCGTTGGTGAGAACGTTGGCCGCGCTCTCGGCGAAGTGGAAGGGGATGAACACCACGCCGCGCTCCACCCGCTCGGTGAGGCGGCAGGCGATGGTGATCTCCCCGCGCCGGGAGATTACCTTCGCGCGGTCGCCGTCGCCGAGGCCCAGCTCGGCGGCAGCCGCGGGGTTGATCTCGACATAACCGTGAGGCACCAGGCAGTCCAGCATCGCCGACCGCCGCGACACGGTGCCCGTGTGGTAGTGGTAGAGGAGGCGACCGGTGGTCAGAATCAGCGGATACTCCGCATCCGGCTCCTCCGCCGGCGGGCGGTAGGCGACCGCGTGGAACTTCCCCCGGCCGCGCGTGAAGCGCTCGGTGTGCAGGATGGGAGTCCCCGGGTGATCCGGGGTCGGGCAAGGCCAGTGCAGCGGCGCTTCATCGAGCCGCGCATGGGTCATGCCCGCATACGACGGCGTCAGGGCGGCCATCTCGTCGAACGCGGCGCCCTCGCTGTCGAGGCCGAAATCCTGCCCCGCGGCGCGCGCCACCTCGAGCAGGATCTGCCAGTCCTCGCGCGCATTGCTTGCAGGAGGCGGCAGCACCCGCCGCAGGAGCTGCACCCGGCGGTCAGTGTTGGTGAAGGTCCCGGCCTTCTCGGCAAACGCCGCGCCGGGCAGCACCACGTGCGCGTACTCCGCGGTCTCGGAGAGGAAGATGTCCTGCACCACCAGGAACTCCAGCTTCTCCAGCGCCGCCCGCACGCGGCACACATCCGGGTCGCTCAGCGCAGGGTTCTCCCCCATGACATACATACCGCGCACCGCGCCCGCAGCCGGCGCACCGGCCGCCTCGGCGGCGTGCATCATCTCCACCACCGTCAGCCCTGGTTCGGCAGGCAGCTCCTTGCCCCACGCCTGCTCGAACTTGGCGCGCGCGTCGTCGTCGTTCACCCGCTGGTAGCCGGGGAAGACGTTGGGCAGGGCTCCCATGTCACAGGCGCCCTGGACGTTATTCTGACCGCGCAGGGGATTGACGCCCGCCCCCGGCTTGCCCAGGTTGCCGGTCAGCAGCGCCAGGTTGGCGAGCGCGAGCACGTTATCGGTGCCGTGGGAGTGCTGGGTAATGCCCATGGCATAGACGATGGCCGCCCGCTCGGCCCCAGCGAAGGCGCGCGCCGCGGCGCGAATCTTCTCCGCCGGGACGCCGGTCAGCGGCTCCGCCCATTCGGGGGTGCAATCGGCGACGGCGGCGCAAACCTCGGCATAGCCTTCGGTGCGGGCGGCGATGAACTCGCGGTCTTCCAACCCCTCGGCCAGAATGACGTTGCAGATCGCGTTGACCAACGCGACGTCGGAGCCCGGGCGCTGGCGCAGCCAGTGGGCGGCGTAGTCGCAGAGCTCGATGTGGCGGGGGTCGGCGACGATGACGGTGGCGCCCGCGTTGGCCGCCTGCTTGATCTCGTAGGCGATGACGGGGTGCCCCTCGCTGGTGTTGGAGCCGATGACGAAGATGCAGGGCGACTGGCGCAGGTCGCCGATGGTATTGGTCATGGCGCCGCTGCCGAACGCCAGCGCCAGCCCGGCGACGGTGGAGGCGTGGCACAGGCGCGCGCAGTGATCCACGTTGTTGGTGCCGAAGACCTGGCGCGCCAGGCGCTGCATCAGGTAGTTCTCTTCGTTGGTGCACTTGGCGGAGGACAGAAAGGCGTTCGCGTCGGGGCCGTGCCGGGCGCGGATGCGCTGCAGCTCCTTGACGACCTTGGTCAGCGCTTGGTCCCAGGTGACGGGGACGAGCTTGCCTCGCTTGCGCATCAGCGGCGTAGTGAGGCGATCGTCGCGGCGCAGGAAGTCCCACCCGAAGCGCCCCTTGACACAGGTGCGGCCGCGGTTGACCGGGTTATCCTCGTCCCCCTCGACCTTGATGATGTCTCCGTCGCGCAGATAGAAGACCAGTCCGCAGCCCACCCCGCAGTAGCCGCAGATGGTGCGCACGGTGGAGAAGTCCCACTCGCGCCCTTGGCCCGCGCGCGTGCGCTCGACCAGGGCGCCGGTGGGGCAGACTTGCACGCACTGGCCGCAGAAGACGCAGGTCGTCTCCTGCAGCGGCCGCCCGAAGGCGCTGGCGACGCGGCAGTCGAACCCGCGGTGGGCGAAGTCAATCGCCGCCGCGCCCACCACGTCGCGGCACATGCTCACGCAGCGCCCGCATAGGATGCACTTGGCGTAGTCGCGCAGGAAGCAGGGGTTGGTGTCGTCCACGATGTCATGGTGGCGCGCGCCGGCGAACGGCGATTCGCGCACGCCCAGCTCGTAGGCATACGCCTGTAGCTCGCACTTGCCGCACAGCTCGCAGGTCAGGCAGTCCGCCGGGTGGTCCGACAGCAGCAGCTCGACCGCCAGGCGCCGCGCCGCCATCACCCGCTCGGTATCGGTGCGCACCACCATCCCCGGCGCCGCCGGCAGCGCGCACGACGCGGCGAGGGTCTTCATGCCCTCGACCTCGACCACGCACAGCCGGCAGCCGGCGAAGGGCTCCAACTGCGGGTGGTAGCAGAGCCGCGGGACACGGATGCCGGCTTCATCCGCCGCCTGCATCACCGTCATGCCGGGCTGCGCGGCGACCTCGCGGCCGTCAATCGTCAATGTGAATGAATCGCTCATTGTTTGTTCATCCGCAGATTTCACGAGTCTGACGGACAAGTAGCCGCCGATGAACGCCGATAAACGCCGATGTAGAGCAAGTGGCGGACGAATGCCGGCTAGAAGCCCCTGACAATCCGCTTCACTTCCACCTTCGGCTTTCCGAAATTGATGAGCAGGCAGACGGTAAGCCCCGTGGCCTTCAGGTAGTCCAGGCACTGCGCCATGTGCACATCGTCCAGGGCCTTCGCCGCTTTCAGCTCGACAACGACCCGTCCCTCCACTAACAGGTCGGCAACGAAGTCGCCAACCGGCTTACCGTCATAGTAAACCGCGACTGCCTGCTGCTGCTGCGGGCTGAGGCCGGCTTTTTCCAGCTCCAGCGCCAGAGCGTTCTCATAGATCTTCTCCAGGAAGCCGCATCCCAGAGCGTTGCCGACCTTCAGGGCGCAGCCGATTACCCGGTCCGTTGTCTCATCCAACTCTTGTCGGCGTGCATCGGCGTCCATCGGCGGTTCCCATCAGGCACACCCTGCGTCAATCCTGCTCTTCCCGCCCGCAGCGCAAGCAGCGCCGCGCCTCGGCCAGCGCGTCATCGAGGCTCAGCCCCAACTCCACCTCGTCGAAATTGCCCACGCGCTCCCGCAGCGGGCGCTGCGGCATCTCCGCCTGTGGCTGCGCTTCCCCGGCTTCCTCTGGCGGCGGCCCCACCGCCACCAGCGACTTCGGGCGCGGTGCCGCCACCGGCATCGGCTTCCCCTCCAGGTAACGAGCGATCGCCTCCGCGGCGCGCCGCCCATCGTCCATGGCGTACACCGCGGTCGCGGGCCCGGTGACCACGTCGCCGCCGGCGAAAACCCCCTCCATCGCCGTCGCCTGTGTCAATGGATTGGCCGTCACCGTCGCGTCATCGTTCAGCTCCAGGCCCAGCGAGGCTAACCAGTCGGTGTCAACTGCCTGGCCGACCGCGGCGATGATCAGGCTCGCCGGCTGGCTATGCTCCGACCCCGCGATCGCCACCGGGCGCCGTCGCCCCCTGGCATCTGCCGCTCCCAGCTCCATGCGCTGGCACAGGAGGCCGGTCGCGCGGCCGTTGCCGGCGATCACTTCCACCGGCGCCGTCAGATAGCAGAACTGCACCCCCTCGCGTTCCGCCTCGCGGATTTCCCATTCATGCGCCGGCATCTCCGCCCGCGAGCGCCGATAGACCACGCACACCTCGTCGGCGCCCAGGCGCAGGGCGCTGCGGGCGGCGTCCATGGCCACATTGCCGCCGCCGATCACGATCACCCGCCCCGCGAGCCGCGGCGGCGAACCGAGGTTGACCTCGCGTAGAAACTCCAGCCCACCTACGATCCCCGGCAGCTCCTCGCCGCGCAGGCCCATGCGGCGGCTCTTGTGCGCCCCGATGGCGATGAAGAACGCGCGATACCCCTGGCCGCGGAGTTGGTCGAGTGTGATATCCGCGCCCACGCGCACGCCGGTGCGCACCTCTACCCCCATGCGCCGGATATAATCTATCTCGCGCTCCAGGATGTCGCGCGGCAGGCGGTAGGCCGGAATCGCCGCCACGAGCATCCCGCCCGGCTTGGGCAGCGCCTCGAAGACGGTCGAGCGATAGCCCCGGCGCGCCAGGTGATAAGCGGCGGCCAATCCCGCAGGTCCGGCGCCGATGATCGCCACCTGCGCCACCCGCTCCGGGGGCAAGGGGATCGGTTGATCCTCGCCGACGGCGTAATCGTGGTCCGCGACGAAGCGCTTGAGCGCGCCGATGCCGACCGACTGGTCAATGTCACCACGGCGGCAGCGCCCCTCGCAGGGATGGTAGCAGATGCGCCCGCACACCGATGGCAGCGGGATGCGCTCGCGCACGACCTCCATCGCCTCCCGCAGCCGCCCCTCGGCGATCAGCGACACATAGCCGTAGGCGTCCACCCCCGCCGGGCAGGTATCCTGGCAAGGGGTGGTGCTCAGCCGCGAGCACACGCCCGCCGGGCAGCGCTGGTCGCGGATGTGGGCGAGGTACTCATCGCGGAAATAGCGCAGGGTGGAAAGCACGGGGTTGGGGGCGGTCTGACCGAGGCCGCACAGCGAGCTGTCCTTGATGATGCGCCCCATGGCCTCCAGCGTGTCGAGGTCTTCCGCGCGCCCCTCGCCGCGGGTGATGCGCTCCAGGATCTCCAACATGCGGCGGGTGCCGACGCGGCAGGGCACGCACTTGCCGCACGACTCCGACTGCACGAAGTTGAGGAAGAAGCGCGCGAGATCCACGATGCAGGTGGCATCGTCCACGACGATCATCCCGCCCGAGCCCATGATGGAGCCGACAGCGGTCAACGATTCGTAGTCAATCGGCAGGTCGAGGTGCTCGGCGGGGACGCAGCCGCCGGAGGGCCCACCCATCTGCGCGGCCTTGAATTCGCGCCCGCTCTGGAGGCCGCCGCCGATGTCATAGATCACCCGCCGCAGGGTGATCCCCATCGGCACCTCCACCAGGCCGGTGTTTTGCACCTTGCCCGCGAGGGAGAAGACCTTGGTGCCCTTGCTGCCGTCGGTGCCCACGGCGGCGTACCACTGGCCGCCGTGGAGGATGATAGGAGCGATGTTGGCGAAGGTCTCGACGTTGTTGATGTTGGTGGGCTTACCCCACAGCCCCGACTGCGCGGGGAACGGCGGGCGCGGGTTGGGCATGCCGCGGCGGCCCTCGATGGAGGCCATGAGCGCCGTCTCCTCGCCGCAGACGAAGGCCCCCGCGCCCTCCTTGAGGCGCACGGTGAAGCTGAAATCGGTGCCCAGGATGCGCTCCCCCAGCAATCCCAGCGCTTCCGCCTGGGCGATGGCGATGCGCAGATGCGCGACCGCGATGGGGTATTCCGCGCGCACGTAGATGTAGCCCTCATCGGCGCCGATGGCGTAGGCGGCGATGGCCATGCCCTCCAGCACCGAGTGGGGGTCGCCCTCGAGCACGCCCCGGTCCATGAACGCGCCGGGGTCGCCCTCGTCGGCGTTGCAGATGAGGTACTTCTTATCCCCCCCAGACTTGTGCGCCAGCTCCCACTTGCGCCCGGTGGGGAAGCCCGCCCCGCCGCGTCCGCGCAGCCCCGAGGTCTTGACCTGCTCGATCACCGCCTCCGGCGTCAGCTCCGACAACGCCTTGGCCAGCGCGGCATACCCGTCGCGCCGCAGGTAATCCTCGATACGGCGGGGGTCAATCCGTCCGCAGTTGCGCAGCACCACCGGCCGCTGCCCGGCGAAAAACGGCAGCTCCTCGCGGCGCACGATGCGCGCGCCGTCCGCGACCTCGTGCCCCAACCGCTGCAGCGGGTCTCCCCGGCGCAGGGTGGTCGCGACGATGTCGGCGGCGTCCTCCGGCCGCACGTGCTGGTAGAAGTAGCCGAAGGGGTCAACCGCCAGCACCGGCGCCCCGGCGCAGCAGCCCTGACACCCGGTTTCGACCAGGTCCACCTCCGGCGCCAGCCCTTGCTGCGCGATCTCCCGCGCCAGCGCATCGCGCACCTGCACCGCCCCGAACGCCCGGCACCCGGTCATGCACACCCGCACGCGCACGCGCTGTGGATCGTGCCCCTTCTGCAACTGCTCGCGGCAGCAGGCCAGGTTGGCGACTGAACGTAGGGGCAAGGCATGCCTTGCCCCTACATCTGTGTCATCTCTCTCGGTCACTTGAACTCCTGCAACACCGACTCCACGTCGCGCGGAGTGAGCTTGCCGAAGTATTGATCGTCAACCATCAGCGCCGGCGCCAGGAAGCAGCAGCCCAGGCAGGCGACGGTATCGAGGGTGAAGCGCAGGTCGGGGGTGGTCTCCCCGGGTTGCAGACCCAGCGTGCGCTGCAGCGCATTGAGCACCGACTTGCCGCCGCGCACGTGGCAGGCGGTGCCCTGGCAGGCGCGGATGGAATGGCGCCCGCGCGGGGTCAGGTGGAACTGCGCGTAGAAGGTCACCACGCCGTAGATCGTGCTCACGGGCAGGCGCAGGCGCCGCGCGACCTCCTCCAGCACCGCCTCCGGCAGGTAGCCGTAGTGTTCCTGCGCCTGCTGCAGCACCGGGATCAGCGCCGCGCGGCCGGTGGCGTGCTGGCGCGCGACGAGGTCGGCCACCGGCGCCAGGTCAAGGGCTTCGACATGTTCAATCATAGGTCAGGAGAATGATCTGCCGGTTTCGCAGGCCCGAAACCAGCCCGCAGATTACATCACTATCGGAATCCGCGCAATATGCGCAGTCTGTGGATTGCATTCAGCCCGCCGCCTCCTCGGGCTCCGCTGGCAGGTAGTAGCACAGTATCTCCAGCTCCTGGGTCAAGTCCACGTTGCGCACCACCGTGCCCGCCGGCGCCGGGAAGCGCACGGGGGCGAAATTGAGGATGACCTTGACGCCGCTGCGCGCCATCATCGCGGCGACCTCCGCGGCCGCCGCGGCGGGGGTGGCGATGATGCCGATGCGCACCCCCATGCCGCGATTGATCTCGGGCATGTGGTGGATGTCCAGGATCTCCAGGTCCCACGCCTTGCGCCCGATCTTGTTGAAGTTGTTGTCGTAGATGGCGGCGACGCGAAAGCTGGACTGCGCCAGCCCCGCGTAGCCGGCGAGCGCGCTGCCGAGGTTGCCGGCGCCGACGATCAGCACCTCCTGCTGGCGGTCGAGCCGCATGATCTGGCTCAGGCGCGCCACCAGCGGGGCCACCGAATACCCCATGCCGGGCTTGCCGAACTCGCCGAAGTAGGACAAGTCCTTGCGCACCTGGCCGGAGCTGATGCCGGTGCGTTTCTCGATGTCGGCCGAGGACATGGTTTGCACGCCCTCGCGCAAGGCCGCGCGCAGGCTGCGCAGGTAGAGCGCCAGGCGCCCGATGGTCGGCTCGGGAGCGGAGGCAGGCATTGGTGTCCCCCTACAGTTCGCTGCCCAACTGCTTGAGCTGCGCGTAGTTATACACCGGGCCGTCCACGCACACGTAGGAGCGGCCGATATTACAGCGGCCGCATTTGCCGATGCCGCACTTCATGCGCATCTCCATCGTGGTCACGATCTGCTCGTCGCGGAACCCGAGCTGCGCCAGCCCCTGCAGCACCAGCCGGATCATGATCGGCGGCCCGCAGGTGACGGTGACCACGCCCTGGGGCGACGGCCCGAGCTCCGCCAGCAGCGCCGGCACGAAGCCCACGCGGCCCTGCCAGGTGTCGTCGCCGCGATCCACGGTGAGGTGCAACCGCATGTCTTCGCGGTTGGTCCACTGCTCCAATTCGGTCTTGAACACCAGGTCGGCGGGGCTGCGCGCGCCGTAGATGATGTCTATGTCGCCGTAGTCGCCGCGATTATCGAGGCAGTAGTTGATGGCCGAGCGCAGGGGGGCGAGGCCGATGCCGCCGCCGATGAACAGCAGCCGCTGGCCCCGCCAATCGTCCACCGGGAAGTTGTTGCCGTAGGGCCCGCGGACGCCGATCGCTTCGCCGCCGATCATCTCGTGCAGGGCGGCCGTCACGCGCCCCATGCGCTTGATGCTGAACTCCAGGAAGCCGGGTCGGGTCGGGGTCGAGGTGATCGAGAACGGGGCCTCGCCAACGCCGAAGACCGAGACCTCCGCGAACTGCCCCGGGCGGTAGGCGAAGCCCTCGCGGCAGTCGTCCCTTCGGCCCTGCTCAGGGCGAGCCTCGCAGAACACGACCTTGAAGGTCGCGGTGTCCGGCGTCTCGACCCGCACCTCCTCGATGCGCGCCAGGAGCGGCAGGTATGGGTTGGTCGGTCTGGTTTGTGCTTCCGTCATTGTCATCAGATTGGCACCCTCCCACTCCTCTCCCTCGTAGGGAGAGGATCAAAGAGAGGGTGCACGGTTTCAGTTCTCCACCCTCGCCCTGCCGTCTCCCTGAAAGGGAGAAGGGTTAGGCCCCCGCCAGCTCCTCGATCGTCTCGCGGATGTCCATCCCCACCGGGCACAATCGCACGCAGCGCCCGCACCCCACGCAATAGACCGCCTGCGTGCGGTCGGGCAGGTATTCCAGCTTATGGCAGATGCGCTGCTTGAGGCGCTCCGCCGGGTCGCGCCGCGGGTTCTCGCCGCTGGTCATGAGCGTGAAGTCGGTGAACTGGCAGGTGTCCCAACAGCGGTAGCGGTAGCCCCGCGCGCCGAACGCCTCGTCTTGGAGGTCGAAGCAGTGGCAGGTCGGGCACAGGAAGCTGCACACCCCGCAACGGAGGCATTTCTGTGACAGTTCGCGCCACCGCGGCGACTCGTGCAAGCCGCGCAGCTTCTCGCGCATCTCCGCCAGCGGCAGGCCCTCGGTGGTGCGCTCCCGCAAGGCCGCCGCGGCGGCGTCGCGCGCGGCGCGGTCAGCGTCGGTTGCGAGCGCGAACAGGTCGCCGCCCATCGCAATCAGCTCCTGCCCGGTCTCGCTTTTCGCCTGCGCGAAATAGCGGTCGCCGAGGTCGGTCAGGGCGACATCGGCCGCGGGCGAGGCGAGGTCCACCGCCGGCGCATCCCCGCAGAAGCATCCCTCCAGCGGCTCCGCGCACAGCAGGCTGATGATCGGCACCTCCGCGCGCGCCGAGCGGTAGCAGGGATCGTCGTACCCGCCGTAGGCCGGCGAGAACACCATGTCCAGCAGGGTCAGCGCCGCCGCGTCGCAGGGCCGCACGCCGACCAGCAAGCGCCGCTCGGCCGGCGGCGACTCCGGCGCCGCGTCGTCGAGTTCCACGCCCTGCTCTGTCTGGTGAAAGCGCAGCAGCACCTGGCTCGCGGGCAGGAAGAGCTCCTTCGGCGGGCGGCGGGTGTTGCCCGCGTTGCCGGCGGCCGCCAACGCCGCCGCGCCATCCGCGGTGGGCGCGAAGGCGATACCGTCCGCGTCGGGCGCGTACACCGCGTACTTATCGGCCAGCCGCTCCAACCACTGCGGCGCCTTATCTTTACTTATCACATAGTCAGTCATGAATGCTGTATCTGTGTAATCTGTGGATACTCCCCTACTCGTGGCCCGCGACGCTTTTCTCTTCATCGGCGGCGGCGAACTGCGCCAGGAACGGCGGCGCCGCCGGGTCCATGCCCGCCTGGTAGCCGAAGAGGTCGCGCAGCTCCTGCTCCAGCTTGCGCCCCAGCTCCCGCAGCGGTATCGCCATCGGGCACGCGCGCTCGCATTCGCCGCAGTCCACGCAGCGCCCCGCCGCGTGCCACGCGCGCACGCACTGGAACAGCAGGTTGTCCTCGGCGTTGGGCTCGCGCGCGACGAAGCGCGGCTCGCGCAGGTCGCACACGCACTCGCGGCAATAGCACAGCGGGCAGATGTTGCGGCACGCGTTGCAGCGAATGCAGCGCGCGAACTGGTCGAGCCAGTACTGGCGGCGGGCGAGCGGATCCATCGCCTCGATCTCCGCCACCCGCGCGTAGCGGTCATCCTCCACGGCGGGCGCGGCGACCGCCTCCCCCACCAGCACGTCGTGCAGCGCCGGGGTGGGGTGGGCGCAGGTGCGGCAGCGCGCGAGCAGGACCCGCTCGCGCGGCGCGCGGTGCTCCTTGCCGCCGGCCGTCACTACCACCTCGCCCGCGGCATCGTCGAGCCCGGCCACCCTCTTCCACGTTGCCGAGTTCGCCGGCGCCAGCGCCGCGAGGTCAATCATGCCCGCGCAGGGGACACCGATGATCTGCACCTGGTCGCGCTCCACCTGGTGCTCCTGCAGCAGCACCGCCAGCGCGCGCGCGTCACACCCCTTGAGCACCACCGCCACCGGCTTGGGCGCGGCGATGACATAGGTCGCCAGGTTCCCCGCGCAGGCCGCGTTCCAGATCAGCTGGTCAACCTGCCCCGGCGTCGTCGCGAAATGCGGCGTCACCCGCCACGGCCGCCGCCCCTGGCGAAAGCCGATGACGCACACCGCGCCGCGCTCGGTCAGCGCCCGCATCGCTTCGTCTCGAATTCGTTGCTCGAGATCAGACATCAGTTCTCACTCCTCCCCCTGCCAGGGGGAGGCTGGGAGAGGGTGCGCGGCGACGCCTTCCCACTCTCACCCGGCCCGACAGATCGGGCCGTCCTCTCCCTGGAAGGGAGAGAGGTTACGCTCCGGCAGCTCCCCCTGCCGCTGCAGCTCCTCCAGGTCCGCCACCATCTCGCGGATGACCTGGGCGAAGCGACGCCCCTCGGAGGCGCTGATCCACTCCAGGCGGAAGCGCTTGGGGTGCACGCCCAGGTAATTCAGGAACGGCGTGAAGATCGCCAGCCGCCGCCGGGTGTAGAAGTTGCCCTCGCTGTAGTGGCAGTCCCCCGGGTGGCAGCCGGCCACCAGCACGCCGTCCATGCCCAGGCGAAACGCCCGCAGCACGAACGCCGGGTCCACCCGCGCCGAGCACGGCACCCGCAGAATCCGCACGTTGGGCGGATACTGCAGCCTGCCGCCGCCCGCCAAGTCCGCGCCCGCGTAGCTGCACCAGTTGCACAGGAACGCCAGCAGCCGTGGGCCGCCAGTGCCCCTCTCCCTTCCAGGGAGAGGTTGGGTGAGGGTGCCCTCTGCCGGCGTCTGCGCGCCCTGGCCGGCTTCGACCTTTTCTTCTACTCCCGGCATAGCGCCTCCATGCCGGCGAGGATCTGCTCGTCGGTGAACCCGCGCAGGTTGAGCGCGGCCGCGCGACATGCCGCCACGCATGCCCCGCAGCCCTGGCACACCGCCTCGTTGACCTTGGCCACGGTGCGCTCCTCGCGCGTTATGCGGTCGGTGATGATCTCGGCCTCGATGGCGTCGTAGGGGCAGATCTCCTTGCACGTCAAACAGCCGCTGCAGCGGGCGGCGTTGACCTCGGAGATCTTGGCCTCGCTCAGGATCGAATCGCGCGCGAACAAGCCGCAGACCTTGCCCGCGACGGCGCTGGCGGCGGCCACCGTGTCGGGGATGTCGCGCGGATACTGGCAGGCTCCGGCGAGGTAGATGCCGGCGAAGATATTCTCGACCGGCCGCAGCTTGGGATGGGCCTCGGTGAAGAACCCGTACTGGTCGGTCTGGATGTTCAACATGCGCGCCACCGCCGCGACGTCGTCGCGCGCGCGCAGCGCCGTCGCCAGCACCACTAGGTCGGCGTCAATCTCCACCGCCACCCCCGCCAGGCTGTCCGCGCCCTTGACCCGCAGCTGGTCGCCCGCGGGGTAGATGCGGCTCACCCGCCCGCGCAGGTACTTGACCCCCAGGTCCTCCTGCGCGCGGCGCACGAACTCCTCGTAGCCTTTGCCCGCCGCGCGGATGTCCATGTAGAACACATAGACCTCGCACCCGGGCAGCTTCTCCTTGACCAGAGTTGCGTGCTTGGCGGTGTACATGCAGCACACCTTGGAGCAGTAGGGGTAGCCCTTGGTGTCGTCGCGCGAGCCCACGCACTGGATGAAGACGACCGTCTTGGGCGCTTGGTGGTCAGACAAACGCACGATATGCCCCTCGGTGGGCCCGCCAACATTGACCAGGCGCTCGAACTGCGCGCCGGTGATGATGTCGGCGAAACGGCCGCCGCCGTACTCGGTCATGCGCGCCGGATCGTAGAGATCGCACCCGGTGGCGACGACGATGGCGCCGAAGCGTTCGCTCAGCAGCTCGTCGCCCTGGTCGTAGTCCACCGCCTCTGCCGGACACACCTTGGCGCACACGCCGCACTTGCCGGTCTGGAAGTGGCGGCAGTGGTCGCGGTCAATCACCGGCACGTTGGGCACCGCCTGCGGGAAGGGGCGGAAGATGGCCTTGCGCGTGCCCAACCCGGCGTCGAACTCGCTGGTGACCTTGCTCGGGCACTTCTCCTCGCACACCCCGCAGCCGATGCACTTCTCGGCGTTGACCGAGCGCGCGCGCTTGCGAATGGCCACCTCGAAGTTGCCGACATACCCCGCAACCTTCTCCACCTCCGACCACGTCAGGAGCGTGATGTTGGGGTGCTTGGCGGCGTCCACCATCTTGGGGGTGAGAATGCACGCCGCGCAGTCCATGGTGGGGAAGGTCTTGTCGAACTGGGCCATGCGCCCGCCGATGGAGGGCTGGCGCTCGACCACCGTTACCGGGTAGCCGGCCTCGGCGAGGTCGAGGGCGGCCTGGATGCCGGCGATGCCGGCGCCGATCACCAGCGCGCGCTTGGTGATGGGCACTTCGGAGCGCGCCAGGGGCCGGCCCTTGGTGGCGGTGCCGACGGCGATGGCGGTCTGATCCAGCGCCTTGGCGGTCGCCAAGTCGCGATCCGAGTGCACCCACGAGCACTGCTCGCGGATATTGGCCATCTGGAAGACGTAGGGGTTGAGCCCGGCGTCGGCGATGCAGCGCTGGAAGGTGCTCTCGTGCAGCGTGGGTGAGCACGAGGACACCACCACCGCATCCAGGTGGTGCTCCTGGATCGCAGCCTGGATCATCTTCTGACCCGGCTCGGAGCACATGTACTTGTAGTCGGTGGCATAGACCACGCCGGGCAGCTTGGCGGCCTCGGCCACCACTTTGGCCACGTCCACCGTCTTCGCGATATTCGAACCGCACCAGCAGACAAATACGCCTACCCTGCGCACGTCACACTCTCACTTCATTGAACTGCAGATGTCGCAGATTACGCGGATTCCGGATTCCTCAATCTGCGAAATCCGTGCAATCTGCGGTTTCAACTGCTTCTCGCCAGGCGCATCGCATCCACGATGTGCCGCCCCAGGCCGAGGCGGTTGGGCGTGATGCCGAACGCCAGGCCGAGGAGCTCGGTGATATAGACGATCGGCAGATCGAGGGTCTCCCCCAGTCGCGCGGCCGCGGCGGCCTGCCGCGTGTCCAGGTTGGTCTGGCACATCGGGCACGCCACCGCCACGCAGTCGGCTCCGGCCGCCTTGGCCGCTCCCAGGATCTCCGCCACCAGGCGCACCGCCGACGGCGTGTTGGTCACCGCCAGGCTCGCCCCGCAGCACTCCAGCCGGTGATACCACTCGACGGGCTCCGCCCCCACCGCGCCCAGGATCTGCTCCATTGAAGTGGGGTTCTCCGGGTCGTCAAACTCCGCCACCTGCGGCGGCCGCACCAACAGACAGCCATAGTACGCCGCCGGGCGCAGGCCGGCGAGGGGCTTGCTCGCGGCCTCGCGGATGCGCTCCAGCCCCGCGAGGTGGAGCAGGGCATCGAGGATATTGTGAACCCGCACCCCCGCCGCCGCCCGGGCGTCCAGCCCGGCGGGCAGCTCGGCCCCGTCCGCAGCCAGATGCTGGGCTGCATACTTCAGCCGCCCGAAGCAGGCGGCACAGGGCGCCAAGACAGCATCCAAGCCCTGCTGCGCCGCCAGCGCGAGATTGCGTCCGGCCAGGCCCACCGCCAAGTCGTCGCTGATCGCGTGCGCCGCACTCGCGCCGCAGCAGTTCCAGTCCTCGATCTCCACCAGCTCCAGGCCCACGGCAGCGCACACCGCGCGGGTCGAAAGATCGAACTCCTTCGCGGTGGCGTGCAGGGAGCAGCCGGGGTAATATCCGATCTTCATCATCATCTCAAAGAAACCGAATTGAACCACCAAGGCACAAAGGCACAAAGAGGGGCGGAGACTGGGAAAGCGCGATTCGCGTCGTTTATCTTCACGATCCCTTCACTTCGTGTCTTTGTGTCTTCGTGGTTGATTTCTCCGATATTGCGAAGATCTCCCTGACCTGCGCGATGTCGCGCACCTTGGGCGCGATGGGATTCAGCTTGCCCTTGACGAACATCTTCTGCCCCAGCAGGAGGTCCTTGAAGGGGTTGCGCGTCAGCAAGCCGTAGGCGGCCATCAACGGCACCTCGTTGAGGCGGCCACCGCGGCGCACCAAGCCCAGGAACAGGCGATAGAACAACGGCGTCTGCGGCTGGGCGGGCGTGACGCCGGACTCAAGCGCCATGGCGCGCAGGGTGTCCATGACGCGCGCGAGGTCAATGTCGCGCGGGCAGCGGGTAGCGCAGGTGGCGCAGGTGGTGCACAGCCAGATGCCGGATGACGCCAAGACCGTGTCGCGCATACCGAGCTGGACGCAGCGCAGCACCTGGTTGGGCGCCAGGTCCATGTCCGGCGCCAGGGGGCAGCCGGCGGTGCACTTGGCGCACTGGTAGCAGGCGGCGATGTTCTCGCCGCTGCGCGCCGCCACTGCCTCGGCGAAGGTCAAATCGGCGACGGGACTGCCGTCGCTGCGTGGGAACCGCACGATTGGTCTCCGGTGTGCTGCAACCCATCAGGGGCCTGTAGGCCCACCGGCAATCGCCGGACCGGGGATAGACGCCTTCGCCGCCGGCCGCGCCCGGGGCTGTCGTCGCACACACCAGCTATGTTATCAGCGGGCCGACCGCGAGTCAAGACTCTTGTGCCTTGCTTCACAATTCGGGGGGCGTGGCAACCTGAAGGGGCGCGCTGGTGTGTGTTCGACTTAGGTGGGGATCGCCCCTGGCTGCTCACTCGGAGGTGGCCCAGCCGCCCCCGGCTGGGAATGGGCGGCCACGGAGGGCCGCCCCTACAGGCTTTCCGACTCATCCCCACTCCGCACGAACACACCCGCGCGCTGCAGGTCGGCGCGCTGCAGGTCGGTTGACCGCCTCCGGGGGCGATGATATACTC
>Ga0307380_10002855_pt1 | contig 24199 bp, 23 predicted proteins | sample UN3MG_FD_202239 | JGI IMG/M metagenome (GOLD analysis project Ga0307380, IMG submission 202239) | Soil microbial communities from Risofladan, Vaasa, Finland - UN-3 | ecosystem: Environmental > Terrestrial > Soil > Coastal area > Acid sulfate soil | place: Finland: Risofladan, Vaasa | collected... | reverse complement strand
GGGCTCCTCCTCTCACAAATCGCTATCTGCCGCGCGTAAGCAGCCACCCCAGGCTGACTGCCACGGAGAGCACTTTCATGAAGTCAGTTTTTTGTCCGGCTTCGGGCACGTATATGTTGTCCTGATCCTGAAGCTCGATATTCGGCGACTTGCCCGAATAAATGTCGCTCACCTTGGCCGTCAGAGTCTGGGTCTGACCGCCGGAAGACCTGAGGATGCGGACGTCATTGAGCTTCGCCTTCCCGCGGACTCCGCCGGCAACGGCAATGGCTTCTGTGATCGTCGTCTTTCCCTTGAGATCATACTTTGCCGGCAGGCCTACCGCGCCCTGTATGGTGTAAGTTCCCATCAGCTCCCTGGCGGCAATCATGATCACGTCGCCGGGCTTCAACTGGGGATTAGCGGCGACATCGCCGGAGGTGATTTTCGAATAATCTATTACGGTCGTGTCGGTGGAGCCTTCATGCCTGAGGGTGATATTATTCAAATCCGCAAGCGGAGTAGGCCCGCCTGCCGCCATGACTGCTTCTCGAACGGTCATGCCCTGAGTTAGCGGGCGAGGGCCTGCCTGGAGTACGGCCCCCAGCACCAGAATCGAGCCGATGGTACCTTCCGAGGAGGGAACAAAAATGGTGTCGCCCATGCTGACAGTGATATTCGTGCTTGCGTCACCGGAGAGCAGGAACTTGCTGAGATCAACGGTCGCCGAAGACTCCGAGCCCGGACGAGAGACTTTCACCTTAGACAAGTCGGCCGTGGGAGTGTAGCCGCCGGCAGCCATGATGGAATCAATGAGGCGAGCGCCATACGGCAGCGCAACGACGCCTGGATTCTTGACCTCCCCGGAAACGGTGACCTGCATCTTGCCGGCCTCCAGAAGCTCGACGGTCACCTGGGGATTCTTCATGAACCTCTTCAGTTGGGTGGTGATCTCCTGAGCGGCCTGCATGGTCGTCATACCTGTGACCTTAACATCGTTGATCAGGGGCAGAGTGATGCTTCCCTGAGGACTCACGATGACATGCCTGGTAAAGTCGGTTTCGCCGAGGACGATCAGGTTCAGGGTGTCGCCCGGCTTGATGAGATACTCATCGGCAGCGACAAAAGAATAGAATGACATGACGGCAATGACGGCGAATAATGTGAAGTACTTCATTCGATCTCCCTCCTCGAGAAACGGCGAAAATCCATGGAATCTTGGCGGTCATACGAAGTCATTTCCGGGTATACCCCACACCAGAACAGCTATAAACACGGGCCGGCATACTGGTCGGCGCTTTCCGGTAATATCTACGCTTGACGACCTGAGCTAAACCGGTTATAATAGATTTGTGAACGTTTACATTTCCGTGGATCTGGAGGGTATAGGCGGCATAGTTCATTGGGAACAATGCTCTCCGGGCACCAAGGAATATGACGATGCACGAGCGCTCATGACGGCAGAGGCGAATGCGGCCATTCAGGGAGCGTTCGACGGCGGTGCGACGGAAGTACTGGTAAACGACGCTCACAGCTCGATGCGGAACCTCCAGCCTCTCGAGCTTGATTCGAGGGTGCGTCTGGTGCGAGGAAGCATAAAGCCGCAGTCAATGATGGAGGGCATGAGTGAGTCCTTCGACGCGGCTTTCCTGATAGGCTGCCATGCGGGGGCCGGCTGCAACGGAGTGCTGAGCCATACGTACGATGGGATGGTCACCTCCGCGAGGTTGAACTCGTTGGCGGGCGGAGAAATCACGATTAATTCCGCGCTTGCCGGGTATTATGGGGTTCCGGTGGCAATGGTGACCGGTGATTCTGCAGCATGCCGGGAAGCGCTGGGAATACTCGGCGGAGTCGAGGCGGTTGCGGTCAAGGAGCCGATTTCGCGGTACTCCGCCAATTGCCTGAATCCGGCGATTGTCAGGGAGAGGATTCGGGCGGCGGCGATGGCGGCCGTGAGCCGGGCTTCCGAACTGGAGCCTTTCACGCTGGAGCCGCCGATAAGATTCGAAGTGGGGTTCGCTCACGTGGGATATGCGGATCGAGTCGCTTTCATGCCTGGAAGCGAAAGGCTCGATCCGGTGACGGTAGTGTTTGAATCGGAGGACTTTATCACGGCATATCGGGGATTCCTGACGATGCTCGTGCTCGCTGAGTCGGTAAAGTAGTCGGTAGGAGGATAAATGCAGGGCTTGGATCTGAAGCAGAAAATCGGCCAGATGTTGGTCTTCGGATGGCAGGGAGCTACCGAGGAAGAGAATTATACTGTTTCCGAGCATGGCAGGATACTTGTAGAGGAATTCCAGGTCGGCGGGATTGCGCTGTTCGCGCGCAACATCAATACGCCGGAGCAGGTCGCGGCCACCGTTAACCAGTTTCAATCGCTCTCCAAAATACCTTTGCTGGTAGTCGCGGACCAGGAAGGCGGCATGGTCGCCAGGTTCAAAGCCCCGTTCTCCGTTTTCCCGGGTAACATGGCGCTCGGCGCGACGGGATCGCTGGACTACTGCAAGCGAGCCGCCCAGGCAATCGCAAGGCAGCTGGCCGCCGTCGGAGTCAACGTCAATTTCGCCCCTTGCGTGGACGTGAATATCAACCCCGAAAACCCGATCATCGGAGTGAGATCGTTCGGCGAATCGCCCGAGATGGTCGCCCAGTTGGGCGCTGCCGCCATAGAGGGTTTCCAGACCGAGGGGATCATGGCGAGCGCGAAGCACTTCCCAGGCCATGGCGATACCTCGACCGACACCCATTTTTCGCTGCCGATCATCCCTTACGACAGGACGCGCCTGGATTCTGTCGAGCTTGTTCCGTTCCGAGCGGCCATCAGGATAGGCGTGGCATCGGTCATGACCTCGCACATCATCTTCCCGGCCCTCGATCCCGAGCTGCCGGCCACCCTCTCCGAAAGGATCATCAACGGCCTCCTGCGGCAGGAGATGGGCTATGAGGGCCTGGTCATCACCGACTGCCTGGAGATGAAGGCGATCGCGGACAACTACGGTGCTGCCAATTCGGCCGTTCTGGCGGTCAAGGCAGGGGCGGACATCCTCCTCGCCAGCCACAGGTTGGGATTCCAGCGTGATATGCTTGACGGCCTCCTGAAAGCGGTCGAGGCAGGGGAGATCCCCGAGTCGCGGATTGATGAGTCGGTCGCCCGGATACTCACAGCCAAGCGCATGTTCGACCTGGAGTCCCGGCGGACTGTTGATGTGGCTTCCATCAAGCAAGCGGTCGGGGATCCGATCATCATCGAACTGGAGCGGGAGATCGCTGAGAAGGCCGTCACCCTGGTGCGGAATGATGAGAATCTGCTTCCTCTGCGGCTGAGCGGTTCTGAGCAGATGGCGGTGGCGGGGATGCATCCGGCGACCGAGCTTTTCGCCTCGGCCATTCGAAAGCTCCATGCGAACACCCAGCACCTGCGGATCGAATCCACCCCCACCAAGGAGCAGCTCACGCGGCTCGATGCGATGGTTCAGGGGAGCAAGGTAGTGCTGATCACAACCTTCCCCAGAGAGCCGTTCACGACCGGGCTGGTAAATGAAGATGTTCAGGCCTCGCTCGTGAATCGGATCATGGATTTGGGAACCCCGGCGATAGTCGTTGCGGCCCGAGAGCCCTATGGGCTGAGATACTTCCCGAAGGCGAAGACGTGCATCGTGACCTACGGCTACCCCGAGGTTTCGATTCGAGCCGCGGTTGACCTGATCTTCGGCCTCGTTACGCCCTATGGGAAGCTCCCGGTCAGCGTCCCGGGCTACGCAGACTGCGGCGACGGGGCGTAAACTCAAGTTCGAAATCCGAAATTCGAAGCACGAAACAAATCCAAATGACCCAACGCCGAATCCTCAAACGGTCTGTTGGCTTGTATTCCCGTTTAGGTCATTGTCTTTTTGTGCTTTGAATTTGTTTCCAATTTCGAGTTTCGTGCTTCGAATTTACCACCCCGATGGCTTGCCAATTCCCCATGATTTGAGGTATAATCTCACCACACGGAGGGGTGCCAGAGCGGTTTATCGGAGCAGTCTTGAAAACTGTCGCGCAGCAATGCGCCGCGAGTTCGAATCTCGCCCCCTCCGCCATCCAGCACGCTAGAGACCGGAGACTGGAGACAGTAGACCGGTCTTTGTGCTGTCCGGGTCTGTGTAGGCTTGGTCCGCCTCCTCTATCAACGCAATGATCGCCCGCTCCGATTCTCTATATCGCCTTACGCTCTCCTCCACGGTGTGCGATATGTCTTGCCTGCGGTCCAGGATCCGCTGAGACACTGGCAGCCTGAGGAGCGTCTCCTCGTTAAACCTTGGGTGGTGCCCCCCTTCCTGTGATGCCGCCAACACCGCCTGCACCGGCTGTGATAGGAGAAAGCAAGCCAGGAATGCGATTGATAGCTCACCCACGGGACGCAGCACAAAGAACTCAGTGGAGCAGATGGTCTGCACGTCCTCAGCCCAGTTGTGTATGCCCGCATCCACCAAAGCGACTTGACGCAAGTACGGTCGGAGCCTCGAGATAATAACGTCACCCGGCTGAATAGCTTTCTTTGTGCTACCTATCTGGTGCGCTGGCACGGCCTCCTTCTTACAGACTACAACGCCTTCCCGCGCATCCGATGTGTCTAGGATAAGGTACCTCTGGGCCGTGCTCGTGGAAGCGTCAACCTTGCTCCCGCACAGAGTGATGATCTGGCCTAGCGACAACCCCCCTGTATCACTCGACTGGGATAGCAGGAACTCCCTGCGAGGGTCAAATCGTTCGGCCGCCAGAGTACAAAACTCGCCCAGCTCGCTCGGACGTTTGGCTACCCAGATTGCCATGTCTGCTCACCTCCATCAATAGACGGCACGTGGGAGAAGGTGTGGTAAGCCTCTACCATCTCTTCTAGGTCGTGATCAAGTCGGTCCCACATGGAATCCAAATGCCCCCGCCCCGGCCTGATCATATGTTGCCCCTTAGAATTCTTGCCGTCGCGCTCGCTAATGCCAAAGAAGATCGGTTGCTCCTGAACCGTTCTTACCCTAGGCTCGTTCTTCTGCAGGAACAGCACTTCTGCCTTTTGGTGGGTGTGCGGCAGGAATGTATTCCTCCCGAGGCCGACCACCGCCAGCACTCTGGTATTCTGTAGCAGCCACTTCCTCACGTACCCCCACGCGTCCGCCCCCAGCTTGTTATGGGGCAGGACAATAGCCATTCTCCCTCCAGGTCGGAGTAGCTGCACACATCTCTCTATGAACAGTACATCCCTTTCGACGGACAGCCTACCCTGACTTGACACGTATCCGTTAAGGAGGTGAGACTCCCTTACCTCACCTGCGAAAGGAGGGTTTGTTAGAACAACGTCAAAGCCCTTGTGGTGCCGCAACTGGCTTCTCGCAACGTCCTCGATGGTCAAGCTGGAGCCGTTTTCCGGTTCCTCCGTGCCCTCCCCAGCCAAGGCAAAAAGCCCAGCCATATCTGGCCGGAGCAGGCTATTCAAGCGAATCGCGTTTATCGAGGTGCCGCCTGTAAGCATGAATAGCGCCTTTGCTATCCGAACCGCTCGCGAATCAATATCGAATCCCCATAGCTTTGTCTTGCAGTATTCTGCGGATTCTTGCTCGGACATATCATGATGACAACGAATGTAGTTGAATGCGTGCATGAGGAAACCGCCGGATCCGCACGCAGGGTCGACCACTGTTTCGCCTTTATCTGGTTTGATCATTCGCACACAGAACTCAACGACATGTCGCGGAGTGAAGTACTGCCCCTTTGCGCCCTTTGCGCTCTTGGAAACGAGGAATTCAAAGAAATTGTCCATTACCTCAAGGCTGGAATCTGAGATCCTATGCTGTGCCAATACGTCCACGCATACCTGGAGGTGCTGAGGTGTCAACGCCGGCTCGAATGGGGGTCCAAGCACTCCAGGCCATGCCTGACCGGCTTCATTAAGCAAGCATGTGATCGCCCCATGTGTTGTTGCTTCATTGCTGTGTGAGTAAAAGCGTCGGCCCTTTCCACAACTCTCATCCCATAGTTTGGCGATCACCAGCTTGAAAACTTCCTCGAATTCGTCTTCCCCCGAGTTCGCCAAGACGAGTTCTTCCAGACGCACAAACAACGACTCCAAATCCCCCGGACGGTTGATATGTCTCTTAGCCATAGTTACCCCCTTTGAAGATTATCAAGAAATGCTGCCGTTGTCAAGTCACCCGTCACCAAAGCCGTAAATATACCAATTTGGGGTTTTTGTCACTATTGTGTGAAAATGTTTATGTGATACGGTTGCGGTGCAGCAACGTCCGCGTTACCAGGCACCGCCACTATACGGTGAACAAAGCGACTATGCCAGCAGCAAACAGACCGGAATACATGGAATTCGTAGCACGAATACGCTGTGTTCGAAAATCAAAGGGGGTAACGCAGGAAGAACTCTCTTTGCGGTTGGGCAAGCCGCAGTCGTTCGTGTCCAAGGTCGAAACGTGTGAGCGGCGACTTGACATTATTGAGGCAGCACACTGGTGCCTCGCTCTCGGGGTCACCCTTGACCAGGTTCTCCCTGCGCAGCTTCGGAAAGCAGTCGTGAAGTGTTTAGCTCAGTTAGAGAGAAGTGATAGATGAGTCTGGAGCGCACAAGAATATCTGCGGCCGAACTGGCTAAGTTACGAGGAGAACTCGACCCTCTAATAGGCACGCAGTTCAGTTCGATCCTAAGTCTGCCTGTCAAAGCTTTACAGGCGTTCGAACCTTCACAAGTGGGGACGATTGTGGGTTCACTGATGGACGCCCTTCTACCCTACCTTGAGAGTATCCCGCAGGTTGGTCTGACGAAGCATGAGGGGTTGATAGGCGAACGAGAGGGATATCCAGACTATAGACATGCTTCAGGATTTAGACTGGAACTGAAGCTTCTCTACAAAGACAACCCTGATCTCGAGATGAAAAGACCGCCTACACGTCGAGAACCTTCGGCACGTGTAACACAGAAAGTCACCGTGAAAAATGTAAACCCTGCGCTTGATGCGATGTTGCTTATTGCATATCAGCTTCAGCCTCAGGTCAATGATCCTGATTGTGTGAGTCCGACAATCATAGACCTCGAAGTGCTTTCTATGATAGAGTTGGTCGAGGCACGTGATAAGCGAATGGTTGAGTGTGGCGGACGGTGGTTCGGCAACTACGAAACCCCCACCATTCTGAGCAATGCCGGCAGAAGGAACCTTAATCGAGGCCAACCGCTTGACATTGACTCATACGGACGGAAGGAGTCAGAAGGCAAGGATTTTAGCGAAGATACCAACTTCGGCAAGCTCAAACGTATACCGCACCCTGTACTGCAGGCATTTCTGCGTAAACACCATTTTATAGTGAATGAACAGTCTGAGTGTCAGATCTAAAAAAGGCCCCCCTGCGGTGGGGCCGCTTTAGAAGCCAAGAAAAGCCTAACTATACCATGATTCCAGTGTTGTGCCTCAGGAGCGTGCCATGTATCCCAAACCTGATTTCGAACGATTGCTGACTGCCCTCACATGCAAGGGAGAGCCGGACCGAGTGCCTCTTGTCGAGCTCGGGGTGAGTTGGGAGGTCATGGGCGGATTCCTCGGCCGGAAGATCTCGGGCTGGCCCGACATCGCCGAGTTCTATACCAAGGCCGACTATGACTACCTGAAGGTCACCCCGATGTACGACTTCAACCCCGAAAAGCGCACGCCCAAGGAAGGCATCCGGTCCAGTACCGGCAAGTTCAGCGCGAACACGGAGGACGACGTCAGCATCAAGTTCGCGACCGAGGGCTCGGGGATCATCACGACCTGGGAGGACTTCGAGACATACCCCTGGGTGGATCTGAAGGACGTGGATTACAGCGTCTTCGACCGAGCCAATGAGGTGCTGCCGCCGGGGATGAAGATCATCGGCCACCAGGCAGACATCTTCACCCAGCTTTGGGGGCTCATGGGCTTCGAGACGTTCTCATACGCGTCGGTCGAGGAGCCGGAGCTGGTCGAGCAGCTTACCAATAAGATCGGGGAGATTGTCTACGGCATGTTCGAAGTCATTGCCGAGCAGAAGAACGTCGGAGCGCTGTGGATTTCGGACGACATAGCCTACACCGAGGGACTGATGGTTTCGCCAGCATTCTTGCGCGAGCACATCTTCCCCTGGTATAAGAAGATAGGGAACTTAGCGCGCGATTTGGGCGTCCCATATATGTATCATTCCGACGGCGATCTTTGGCAGGTTATGCCCGATTTGATTGACGATATCGGCTTCAACGCACTCCATCCCATCGAACCGAAAGGCATGGAGATAGGCGAGTTGAAACGCAAAATCGGGGATAGAGTGTGCTTGATCGGCAATATTGACCTGGGGTATACTCTCGCTAGGGGAACGCCTGCCGAAGTCGAGGAAGAGGTCAAACAACGGATAAGGGAGATCGGCCCGGGCGGCGGATATTGCGTCGGCTCCAGCAATTCGATCCCCTACTACGTGCCGGTGCAGAACTACCGGGCGATGGTGGAGGCCACGCTGAGGTATGGGAAGTATCCCATACAGTGAACAGTAAACAGTGAACAGTAGGTGCGGAGTCATATCATGGTAAGACATTGCAGCATTATGTTTGTGATCCTCTTGACAGCCGGTGCTATCATCGCCGGATGCGGCGGAGGAGGTGGAGGCGGCGGCGGTACTACCGGCGTATTGGTAAGTCTATTGCCGAGCACTGCCTCTATTCAGCCCAGCAAGTCCGTCGTCCTGACGGCAAGCATCGTCGGCGCGTCCAATCCTGCCCTCACGTGGAGTCATGTCGGCGGCACCTTGATGGTCCTCGACAATGTAGCGACATTCATCGCCCCGGCCACGGCTGGCACGTATAGCGTGACGGCAACCAGCAAGGAGGATAGCTCCAAGAGCGCCACCGCTCAGATAGTGGTCAGCAACAGCGCGCCGGGAGGGAGCGTCACGGTGACCATTACGCCTGCGGATATCGAGTTGTCGCCGGGCGATTTCATTGACCTCACAGCGACGGTCAGCGGCAGCACCAACAAGGCGGTCACGTGGGCCAAAAGCGGAGGTTCGCTCTCGGTCACGAGCAGCACGACAGCGAGATTCACGGCGCCGTCCACTGAGAACACATACACCGTGACGGCAACGAGCGTCGCCGACCCGAGCGCCAATACATCCATTCAGATTCTGGTAACCAGCGATGCGCCTCCGCCTCCGCCCCCGCTGGGATAGCGGTAACCGATTTCAGATTTCAGATTGTACCGCCTCTGGCGGGATCCCGTTCGTAGGCGGGACAAATTGCAGATTGAAGGGAGACCTCAGGGTCTCCCTTTTTGCTTCCGGGCTTCCATTACTCCATTACTCCCCCACCGAATGTATGCTATAATACCTCAGCCGTTTGCTATCTCCACTTCGGAGGAATCTCATGCTTATTCGTGTTGATTCGAGTGCCATATTGGGTGTGGATGCTTACATCGTCGAGGTGGAGGTTGATGTCTCCAATGCGAAGGAAGACTCGTTCACCATAGTCGGCCTCCCCGACGCCGCCATCCAGGAATCTAAAGAGCGGGTTCGGGCCGCGATTCGGAATACCGGCTATCACTTCCCATTCGGGAAGCGAATAACCATCAATCTCGCGCCGGCCGACATCAAGAAGGTCGGGCCGATCTACGACCTCCCGATCGCGGTCGGGATTCTCGCTGCGAGCGGCCAGGCCCCGACCGACCTCCTGCCGGATATGATGATCCTCGGCGAACTCTCGCTGGATGGTAATGTCCGCTCGGTGCATGGGGTTCTTCCGATGGCCATTGCTGCCCGGCAGGTCGGAAAGAAGTACCTCATCGTCCCGGAGGCGAATACTCGCGAGGCGGCGGTCGTGGAGGGCATCGGCGTGTACCCGGTCGAGTCCCTGACCGACGTCCTCAAACTCATGGAAAACATCCGGTCCGCCGAGCCGGTGAAACTGGCTCAGGAAGACTTCGCGCTCGATCAGCCGACGTTCGATGTTGATTTCGCCGACGTGAAGGGCCAGGAGCACGTCAAGCGGGCGCTGGAGATAGCCGCCGCCGGGGGGCATAACATCATCATGATCGGCCCGCCGGGAAGCGGGAAGACTATGCTTGCCCGGCGCATGCCGACCATTCTGCCGCCACTCAGCCTGGAGGAGGCGCTGGAGACGACCAAGCTCTACAGCGTCAGCGGGCGGCTGGCATTGGGCACGGCGCTCATCACCCATCGGCCGTTTCGCTCGCCGCATCACACGACCTCCAATTCCGGCCTGAGCGGCGGCACGACTCACCTGCGGCCGGGGGAAGTCAGCCTCGCGCACAATGGCATCCTCTTCCTGGACGAGTTCCCTGAGTTCCATCGGGACGTGCTGGAGATCCTCCGCCAACCGCTGGAGGACGGGCATGTGACCATCAGCCGGGCAAGCGGCTCGCTCACGTATCCTGCGCGATTTATGCTGGTGGCCGCCATGAATCCCTGCCGGTGCGGGTTCTATGGCGATCCGACCAAGCCGTGCACGTGCAGCCCGCATGAGATTCACCGGTATCTGAGGAAGGTTTCCGGGCCGCTGCTGGATCGGATTGACATCCACATCGAGGTCCCGCGGCTGAAGGACCAGGAGCTTGTGAATCAGCCGACCGGGGAGGCGTCGGGGGCAATTCGGGCGAGGGTCGAGCGCGCCAGGGAGATTCAGACCAGACGCTTCCAGGGCGACGGCGGGCACTGCAATGCGGATATGACCGGCCGGCAGATTCGGAAGTTCTGCGTGGCGAAGGACGACGTGAAGAACCTCCTGCGCACGGCGATCAACCAGCTCAACCTCTCCGCCCGCGCCTATGACCGCATCCTCAAGCTCGCCCGCACGATCGCCGACCTCGAAGGCGTCGAGGAACTTACTCTCTCCCACGTGGCGGAAGCGGTGCAGTATCGGTCGTTAGATCGGAAACTTTGGGGATGATGGTGAATGGTCAAGGGTCCATGATCAATGGGGGAACTCACCGCAAAGGCGCAAAGACCGCGAAGGAAGCCGGGAAGACCTGAACGACGGACACGAGGAGGTTCGGAATGACGACAGCCGGACTGGATGAGTACATCGAGGGTTTCGTCCGCGAGTTGGAGCGGAGAGAATCCCTGACGGCCCCGTGGCTCGAGCATGCGGTTCGCGGAGTACCGCGTCACTGCTTCATCGAGCAGTACTATGGCGACGATGATAGCCTCATTACGGTGGACCCAAGCGGTGCGACGGATGAGCAGCTCAAGCTGATCTATTCAGACTCCTGCCTGATGATCCACAAGCCGCCCAATCACAGTGCAGCGTCACAACCATCTCTAGTCATGTTGATGCTCGGATGTCTGGACGTTCAGCCTGGGCAGAAGGTGCTCGAGATCGGCACCGGCAGCGGGTGGAATGCCGGGCTTCTGGCATACGGTGTGCGAGACGGCAGGCTGGTGCATTCCATAGACATTCAGGCCGATCTGGTGGAAGCCGCCGGACGTCACCTGCAAGCTGCGGGCATCGGGGGCGTTAACCTGAAGGCTGCAGATGCCGGGTATGGCTGGAGCGACGCGGCGCCTTTCGACCGCATCATGGCAACCGTTGGCTGTCCGGACATCCCTCATGCCTGGCGTGAACAGCTCGCAGAGGGCGGTGTCATGCTGGTCCCTCTGAGGACGGCAGGCATCGGCGATCCACTGATACGCCTCACTAAGCAGAACGGGCGTGTGGTTGGCGGTTTCAGCGGATGGTCGTGGTTTATGACCCTGCAGGGCGAATACTGGACCGACGCAGAGGATATTCTCCAGTTGCCTTTCGAGCCGTGGTCGGATTCGCTGCTGGAGAAGGATCCCCAGACCGTTTCACTTCGGGAGCCCATGACCCTCGATTGCCTGGTCTTCCTTCGCCTGAAGGGCTTGAAGTTCCAGGGCCTGCGAAGCAAAGACATGCGGATTCTGCATGGCGGCTATCTGCACCATCAGTCCCGTACTGTCTTCGTCCCGGACAAGGATTTACCTCAACTGCGTATCTACGGTGCCATCGAGCTAGCCGAGACCGTGGCTTCCTACCAGGCGGAATGGATCCGCCTGGGGAGACCCAGGATTACTGATTATCAAGTCGAGGTTGTCGACCGAAATACCTCAGAGAGTGGACCGAGAGCGTGGATTGATCAGAGGCAGGATGTATGCCTGAGGCTGTCTCTTGATCAAGGTTAGGTGGATTTCCATGAGGAAGCCAGGAAGGCAGGAGAGAATAACCGCCGATGAATGCGGATAGGGGATAGCTGATAGGATGCCAGAGTGTTGATGGGAGGTTATGGGGGTAGGAGATGAAATTCAGAATCACAGAGCATGCGAAGAAAGAGATCACAAGACGACAGATTCCAGAATCGGCGCTTCAGGAGGTCTTGGATAACCCTGAGCAGGTCCTACCGGAGGAGTCTGGGAGAAAAGCATACCAGTCAAGACTTGACTTTGGTGGTAAAATGTATCTGGTTCGAGCGATAGTGGAAGATGATAACAAGCCTGCCGTGGTTGTGACCGTCTATCGAACAAGCAAGATTGCGAAGTACTGGAGGATAAGATGAAAGTGACATACGATCCCGAGGTGGACGTCCTCAGAATAGTCCTCAATGATATGCCAATCGAAGAAAGCGATCAGGAAAAGCCTGGGGTAATCCTCGATTATGACAAGGACGGCAATATCGTGGGGATGGAGATCCTCGACGCCTCCAAGCGCATGGAAAACCCCAGGTCCATGGAGTATGCGATAGCGTCCTAAGAGCGAGGCTTGGTAAGGAGACCTGAAATGGACATACCTGCCTGGGTACAAGCTGCGGCAACGGTGGTGCTTGTAGGTATCACGGTAAAATATGCCATGATAACGAAGGATTACGCTGACTCAACAAGAGAGATTCTGGCGGAGTCCAAACGGCAGAGGTTGGACGAGGCTTTGCCCGTCGTCGTTGCTAAGCTGGGGGATTACGAGCAACCTCCCGGCTATACCATTCCTCAAAGGCGCGTATGGCTGCACAATTCAGGCCATGGTACAGCCCTGGAGATCAGCACTCAGTTTGGGTACGGAGATACCGACCAGAAACCCGTCGACGTTTTTGTGGGTGCTCTCGGCCCTGGGGAGTCCTGCCCTGTTGCCCGTCAAAGTCAGAAGGGACTTGTTCATATAGAGTGCCGGGACATATACGACAGGGCAATCCAGGTTGAGCACTTTCTTGATCATGGAGAATCCTTCCTCTTGAAAGTGGATGGGAAGGTTACCATAAGCGAGGAAGCTCAACGCACGAACGGCTGACGGTTAGCTGCCAAATGCTGATGGCTGGAATATCGGAGTTTCGATAGGAAGCTGTGGGGGTAAAGCAATGCTCATCTTCCTAGACACCAATATCGTTCAGTACTGCGCTCTCTACGATGATTTCCTTTGCGGGGATACAGAGGCTTGTCCCGTCAGTGAGCCACAAATGCGAACTGAACTAGTTGCACTGAAGTGGATGATTGAGTTGGAAGCCATCGCGTCCTGGGATTTCGCCGTTTCTCCACAGCTGATTGCGGAGTTGCGTGACGGCAACCCAATGACGTAACAGAAAGAGGTGTACAGGTTACTACTGGATGCCTGGAGCGATTCCGGCTGCCAGGACAGATACAGGTTTGACGAAGCTGAAGCAGATGCCGCCGAGTACTGCCTGCGACACATCCGACTGAAGAAGAAAGATCGTCGACAGCTAGCTGAAGCGATTGCCTTGGGCGCTTCTTGGTTCCTGACCAACGACAAGCGAATGGTGCGAAGTTGCCAGAAGCATGAGGGCACACTGCCAGTTCGTCTCTCTCGGCCGTCCGAATGTCTGGAGGAGATTTCACGCGGTCTGTTTCTCAGATAATGTCAATCTAGCGTATGAGTTAGTTAGCTGCTGTATGAGCAACGAACGCCCAGCATGAACTAACCCCTCCTCCCTTCCTGGCTTCCTTATGAGCAGTTGTTAGGGTCCTTTGCGCCTTTGTGGTGAGATCGGATATGGCTCAGCGGTTCAGGGCGTGGATGGTGATATAGGCGGCGTCACCTGTCTCATGCAGGTCGAAGACCTTGTCCAGGCCGGTGACGTGGATGGCGTGGCGAACAGGATGGTCTTCGGGGATTATGAGGCCGGCGCTTCCGGCCTTCGCGGCTAATCCCACAATGATCCCAACCAGAGCCGCAAGACCCACGTGGTCAACTTCGGTCACCTCACTGAGATCCAGGAGGAAATGGTCTCCCGCGGAGAAACCCTTTTCGTCGAAGACGACCTCCGACAATTCCCTGAGCTGAGAAACCGTATGCTCATCCAGGCTGCCTGTGAGCTTTACGGTGTGAACGCTTTGCTGATTAATATCCTGGCCGGTCGCCCATTGGCCGTTTGAAGTATCATTTGCATTTGGCATAGCTCCTACTTCGACAAACGACTGATAAGTCCCTCTTTGCTCGGGCCGCACACCCCCACTGCTCACTGTTCACTGTTCACCGTTCACTTGCTTTTTGGGAGGAAGGGCGAGGCTGGGTTGTGAACGCGGCTAGTATCAATATGCGGAACACACTCCTATGCTGTTTGCTGGAAAGGATTTGCAACTTTTTTCGCAAAACGTTTGACTTCTACACAGGTTATGGTATAATACCTATACCCGTGGGGGTCTATACCCATAGGAGGGGGTATCATCATGAACGAACAATCGCGTTTTACCCAGGATTTCGGCCGCCGAGTTGCTACTATTGACGGGCAGCTCAAGGGAATCGAGCGTCTTCTTCAGAAGGAAGATGTCCACCAAGTCCTCACTCAGGCATCGGCAGTGCGGAATGCGCTGGAGAGCCTGGTGAGAGTGCTTCTGCAGACCTCCATCCTCAGCAGGTTTGCGATGGAGTCCCTCGACGAACGACCCGAGGATGTTTTCCAGCGCTCCCTGGAGCGAGCCATGACCTACTGGTTTTCGTCCAATCTGCACGACAACCAGGCAGCCGCAGTATCCACTGACGGTGAGGTGTTTTGGATTGCCACCAGGCGTCATGTGCACAAGGTGCAGGATCTACTTAGGGAAGCGGGCATCGTGCTGGAGGGAGAGGACTATCTGCGCGCACTTCGCGAGCTTGGCTCCGTCCACCGCGAGGTCAACGAACTGATGAGTCTGATGCTGAGCAAGTTCATCAAGGATCGCATGGCCGACAAGGCGGGCTCCGGGAAAGAAAAGGAGAGCTTCGAGCGCACGGTGGAGGAGGCCATGAAGTACTGGCACCTTCCCGATCCACGGTTTCCCACAATTCTCATCACGCCCGGCAAGCATATACTGGTGGTGGATGACGACCCGGACGTAGTGGAGTACCTGACGCACGTCCTGGAGAAACAGGACTATGAGGTGGCGACTGCGGCAAGTGCAGAGGAAGCCATGCGGAAGGTAGAAACCGAGAAGCCGGACCTCATCATACTGGACGTGATGATGCCGAAAGGCACGGAAGGTTTCCATTTCACGTGGAATTTGAGGTCCCGCCCCGAGACTGAGTATCGAAACATCCCTATCATTGTGCTTACGGCGATCCACGGGACGACACGCATGAGGTTTTACCCCGACCAGAGCGACGGATATTACGGGCCGGGAGAGTACTTGCCCGTGGAAGGCTTCCTGGACAAGCCCGTGGAAGAGCAGGACCTGCTCCGAGAAGTTGAGCGAGTGTTGGGAATGGCGGGGCAAGACGCCCGAAGGAGCGGGTGAAAATCAATGCGCGGAGACTATAAAGCGGACGTGCTGAGCGAATCAGGTTCGGGGCGCGGCGTCTCTGCCATCGGCGAGAGGGCTTGCTGGCTGATAAAGCTGCGATGGCTGGCGGTCGTTGTGCTGTTCGGCATCGTGACGGTGGCCGTCCAACTCTTTCACGTGCAGTTGAGGGTCAGGGAGCTATACCTCATCGGGTGCCTGCTAGCCCTGAGCAATGTAATATTCTTCGCGGTCTCGAAAGCGCTGCGGATCGCCGAGGATGGAGAAGGCAGAAAAGCCAGAATCTTCGCCAACGTGGAGATCACAATGGACCTCCTCGTGCTGGCGGTGCTGATCCACTATTCCGGAGGAATCGAGAACCCCTTCGCCTTCTACTTCATCTTCCACATCATTGTGTCGGGCACCTTGCTTTCCCCCAAAGAGGCCTGGCTGCAGGCAGTGGTAGCCATCATGGTGTTCTGCGGGATGGTAGAGTTGGAGCGCGCGGGAGTGATCGCGCACATCCACGTGCCGGGACTTGCGCCCGCCGAGCTGTACCAGAGTTCCCTGTTCGTGCTGGCGACCGTCGTGGCGTTCGCCAGTACGATATGCCTGGCGGTGTTCACAGCCATCTCCATTACCAAGCTGGTGAGGGAAAAGCAGGCGGAGAGCGAGGCCCTGATCGGACAACTCCAGGAAGCTAACCGCAAGCTGGACCAACTCGAGCGCTCGAAATCCCAACACATGCGCAGGGTCTCGCATGAGCTTCGCGCGCCCGTGGGGGCAATCCAGAATCTCCTCGCCATGTTGGAGGATGGTTTGGCAGGCGATGGGCGGGAGAGCGAGCGGGAGTTGGCAGCCCGAGCCGGTAGGCGAACAGACCAGGCGCTCAAACTGGTAGACGACTTGCTGACCCTGGCGCGAAGTCAGGATGCCAGGTTTACCGTCACGATGAAGGAGGTCTCACTTCAGCATGACATCAACGATGTGGTGGCCGGTCTGCGTCCCAGGGCGGACAAGGCAGGCGTGGCTCTCATGGTGGACTTCCCGCGAAACCTTCCCCCTGTGCTGGGCGATCCGGAGGCTCTGGAGCAGCTATTCACGAATCTCGCTGCGAATGCTGTCAAGTACACCCCAAAAGGCGGGGAAGTGCGAATCAGTGCGGTTGATCGGGACAATCAGGTGACGGTGAGAGTCGCTGACAGTGGAATCGGGATTTCGGACGAGGATTTGCCGCACGTATTCGAAGAGTTCTACCGCGGGGAGAACGCACGCCAGTTTGCCGAGCAAGGTACCGGTCTCGGCCTCTCCATCGTGAAAAGCATAGCAGACCTGCACGGCGCGCAGATCCGCGTTGAAAGCGAGATGGGTGTGGGGACCACTTTCGAGATCACTATCCCCACGTCGGCGACGGGATCCACGCAAACCGCCGAAGAAGGGAACGACGGGCTGCACGCCGAACGCGGCTAGTATGACTATGAAAGAGCGGATGCTTGCCGTCGTGCAGGGGCGGAGGCCGGACCGGGTGCCGTTTGTGCAGTACAATGGGATTGGGGCACCCAATAGTGAAGTGTGGGAGATCATCGGGCGGGAGAATATGGGCCTGCTTCGATGGAGCAGCGTCCATCGGTTCGAGGCGCCGAACTGCCGGTGGGAGTCCGAAGACATTGAGATCGAGGGTCGGCCGGGAGTTCGGAATACCCTCCACACGCCCAAGGGCTCATTATGGGAGGAGAAGCGGTTCGAGCCCACATTCGGCACTGCCGCCACGAAGAAGCATTTCATCCAGGAGCGGGACGATTACCTGGTGCTGATGGCCTTCCTGGAGGATCAGGTGGTGGTCGAGGATTTCGGCCCATTCCTGAGAGATGAGAAGGAGCTTGGGGATGACGGCCTGCCGCACGTATCCCTCATGCGAACCCCTTATCAGCAGCTTTGGGTGCAGTGGGTCTCGCTCGAGAACCTGGCCATCCATCTGATAGACTACCCGGACGTGCTGGCGGATGTGACGAACCTCATGGGAAAGCGGATGAGGGAGATCTTCGAGATCGTGCGGAGGTCACCAATACCATACGCCGTATTCCCGGACAACATCACTGCCCCGCCGATCGGCGAGCGGTATTTCCGCGAGTACTGCCTGCCGTACTACCATGAGTTGGCCGAAATGATGGGCGACCGGCCAGTGTACGTCCACATGGATGGCGACCTGAAGCCTCTCTGGAGTGCGATCGGCGAATCGGGGGTTCGGGGGCTGGATTCCTATTCCCCTCCCCCGGATAACGATACGCCCGTGGCAGAGGCCGTCGCCATGTGGCCCGAGATGCGCCTGGGAGTTAACTTCCCCTCCTCCATTCACCTGGCCTCGCCCGAGGTGATCCGCGAGACGGCGGACCGAATCCTGGCGGAGGCGGGGCACACCGGCCGCCTGCAGATTCAGATATCGGAGAATGTGCCGCCGGGCGCGTGGCGGAAGAGCTATCCGATCATTGTTGAGACCATTCGGGAATACCATGGATAATGGTCAAGGGTCCATGGTCAATGGTCGGACGACTTTGAGTATCACCGGTGAGCCGAGGAGAGATGTGAGACCGGTGAGGCGTAAGAGGCTTTCCGTCATGGCGGAGAGCTTGGGCTGCTTGAGGGCGCGGTGGAGCATCATGGGCAGGAAGTATTGCGGGAAGCGGTCTGATCGCTGGAAACCGACCTCTTTGAAGACCCTTAGCAAGTCCCCCTCTCGGAAGCACTGGAATCGGCGGGTGTTCGGCTCCAGGCGCTTCTTGAGACTGAAGAGCTGGGTCGAGACGATGTTGATGCTCCGCACCTCGGGGTAGTCCACGATTACCGCCTTCCGGGCGACTCGCGCCAACTCCCCTATGAACTCCTCCCAGCGCTTGACATGAGCCATCAACCGCAGGCTGATCACAGCATCGAACGATCGGGCGGGATAGGGCATGTTCATCAGGCTGCCGACGTCGAAGGCGATCTGGTCGAGCCAGGGCCTGAGGCGGGATTTGCACTCCTCCGAGCTTGCCAGAACCGTCACCTGATAGCCATCCTCAACCAGGGCAGGCGTCAGTTGACCATGGCCCCCACCAACGTCCAGGATGGAGGCGTTCGGATAGGAGGCGAGCATCCGAAGGACGGCTTGCTCCTGAACCTTCAACATCCACTCCCCTACTCTGCCCGCATAGCGGGTGGCATAGTCGTCGGAGGAAGTGAAGATATCGTATGACTCTGAGAAGTTGCTTGAGGAATCCATGTCTTAGGGAGATTACCCCAGGAGAGGTGAGCGCAAACCGTTAGCGACTGGCACGAGAAGCGAGATGGCGGTCGAGATTGCCCAGGATGCGCTTGCGGAAGCGAAGGGCGTCGGGCGTGATCTCCAGCAATTCACCATCACCAATCCACGCCAGCGCCTGCTCCAGGGTAAAGGTCTTCGGCGGGGTGATGAGCACGGTCGCGTCCTTGGTCGAGGAGCGCATATTCGTGAGCTTCTTCCCCTTGCAGACGTTCGCGATCATATCATCGGAGCGCGAGTTCTCGCCAACGACCTGGCCCTCATAGACCTCGTCGCCGGGATTCACGAAGAAATACACTCTCTCCTGGAGTTCCGCAACAGCATAGGCAGCCACACGACCATCACACTTGGAGACCAGACTCCCCCGGGTGCGGGTGACTATCTCGCCGCCGTGCGGGCCATGGTGCTTGAAGACGTGCGACATCAGGCCGAGCCCCTTGGTCCAGGTTAGGAAATCCGTGCGAAAACCGATCAAGCCGCGAGTGGGGATATCGAACATCAGACGATTGTTCCCCACCTCGTCCTTGCTCATGGAGATTATCTCGCCTTTCCGACGAGCGACCTCCTCCATGATCGTGCCCAGGGCCTCATCGTTCACCTCGATGTGCAACTCCTCGATCGGCTCGCTGAGGACACCGTCTATCATCTTTGTAATGGCCCTCGGCTTGCTGACCGCGACTTCATAACCCTCACGGCGCATGGTTTCCAGGAGAACGGCGAGTTGGAGCTCGCCCCGACCCGAAACGCTGAGCGCATCCGGGCTGTCGGTCGGTTCGATGCGAAGGCTGACGTTCGTGATCGCTTCCCTGTGCAGCCGATCCGAGATATTCCGCATGGTAAGCCACTTGCCGGTGCGACCGGCGCACGGGCTGGTGTTGACGAAGAAGTCCATGGAGACGGTGGGTTCGTCAACGTGGATGATCGGCAATGCCTCGGGGTGCTCGGCGTCGGCAATGGTCTCGCCAATCTGGACCTCGGGATAGCCGCTGAGGAGAATTATGTCACCGGCCGATGCTTCCTCAGCTTCCAGCCGCTTCAGTCCCTGATACGTGAAAATCTTGGCGACGGCGAAGTTGTCCTGCGAGCCATCGCGCTTCATGATGGCGACCGTTTCCCCTCGATGGACTGCGCCTTGCAGAATTTTTCCCCCGAACATTCGCCCGAGATGGTCATCGTAGTCCAAGCTGGTTACCTGAAGCTGGAACGGCTTTTCGCGCGCAACCGCGGGAGGCGGTATATGTGAGAGAATGGCCTTGAAGAGAGGGTCTATATCAACCGGCTCTTGCCCGGGATCGAGAAGGGCATAACCCTCCGCCGCCGACGCGAAAAGATACGGAAAATCCAGTTGGCTCTCGGCACAGCCCAGGTCTATGAATAGATCCAGGACCTCATCCACGACCTCCCAGGGACGTGCGCCGGGGCGGTCAATCTTGTTTATGACGACTATCGGCTTGAGCTTCTGTTCCAGCGCCTTCTTCAGCACAAAGCGAGTTTGGGGCATGGGGCCTTCACACGCGTCCACGAGGAGGAGAACGCCGTCAACCGCGCTCAGGATGCGCTCCACTTCCCCGCCGAAATCAGAGTGACCAGGCGTATCAATGATATTGATCTTGACGCCCTCATAGTGAACGGAAGTCACCTTCGACATGATGGTGATCCCCTTCTCGCGCTCGAGGTCATTGGAATCCATCACGCGGTCCATAACCACCTGATCCGCACGGAAGGTGCCGCTTTGGCGAAGTATCACGTCAACCAGGGTTGTCTTGCCATGGTCTACGTGTGCGATGATCGCCAGGTTTCGGATATCCTTCCGTGTCTCGATCTCTTCAGTCATGGTAGTTGCCATATGCGTAAAAAAGGCCGAGGCTCCCAAGGTGGTCCTCGGCCGTAGGTTTTGGGTTTTTGCCAGGGTTATTATAGCAGTTTCAGACGGCCATAGTCAATCTCGCACGTCGTGGGTAACAGCTCAGATTCCATGAGTATGACTTGCGACTCTGTAGTTCAGGCCGGGGATTGGGATGCGATGAGCATGTTAGCGCAGCCGTCGAGTCTTGGAGTCTCCTTTCGGTTGGGTGTGTTTGCTAAGAAACGATTACCTGCTATGGAGGGAGGGCCTTTTTACTTCTCTACCCACTCAACGCGAATGCACCCTCGGCGATCAGCGAAATGCCTCTGTCTCCTCGTCTATGGAGATTCCGCCCTTCTTCTCATCGATTCGGATCTCGGTCACGACCCGGCCCGCACCCTGACTGAGCACCGCCTGGTGAGCGGATTTGATGGCATCGAGCACCTGATCCAGATCTCCCTCGACGGTAGTGCCCAGGGCACCCACTTGGTAGTTGAGTCCGGCGTGCTGGATCTCCTCGATGGCGGTGTCAATGAAAGGCGTTACGGGGCCTTCCACCATAGGAGTCACGCTGAATTCGGCGACGACTTCGGGCATGTGAATCACTCCTCTTTCAAGACTTTAGACTTTGGGAGGGGACTTCCAGAGGTGAGGTTACCCAACTCCGCAGGATTCTAGCCTTCCGGGCCGATGACCTCGACGCGGGCGCCGATGGGGGTCACATCATAGAGGGCCTTGGCGTCCGTCTTGGTGAGACGGTTGCATCCGTGGGAGGCAGGCTCACCGAGGAGCTTGTAGAGATTGGGACTCGTGGCGTGGATGAAGTGGCCGGAAAGATAGCGCATAGACCAGTACATTCTGACCTCATAGAGCTTCGACCAATGATTCGGGTTCTTGTCCAGCACCTTGAAAATGCCGGCATGATCGTGAGGCTTCTTGGGGTGTACATTCGGGGGATACCAAGAGTAGTTCTCCGAGGAGCTGGAGAGATAGGGCGTGGTGATGGCTCGGTCTTTCTGAACGTAAAGCCGCTGATTCTTCCTAAGATGGAGGTCAAGGAATATTCCATCCTCGAAGCGGTTTGCCATCACTGCCGGACGGAAACGGTATTTCTGCTCGCCTACCGAGATCAGGTGGCCTGATTCGTCATATCCTTTGGCCTTGAGAGTGAATGTGACGGCATCCACCCAGGGCATGGTGAAGGTACATTCGCAGTTCACGGCAGGGGCACTCTGGAGGATCACGATGTTGAACGACCCGCGTGACTTGCCGCCGAGAGGGGTGCGCTCACCCTGGAGTATGACATTGACGGTCTGAGCCCCGGCAGCCGACCACTCGATATGGTACGATTGGCCCTCGGTCAACTCCGTCTCCGGGAGCGGAGTAAGGTATATCTCCTGGGCCATGGCGGGCAGGCAGGCGATGATGAATAGAACAAAAAGATAGCACACACAGACCTCGAGATTACTTTACCCGGATTTTCGAGGAGTTCCTCTGCAATCTGCATTGTGCTCCGATCATTCAAGAAGTGGAGCCGCTTCGTCCACATCAACCTATGCAAGCTGGCGCATTGCTTCGGAATCCTGAGCCGAGCGATTGTAGGCTTCGACTTCCTGCCTGCGCTGATCTGTCTTCCTGTGCTCTTCTTCCATGTTCTAGGCCAGGCCGGCGAGGAGTTCCTCGTTGCTGGGGGTGTTGGCGATCATCTTGAGGAGCGCCTGCATGGCGTCCAGCGGAGAGAGATCGCAAAGGACTCGGCGGAGCTTGTAATGCTTTTGGATGGTGTCTTCGCCGAGGATGAGTTCCTCGTTTCGCGTGCTGGAGAGCTTGACATCGATCGCCGGGTATATGCGCGCCTCCGCCAACTGCCTTCGAAGGACGATCTCGCAGTTTCCCGTGCCCTTGAAGTCCTGATAGATGAACTCGTCCATGCGAGATTCCGTTTCTATGAGGGCGGTCGCAGCGATGGTGATGGAGCCGGCTTCCTCCAACTCCCTCGCCGCGCCGAATATCCGTCGAGGAAGCTCCAGGGCGCGAGTGTCCACTCCGCCGGAGAGAGTCCGACCGGGCCCAGTCTGAAGGAGGTTCTGGGATCGGCCAAGCCTGGTGAGCGAGTCGAGCAGCAGCACGACGTCATCCCCCACCTCCGCCCAGCGCTTCGCATAGTCGAGGGCGAGTTTTGCAAGGCGGACGTGGTTCTTGGCGTCCTGGTCGTTCGAGCTGGCGAACACCTGTCCTTTCACCGAGCGCACCATGTCCGTGACTTCCTCCGGACGCTCATCCAGCAGCAGGACGACGAGGCGGATGTCGGGATAATGGGTGGAAACAGACTGCGCCATTTGGGTGATCAGCCGAGTCTTCCCGGACCTGGGAGGCGAGACGATGAGCGCTCGCTGGCCCTTGCCAATCGGCGCAACCAGATCAATCACGCGCATGGAAACGTTGCCCGAGCCCGGCTCGAGGACTATCTGCTCGTGCGGATGGATGGGGGTCAGCGACTCGAAGTCCTTGACATTCCTCCACTCTGCCGGCGCGAGGCCGTTCACCGTCTCGACCGCCGAGAGCTGCAGCCCCCTCTCAGTCTGAGAGCATGATCCCTGGACGACCACCCCGTTCCTCAAGCGATTGGTGAGCGCGACAGCCGGGATGATGAACGCATCTTCCCTGCCGGGTTTCATTTCGACGGTCGCCGGGCGCATGAATCCCGACCTGCCGTCCTGAGTGTCAAATATTCCGGCGCATGATTGGGGCATGGGAATCCTCTAGTTGGTAGTCTGCTGTCTTGTTACGTACTGCTCCAGCGCCTCTCGAATGGTCATACCCAGCGGCTGGAATTTCAGATCCTTGAGCGCAGGATTGGTCAACGTCAGGAAGTCCTGGGTGCAGACGGAATAGACGGCGTTATCATCCACGGACTCGATTCCTCGGACAACCACTGTCTTATCCGACATCAGTAAGCGAAGCGCCTTGCCACTGATCTGTCCGGTCACCAGCATGTTGTCATACACGGGAACCATCATCAGATCGAGCCGAGTGACTGGCCCTTCCTTCAACCTGTTCTCACAGTTCCCGACCTGAGAGACGCCGAGTTGGGTCTTGCCGACGGAGTAGAAGGCATCCGCCATCCAGTCATCCATATCAGCCTTTGAGAGGGGCTTTCCCTGCATTCCGACTACCTTCTCGAACGGCTTTGAATATCGGCTGAGGAGCGACTCGATCTTCTTCGAGGGCTGGGTCCTACTGGTCACTGGAACCAGCTCGCCTGTGTAACTCATCACCTGGTAGTCATGCTCGCCCTGGAGGCGGAGAACGGCGGTCAGCTCTCCAAGGCACTTGCCCCATTCGCCGTCCTGGACGATGATCGG
>Ga0307380_10002854_pt1 | contig 24200 bp, 22 predicted proteins | sample UN3MG_FD_202239 | JGI IMG/M metagenome (GOLD analysis project Ga0307380, IMG submission 202239) | Soil microbial communities from Risofladan, Vaasa, Finland - UN-3 | ecosystem: Environmental > Terrestrial > Soil > Coastal area > Acid sulfate soil | place: Finland: Risofladan, Vaasa | collected... | reverse complement strand
CTTTAGGGCTAGCCTCAAATGTTTGCCTATGGAGGTAGAGCACTGAATGGACTAAGGGCCCCACCAGGTTACTGAACCCAATCAAACTCCGAATGCCATAGGTTTATAGTTTGGGAGTCAGACTGCGGGGGATAAGCTTCGTAGTCGAAAGGGAAACAGCCCAGACCAGCAGCTAAGGTCCCCAAGTGCAAGCTAAGTGTGAAAGGAAGTGGAATTACCAAGACAGCCAGGATGTTGGCTCAGAGGCAGCCATCATTTAAAAAGTGCGTAACAGCTTACTGGTCAAGTGATTCTGCACCGAAAATGTACGGGGCTAAAGTTTGCCACCGAAGCTCTGGATCCAGAATTTATTCTGGGTGGTAGAGGAGCGTTCCTTTATGGGATGAAGGGTAACCGTAAGGATGCCTGGACTAAAAGGAAGTGAGAATGCCGGCATTAGTAACGATAAGGAGAGTGAGAATCTCTCCCGCCGAAAACCTAAGGTTTCCTGGGGAAGGTAAATCCGCCCAGGGTTAGTCGGAACCTAAGCCGAGGCCGAAAGGCGTAGGTGATGGACCACCGGTCAACATTCCGGTACTACCAGATTATCGCTTTAAGTGATGGGGGGACGCAGGAAGGTAGGTCAGCACGATAAAAGTTACGTGTCCAAGCCTGATATGGGAAGAGACAGGAAAATCCGTCTCTTATTAAAACCCTAAGAGGTGATAGGGAGCTGCTATGGCAGCGAACTGATCGATCCTACACTGCCGAGAAAATCCTCTAAACAAGATAACCTGGTATCCGTACTAAAACCGACACAGGTAGGTAGGTAGAGAATACCAAGGCGCTCGAGATAACCCTCGTTAAGGAACTCGGCAAAATGACTCCGTAACTTCGGGAGAAGGAGTGCCCCGGTAGGGTGACCCAATTTACTTGGTTAGCCCGAGGGGGTTGCAAAGAAACGGCCCAAGCGACTGTTTACTAAAAACACAGGTCTCTGCTAAATCGAAAGATGATGTATAGGGACTGACGCCTGCCCGGTGCTGGAAGGTTAAGGAAGGGGGTTACTCCTCAAGCAATTGAGGGGGAAGCTCTTGACCGAAGCCCCAGTAAACGGCGGCCGTAACTATAACGGTCCTAAGGTAGCGAAATTCCTTGTCGGGTAAGTTCCGACCCGCACGAATGGCGTAACGATTTGGGCACTGTCTCAACGAGGGACTCGGTGAAGTTGTAGTGTAAGTGAAGATGCTTACTACCCGCGACAGGACGGAAAGACCCCGTGAACCTTTACTGTAGCCTGATATTGAATTTTAGCATATCCTGTGTAGGATAGGTGGTAGGCTGTGAAAGAGGGGCGTTAGCCTCTCCGGAGCCATCCTTGAAATACCACCCTTGATATGTTTGGGTTCTAACCTTTCGCCGTTATCCGGCAAAGGGACAGTATTTGGTGGGCAGTTTGACTGGGGCGGTCACCTCCTAAAGAGTAACGGAGGTGTCCCAAGGTCTCCTCAGTGTGGTTGGAAATCACACCTATAGAGTGTAAGGGCATAAGGAGGCTTAACTGCGAGAGAGACATCTCGAGCAGATGCGAAAGCAGGGCCTAGTGATCCGGCGGTAACTAGTGGATGTGCCGTCGCTTAACGGATAAAAGGTACTCCGGGGATAACAGGCTTATCTCCCCCAAGAGTCCATATCGACGGGGAGGTTTGGCACCTCGATGTCGGCTCGTCGCATCCTGGGGCTGAAGCAGGTCCCAAGGGTTTGGCTGTTCGCCAATTAAAGCGGTACGCGAGCTGGGTTTAGAACGTCGTGAGACAGTTCGGTCCCTATCCGTCGTGGGCGTAGGATACTTGAAGAGGGTCTGCCTCTAGTACGAGAGGACCGAGGTGGACGAACCTCTGGTGTACCAGTTGTCCTGCTCAGGGCATTGCTGGGTAGCTATGTTCGGTCGGGATAAACGCTGAAAGCATCTAAGTGTGAAACCCACCTCAAGATGAGGTATCCCATCTGGATTTATCCAGAGAGAGACCCCGGGTAGACTACCCGGTTGATAGGTCAGAAGTGTAAGGACAGTAATGTCTTTAGCTAACTGATACTAATAGGTCGAGGACTTGACCGTTACATACCTTATACCACTCTTTAATTTTCCCGGTGGTCATGGCGGAGGGGTCACACCTGTTCCCATCCCGAACACAGTAGTTAAGCCCTCCAGCGCCGATGGTACTGCAGTTTTTCTGTGGGAGAGTAGGACACTGCCGGGATTTTTTATTTTTATTCTCTTTTAGTGTATAATTTAGAATACAGTGATTAGTAATGTGTAATAAGTAATGTGGGGCTCGATTTATCGAACCCGCTAGAAAGTTATCAAGACAGCCTAGGGTGGATAAATCTACCCCCCCTGTACCATAAATTAAATAAAAAATATTAAGTTTTGAATTATGGTTTTTAGCTTATGTGTTTTAACTTTTTAGTTTAATTCGTATATAAGTATTTTGCTAATTTAAAACTATACGCTAAACGCTACCCGCTATACGCTAAATCTATACTAACGACTAATTAATTGGAGAATTAATTTATTGGTAAACTGTAAAAAATCTCTTAAAATAATTTCATTTGACGTAGATGGTACTCTGGTAGATTTAGAATATAATGACTTGATATGGTTTAAAGAAATACCCGAACTAGTAGCTAAAAAAAAGAAGATTAATTTCGAAAAAAGTTTAAAATATGTATATGAGGAATATAACAAACTTGGTGAGCATAATTTAAATTGGTATGATATTAATTATTGGATCACCTATTTTAGATTAAAAGTTTCCCCTAAAAAAATATTGGAAAAATATGAATCTCAAGTTAAGATATTTCCCGAAGTAATCCCTCTTTTAGAAGAATTAAAGAAGAATTTTATCCTTATTGTTATTACTGCAATGCCTCGTGAATTTTTAGTACCCAAAATGAAAAAGCTGAAAAAATATTTTAAATTCAGCTTTTCTGCTTTATCCGATTTTAAAGAATTGAAAAATTCCGAGATATATTTAAAAATATCCAAAACCTTAAATGTATGCCCTGAACAAATATTACACATAGGCGATCATTGGGAATTTGATTATCTAGCTGCTCAGAAAGCGGGAATGAATACTATTTATTTAGACCGCAGTAATACAAAAAAGGGAAATTTTGTTGTTAATAATCTAACGGAGATAAAAAGAGTAATAAGAGATAAATATAATAATTAACGAGATACGAGATACGAACGACGAGATACTATTTTACAACGAGGTGATAACAATGCCAGAATTACCCGAAGTAGAGACTATCAGAATAGGCCTTCAGGAAAAAATTAAAGATAAACAAATAAAAGATATAATAGTAAATATTAGTAAAATAATAAAAAAACCATCTTTAGAAGAATTTATTAATAAAATAAAGGACAAGAAGATTAAGGAGATAGATCGCCGGGGAAAATATATTATTATTTATTTAGACTCAGAGGACAAATTAGTAATTCATCTGGGAATGACCGGACTGTTAATCTATCCTTATGACAATAAAATTACAGAGAAAGAGATTAACTCCAAGCATAATCATCTTATTTTTACATTTACAGATAATACCCAATTAGTTTTTAATGATGTTAGAAGATTCGGCAAAATATTTTTAGTTTCCAACATTGACGAAGTAGAAAGTATAGCTAAATTAGGGGTTGAACCTTTAGAGGGTTATTTCACAGAAGAAATTTTTATTCAGGTATTAAATAAAAAGAAAAACTGTAAAATAAAATCTTTTTTAATGAAACAAGAGTTTATCACTGGATTAGGTAATATTTATGCTAATGAAGTGCTGTATAGATCTAATATACATCCTTTACGGTTAATTTCTTCTCTCAATAAACAAGAAGTTAGAAATTTGTATCAGCAGATTAAACTGGTATTGGTTGAAGCAGTTAAGCTTCGGGGGAGTACGGTAGCCGATGAAGCTTATCGAGATACGGATGGCGAAAAAGGAAAATTTGCTGAAAAATTACAAGTCTATGCTCGAAAAGGTAAACCCTGCATAAGATGTGGAAATATTATAGAGGTTCTAAAAATAGAAGGCCGAAGTACATTTATCTGTCCTCAATGTCAGAAATTATGAAAAACTGATGGTTAATTTGATTATTAGAAATCTAAGTCATTTCTTTCTCTTTCTTAACGCGATACGTGATACGATATACTCGATACTAATATAAAAATTCTTGCTTAAATAAAGAAAAAATATTATAATATGCAAAGATATTTCTTATTGCTTATTGTTCTTTTATAAAAAAATATTCTCCGAGCTATCACACCTAAGGTGAAAACGATGGTGGATTAGCCGATAAGGAATAAGAGAAAACTCTTATTCCTCCCGTGTTTGGAAAGGAGGACTAATATTATGAGTTAAACTTGTAAACCAACACCGGACACAGTGTTGGTTTTTTTTGTTTAGTATCTAATTAAAATTAAAAAATAAAATGAAGAGAAAGGAATATATTAGTAAAATGAAAAAAAACATTATTTTTCGAATGATATTTATATTAAGTATTAGTTTATTATTAATTGGTACGGTTTATGCTGAACCAATTCACCTAAAATTAGCTACTACTACCAGTACAGAAAATTCAGGCTTATTAAATACACTTCTTCCGCCTTTTGAGGAATTATTTAATATCAAAGTAGATGTGATTGCTGTAGGAACAGGGGCAGCTATTAAGTTGGGGGAAAATGGAGATGTAGATATAATACTTACACATGATCCGGATGCGGAGGATAAATTTGTTCATGATGGATATGGAGTAAACCGTAGAGATGTAATGTATAACGATTTTATTGTTCTTGGATCACCTAATGATCCGGCAAATATTGAAGGCATGGGAAATGTAGTGTCTGCTTTTACCAGTATAGCTAACCAACAAGCTTTTTTTGTATCTCGAGGAGATGCTTCCGGAACTGATGTAAAAGAAAAAATTATATGGCAAATTGCAGATATTAAACCAGAGAAGTGGTATATGGAAGCAGGTCAAGGGATGGGTGCAACGTTACAAATTGCCAATGAAAAACAAGCTTATGTTCTTTGTGATAGAGGTACTTTTTTAGCTTACAAGGATAAGATAGATTTAATCATTCTTTCCGAAGGCGATCCTCTACTCTTTAATCCTTATAGTATAATCGCAGTTAATCCAGCACTTTATTCTCAGGTTAAATATATGGAAGCAATGCAGTTAATAGCTTGGGTTACTTCTGTGGAAGGACAAAAAATAATTAGAGAATATAAGAAAGAAGGAGAAATCCTTTTCCATCCAGTGGCAATTAAATAGTGAATAGTGAATAGTCGTTAGTACTTAGTTAACTATTCCTCTTCACGCGATACGCGATACTCGATACGAATTTATTATTCGAGGTGATATTTTGGATTTTATTATCGAAGGAATACAAAAGGCTTTTCAATTAATTTTTACTTTGGATAAGGAGATATTTATTATTGTCTTGCTTTCATTAAGGGTATCGTTAACCGCTGTTGTTTTAGCCTCATTATTAGGAGTATATTTAGGATTTTTAATGGCGGTAAAAGATTATTGGGGAAAAAGATTTAGTGTATCTTTAGTGAATACTCTATTGGCCCTACCAACAGTAGTTATAGGACTGATTGTTTATTCTTTAATTTCTCGAAGAGGACCACTGGGAATCTTTGGTCTATTATATACCCCTTCGGCTATGATTATTGGTCAATTTATATTGGCTACTCCAATCATTATTGCTCTTACTCATTCGGCGGTACAGGGAATTGATAAAAGGGTTAGGAATACCGCATTGACTCTGGGGGCGACCGAAGCCCAATCTGCCTGGATGGTAATTAAAGAAGCCCGCTATGCAGTGTTAGCTGCGGTAATTACTGGATTTGGAAGAGTAATTGCCGAGGTTGGGGCTGCTATGATGTTGGGAGGAAACATTAAAGGAAGCACCAGAACGATGACTACGGCAATTGCCCTTGAAACTTCCAAGGGTGAGTTTGGATTTGCTATTGCCCTGGGAATTATATTATTATTTGTCGCCTTCAGTATAAATATTTTACTCCACTATTTTCAAAGTAAGAAAGTGGGAATTTAACCTATGAATGAATCCATACTTAAAATTAGAAATTTAAAAAAAAATTATAATGGCAGAACTGTATTAGATATAGAAAGTTTAAATTTTCAAAAAAGAAAAATTTACGCTATTGTCGGCCCAAACGGGTCGGGCAAGACCACTTTGCTTAATATTTTAAATTTATTAGAAAAACCAGATAAAGGTCAAATATCTTTTTATGATCAAGAAATTACCAATAAATCAAATTCTGATATCTTAGAGAGTCGAAGGAGAATGACTTTAGTAAATCAGGATCCTTTCTTGTTTCATTCCACGGTCTATGATAATATTGCCTATGGATTAAAAATAAGATCCCTCTCTTCTGCAGAGCAACTAATAAGAGTAAAAAATGCTTTAAAAATGGTAGGACTTTCCGATTTTGAAAAAAGAAGAGTAAATCAATTATCAGGTGGAGAAGCTCAACGAGTAGTAATTGCCCGAGCCTTAGTGATAGAGCCAGAAGTTCTTTTTTTAGATGAACCTACCGCAAATATAGATCAAAAGCACATAGATGTAGTGGAAAGAATTATTAAAAAAATAAAGAAAGAGATTAAAACTACTGTAATATTTACTACCCACGACCTTTCCCAGGCCTATCGTTTAGCCGATGAGGTGATTTCTCTTTTGGATGGTAAAATTATTAAACAAGTTCCGGAGAACCTTCTTTGGGGAGAAATAGTAGAAGAAGATGGTTCGAAATGGTTCAATGTTGTAGAAAATATAAAATTTGCTGTAGTGACTGAAAAAGTTGGGCCGGCATATATTTCGATTGACCCCAGAGATATAATATTGTCTTATGAACCATTTCAATCCAGTGCCAGAAATTCCTTTTTGGGGAAAATAACAAAGATTATTGAGCAAAATCATTTGGTAAAACTGGAAGTAGATATTGGAGTTCCTTTAGTGATAACTATTACCAGAGAATCATTTCAAGATATGAATCTCAATCTGGGAAGCAAAGTTTATTTAACCTTTAAAGCTTCGGCAGTAAAATTATATTAATTTTTAAAAACGAGATATTTGTAAAACAATATATAAACAATTAATAATTAGGAGATAAACAGCGAACATGGTAAAACCCTTATTTAAAGTTAGTACCCCCCAAGAGGTAATTACGATGCTAAAAGATCATTTAAATTTAAAGGAGATAACCCAGAACAACATAGAGGAAGTCGATATTAAAATAGCCTTACATAGGTTTTTAGCGGAAGAGATATTTGCACCCGCTAATCTGCCTGGTTTTAATCGTTCTACAATGGATGGTTATGCCATTAGGGCAGAAGATTCTTTTGGCGCAACTGATAGTTTACCTTCCTATTTGAAGATTATAGGAGAAATAAAGATGGGCGTTAAACCTGAATTTAAGATCAGTCCTGGAGAGGCGGTAAAAATATCCACCGGAGGCATGCTCCCTGAAGGAGCAAATGCGGTGATGATGGTAGAATACACTGAACAGATTGATGATACTACCATTGAAGCAAGGAGATCAATTTCTCCCTGGGAAAATGTAGTTCGAGAGGATGAGGATCTAAAAAAAGGGGAAATTATATTAAGAAAAGGAGACAGATTACGTCCGCAGGATATAGGGGTTTTAGCTGGAATAGGTAAAACTAATATCAAAATCTATAAGAAACCTAAAATTGCTATTATTTCAACGGGTAATGAAATAATCCCAGCGGAAGGCGAACCCCGAATAGGGCAGATAAGGGATATAAATTCTTACACCCTTGGAGTTTGCATTGAAGAGGCAGGCGGGGTTCCTGTTTATAGAGGGATTATTAAAGATGAAGTTATTCTATTGGAGCAGGAGATAAAAAAGACTATCAAAGAAGATAAGGTAGAAGCGGTAATTATTTCCGGAGGGAGTTCAGTGGGGGTAAGAGATGTTACCTTAGAAGTGCTTAATAGATTGGGGGAACCCGGTGTGTTGATTCACGGAGTATCAATAAAACCAGGTAAACCTACACTACTTGCCATGGCTGGTAATAGGCCGATATTTGGCTTGCCCGGTCATCCAGTCTCAGCGATGATAATCTTTGACCTTTTTGTGCGGCCTTTAATTAGCCGGTTACAGGGAGGAGAATATAATTATAATTTTGCCAAAGAAATAGAAGCAGAGTTGACCTGCAATATAGGTTCAGATTCGGGAAGAGAAGATTATGTACGGGTATTTGTATATAAAGAAGGCGAAAGATTTTACGCCGAACCTATTCTGGGGAAATCAGGATTAATTTCCACTATGGTTCGGGCCTCAGGTTTAATAAAGATAGGATTAAATATCGAAGGATTAGAAAAGGGCAGCAAAGTAATGGTTAAATTATTTTAGCTAAATTTAGTAAAAAGTAGGCGGTTCTGTTAAAAAATTACCAGAATATCCAGGTCGGATAAATCCGACCCCAAACAATATACATTATATGAAAAAAGTTTTAAATTTTGAACTATAGTTTTTCGCTTTTTGTTTTAAGTTTTTAGTTGCATACTGAAAACTTGTATTTATTCTAATGACTATTCACTAACGACTAATTAGGGAAGGAAAAATTGATTTGAGAAGAAATATTTATTTAAGTAAATTAACTTTAAAAGAAGCTCAAGAAAAATTTTATAAAACTTTATTAAAATACAAACTTGCTCAACCTCTCAAAAGAGAATTGGTTTCTACTGAAGATTCTTTAGGACGGATTACCGCAGAACCAATTTTTGCCAAGATATCCTCTCCTTATTATCAGGCGGCAGCTATGGATGGGGTAGTGGTCAGAGCAAGGGATACTTATGAAGCTTCCGAATCTTCTCCCATTACTTTAAAGATTAATCAAGACTTTCATTTTATAAATACCGGTAATCCCATACCTTTCGGTTTTGATGCAGTGATAAAGATTGAGGATATAAACCCTTTAAATGAATTTAAAAGAGAGAAGAACAAAGATATTTCTAGTGGTTTTAACGATGATTCAAAAGAAGAAAATATTAAAGAAATTAAAATATTTTCGGCAGTTTCCCCAGGGCAACATATCCGCAACATTGGGGAAGATGTAGTAGCTAATCAGTTAATTATCCCTATAAATCATAAAATCCGTCCAGTAGATATTGGGGCTTTATTGGCAGGAGGAGTAAACCAACTTTTTGCCCGTAGGAAGCCCAAGGTAGCAGTTATACCTACGGGTGATGAATTGATTTTACCCGGGGAAGAAATTAGTCCTGGTAAAATTATTGAATATAATTCTAAAATAATTAAAGGTTTGATTTACGAGTGGGGAGGAAAGGCAATAGTATACGAAATTGTTAAAGACATCCCCTTAGATTTAAAGAGGATTTTGCTTGAAGCTGCCTCACAAAATGATGTAGTAGTGGTCCTTGCCGGTTCCTCTGCTGGCTCAAAAGATTTCACTTCCGAGATGGTCAAAAGTATAGGTGATGTTGTGGTTCATGGAGTAGCTATTATGCCAGGGAAACCGACAATTTTAGGAATTATTGATGACACTCCTCTTATCGGGCTTCCTGGTTACCCAATCTCGGCAATCATCGCTGCGGAACAATTTTTAAAACCTTTAGTCTTCCGTAAATTAGGATTAACTGTAAAAAAGCGAGAAGAAATTAAAGTCCATATGGCCCATAAAGTGGTTTCTCGTTTAGGAGATGAAGAATTTCTAAGAGTAAAATTAGGGAATATAGATGGGAAAATAATGGCCTATCCTCTTTCCCGAGGAGCGGGAGTGGTTACTTCTTTGGTAGAAGCAGATGCCCTGGTTCGTATTCCCTTGTTTAAGGAGGGGGTAGATTTTGGAGAAGAGGTAGAAGCTGAACTTTTAGAAGATTTAAATAAAATAAAGAACAATATTATTGTGACCGGGAGTCATGATTTAGTTTTGGATATTTTAAGAAATGAATTACAGGAAGAGTTTTCTGATTTTAATTTAGTGTCCTTTAATGTAGGAAGTATGGGAGGGTTATTAGCCTTGAAACAAAAAAGAACACACCTTGCCACCGCTCATCTATTGGATCCGGAGAGTGGAGAATATAATTTTCCCTATATAAAAAAGATGCTTCCTCAGAGAGAATTGATAGTTGTGAATCTAACCTACCGAGAACAAGGGATAATGGTAAAAAGAGGAAATCCAAAAAATATCAAAGGAATAGATGATTTAGTTAAAAAGGATATAAAGTTTATTAATAGACAGAAAGGGTCAGGAACCAGAGTTTTATTGGATTATCTATTAAAAAAGAAAGGCATTAATCCTTTAGATATTCAGGGTTATTCTAAGGAAGAGTACACCCATTTAATGGTTGCTTCTGCCGTAACGGAGGGGAGCGTAGATGCAGGCCTGGGGATTTTGTCTGCTGTCAAAGCTTTCCACTTAGATTTTGTGCCAGTGGCCAAAGAAAGGTATGATATAATTATACCTAAAGAATACTACTCTTCTTTAAAGATTCAAAAATTATTGACTATGATAAGATCGGAAAAATTTAGGAAAAAAGTTTTGAGTTTAGGGGGATATGATCTCTCTCAGAGTGGAAAGGTAATAAAAGAATGAATAAACTAATAGATAATTTGGGCAGAGAAATTTCCTACCTTCGGGTTTCTATTACCGATCGTTGTAACTATAGGTGCATTTACTGTAAACCCGAAGAACAATTTGAATTTATACCGCATGAAGAAATTTTAAGGTATGAAGAAATTGTAGAAATTATCGAAGAAGCGGTAAATTTAGGTGTTACCAAAGTCAGGATTACTGGCGGCGAACCTTTAGCCAGAAAAGGAGTAGTAGATTTTATAGAGAAATTAAGAGAGATTAAAAAATTAGAAGATATATCTTTAACCACTAATGGTTTTTTCTTAAGTGAGTATGCCGAAAAATTAAAAGATGCTGGACTGAATCGGGTAAACATTAGTTTAGATTCCCTGCAGGAAGAAAAATATAAAAAAATCACTCGAGGGGGAAGTTTAGAAAAAGTATTAAAAGGAATCGATTCTGCTTTGAAGGCAGGATTATTGCCTATCAAAATTAATACTGTACTAATTAGGGGAATTAACGATGATGAAGTAGAAGATTTTGTAAGATTGGCTTTAGAAAGACCATTGAATATTCGTTTTATTGAATTTATGCCCTCTGGAGAAGAGCTAAAAGATAATTATAGGGATAAATTTATTTCAGTTTTGGAAATCAAAGAGAGTTTAGCGGAAAAATACTCATTTAGACCTATTGATATAAATTCAGGTAATGGGCCAGCAAAATATTACCAGATCAAAGGTGGTCAAGGTACCATAGGTTTTATTACTGCCTTGAGCCAGCATTTTTGTGAAACCTGTAATCGGATAAGGTTAACTTCCGAAGGCAAACTCAGGCCTTGTTTGTTTTCTAATAAAGAGGTTGATATTAAGCAGGCAATAAGGAATGCAAAAACCGATGATAAAATAATCAGGAGTAAAATAATAAGAAATAATATAAGAGAGGCAGTAAGCATAAAACCCGAAGGCCATAAATTAAATGAGAAATTCTCAAATAGAGATTCTTTTAAGATGTCTAAAATTGGAGGATAGCAAAATGAAAGAAAAAGAACTAAGCCATTTTAATAAAAATGGAAGGGCGCATATGGTGGATGTTGGAGGCAAAGAAGACACACAACGAATAGCTATTGCGGAAGGCTCTGTAGTTATGCAACCAGAGACCTTGAAAATGATTAAAGATAGAAAGATTGCCAAGGGAGACGTTTTGGCAGTAGCCCAGGTTGCTGGTATTATGGCTGCCAAAAAGACCAGCCAGATTATTCCCATGTGTCATCCTTTAATACTTACTAATGTGGATCTTAATTTTACAATCAATGAGAATGAAAATAAGATTATTATTCAATCTAAAGTCAAAACCATGGGTAAAACCGGAGTGGAGATGGAAGCTTTAACTGCAGTAGCAGCTGCCGGTCTTACCATTTATGATATGTGTAAAGCAGTAGATAGGGGGATGACTATTAAATCGATATATCTTTTGGAAAAAAGCGGAGGCAAGAGTGGGTATTTTTCGAGACCATTAAAAAAGAGGGAGTGAATATACAGATAAATGATAAGGAGAAAGAGGAAAAATGGATAATAAAATAAAAGGAAAGATAGTAGCTGTATGTCGAAGTGAAAAAAAGGGGACTGTAAAAAAAGAGATAGCTGAAGGATTATTAATCGAGGACTTCGGATTAGAAAGAGATGCTCATTCAGGCAAATGGCACCGGCAGATTAGCTTATTAGGAGTAGAGAGTATCAATAAGATGAAAGGAAAGGGATTTAAAATAAAACATGGGGACTTTGCTGAGAATTTAACCGTGGAAGGTATTTTCCTATACCAACTACCTTTGGGAACAAAATTGAAAGTTGGAGAAAATGTTTTATTGGAAGTAACCCAGATAGGAAAAGAATGTCACTATGGTTGCGAAATTAGGAAAAAGATTGGGGATTGTGTAATGCCCAGAGAAGGAATATTTACCCGAGTTTTAGAGGGCGGAAAAGTAAAAGCCGGTGATGGAATTGAGGTGGTTTCAGGATGATTAAGGTAGGGATTTTAACCATAAGCGATAAAGGGTCAAAAGGAGAGAGAGAAGATCTAAGTGGAAAAGTAATCGAAGAAGTAGTCAAGAAGATTAATGGAGAAGTTAAATATTATCAAATTATTCCAGACGAAAAGGATATTATTCAAGAAGAGTTGATAAAGGCAGTTGATAAATTACATCTCGATTTAATTTTAACTACCGGAGGAACGGGTTTAGCCAAAAGAGATGTTACTCCAGACGCTACCTTAGAAGTGATAGAAAAAGAGGTTTCAGGGATTAGTGAAATCATCAGAAGTGAAAGTTTTAAAAAGACCAATCGAGCGATATTATCTCGAGGGGTGGCAGGGATTAGAAAAGAAAGTTTGATCATAAATTTACCCGGCAGTCCTAAAGGAGTAAGAGAATCTTTAGAAATAGTATTAGAGGCGTTGCCGCACGGTATAGAAATTTTAAAAGGCCAAGCTGCTGAGTGTGGAAGAAACGATGAAGAAATTAGGTGAAAATTAATGAAAGTTATATTTTTAGGCACCAGTTCGGGTATGCCTACTTTGAAACGCAATGTATCTTCTATTGCTCTTGTTTTTATTAATAAAAACAAACTATGGTTATGGGATTGCGGAGAAAGCACTCAACAGCAGATTCAAAAAACCTCTTTGAAATTATCTAAATTAGAGAAGGTTTTTATTTCTCATTTACACGGGGATCATGTATTTGGACTTCCTGGACTATTAGCTTCCCGGGGTTTAAGGGGCGGAAAAAATCAGCAAAAAGTTCAAATATTTGGTCCCGAAGATCTCGATGTATATTTAAGAGTAACCCTAAATATAACTAAAACCTATATCCCATATGAAATTGAGATGAAAATTATTCCACCAAATTTATCAGCAGGAATAATCTGGGAAGATGAGGAGTATATAGTTCGATACACAGAAGTAAATCACAATATTAAAACTTATGCCTATTCTGTCGAAGAAAAAAAAGATAGGAGTCATTTTTTAATAGATAAAGCCCGCAGATTGAATATCCCTCCTGGTCCAATTTATCGTACTCTAAAAGAGGGCAAAACAGTTGAATTACCCAATGGAAGAATCTTTCAGGGTAAGAATTTTTTAAACAAAATTAAAAAAGGTAGAAAGATAGTCTTTTGTGGTGATACTACCTATTGTGAAAATTTATTGCATCTGGCTAAAGGTGCCGATCTCCTAATTCATGAAACAACTTTTTCCCAACAGGAAGAAGACCTGGCTAAGAGAAATTTTCATTCGACTACCACAATGGCTGCCAGGGTTGCCAAAGAAGCCCAGGTTAAACAATTGATACTAACTCATATTAGTCCTCGATATAGCTCGAATAATAATAAATTGGCAATAACTGAGAGCGGTTTACTTGTTGAGGCCCAGAGCGTGTTTCCTGAAACTATATTAGCAGAGGATTTTATGGAATATGAGATATAAGGAGTATGACGGGATATAAAAAGGTTGTTAAAACACTTGAAATTTATCTTTTTTTAAGGTATGCTTTTTATGTTATAAATAAATTTTAAAATCGGTAATTATAATAGAAGGAGGAAAATGTAAAATGAAAGCTGTAGTTGATAAAGATTTATGTACCGGGTGTGGATTATGCGAAGATACCTGTCCTGAAGTATTTGAAATGAAGGATGATATAGCGATAGTAAAGGTTAACAAGGTACCGGATGATTTGATTGAGTCATGCAAAGAAGCTGTCGATGGTTGTCCGGTAGAAGCCATTACTTGTGAGTAAAATGAGTATGCAATATAAAAAACAATATAAACAAAAAAGAGCAGATTAATTAAATCTGTTCTTTTTTGTTTTAACAATTAGTATAAGTTGATTGTATAGGAATTTCCTTTTATCGTAGGGGTTCGATTCATCGAACCCCCAAAGAAAACGGGTCGGATAAATCCGACTTTAAAAACAATACTTTATACGAAAAGATTTTAAGTTTTAGATTATGGTTTTCTTAACGCGATACTCGATACGCAATACGCGATAAGATATACTAACGACTAACGACTATTCACTATCGACTAATTTATACACTACCGCTTCTTTCCACCATTTTCGCTCCACTTTATACCCCTCTTTATTTTTAAAAAGTATTGCTGTGTTTTATATAAAAAATTTAATCTTATAAAAAGTATTATAAAGCATTATTTAAAGTTTTTAAAGCTGAATCAGGAAAAATATAATTTTCTGCACCGTATACTTAGTTAAGCAAAAATACAATCAAGCAAAAAGATTTAGAGAGGCAGCACTTTCCCTTAATTTATTTTCTTTCTTTTTATTAACGCGATACCCGATACGCAATACTCGATACAAGTTTTATTAAGGAGAAAGTTGACAAAAATAGTCATAAATAATATAATTTTTTAGTAAAGTTAGTTTAGTCATGGAAATTATTCACAAATTTACCATTTAATATTAGTCTTTATTTGGTTGGTTGGTCGTTAGTGAATAGTCGTTAGAATATAGTAGGACAGGCGTCTCGCCTGTCTATTTTAGACTATAAGCGATCACTTATTTAGCTAAAAACTTAAAGCGAAAAGCGAAAAACCATAATTCAAAACTAAAAACTTTTTCTTTCAATTTTTAATTTTGAGCTATAGTTTTGAATTTTGCACTTTCCATTTTTCGTTTTATTACTAAATACTATTCACTAACGACTAACGACTATTATATAACTAACCATTATCAAAAAGGAGTAAAACCAATGAAATTATCTACTCGAGGAAGGTACGCACTTCGGGCTATGATAGATTTGGCGCAAAATCAATATAATAATTTAAAGCCGATTTCTTTAAGAGATATTTCTCTAAGACAAGATATTTCTTTACAATATTTAGAACAATTATTTAATAAATTAAAGAAAGCAAATTTAGTAAAAAGTACCAGGGGAGCAGGTGGAGGGTATTTATTAGCCAAAGAAGCCGAGAGGATTAATGCCGGTGACATAATTAGAGCAGTTGAGGGGCCGATAGTTTTAGTTGATTGTATTTTAGCTGGCAAAAAAATTAATAAGGATAGCCCAAAGACATGTAAAAAAATAGAAGATTGTACCATCAGGGTATTATTAGAGGAAGTAACTCAGAGGATAAACCAAACATTAGATGCTACTTCTTTGAAAGATTTATGTAAAATAGCCCAAAAAATAAAAGAAGGACAAAAAAATGAAAGATAAAATAACAGCAGTTGCTTTATTTTCTGGTGGCCTGGATAGTATTTTAGCGCTAAAACTTATCCAGGAACAGGGGATAGAAGTAAAAGGGGTTAATTTTAAAACTCCCTTTTTTGGTCTGGATGAAGCCTTTGTAATAGCAAAGGATTTAGATATAAATTTAGAAATAATAGATATTACCGAAGAGCTTCTAAAGATTTTAAAAAAACCCAAGTATGGGTTCGGAAAGAATATGAATCCCTGTATAGACTGTCATGCCCTTATGTTCAAAAAGGCGGGAGAATATATGAACAAGATAAGAGCTTCTTTTATCTTAAGTGGCGAAGTTTTGGGAGAAAGACCGATGTCTCAGAATAGAAATAGCTTGAGTATAATTGAAAGAGAATCAGGGCTTGAGGGTAAAATTCTTCGTCCATTATCTGCTTTATTATTAGCGGAGACCATTCCCGAAAAAGAGGGGTTGGTGGAGAGAAATAAATTGTTGAATATTTCTGGCCGCTCAAGGAAAAGACAGATGGAGTTGGCTACTAAAATGGGGATAATGGATTATCCTTCACCGGCTGGGGGTTGCAAATTAACCGAGCCGTCTTTTTCTAAAAGATTAAGAGATTTATTTACTCAGAAAAGTTTTTCTTTAGAAGAGGTAGAGCTGTTAAAATTAGGCCGGCACTTCAGATTAAGCAGAGATATTAAGTTAGTAGTAGGAAGAAATAAAGAGGAGAATGAACAACTACAAAATTTTTTTCAAGATGGAGACTTTCTTTTTAAAGCTAAAAATTTAAAAGGCCCGATTTCTTTGTTGAGAGGGGTTTATCGGGTGAATGATGGTTTTATTGGTAAATCATGTCAGATTACTGCCAGATATTGTGATAGAAACGAAGAAGAAAATGAAGAAGTTTTCATCGATTATTATAGAGAACTTAAAGGAATTGCAAAGACCAGAAAGGTTAAACCATTAAGAGAAGAAGAATTAGAAGTGTTGAGAGTTTGATATTTAAGAAACAAAAGAAAACAAAGAGAATAAATTATTATGATTAAAAATCTAAAAAAGAAAGTAGTAGTAGCAATGAGCGGAGGAGTAGATAGTTCAGTAGCTTCTGCTTTATTAAAAGAAGAGGGTTATGAAGTTATCGGTGTTACTATGTGTCATTATAATGGTGACAAAAATTTAGAAGCAGTACATCAAGTTGCACAAAAGTTGGGCATCTCCTGGTATGTTCTGGATTTTACCAAAGAATTTAAAAATATAGTTATAGACTATTTCTGCCAAGAATATCTCACCGGCCGAACCCCCAACCCTTGTGTAGTCTGTAATCTGAAAATAAAATTTGGATTATTATTGGAGAAAGCAAAATCTTTAGGTGCGGATTATCTTGCCACCGGTCATTATGCTATCAAAAAATATGACCAGAAGAGCAAGAAATTTTTGCTTAAGAGAGGGGTAGATGAAAATAAAGACCAATCTTATTTTCTTTATAGATTAAACCAGGAAATATTGCCCTGCGTTTTGTTTCCTTTGGGCAAATTTAAGAAAAGCCAAACCAGGGAAGTGGCCAAAAAATATGGATTAAAAAATTATAAAAAAGAAGAGAGTCAGGAAATTTGTTTTATCCAGGATGATAATTATAGAAAGTTTTTAACTCAACACATTAAAGATATTGTCAAACCTGGCAAGTTTATAGATAAAGAAGGAAAAATATTAGGAGAGCATCAAGGCATTCCTTTTTACACTATTGGACAGAGAAAAGGATTGGGAGTATCTTTGAATAAGCGTAGGTATGTAATTGAAATAAATTCCCAGCAAAATGTAATTACTCTGGGCGATGATAAAGATCTTTATAGGGATAAATTATTAGTAAAGGATTTAAATTTTATTTCTGGCGATAAACTTTCAAAGTCTATAAAGGCAGAGGCAAAGATAAGATATAATAGTAAAAAATCTCCGGCAATTATTTCCCCTTACCATAAAGATAAGGTGCTAATAAATTTTGAAAAACCCCAAAGAGCGATTACCCCGGGACAATCAGCAGTATTTTACCAGGGAGATGTGGTAATAGGAGGAGGAATTATTCAATAGCATTAAAATGAACTGTTAAATATTTTAACTATTTGTTTTTTTGCGAGACACGAATTTGTTTCGGGTAACTGGTAAACCGGCTAAACATATAACCAACTAATCTTTTCTATATTACTCATTACTGTATTCTATCCGCTATACGCTCCGCGCTACTCTTCAAGAGATACGAATAAAAAACTTGCTAATGCAAAAAAATTATGTTATATTACGTGTATACAAAAATGTATACAGGAGATTTTAAGGATGCAATTTATTCGAATTGGCGAGAAAGTTATAAGTAAAGAAAAATTGAATAAAGAAATAAATAAAATTTTAGAATTGCGTACTAAAGGTGTGACTCAGGAAGGAGTAGCCCGCAAATTAGGAGTTGAACGAACTTTTGTCTCCAGGCTAGAAAGTTTAGGAGAGATAAGAAAAGGTAATAAGATTGCCTTAATCGGTTTTCCTATCAAGAACAAAGAAGAGATAACTCTTTTAGCAGAAAAGTTGGGGATTGAATATGTTTTGCTTTTAACCCAAGAGGAACGCTTTGAGTTTATAGAGAAAAAGGGGAAAAACGAATTATTTGATGAGGTTATGGAGATAATTGTCAACTTAGCAGATTTTGATTTGATTATTTTCCTGGGTTCAGATATGAGAGTACCTATAGTAGAGAAAATATTCAGTGTTCAGGTGATTGGTATAGTTATCGGTCATTCGCCTATTAAAGAGAGTAAATATGTTAATCCTGAAAAGATCATAGAAATAGTAAAACAGATTAAAAATTAATGTAAATTCCAAAGAAGAGGAGGATTTAAGAATGAAGAAAGTTTTAGGGGTTAGTCTGGGTTCTTCCACCAGAGACCATAAAGTCGCGGTCGAGGTCTTAGGAGAGAAAATCGAAATCGAAAGAAGAGGAACTGATGGCGATGTGAAAAAAATGATGCAAATATTTCAAGAGAATGATGGGAAGGTAGATGTCTTCAGTTTGGGAGGGACAGATTTATATTTGTATTCCGGGCCCCAAGGGAAAAGATATACCATAAGAGAGTCAGAAAAGATAATTAGCGTTATCAAAAAAACTCCTATTGTTGATGGCACCGGGATAAAATATGTATTAGAGAAGAGTGTAGTAAAATATATCGATACTCAAACTGATATTCCCTTAAAAGGGAAAAAGGCTTTAGTCACTATCACGGTGGATAGATTTGGAATGGCAGAGGGACTGATAGAGGCTGGATGTGAAATGACCTTTGGGGATTTAATATTTGGTTTAAATATTCCTATCCCGCTTCATTCTTTTCGAAGTATTGAAATTTTTGCTCGGTTGCTTTTGCCAATATTAATATATGTCCCTATAAAATATTTATATCCTACAGGTGAAAAGCAGGAGAAATCTAATTTAAAATACGTTAAATATTTTTATGATGCCGATATAATTGCTGGTGATTACTTAGCTATAAGCCAGTATATGCCCCAGGATATGGAGGGGAAGATTGTTATAACCAATACCGTTACCAGCTTTAATGTAGAAGATCTTAAAAAAAGAGGGGTGAGTTATTTAATTACTACGACTCCAGAATTCGAGGGAAGATCTTTCGGAACCAATGTATTCCAAGCTACTCTGGTAGCAATATCCGGGAAATCTCCGGAAGAATTACAACCGGAAGATTATTTAAAATTAATAGAAAAAACTGGCTTTAAGCCAAGGATAGAGAAGTTAAATTAAGCAAAAATTTAATGCTAAAGAGGAGGAAGAGAAATGGTGATTCCATTAGAAGAAAAAATAAATGAATTTAACCAAAGACTAAAAAAAATGAAAGATGAAAAACAGTATTTTTACTTAAAAAGCATAGATGGAGCTTCTGGAGCAAAAGTAACTATCGATGGAAGAAAGATGACAATGTTTGCTTCTTATAATTATTTGGGATTGATTACTCATCCCAAAATAAAAAAAGCGGCCATTGATGCCATTGAAAAATATGGGACCGGTGCTGCGGGAGTTAGGTTATTAGCTGGTACTACTAAGATACACGAAAAATTGGAAGCAGCGATTGCAAAATTCAAAGGGGCAGAAGATGCGGTTACTTACAGCAGTGGATATATAACTAATTTGGCAGCCATAACTACTCTCTGTCAGAGAGGGGATTTGGTTGTAATTGATAAATTGGATCATGCCAGTATAATTGATGGTTGTATGCTTTCTGGGGCAACTCACAAATCATACTTGCATAACGATATGGAAAGCCTGGAAAGAATTTTAGTAAATTCTGGAAAGTATACTAATAAATTAATTATAGTTGATGCGGTATATAGTATGGATGGAGATGTAGCTAATTTGCCCGAGATATCCCGGCTAGCTAAAAAGTACAATACCAAAGTAATGGTAGATGAAGCTCACTCTATCGGGGTGTTAGGGAAGACCGGTCATGGCATAGAAGAACATTTTGGCCTTAAAGGTGTGGTAGATATCCACATGGGAACACTAAGCAAAACTATTCCTAGTATTGGGGGTTATTTGGCAGGTGATAAAGATTTAATTACTTATTTAAAGCACAATTCAAGACCATTTATATTTTCAGCAAGTCTCCCTCCTGTAGCAGCTGCTACTGCTATAGCTTGTTTAGAGGTTATTGAAGATGAGCCGGAGCGGATAACAAATTTACAGAAAAATATCAAACAATTTAAAGATGGGTTAAATTCTATGGGTTATAATACCATGAACAGTACTACCAGTATCGTTCCTATATTAATCGGCGATGAGGAAGGAACTTTAAAATTGTGTAAAATAGTTAATGATGAGGGAATATTTATTTGTCCCATCCTTTTCCCGGCAATTCCCAAAGGAACTAATAGACTCAGAGCGCATGTACTCGCTACCCATACTTCTGAAGATATTAATGAAACCTTAAATATCTTTGAAAGGGCTGGTAAAAAATTAGGGTTGATCACATAATAACGAATTTATTTGACAATAAAATATAGATATCTTATAATCTCTATAAAAGATTATTATATATAAGCACTATTATCTATCAGAAAAGTTAATGGTGCTTATATTTACTTTTTTAAGAGGAAATATTTGTTATTTAATATTTAAATATAACAATTTTTAGTGAGGAGAGATATTTATGACACTTGACAGAAAGGTAATGCTAACTGAAGAAGGCTTGAAAAAGGTTCAAGAAGAACTTCATTATCTTAAAAGGGTAAAAAGAACAGAGATTGCTGAAAAAATTAGAAATGCTGTAAGCTTTGGAGAGATTGCGGAGAATGCAGAATATAACTCAGTTAAAAATGAGCAATCCTTTATAGAAGGAAGAATTTTGGCTTTGGAAAAAATTATTGAAAATTATGAATTGATAGATAAAGAAGAAAATCCGGATTGCGTATTACTCGGGTCAGACGTGTTAGTTAAGGATACGAAAAATAAAAAAGAGTATAAATATACTATTTTGGATTATGTGGAATCTGAACCAGATTGTGGTAAGATATCCATCTCTTCTCCTATCGGGAGGGCTCTTTTAGGAAAAAAGAAAGGTGATTTAGTAGAAGTTAGAGTCCCGGCAGGGCAGATTAAATATAAAATTTTAGATATTAAATAGCGGTATGCATTAATTTAGCAACCCAAATATTTATTAATTGTAATAATGAACAAAGTTATTAAAAAAATTAAAATATAACGATACTTTGTTCATTATTTATTTCTAAACCTTTTAGCAAAATAAGCTAATTATAAATATAATCAAAATTTAAATTGCCCCAACAGATTTATCAGACAGAAAAATCCTAATAATTTTGGTATTATATTATGATATTTTTCATACAAAATATCTAGCAATAAGAGTAAAAAGAGGTGGATCGGGTGGAAATAAAAAAAAGTACAACAGAAATTATATCTAACAAACGGGAAGAAATAGAAAAATTAAAAAGAGAAGGCATTGATCCTTTTGGGCATAGTTTCAATAGGACTTATATAATAAAAGACTTAAAAGAAAAAAATAAAGATTTACAGATTGGTGAATGCGGCAAAGAAAAAGTTAGCGTAGCCGGTAGGTTAATGGCTTTAAGGACACATGGAAAGGCCGTATTTGCTAATATTGAAGATATAAGTGGAAGAGTCCAAATTTATATAAAATCAAATAAAGTTGGAGATGATGCTTTTAAACTTTTTAGTAAGATTGGTATTGGGGACATTTTGGGAGTCTCAGGTCTGATTTTTAAAACTAGAACGGGTGAAATTACTGTATTTGTAGAAGAATTTGTTCTTCTATGCAAGTCTATACGCAGTTTACCCGAAAAATGGCACGGACTAAAAGATGTGGAGATAAGATATAGAAAAAGATATTTAGACCTAATAGTAAATCCCTCAGTCAGAGAAATTTTTATTAAAAGGAGTAAGGTTATACAATCCATAAGAAATTTTTTAGATAATAGAGGCTTTTTAGAAGTTGAAACTCCCATAATGCAGCCTATTCCCGGTGGGGCTACAGCTCGTCCCTTTATCACTCACCATAATGCTCTTCATAGAGATTTTTACTTAAGGATTGCCCCAGAACTATATTTAAAACGCTTATTGGTTGGAGGGCTTGAAAAGGTATATGAGTTAAGCCGTAATTTTAGAAACGAAGGTATTTCTACTAAACATAATCCCGAATTTACTATGTTGGAGTTATATGAAGCATATGGTGATTACCATAGCATGATGCAAATTACCGAAGAATTGATATTATATGTACTAAAGAATGTTTTAGGTAATTTGGAAATTGAGTATCAGGGAAATAAAATTGATTTTACTCCTCCTTGGAAAAGAATAAGTATGTATAAGGCAATAGAAGAAGCAGTTGGAATTCGGGTGGATAAAATTTCTCAAAAAGATTTTAGCAAAGTTGTAAAGGAATATAACTTAAATATAAAAGGCAATATAAATAGAGGTGAAATTATTAATGGGCTTTTCGAAAAATTTGTAGAACCAACCTTAATTCAACCAACTTTTGTTATTGACTATCCCCTCGAACTTTCACCTTTGTCAAAACAGAACAAAGATAACCCGGAATTAGTAGAGCGTTTTGAGCTGTTTATCAGTTCAATGGAACTAGTCAATGCCTTTACCGAATTGAACGACCCGGCAGAACAGGAACGTCGGTTCGAAGAACAGGTTGCCAAGAAAGAAGCAGGAGACATGGAAAGTCACTTTATGGATAAAGATTATGTCGAAGCTTTAGAATATGGTATGCCTCCTGCTGGCGGTTTAGGCATAGGCATTGATAGATTAATGATGTTACTTACTAACTCTGATTCAATTAAAGAAGTTATCCTCTTTCCGCAATTAAAATCAAAAGAGTAAAATGGTATATAGTGAAGAATAGCGTATAGCGTTTAGCGTTTAGGTGCGGGTAGTAAGTGAAACGAGATAACAAATGAGTATCTTGTATATTAGTGTGGAGCGTGTAGTATTTAGCGTATAGTATTTCGTATATCGTATTGCGCCAGCATTAAACTAAAAACTTAAAGCGAAAAGCAAAAAACCATAATTCAAAATTCAAAACTTTTTCTTAGGTTTTAGGTTTTAGGTTTTAAGTTTTGGTTTTGCGTTTTTAGCTTTACACTTTACGCTTTGATACTATTCACTAACGACTAAACTAATTGGTCAATTGGCTAATTGGCTAATTGGTGAACATATGAGATTAGATAAATTTTTAAAAGTAAGCAGATTAATAAAGAGAAGAACAGAAGCGAAAAAAGCTTGTCTGGCTAAATGCATCAGGATTAATGATCGAATTGCCAAAGCAGGGGATGAAGTTAAAATTGCTGACGAAATTGAAATTAACTTGACGAATAAAATTTTACGGGTAAAAGTATTGGAAGTCCCTTTAAAAAATATTCTGGCAAAACAAGCTGTTTTTTTGTATGAAGTTTTAAAGGAAATTAAAAAAGAAGAAAATTAAGAAATAAAATTCAGAAGTCAGGAGCCAGAATTCAGAAGTCAGAATGTTATTAGCGGATGGTGCTTAAGAGGTAGGGGTTCGATTCATCGAACCCGCAAAGATGACCGGGTGAAAAGAGAAAAACGAATAACGACAAACTAGTTTTCTATCTTGTAACTTGTAACTCGCAACTTGTACCTTCTACTAACGACTATTCACTATTAACCAGCGACTAAAAAGAGGTTTAGAAAAATGGAAGAAAGAATGAAAGAATTGTCTGAAAAAATAATAAGTCTATTGGAAGAGAAAAAAGTCCAGGAAGTAAAAGAAATTATTTTTGACCTCTATCCGACAGAGTTTGTTGAAGT
>Ga0307380_10002852_pt1 | contig 24219 bp, 19 predicted proteins | sample UN3MG_FD_202239 | JGI IMG/M metagenome (GOLD analysis project Ga0307380, IMG submission 202239) | Soil microbial communities from Risofladan, Vaasa, Finland - UN-3 | ecosystem: Environmental > Terrestrial > Soil > Coastal area > Acid sulfate soil | place: Finland: Risofladan, Vaasa | collected... | reverse complement strand
TTGATTCGGACAGTGACGGAGTTCCCGACGGTATTGACAAGTGCCCTGACTCTCCGCCCAATCTCCCGGTGGATGAAAAAGGCTGCTCCCGCGTGACCCCGCAAGAGTTTTATCTGGAAGTTTTATTCCCGAGTAATCGGGCTCAGGTCGGGGCCCGGTTCTTTGGCGACATGGTCCGGATTGCGCAGCTCATGAAATTAGCTCCCAAAGTGGAGCTTGAGCTGATAGGCTACACAGACAATCTCGGTTCCTTGGAGTCCAATCTCAGACTTTCCGAAAGAAGGGCCCGGGCTGTCCGGGATTATCTGGTGAGCGAGGGAGTTGCTGAGGGTCGCCTGGAGCTGCTGGCCGGCGGAGAGTTTCCTGTCGAACCGGGCAAGCCCGCAAGGGATAAATCGCTGCAGCGCTGCGTAATTGTTAGGTTAAAGCATTAATCAAGGTACGCAGAGCACTGTCAAAGGGAAAATGTCTCGTTTTTTTTTTAGAGAAACAATGCGCTTGATCAATCCAGGCTTTATCCGGCTTGCTGGGTTATTGGCGGTCTTTTTTGTCTGGACCCGGCCGGTCCAGGCAAACCACAGGCTGGGCACCCTGTATGTCAGTCCCGTGCTCGGCCACTGGATGGAGTATCAGCCGGCCAATCTTCTGGAGAACGGGCCCCTGTGGGGAGCAAGGGCAGGCTTTGACCTGTGCTCTGTTCTCGGGATTGAAGGCTTCTATATGCGCGGCCTTAAAGGGGTCGTTTCCGAGGGCCAGCAGGGTCTGCTGCCAAACAGCGCGCGTTATGACGCATATGGCGGGGGTGCCCGCATAAATCTGCCTCTCGGCTCTTTCGTGCCTTATCTTTCAGTGGCTCTGGGACAGGCCGAGATGAAGTTCGACTATGCTATTGATAAGACTAACAGTGCCGGGCTGGATAGCGAAAAGAGTGAAAAGCGCGACCTGATAATTTTCGGCGCCGGCTTTGAGTATTTCTTGCAAAGCTATGTCGGTTTGTGCTGTGATGTGCATGACCATTACCTGGAGCGCGACTTTATTGACAGTGATTTGCGCGGAGACCGGGAGACCCACAACTGGGAGTTCGGCGCAGGGGTGACTATCCTTTTCGGCAAGGTGGCCAAAGAGGCAGTGGACACGGACAGGGACGGTGTGCAGGATGAGATGGACGAATGCCCGGACACCCCGCCGGAGGTTGCAGTCACAAAGAGCGGCTGCCCGGTTGACATGGACAGTGACGGGGTGCCTGATTATCTGGACATGTGCCCGGACACTCCGGCAGGCGTGCAGGTGGACGACCAGGGCTGTCCGCTTGAAAATTTGGTAGTCAAGGAAGAGGAACCGGTTCCGCTCCCTGATTCGGATGGTGACAGCGTGCCTGATGACCTTGACCTCGAACCCGACACACCCAGGGGCGCGGTGGTCGATCAAAGCGGCCGGATGCTCGATTCGGACCGTGATGGTGTTCCTGACGGGATTGACCAGTGCCCTGGCACCCCGGCCTCTCTTCCGGTGGATGAAAAAGGCTGCCCGCTAATCGGTGCGGAAGATTTCTACTTGCAGGTGTTTTTCGATCTCAACAGCTCACAGATCAAACCGGGGTTCTACAGCCAGTTGGAGCAGCTTGCCCGCCTTCTGAAATCAGCGGACTGGGTGAAGCTCGAGATCATCGGCTATGCTGACCAGGCAGGCGAGAGCAAAAACAGTCTGGGGATTTCTTTCAGAAGGGCCCATGCTGTCCGGGATTACCTGACCGGAGAGGGAGTGGACCAGGCTCGCCTGGCAGCTCTGGCTGGCGGGAAATTTCCGGTCGAAAAGGCCGGAGCGGCAAGGGCCAGGGATATGCAGCGCTGCGTGGTGGTAAGGTTGAAGAAGTAACCTGTCCATGCGTGGTTGATAAACCGGGCCGCCCGTGGCAGACTGTTTGCTTCCGGCAAGGACATAATTTACAAGATTTAAGGCGAGATAACCCGCCATAAAACAGATAAATAGGAAGTAAAAGGTTTGGCAAGAGCAGGCAGTGTATATACTGATCCGGGTTCCCTGCCTGATTATTTTTCCTAATGATTATGCATAGGAAACGCAAAAACAAAAGATTATGTGTTGGAAAAATAACGGACTCCAGTCACCTGTCAGGGCAGGCGCCTGTATGCTGGGCACGCAGCATGGCAATGGCATCCAATATGTTGGCTTTGCCGTCCCGGTTGAAATCCGCTTTTGGGTCTCCCGGGTTTTCATGCAGGTATTTCAACAGTGCTATTACATCTTCATTATCCATATTTCCGTCTGCGTTAAAATCGCACAGCACGATATTCTCCAGGTAATCAGCCGTATTGATCCGCGCCCGGAGGTTGAAATTGCCGTATTCCCGGCCCGGCAGGGGGGAAAAGTATCTGCCGCTGTCGGAAAAGTATGAGCGTCCTGTGTATTCTGAGTAAGGATCATACCAGATTCCACTGTTAGACCTATAGGTAACAAGAAACTCCTGATCCTCTTCTACTATTATCTTCTTATTAATCAAGTTTATCGTGTGCCATCCGGGTGTGGCGGTTTCTCCGGAAACAGTATGGATCAGGCCTGAGGGAACAGAATCAGTGATAGTGCGGTATATTTTGATTTCGTATTCCTCTACAGGGTATGGAAAGCCTAGATCCAGAGCAGCCAGGATACCATGTTTGCCTGCCTTGAATAGCACCCCTCCCCACCAGGAGCCTACATCCCAGCCATAGCCGGTTATACCATTATGATCATATACGATAGCATATCCTAACGGGGTTCGTACTGTAATGTCGGCCTGCATCGCAGGCCAGTTCGAATAGCTGATATTTGTGACCGCGACACCCGTGGAATTACCATCATAGTCTTTAGTGTCCGGGTTTGAGAGATCATCGAACGTTCGGTTGTTACTCAGGCCTGGGAAAGGATCTCCCGCATCCCCGGGATTCCTGGAGTAGTCTAAATCACACTTCCCGTCGGCTTCTTCGAGATCGACCAGTTTATGAGTGAAATCGTTATTTTGCGAGCCTCCTCTAAAAAAAGAAGGTTTCCCGAACCATTTATTCTCGTCAACATGGTAAATCAACATACCGGAGCCTGGCAGACCGGTGTCGAATCCAGTTCTCTGCCGGTTTTCGAGAAGGAAATAGCGGCTCAGCCTGTATCCGTCCTCCCAGATCATATAGACTTTGGAATTCGTTTCAACCGGATCGAGATTAATGGTTTTGTCTTCATTGACCTCAACAGGAGTGACCCACCCTAGCTGCATTTTGCACCAGGCTGACAGGTGGGTGGGCTTTCCTCCTGGAGGATTATTCCCAAAAGACATAATACACCAGTACCCTAATCCCACGGAATTGAGAGTGTGATCATACAAGTCCGGCAGACCGAGGACATGACAGAACTCGTGGCAGGCCACCCCAATAGGGAAAATGCTGTCTTGAAGTAATTCCGGAACCAGGGTAAAAACACGAATTTTTACACTTCCTCCATTGGAAGAAGGATCGCCAGTTGTATAAGTTTGGCTTCCAAGCCCTCCCAGGGCTCCCTGAAGACCCGCAACAGGAAGGCTGTTTTCCCCGTAAACGCCCGCATAAACTATCATCACCGCATCCACATAACCGTCATCGTCCCCAGAGTTTGGCACGCCGTCAGGGCCGTCATTGTCGTAAAAACTGAAATCCACCACCGGGTCTGCCTCGGTAACTATTTCCGTAACGAACCCCGCGATGTTTTGTGGGAAGCTGTTTGCGTCCCAGGCGGTTGCAGCGTAATAATCCACGGGATGGTCGACCTGGAGCCAGCCGTACACTTTGCCGGTGAGGAGGAGCTGTCCATAAGAATTTTCACTGAAATAACCTGTCATTGTGCCAGAGGGGTTGTTGTCAAATAGCAGGTCCTGGAAGTCTTCCACTGAATGACTCTCATCCCTGTCGCTGAAACTCCCCAGCAGGACAGGCAGATAGAACTTATCAGGCTGCAGAGCCTGGAGAGCGGCCTCTTTTCTGCCGGCTTTGCGGCGAAGTTGTTTTCGGCGGGCCATTTTCCTGACCCAGCCTGGGTCTCCGTGGCGGAGTCCCGTTCCCTGGCTGACCACAGGGTACTGGATGCTTGAAAATGCAATTGGAATGCTATCCTGTCTAAGCTCGGCAGAGAGTCCGGTTCCTAAACAGATAAAGCAGCAGCATAAAAAAGCCGGGGCGATTTTTTGGAAATATCCCATCAGGGGAAAGCCTGTTTGATTGTACTTTACGGCTTTAAAGTGGAGGGATCAGGGGAATAATCTGAATTCTAAGCTGAATGTTTAAAGAATTAAGAAAAACTGTTATTAATGCTTTAACCGAATCTTGTATGAAATAATGGTTTCATACGTTAAAAAAACACTTTAACTATTTATACACAAAAAAAAATTAGAATATCTTCATAGAAGTCTTTCAGGCAGACAAGGCTAATTGTGAGAACCTTGACCGCCTGAAAGAAGGTTTAATCTAATACATTAATGAGTACTCTATAATTGCGAAAAACAGATATCCTGTTATAAGTAAGTGAATCAAGCACTCGGATACGATGGACTTCAATCCATTGTCTTTCAGTTGCCACAATTATCACTTGCGTTGACAGCATCCCCTGGAATTTTTATCCATTTTTGAATTACAATATCCTCCCAATCATATGGTGGGGAAGGAGGATTATCTTTTTCGTCATCATCTCCTCCAGGCATTGCAGCTAATCTTATTCTCCATACACTTATAGTATCCCACCAAGCATAATAATAATCATCTCTTACTAAAATACTCTCACAGGTTAATCGGGGGTCATCATTGTCGTATTGCGTATCTATTTCACTCCATTCTGAGAATTCATCTTCATGAGAGTAATAACGATATTTTCCCGGACTGCAAAACTCATGTTCATGTGTCTTGGTATTATAGTAATATTGACTTGCAGTAGTCTGACAGGAGCCATGGCAGCTGCTAGTAAAACATTCAGCAGAAGCATAAGCGAATAAACCCGGTGCTGAATCCCACCCCGCCAATTCCGGACTGTCTCTGTTTACGGATACTTTCGTTTTTACTCCTGTTGCTTTCTTACCTCTCTGGGTTTCTAATTTTTCCTGAAAGGAATTCCTTTTTTCTGCTGACATCTCATAAAACTTATCGGGTTGGATATCCTGTACTCCATCCCACTCGATTGCCTGAAGCTTAAATTTCCTGACCGGCCCTCCGTTTGTTTTTATGGAAACTGATAAAGTGGCAACCTCTTTTTCTGCAGCAGCTAATTCGGGGGAGGAAGAAAGCTTGGGATCGTCTGTCTCGCAGGCGAAATAAAGGATGAAAATGACAGAAATTGCAGCCAAAACAGCTAATAACTTTTTCATTTTAACCTTCTTGTTTAAAGATTAAATGAAATTAAACAAGACAAAGGGATAAAATCAATTTCATGGATCCTCCTTTCAGTGATAAAAAGACTGTAAAATATAAATAAAACGTTGTAATATAATTTAATAAAAAAACATGGTTAAGTCAATAAAAATAAAATCAAAAAATAACGTTAACATAAGTTAAATAATTTTTTACTAAATTATAAAAACAATATTTACTCGATAAAAAATGAAAATAAGAAAGTGATGTAATAAGAAAAATAGTTGTGGGGATTTAAAGCGGTTTATCAGGTATCAAAAAGTAGCAGTGTTTAGTTTTTGCGTTACGCATATACAAAGGTCTGTCTCGGCCTTTTCACCACTCAAGCTTCACCAAGACAGGGCAGAGCTCGAGCCCCTCCGGCGTGGAAGATACTTTCATCGCCATCCCGAAAAGACCCACTCCCAGGCAGTAAGGGACATCAGTGGGCGGGAAATGGGGCTTATTGCCCCGGAGGAATTTCTGCGCGCTCTCGTGGGAGAGGATCTCCCGCAGAGCGGAGAGATGGCTGTAAGGGGAGCCCGGATCAAGCAGGTGGTGGATAAAGGCTGCGCAGTGCTCGTCCTCAGGCGCCGGGTCTTTTCCATTCCAGCCCATGGCCACCAGGTGCACCTCGGCGGGGTTTTCTTTTTTGAGCAGGGCGGCCAGGGCGGGCGCTGTGGTGTATGAGCCGGCATATACATGCTGGCAGTGTTTCATGGCCGCGAAAATTCCCCGCACCCCTGCCGAGGTGCGCATGACCACGGTCCGGCCCTGGAAAAAATCTCTGCCCCGGGCCACAATTTCAGTCGGCGAGTTGCCCAGGTCGAACCCCTCCACCATTATACCCCCGCGCTCTCCCAGGGCGATATACCCGTGCTTTTCCTTGAGCCGGAGCACTCGGGCCGGGTCCTCTTCCAGGAGCAGGCTGGAGACACCGTAATCCAGGAGAATACTTCCGCAGGTGAAAGCCCGGAAGACATCGATCACCACCGCAGTGCCCCGCGCCGCAGAGGCTCCGTCAAGCAGACTTTTCCGGTAGATGTGCATGCGGAAAAAATATCGGTTTCACCTCCGGCTTGTCAAGGCCGCTCGGTGATGCATGTCCGGATTAAGTTTTGACTTGAGATGAAAAAAATGTTAAATTGGCACGTCCGAATAATTTAACTTCTGCCATTACCATTTTTAAAGTGCCAGACATCCTGAGTACTACTTACCGGAAAACTCCGGCGGCAATCCCGAGGAGAACAGGAGATGAGCTCTTATGTCGTAAAGCTGGATAACCAGCGCAAAATCGATCTGCTGACAGACGAAAAGGCCGGGACCAGGGTGATGATAAACCGCCTGGGCTGTGAGATGATCGGTTACCGGCTCACTGACCCGAAAAGCGGCCAGGAGGTGCCTCTTATGTACCGCGACTCCGAGGCGGAAGCTCCGGAATCAGGCTGGAAAAATCGCGCTACCGTGCTTTTTCCCATTGTCGGCGGGCTGAAAAACAAGGAGAGCCGCCTGGGCTCGAAAGTTATCAAAACACCCGGGAACCACGGGGTCGCCAGGCACAGCGTGTTCGAATTGGTGAGAGCCGATGAGGCCGGCCGGGCGCTCGCGCATTACTGCCTCCTGGCCAATGACTATACCCGCGGGTATTATCCTTTCGATTTCCGTCTCGCTCTCGTATTCGAGCTTAAAGGCAATGTCGTTTCCGTGACCTTCGAGATCACCAATCCCGGTGATGAGCCGATGTACTACTGTTTCGGCTGGCATCCCGGTTTCAGGACCCCTATTTTCCCGGGAAAGGGGAAAAAGAGCGACTGCCGCCTGGTTCTCCCTCAGGGGAAGATCAGAAAATATCACAACAACGAGCACTGCAGGCTTACCGGCGAGACGAGTCTCGTTGAGGTGGGCGGCCCGCTGAGCTGGACCGAGGAGGAGCTCGAGGCTACGCTCATGTACGGGATAGATGATCCGGCCATGCGTACGGTAACGCTCGAGGACCGGTCAGCCAGGGTCTCGATCCGCGTGGATTTCCCGGACTTTCCCCATCTGGGGTTCTGGTCCGAGCCGGGCTATGAATTTATCTGTATCGAGCCCTGGCAGGGAATGGACGACCACGAGGAACAGGAGCCTTTTGACCGCAAAGTCGGAGTGGTGCAGCTTGGACCCGGCGAAAAGGATCTGCGGACAATCAGGGTTACGCCGTCGCTGGGCTGAGTTTTAATCCACATGGAACATACATATCGGTAATCGTTTATTTGTATTTAGCGGAGGAAGGATGTCTTTTTCAGAAATTAAGCTGTCCGCGCCTGTGGAAAAGATTGCGCAAAAACTGGCGCTCGACAAAGACAAGCTGGTCGACCTGATCGGGGATATACTCAAGGTGAGCCGGGAGACCGGCCGGAATGTCGGCGGAAATATCGTTTGCGGCCTGGATGTCAACGGACCGATAGTGGACTGCGACGACTCCGAGCTTACGCCGTACCCCGGATCGAGCGAGGCTATCAGCTACCTGATCGGCGTCCGGGGTATCGAGGTCACCCTTTGCACCGGCTGGGACCTGATGAGCATGGAATTTTTCAAGGAGAACCGTCTCAAGGTGGAGGGATTAGGCACTGTAGGCGAATACGGCATGGTCTATGAGCGGAAAGGGGAATTTCACTACCTCTATCCTTACAATGAGCAGGAAGCGCTGAATTTCGTGCGGGATGTTCTCTTGTCAGCCGCTGAGGGCAGGGTGAAAGTCGCTTTCCAGGGCAATTACTCGACCGGCGCCGGAGCGATCTATATCGAGGGCGACCGGAACGGGAACCTGCTCGAGCATCCCCTTGTCAAGGGTCGCAGACCCGATATGGCCCAGCTTGCAAAAGCCTGTGCTCCGGAGAGCAAGGTCGAGTTCGACAGGGCCGCGGGCAGGATCAGTTTCAGCTCAGGGGTGGAAAACATGCGCGGGCTCTATAAAGCCCTGGTCAAGACCCACCCCCTGATCAGCGTGCGGGTCGAGAAACAAGGCCCGGACCGTCTCGCTATCTGGATCGATGACAAGGACAAGGAAGGTTTCGACTTCGCGAGCCTGAAAGCGATCACATCTGATTTCGAGAAGCGCTCGGGCCGCAAGGCCCTGGTCTATGAGGATTTCGGAGTGGACCTGATCTCCCCGGCAGTCGAGGATGGCAATTACTCGAAAGATGCGGGCCTGCGGGAGTTCGGCCGGGAGGCTTTCGGCAGCGATGATTTCCTGAGCATTATTATCGGCGACAAGAGGAGCGATATCCCCAAAACGATTGCCAGGACTTTAATGGCCGCGCAGAAAGGAACCAGCGCGGAGCAAATCGCCAGGGACGAGAACCTCCCCTCGTTCAATCCTATCGATGTGCGCGATTTCGCGGTGGCGGTTGCCGAGGCGCACCGGATCGCCAGGTCCGGATTATGAGTGATGAGAAAAAAATCGAAAAATTCGTGGGTCTGGCAGTGTGTTTAACCGCCATTATTCATAAAAAAATTTTCCGTTCCCGTTTTTGTAGTGGCGGCCCCCCGTGGCCGCCCGATTTACATCGAGGAAATCCCAAACATTGGGCAGGCACAGGGGCCTGCCCGTACAGGCTTTGGTTAATTTTGTGAATAATGCCGGCTAAAAACGCTTTCAAATGACCTAAAGCCTATTCCATTTTACTAAATTTTGTGATAATCCAGATTTTATAATTAAGTTACCTGGAAGGAGTTTATAATGCCGGATGCATTGCTCAAACTGATTCAGGCGCCTGGGAAAGAGAAGAAAGCCAAAGGCACCGAGTACACCCCCGCCGAGATTTACCAGCAGCCCGAGATGTGGCTTGAGACCCTGGCGATTCTCGAAAAGCAGAAAAAGGAGATTCTCTCCTATCTGGGCGGAGAGACTGATCGCACGGTCCTGCTCACCGGCGCCGGGACCTCGGCTTTTATCGGCCTCTGTCTGGAGAGCCTGTACAATAAGGTCAGCGATTATAAGGCCAAGGCAGTGGGGACCACGGAGATTATCACTGACCCGGAGGCTTTCTTTCTGCCAGGTAAGAAATATTTCCTGGTGCATTTCGCCCGCTCGGGCAACAGCCCGGAAAGCGTGGGCACCTTTGTGCTGGGCGAGGAATCGAAGAGCGATATAAAACATATCGTGATTACATGCAACAAGGACGGCAAGCTGGCCCAGATGGGCCGGGAGACCAAAGGGCGGAGCCTGCTGATCCTTCTGCCAGAGAAAACCAATGATAAGTCCCTGGCCATGACCAGCTCGTTTTCGAGCATGGTGGTCGCGGGCCAGTATATCGCCTCGATCAAGGACACTGCCCGTTATGCTAAGATTGCCAAAGAGCTCGCTGCGGCAGGCAAAAAGATCATGGCCCAGTACTCCGGGGCTCTCGAAGCCCTGTGCGGCGAGCCGTTCGAGAGAGCGGTTTTCCTGGGCTCGAACACCCTGTTCGGCTGCGCCAAGGAATGCCACCTCAAGCTCCAGGAGGAGACAGACGGCAAGGTGGTGGGCAAGTTCGACAGTTTCCTGGGACTGCGCCACGGCCCGGAAGCGGTGGTCCATAACGACACCCTGGTTGTCTATCTCATGAGCGAGGAGCCCCTGGTTCACCGCTACGAGCTGGACCTGATGAACGGGGTCAAGAATAAGGGAATCGGCATGAAAAAGATCGCAGTCTGCAGGAAAGCGGATGCCGAGGTGAAAGCCGCGGCTGACCTGGTGATCGAGCATGGCTGCGAGATTCCCGATGACTACCAGAGCCCGGCTTATGTCGTTATCGGCCAGAGCCTCGGGGTCTTTAAATCGCTTTCCTACGGCCTGAAACCCGACAGCCCCTCTGAGGCCGGGGTGATCAGCAGGGTGGTCAAGGGGGTCAGGATTTACGACCGTCCGCGGTTTTATGCCGACGGCACTTTCAAGGTGATTGCCGGTTAACAAACGTACTGTTTGATCATTAACGCGAAAATACGGGTTGACAATTCCTGAAATAAAGAGTTTCGCGAAAAGACTTGATAGCTTTTATTACCTGCAAGCCTGGCTTGCATGGTAGCTCATCGGAGAAACTCAAGCCAGAATAAACGGAGTAATGCCATGCTTAAAGGAAACGCTGTTATCGGACAGTCCGGCGGTCCGACCTCGGTAATCAACTCGAGCCTCTGCGGGGTGATCGAGGCTGCGATGCGCCAGGACTGTATCAGCGGGGTCTACGGGATGCGCTGGGGTATCGAGGGCTTTATGAAAGAGATGCTCGCGGATCTGAAAAAAGAGGATCCGCGCACCATAGCCGCCCTGCGCCAGACACCCTCAAGCGCACTGGGTTCATGCAGGCACAAGCTGCAGGATAAGGACTTTCCCGCGATTTTGAAAGTCCTTAAAAAATACGACATCCGCTACTTTTTCATGATCGGCGGCAATGACTCCATGGACACGATCAACAGGGTCGAGGACTATTGCAGGAAGAACGGCTACGAGCTCCACGGCATCGGTGTCCCCAAAACAGTGGACAATGACCTTTTCGGCACTGACCATACGCCCGGTTACCCGAGCGCTGCCCGCTACGTGGCCCTTTCGGTGCAGCAGGGCGGGCGCCTGGCCCGTGACATGCAGAAAGTGGACCAGTACGTGATCTATCAGGCAGTCGGGCGCGATTCAGGCTGGCTTGCTGCAAGCGCGATTGCCGCAAAAAAGAACGAGGAGGACCCGCCGCACATTATCCTGATCCCCGAGCGCGCGTTCGACAAGGAAAAATTCCTGGCTAAGGTCGGGGAATGCTACAAGAAATACGGTTTCTGCTCGATCTCCTGCGGCGAAGGTGTCTCCTATGCTGACGGCACCCCGATCTCCGCCTCCCAGACCGTGGACCGCTTCGGCAATGTCGAGTTCGGCGCCATGGGCGGCACCAGCGCGGCGATGATGCTGCATAAGATGATCGGGGACAGGTTCAAGGGTCAGAGGGGTGAGTTCCAGGTGGTCGAGTCCCTGCAGATGTGCGGCTCAGACCGTGTAAGCTGCCTGGATCTCGAGGAAGCCTATCTCTGCGGCCAGCGGGCAGTCGAGCTTGCCGGCGAGGGCAAAACCGGGCTGATGGTCTCGATCGAGCGGGGCAGCGAGGGCGGCTGCTACTGCACCAGGCTCGGCACGGCCCTCCTGGGCGAGGTGGCAGTAAAGGCCAAACCCATGCCGGATCAGTTTATCGACCAGTCGGGCATGTTCGTGACCCAGGCTTTTATCGACTATCTCGCGCCCTTGGTGGGCGAGATGCCTGAGTTTACAGACTTTGCTTTCCACCCGGTGAAGTAGGAAATTCAAATATTGAAAAAAGGACCGTCCGCAGGCGGTCTTTTTTTTGCTGAAATCCTGAAATAGAATTCCGCACAGGAGGGTTCCGCTATGAAAATGAACTGTCATGCGCTCTTTTTCTTCATTTTGGCAGGCATAATTTTTTCTTCAGTGGATCACGCCTGCGCACTGGATGTCTGGGCTGTCGGGGACGGGGTGCGGATTGACCCGGAATCTGGAAGAGCAATCGAAGGGATGCAGACCTTTTTCGGGCCTGTAATCGAATCCGGCTGCAGGGAAAAAAACTGGGTCTGGGACTCTTATTCCCGCACGATCTCCCTCAAAGCTGCCTGCAATGAAGTGGTCTCCTGCCAGTTGATTATCGCCACAGACCGGCCTGTCAGAGGGGTTTCAATCGGAGTGTCGGGCCTCGAATCAGCAGGCGGCGCGAGCATCCCGGCCTCGCAGGTCAGGCTTTTCAGGGAATGGTACATTCTACTCACCCGAAGCCAGAGGGAAAAGGGTGTCTTTTTTCCCTTAAAGACCGGCTGGTACCCGGATGCCCTGATCCCGCTCGATGCGCAGAAACACGGGGCGCCTTTTGATATCCCGGGCGAGGATTTTTATTCGCTCGATGAAGAAGGCAAGCCTTTTCAGTATCTCACGACCCAGACCAACCAGGCTGTCTGGATGGACCTTTATGTGCCGGACAGCGCTAGCGCTGGAAAATATCGCGGCACGCTGCAGGTAAGCGCCGGGGGGGAACCGGACCTGGTCCTCTCCATGGAGCTTGAGGTTTTTGATTTCACCATCCCGGATGAGTTTCACACTACCTGGGAGATCCTCGATTATGGACGGCTCGCCAGGGGACCGGAGGAGCTGGAACTGAAAACCTGGCGCATGGCCCAGAGCCACAGGCTCACTCTCTGCCCGAGCACGATCGGTCCGGAGCTGGTGGGGGAAGGGTATGGAGTAAAGTTTGACTGGCGACAGTACGACCAGCGGTGGGGCAGGTTTTTCGACGGCTCGGCATTCGTGGAAGGCCCGGGCCGGGGGCAGCCTGTAAAGCATATTGTCCTGCCGATTGACGCCCGAATCTGGCGCGAGGACAAAGGGGGAGCCTGGAAGGGCCGCAACTGGCCGTTCCCTATGCCTGGAGACAGCGCCTTAGAGCATTTTACACCTGAATACGAAGCCGCCCTCAAGCGGATTCTCCTCGAGTTCGAGCGGCATTTCAACGAGCGGGGCTGGACTGAAACGAGAATCTACTTTTTCCCTGGCGGAGTGGATGAGCCGGGACCCCAGGGCAAGGAGCTGCGCCTGGTCAGGCGCTTCGGGGAGATTCTCAAAGAGAGCGGCGCCGGACGGATCAAATACCGCACTGATATCGATTACGGCCTGAGCGCTGCTGTTGACCTCGACGTTGACGGGAAGATCGCGCCCGGCACCCGGGAGACAGTGAGCTATCTGAAAGATGTGGTCGATCTGTGGAACTGCCACGGCGTGTGTCTAGTCCCGGAAGTGCTCAACATGCGCCCGGGAAGCCCCTGGACCGATGTCTGGTTCTACAACGGTTATGCGCCTGCTGTCGGGACTAACAATGTCAACGGCGAGTCCCTGGGGTTCCGCACCTGGATGTGGATTGCCTGGAAGAACCGTATCGGCGGAGTGTGCGACTGGGAGTTCGCGGTGACCGGCGGGCGCAATGTGTTCCGCCGGATGGGAAAGAGCGAGGACCTTAGCGGTAGCTACCTCCGGGTCATGTATATTTACCCGGGAGAACAGATAGGCCTGCCTGGCGAGGTGCTGCCCTCGATCAGGCTCAAAATGATGCGCCGCAGTATTCAGGATTACGAGTATTTCTGGCTGCTCACCCGGAAAAACAGCGACAGCGGGGCAGCGGCTGACCGGATAGTGAGCCGGATAATCAGGCGGGCCCTGCGGGAGACCTGGCCTTTCCCAGGGGACCCGGTGTCTGATCCGGGGAGCTGGTCGCACAGGCCGGAAGACTGGTACAGGGCGCGCCTCGAGCTGGCAGAGCAGATCATGAGGTAGACAGGGCGGGAATATCCAGGCGGCAGGCAGGAGTAAAGGCTTAACTAATGAAAGCTTTTATAGAAAGGCGGAATAAGGGGAGACTAAAATATAAAAGAAACTGTATTGAAAATGGGTAATGCGCGAAACTACTATGCTTTGAGTTTAATAACCCGGCAGTCTCGCGTCGAAAAAGCTTACCTCAAAAACTCCTCGAGATATTTTCCATAGTCCTTGTACGGCTTGGGATCATGCTCGATCTTCAGCAGCCGGTCTATGGGGTAGACCATTTCTTCCCGGCTGTAGGCACTGATCTCCAGGTGGCCCGAGTCCATGCGGATCGCATCCTCAGGGCAGGCCTCGACACAGAACCCGCAGTAGACACACCTGCCCATATCGATAGTATAGGAATAAGCCTGTTTTTCCACGTTCGGGTCCGGGTGTTCCTTAGCGGTGATAAAGATACAGTGGGCCGGGCAGACTGTCTCGCACATCATGCAGCCCACGCAGCGCGGGCTGCCGTCCTCGCGCTTTGTCAAGTAGTGCGAGGTGCGCAGGCGGCGGTGGTAGCCCCTGTGCTCCTCCGGGTACTGGATTGTCACCGCCCCTTTTCGTCTTGTCCTGATCCCGAACAGGTGCAGGATGTGGAAAAAGATATTGACCACGAAATGCAGGTTGGTGATCCACAAACCCCGCAGGATTTCTTTCAGGTACGTGCGCTCGAGAAAGGTGAGCGTAGGCCTGGTATCGATCTTTTTAACAGTTATCTTGCCCAAGATGATATAAAACCTCCAACAAATGACTTATCCGGTCTGATTCACGAATTCAGGATAAAGACCACCGCAGCAGTGACCACTATATTGGCGAAAGCCAGCGGCAGCAGGAATTTCCAGCCCAGGCGCATGAGCTGGTCGTAACGGAAGCGGGGCAGGGTCCAGCGCACGAGCATCAGAACATAGATCACGATACAGACTTTGACCAGGAAAGCGGCCGCCCGGAGCAGCCAGACAAGCCTGATATCCAGCGGGAGCAAGGTTTCCGGGCCGTAAACGAAGCCGCTCTCTGCCAGGAACGGGACCTGCCAGCCGCCCAGGAACACTGTGACAGTCAGGCAGGACACGAGTATCTTTTCCACGAAGTCAGTGAACATGAAAGCGCCGAAACGCATGCTCGAATACTCGAGGTTGAAGCCGATAATCTCGGACTCGCCCTCTGGCAGGTCAAAAGGCACCCTTTTGGTTTCCGCCGCACCGGCGGTGATAAACAGAAGAAAAGCCAGGGGCTGCACCACTACTCCCCACAGGGGCAGCCAGCCGCCGTAAGTCTGGCCCTGCCACTCGACAATTTTCTGCATGTTCAGGGTTCCGAACACGATCAGCGGCCCGACCACGGAAGCTGCCAGAGCCACCTCGTAGCTTATCATCTGCGCGCTGGCCCGCATGGCTCCCAGGAGGGCGTAATTGTTGCTCGAGGACCAGCCGCCGAGGATCACCCCGTAGATCGACATACCCATCATCGCAAAAACAAACAGGATGCCGATCTCCGGGTTGGCAATCTGAAGGGTCAGCTCTTTGCCCCACAGGCTGATAGTATCAGAGAAAGGGATGACCGCAAAGGCTGTCAGGGCGAAAAACCACGAGATAAACGGGGCGAGCCAGAACAGCTTGCGGTACTCGGTGGTCGGGGTGAACTCCTCCTTGGCGAACATCTTGATCCCGTCGCTCAGGATATGAAACAGCCCCCAGAGCCTGAAGCCGAGGATAGAGGCGCGGTTTGCGCCGATACGGTCCTGCATCACCGCGCTCTGCTTGCGCTCAACCCAGGTGAGAAACCCGCCGAAAGCGAGAACCCCGTTCAAGACCACAAGGATGACAATTGTTTTGATCAACAGATCGATCAACATAAACAAACCTTCACTATTTCCCGCTCGTTACAATGATCCCTGATGAGCCGATTTTTCCATAGTCCAGCCCGGCAAAGGCCGGATATTTCTGAGCCATATCGTCAAAAACCTGCTCTGCATTTTCGAACCTGTAGACTCCGCCCAATGCCTCGCCCAGGCAGCGCATGATCTCCCAGCCTGGAAGCGCCTCGCCCGCCGGGCTGAAAGCGCGCCGTTGGATCTGTACTCTGGAGCTTGAATTTGTCACCGTGCCCTCGCGCTCTGCGAAAGTTGCCGCAGGAAGCACAATATGCGCCGAGCGGCTGGTTGCCGTATTGTTGGTACCCTGATAGATAATTAAAGGTATGCGCTCGATGGCCTCAGCCCAGCCCCGGTTTTCGGATTCCGGCAGACCCGGCGGATCATGGTAGGCGATAAAGAGCGCGCCGATTTTGCCGGCCAGGGCCGCTGATTTGAGCTCAGCGAGGCTTTTCACCCCGGCTGAATCCGAGCTCAAGCCCATAAGCTCTGCACCTCTGGTGTTCGGGTTTTTATCCTTTTTGCGCAGCAGGCTGTCTTCAGTAGGCTCGAAAGGCGACAGCGCACTGAAATAGAACCCGCATCCCGGAAGCTGCTCGTTGAAAATTCTCTTTGTAATGTGCAGTTCTTCATTGGATGCTTGCGGTGAAACAAGGACAGCCACCTCCACTTTAGCAGCGGCGGCGGTGGCGCGCAGCCTTTCAGCGGCCCGCCCGAGAGTCTCCTCCCATCCCGGTCTGGCTGTCCGGCTGTCCTGGCGCACAAGGGGCTCGAGGAGCCTGTCATCGTTATCTGCGAACTTGAAACAGTAGCGGCCCTCATCGCAGATCCACCAGTCATTGACCTCGCTGTTGTAGCGGGGCTTGAGACGGCTTATCCGTCGGCCGTCGTTCTTATATGGCCGCTTGAGATTGTAGTGGATATAGATGTTGCATCCATTGGCGCAGCGCGGGCACACCGATTCAGCCTCTTCCAGGTACCAGACCCTGGTCTTGAAGCGGAAATCCCGGTCTGTCAAAGCGCCCACCGGGCAGATATCCACTACATTGCCAGAGTAAGGATTGTCGAGCTGTTTGCCAGGGAAAATATCGAGCTCGCTGTAGTCTCCCCGTTCGAAAATGCCCAGCTCGTGGCTTTTCGAGATCTCGGCGCAAAACCTGACGCACCGGCTGCAGAGTATGCAGCGCTCCTGGTCGAGCATCACGTGCGGGCCGATCTGGGCTGCCTTTTTGGTCTTCTTGACCTTGTTCTCGAGCAGTCTGGAGATATAGAGGCCGTGCGTCATGTAATAAATCTGAAGGCCGCATTCTCCGGCCTGGTCGCAAACCGGGCAGTCGAGCGGGTGGTTCACCAGGTGGAATTCGAGCATTGCGGCCCGGGCCCTTTTCACCCGCTCTGTGTTGGTGCGGATCACCATCCCGTCCCCGACTGTCATATAGCAGGAGATCTGCAGTTTGGGTATTTTTTCGATCTCCACCAGGCACATCCTGCAGGCGCCGGCAATCGGAAGCCCGGGATGGTAGCAGTAATGGGGGATTTCGATCCCCACGCTCTCTGCGGCCTCGAAGATTGTCATCCCCACGGGAAAGAGGTGCTCGTTCCCGTCAATTACCACCCTGACCTTTTTTATGCCGTTCAGGCTCAAAACTCCTCCGCTGGAAAACTCACCCCACAGCGACTGATTTGGCTTTGACCTTTGCCTCGAACTCTTCCCTGAACTTGGTGATAAAGCTGGCAACCGGCATGGCCGCGGCATCTCCCAGAGGGCAGATCGTGTTGCCCAGGATCATATTGGCGATATCCACCAGGTTGTCCAGGTCCTTGGCGCGGCCCTCTCCAGCCGCGATCCTTTCCATGATCCGGGTCATCCAGCCGGTCCCCTCGCGGCAGGGGGTGCACTGGCCGCAGGATTCGTGCGCATAGAACCTGCAGATCCGGTGGAGCACCCGGACCAGATCGGTGGTCTCGTCCATCACGATCACTCCGCCCGATCCCAGCATGGAGCCGATTTTCGCCAGGCTGTCGAAATCGAGGGAAATATCAGCTTCCCCGGCTTTGAGGACCGGGCAGCTTGTGCCGCCGGGGATAACCGCTTTAAGCGCCCTGTTTTCCCTGATCCCGCCTGCATGCTCGTAAATGAGCTCCCTCATCGGTGTGCCCAGGGCAAGCTCGTAGACCCCGGGTTTCTTCACATGGCCGCTTATCCCGAACAGCCGCGCTCCGCCGCTACGCTCGACACCGAGTCCGGCGAAATACTCCGGTCCTTTATCGATCACTATCGGAACGTAAGAGAGGGTTTCCACATTGTTGATAATAGTAGGCTTTGAGAACAGGCCCTTTAAAGCAGGGAAGGGGGGCTTAAGCTTGGGCCATCCTTTGAAGCCTTCGAGGCTCGAGAGGAGCGCAGTTTCCTCGCCGCAGATATAGGCTCCGGCTCCCCGGTGGATAGTTACCTCGAGGGAGCGGGAGGTTCCGAAAATGTTATGTCCCAGATAACCCGCTTCTTCGGCCTCTTTGAGCGCCTGTTTAAGCACCAGGCAGGGTTCGAAATATTCGCCCCGGATATAGATGAACGCTTCCTTTGCTCCGAAAGACAGAGCGGCGATAATAATGCCCTCGATCAAAAGATGCGGGGCGTTAAGCATCACCTGGCGGTCCTTGAAAGTGCCGGGCTCGGCCTCATCCGCATTTACCACCAGGTATTTCGGTCCCTCTTGATCCCGGGGGACAAAGCCCCACTTGACACCCGTAGGAAAGCCAGCACCGCCCAGACCACGCAGGTTGCTGGCCTTGACTGTCGAGATGATCTTCTCCATCGGCCATTTTTCAGTCACTACCCGACGAGCCGCGGAATAACCGCCGTGCCTCTCGTAAACCGGGAGGAGATGAGAATTTTCGATCTCGAAAAAACGGCTGATAAGTTTAACCTGACCCATGTCTCACTCCAGAGAATCCAGGAGGTTGTCTATTTTTTCAGCGGTAAGATTACCGTAAAGCTTGTCGCCTACCATGAGCACTGGCGCAAGCTCACAGGCTCCCAGGCACTCCACTGTCCAGAGAGTGAATTTCCCGTCCTTAGTGGTTTCCCCTACCTCGAGGCCCAGCTTCTTTTTGATGTGGCCCAGGAGGTCTTCCGCTCCGGAAAGCATGCAGCTCACATTGTCGCACAGCGTAAGGTGGTACCTGCCCAGAGGCTTGCGCAGATACATGGTGTAAAAGGTCACTACCTGGTGAACATAGGAGACCGGCAAGTCCATCACCCCGGCCACATACTCCTCCACCTCCGGGGTCAGGCTGCCGAAACACTCCTGGGCCAGATAGAGCACATCCCCCAGGGCGGCCTTTTTCTGCGGGTAGCGCTCGATCAGCGTTTCAATGATTTTCCTGTCTTTCTCCGAAAAAACTGCAGGCATGCTGGAGCTCTGGCCTAAGAGTGATAAATTGGCAATTACTGAGTAATACTGAATCCAGAAGAGAGAACACAGCGCTCAGCTAATAACATCAACCTCCAGCTTGAGCATTTCACCAAGCTGACGTATTTCCTCGGAATAATCCCCGTAAACCCAGGGGAGATGATTTCCATAATCAATCCGCTTCTTCATGAATTCCCCGGTTCTTCCATCCGGCGGTTTGATCACGGCTTCGACAGAACATCCAAGATAGTCATTGTCCCAGCCGCTCGATCCCACAAGCTCACCCTTCAACACGAGCACTTTTGATGCAGTAGGATCGACTCTGGCCACGGTGACTGTTTTTTCTGTATTATTCGTGAAATTGATCACTGCCTTGGTGCCCCATCCGGAGGCAACAAAGCGCCCCAACTGGTAAGGCAGGCAGGGCTGGTCGAGACCGTTCATTTTTATGCTGGGTGCGCTGTGGTTTATTTTAAAGGTATCTTCACTTCCTTGAACCGGATCTGCGTTACCCTGGTGGCAGGATTTATTCGATACGGACATTAACAATTGCATAGCCAGCAATGAACCCAGGTCCGCCTCACACGAGGATGCATATCCCTGGTCTCTGAGCAGAGTGTGGATCAAACATGGGGTAATGGTCCATTTTTCCGGCAGCCTGTTTGAGCAAAACTCGAAACATTCTATGGTGAATGCATTGCAGCCGTGCCTGTTCATCAAGCTCTTCACGGTCTGATAAAACTGAATGCTCCGGACAACGTATTTCCTGTCGATAAAGGACTTTTGAGCATTCCGGAGCAATTTGTCCGCAGCTTGCTCGGCTTTTTCCCTTTCGGTTTTGCTGTTCATCACCTCGTTCATTTCCTGGTCAAGCTCTTTATAGGGGATCTGTTTGACTGCGACGCCGAGTTTTTCCTCAAGCTCCGGAAGGTCGTTTATGGCGCAGATCGAACATACCGCCGGCAACCCTTTGTCTGTGGGGAATAAAATACTGGTCTGATTAAATACTTTTCTGGCGCGCAATAAGGATAAAAGTTTATTCAGCTCGGCATAATCAGCGGGAACGAAAGCCTCGTAACCCATGCTTCTTGTATAAGCGGCGATATCGACATTTCTGCAGTTCAATCCAACCATCATGATCGGCCTGTCGAGCAGCTTGCCGATCTCAAAGGCGGAAATCGAAGAGCCATAGGCGAGGATAAAACAAGCGTCTATTTCCCGGCTGTCCGGCTTCAGCTTATTTATTTCTTCCTGTCTCAAAATAAAATCTTCCGCAAATTTTATATGGACCGGTTCCAGAATTTTTACATTTTTTTCATCGAGATTTATTTTGCCTTCTTTGCACTCCTTTGCCCATTTAATAAAACTTTCTTCTGCCCGCGCTTTCTCTTCACTGACACTCACGGGGTCCCACCTGCACGGCCCTTCCCATTTACCGGTGTGAATTATATGTGTCATCACGGGTTTCAAGTTGATTTTTACATCACAGGGATTGATTGTCCCATCTCTCAGTACTGGCTGAGAGGCCCAGGTTTTTGCACCTGCCTTTTTGGAAACTATAAAATTGCTGAACGCTAATGCGCTTGTAAATGCAGCGCCCAGACCCCCGAAAAGACTGCGGCGTTTCATTTGTCCTCCCCTTTCGCACTGCGTGGCATTGTATTCTGCAAGATACGCAAAATCAGAGAAGTTAGTTGTAGAATCCATAAGCACTCAAGGCCTGCCTGATATCTTGCCAAATAACTGAATCACGAGCTGTCAGCCGTCACCGGGCGATTGAAAAATCAGCGGTCCAGCTCTCCGGCGATCATGTTAATGGAGCCGAAAGTAGGGATAATATCGGCCACCATATCGCCGATAAGCATCTCATGCAGGGCGGCCATGGGGAAAAAGCACGGGCCCCGGCAGCGGGCGCGCATCGGCCTGCCGCTGCCATCGGAAACGAGGTAGAACCCCAGCTCGCCGTTGGCTCCTTCCACAGCCTGATAGGCTTCGCCTTCAGGCGGACGGATTCCCCAGTTGTCCATGATTTGCATGAAATGCGCCATCATGCCCTCGATATTGCCGTAACATTCTTCCTTGGAGGGCAGTTTCAGCTTGCGTTCTTCTGCCAGGTTTACCAGGGAAGCGCACTCGGAATTAGTGCCTTCGAGAGTGAGATCCACCCTGGCCCTGGCGTCAATATACTCCCTGGTGCGCCCGAGCTTGGCCAGCTCAATCATCTCGGCTCCGGTCAGCTCGCGTCCCTCCGGGTCCACAGCAATTGCCCCGGGGGGGATTTGATCGAGAGCCTGCTCGATAATCCTGATACTCTGGCGCATTTCCTCCATGCGCACCATGTAGCGGCTGTAGTTGTCGCCGTCCTCGGCGATCGGGATCTCGAAATCGAACCGGTCATAAACCAGATAGGGTATGTCCTTGCGCACATCGTAGGGCACGCCCACAGCCCTGATCAGCGGGCCTGTGATCCCGTAAGAGAGCGAGCGCTCGCGGTCCAGCAGACCCAGGCCTTTCATCCGGTCGATAAAGATCCGGTTGCGCGTCAGGAGCTTGTCGACCTCCTTGATAATCGAGGGCAGCTTCCGGAGCACGGTCCGCGTTTTTTCGGCGAACCCATCCGGGAGGTCTCCCTTTACCCCTCCCACGCGGACATAGGAGACAGTTATCCGGGCGCCGGCGAGCCATTCGATCAGGTCGTAGAGATATTCCCTGGCTTTCATGAAATAGAGGAAAACCGTCATGGCCCCGAGTTCCATGGCAGCAGCCCCAATACAGGTCAGGTGATCGACCAGACGGCTCAGCTCGGAGATAATCACCCGGATATACTGGCAGCGCTCGGGCACTGTTACGCCGAACAGCTTTTCCACTGCCAGGGCCCAGCCCACGTTATTTATAAGCGGGCTTACGTAGTTCAAGCGGTCCGTATAAGGAAAAGCCTGGTTCCAGCCGACATTCTCGCAGTCCTTCTCGAAACAGCGGTGCAAATACCCAATCTCCACCTCGGCGCCCATGATCCGCTCACCCTCGAGCTCGGTGATAATGCGGATTACACCGTGCATGGCCGGGTGCGAGGGACCCACATTGAGAAACATGGTCTCGGTGCGTTGCTCATTGTTTTTGTTTTCGAAAGTCTCCATAAATTTCCCGGATTTCGAGCAAGGGCTAGTTTTGAGGGCCGATCAGCGGCTGACGTTTGTTGATCGGGTAATCGCGCCTCAGAGGATATCCCTCGAACGGCTCGTACATCAGCAGGCGCTTGAGGTCGGGGTGGCCCTTGAACACTATCCCGAACATGTCCCAGGTCTCACGCTCACACCAGTTGGCCCCGGCATAAAGGTCCGTGACAGTATCAATTTCACAGTCCTGTTCCTCGATTTGTACTTTCAGACGGATCCGTTCGTTGCGCTCGGGACAGTGGAGATGATACACTACCTCGAATCTGGGCTTGCGCGGGAGGAAGTCCACTCCAAAAATGTCGATCAGCATTTTAAAATTCAGGCCCGGCTCGTCTCTTAGACAGACGATTATTTCGTGAAGGCGCTCTTTGGCTACAATCGCTACGAGGTCTCCCCTGTCGAGTCCGCTTTCGATTATCGCCCCGCCAAAACGGTGTCTGAGCGTGTTCAGTGTGTTGTTATCCGTCACCGGTTCCATTTTGTCCTGCTCACAAATAGATTTGAGAAAACGCTCCGCTGAATCTTCCGCACTTTCTTGGATTAATCAAGAGGCAGCACAAAATTACCGCACAGAATTTATCGATGTGTTTAACCTGTCCAGCACCGATTGTAAACAAGCTGAGAGGTCAGTATTCCTGTTTCTGCCTGGCGATTTTTTCCTGCAGCAGCATTATCCCCTGGAGCACTGTTTCCGGCCTGGGCGGGCAGCCCGGGATATAGACATCCACCGGGATGATCGTGTCAATGCCCTGCACTGTGGCGTAGTTGTCGTAAAAGCCGCCGGTACAGGTACAGACCCCGAAAGCGATCACCCATTTAGGCTCGGTCATCTGCTCGTAGACCCGCCTGAGGAGCGGGGCTATCTTGTGGCTGATCGTTCCCACTACGAGAAGGAGGTCCGCCTGGCGGGGAGTGAAGCGTGGAAAAGCGGCCCCGAAGCGGTCGAGGTCGTAGTGAGCGGCAGAGAGCGACATGTACTCCATGCCGCAGCAGGCTGTTACAAAAGGGTAAGGGAAGATCGAAAATTTCCGCGCCCAGGCAATCGCCTCATCCAGACGGGCAGTGATAAAACTGGCGCTTCCCAGCAGGGGTCTCAGTGCCATTCAAGTCCCCCTCTGATCCATTCATACACCAGACCGAAAGTCAAGACCGCCACAAAGAACAGCGCTGCGAAAAAGCCGTACTTGCCGACTGCGCCGAAAGAAGCGATCCATGGGTAAAGGAAAACAATCTCGATATCGAAGACTATGAAAAGGATGGCTACTACGTAAAAGTGCACCGGGAAACGTTTTCCCGGTCTTTCGAAGGGAATGTTGCCGCATTCGAAAGGCCTTCCCTTCTCTTTGCCGGTCTTGCTTTTAGGGCCGATAATCGCGCTGAGAATGAGGGCTGCACCCACTAACAGCGCGGCAATAACGATTGTAATCAATATGGCTATGTAGCTCTGCATGAGGTATGCAATCGTGCCCTGGGGTGAGGGGTTTAGTCTCGGATGAAAGGTTATTTTACTAACTGCAGGCCGATTTGTCCAGAAAAAACTAAGTTGTTCTTCTGGTTGTTAAGATCAGGTAATTCAACCTGTTAAACCCTATGCATGCATTCTTTAAAGATGGATAGCCGCGCCTGTAGCCGCGGAAACGGCCTCGGCCAGGGCCTCCGAAAGCGTAGGGTGGGGGTGCACGGCGTGGTGCATCTCCTCGGCACTGGCGCCGGTGTATTTGGCAAACACAGCTTCCGGAATCAGCTCTGTGGCCTCAGGGCCCAGTATATGCATGCCTAGCAATTTCCCGCTCTTTTTGTCCACGACTGCTTTCACGAAACCGTCCCGCTCCCCCAGGGCCAGCGCCTTGCCGAGAGGCCGGAACGGGAAGCGCCCCACAGACACCTCATGGCCGGCTTGCAAGGCCGCGGCCTCGGTCAACCCGACACTCGCCACCTGGGGCTGGCAGTAGATGCAACTGGGCACCAGATCGCCGGCAATGAAGCGCGCTTTGCGGCCGAGAAT
>Ga0307380_10002851_pt1 | contig 24220 bp, 19 predicted proteins | sample UN3MG_FD_202239 | JGI IMG/M metagenome (GOLD analysis project Ga0307380, IMG submission 202239) | Soil microbial communities from Risofladan, Vaasa, Finland - UN-3 | ecosystem: Environmental > Terrestrial > Soil > Coastal area > Acid sulfate soil | place: Finland: Risofladan, Vaasa | collected... | reverse complement strand
CCTCGAATCCAAAGGCCGCGCGCAGCTGGTTCTCCAGAAAGCGCTGGTAGGAGAAGTGCACTAGCTCGGGGTCATTGACAAAGAAGACGAAGTTGGGTGGGGCCACGCCTACCTGCGTTCCGTAGTAAATCCTCAGGCGCTTCCCCCTCTTCGAAGGCGGGGCGTGCCTTGCCAGTGCATCACCTATGACCCGGTTCAGTTCGGCCGTAGCTATACGAGTGGATCTAGCCTCTTGAACGACCAGCGCAACGTCGATGGCCTTCTTGACACGCTGTCCGCTGGTGGCTGAGACGAAGACCACGGGGGAATAGGCGAGAAACTTCAGAGCTCGTCGGATCTCCAACGTGTACTGCTGCATGGTGTGGGTATCCTTCTCCACCAGATCCCACTTGTTAACCACGATGACCAATCCCTTGCCCTCTTCCACTACGTAGCCCGCGATGTGCGCATCCTGCTCGGTGACCCCCTCCGTGGCATCCAGCAAGAGCAAGGCCACGTCGGCTCGTTGAATGGCCCTCACGGCACGAATGACGCTGTACTTCTCGATCCCAGGGGCCACGCGTCCCCGCCGCCTGATACCAGCGGTGTCTATCAGTATCACCGGTTCCCCGTTCCACTCGATCATACTGTCCACCGCGTCTCGCGTGGTACCCGGGGTCTCACTTACGATCATGCGCTCCTTTCCCAGGAGAGCGTTCAGCAATGAGGACTTCCCCACATTGGGGCGACCGACTATGGCTATCCTCGTTCCCTGCACTGGCTCATCCCAGGTATCGGAAGGTACACCCTTCAGGATGGCGTCGAGAAGATCGCCCGTGCCCGTACCGTGCAGGGCTGAGAGGGGGATTGGATCCCCCAAGCCAAGTTCATAGAACTCCATCGCCTCCTGCCGGCGGCTCTCGTTGTCTGCCTTGTTGACAGCCAGGATCACCGGTTTGCTGGAGCGTCGCAGGAGCTGAGCGATCTCCATATCAGTGGCGGTCGGGCCCTCCTTGACATCCACCAGAAAGATGATGACGTCTGACTCGGCGATGGCGATGGCGACCTGTTGGCGCACCGAAGACGCAAGGTCGTCAGAGGAATCGGGCAACAACCCGCCGGTGTCGATGAAGGTGAAAGTGATGCCCCCCCACTCTGCGTCCGCATAGATGCGGTCGCGCGTGGTACCCGGGACATCCTCCACAATAGCCAGGGGTTCCTCAATGAGGCGATTGAAGAGGGTGGACTTGCCGACGTTGGGACGACCAACCAGGGCCACCAGGGGTTTGCTCATGACTCCCCGATCACTACCTCGACCTGGTCGGGAAGAACAGCCTGTACCTGTAGGGACCCAGGCCTCTCCACCACAAGCGATACAAAGTGCGTACCCGGCTCGAAGTCAGAGAGATCCAGTATGACCCGCACATCTCCCGCCTCAAGGGCCTCGAGTTCCGACAGAGGACCTGCGAGGATCACCTCCACCGTGTCCGGAGAGTAGGTCGCCTCCAATCCTCTCCCCAAACCCCGGATCACCGGAGTCAGCTGGACTGTCTGACCGCTTAGGACAGGTGATATCTCTATCAGTGCTTGCACGGTCCCCATATCCTCCAACGCAGAGACGCCCTCCGGGAGGACTATCGCCACCCGTTGGGAGACGCGCTCAGCCTCCCCTGCGACGTTGACAGGGTACGTCTCCAGATAGCCAGGGATGTCATTCACTGCTCCAGGGTCTCCAAAGACGGTTACCGTGGAAGGGTCGGCGGTGATGCTGCTGATCCAGTAGCCAGGTGCTGGATTGCCCTCAATGATGGTCTTGATGGAGAGTTCCCGATAGCCCACCTGCTGCTGGATGGGCACCGTCACTCTGGCCGACTTCTGCTCCAGCTCCAGCCCATCCACAGTATTGCCCACTTCGTCTCTCGGCGTCAACGGTGCGATGCGCTCGAAGGTATCTTTCTCGCCGCTCAGGTACACCTCTACAGCCAATTGCGCCACCTGGTCCACCAGAGTCTGAGGCCCACTCACCCGCATCTGAGACGGTTCCACCAGCGCTGTCCCAGCCCCGTAGCCCAGGGGCGGGTTGCCGTATACGCTGACCCGCACCCGGACCACCTTCTCGGCCCTGGTGTCGAGGCGGACGGTGAGGGCAGCCGGCGAGGTCTCCAGAATCCTCACGAGGCTGCTGGCTGGTTCCACCCGCACCGGAACCTCGTGTAGCCCTACCTCCAAACCCTCCAGATCCACGTAGGCACGGAAACCGCTGCTCCCAAGATCCTCCCAGACTGACTCAGGTGCCCTGACTCTGATCCCGATTTCCTGAACCAGACCACCCACGATGACCAGGCCTTCCCCTCTGTTGGCCACTTCCACAGGCACCAGTTCCAGAAGAGTGCCTTCTGCGAAGGGGTTCTCTTGGATGGTCGCAGCCATCCACACCATAATGGCCAGGGCTAGCGCCATCAGGAGCGATCCCATGTTGCTGACGCTGAGAAAAGGCTGCTTGCCGCTCTCAGACCCTCTAGAGAAGGTAGTTCTTGCCATAGCTATAGGACTATGAGCCCCCAGTCTACTTTTGCGAAGACCAGCGAGAGAGTGTATTGCCCAGTGGGCCCCGATACGAGGAGCGCAGAACCTCCCGCAAGCGAGATTCGTCCAGATTGCTGACCAGGCGCCCATACCTGGCCACGGAGACGATCCCGGTTTCCTCCGAAACGATTGTAGCCAGAGCGTCACTCTGTTCCGTGATCCCCACGGCCGCCCGGTGCCTCAGCCCGAGACCGCGCCGAACGCGACTAGTCTCGGCCAGCGGCAGAATACAGGCGGCAGCCACGATCCTGCCCCCTCTGATTATGGCAGCGCCGTCGTGCAGCGCCGTGTTTGGCTGAAAGATGGTCAGCAAGAGCTCGGCTGTAACCTCCCCATCAATGGGAACCCCGGTGTCGACGTACTCTTGAAGGCCGGTCTCACGCTCCACCACGATGAGCGCCCCGTGCCTTCGCTCCGACAGTGGCTGCACTGCACGAGCGATGTGGCGGCTTACGCTCATGCTCACGGACTCAGCAGAAGAGAAGGCTATCAAACCGCCACCTCGGCCCAGCCGCTCCAGAGCACGTCGAAGTTCAGGCTGGAAGATGACGGGCACGGCCACCAGGAGTGCTGGAAGGGTGTTGCGAATCAGCCAGTTGAACGCCGTAAGAGAGAAGAAGTTGCTGGCCAACACTACCGCGATGACCAGGACCAGAATACCTCTCATCAAAGCAACCGTCCTGGTGCCCCTGACGAGGTACAGCAAACCCCAGAACATCGCGGTCACGAGTAGAACGTCGAGCAGATCCCTCAGTTGAAAATACGACAATATCCAAAGAATGTCGGACACATCACCCCTCTCGGAGTCTATAAGCTGCTGCCCTGCACCTGCGCATCACTCACCCGTGGGCCTGCTGTCCTTGAGCTCCCGCAGCAACTGGGTGTAGCCGTCCTGGTCGTCGGGCCCCAAGGAGATGATCGTTCGCAGAGTCTCCATCGCGTCCTTCTTGCGTCCCGCTTCGAGCTGCAGCTCGCCAAGAGTGTCGAGCTCGGCGATCGCCTCCCGCTTCATGCCCAACTCCGCATAGATCCTGCTCAACCTGGATCGGAGAGACATGTCCTGCGGGTACGAGACGACTAGATCCTTCAGCATCGCGACCATCCTGTCAAACTCCTTGCGCTTCCCGTATCGGACGATCAACGCATCGACGTCTCTGAGAGCCAGTGCCTCCTGGCCGAGTCTGTAGCGCAGTTCGACCAATCGGAACCCGGCTTGCTCGTCATCGGGCAACAAGCGAAGGATGCGCTCGTAGACGGCCGTGGCCTCCTTCCAATGTACACGCTGCATGTGCAAGTCGGCCACGCGGTGCAGTATGCTGACTCGCCAATCGGTGGGCGCCTTCGTTCGACCTGCCAGACTCAGCGCTTGCTGGTACCTCTCCAGGGCAACGTCCACGCGAGCCAGCCGGTAGTAGCTCTCGCCCAGAGCGACGTACTCGTCCAGGGCCAGATCGAGTTCACCGTGTGCCACCATAAGATCGATGAGTCTCTCTCGGATAGAGATGGTCATGGGCGCAGCCACCAAGGCTTTCCTGTACACTTCCATCGCTTTGCGGGGCTCATCTCGCATCAAGTGGGCCGCCGCCACCGCCGCGTACTTGCTCACGGCTTCGTCAGCCTTCCCTTGCTGTGCGAACACCTCGGCCAACCCCATGTGCACCGGAAGGTAGGTTGGAGCGAGGCGAATCGCCCGATAACACTCCTCCAGTGCTGTCAGCGGCATTCCGGCCTTGAGGTACTCCCGGCTGCGGATCATTATGTCCACAACCTCGTCGCCACCAGGGATATCCAGCACCTCAGGAAGGATAGGAACGACGCCGTTCTCAGCGAGACTCCCCAGCTTTCGACGCGCTTCTTGAACCTTCTGCCTCCACTCGCTTCCACCGAGTAGTTCCAGGAGCGAGTGGACCAGCAACTCAGAGCCCCTTCCGTCGCCTCCACGCCATCCGCCTGCGGCGAGGTCCTGGTATGCTTCCTCGAGATCACTCGCGCGATCCTCCCCCACGGTCGCCAGGTCTATGCTCTGCAGCGCCTGGAGGAAATGATCCATTGCCTCACCGGCCCGACCCTGAGCCCAGTAGCACTCGCCCAGGCTCAGGTGACTGGCCAGACCATACTCTGACACTTCCGTCGTTCTCTTGAGGTGGCTCACTGCCTCGTCGAAATGGGATAGCTCCTTGTTCAGAATACCCAGGCTGAACACAACCTCAGTCCGCGCTACGCCCTTCTGGAGTGCGTCCTTGTAGCACCCCAGGGCATCCTCGATCATGCCACGAGAGTGAAAGTCAACCGCCCTACCCAGCACTGCACCTATGTGGAAGCGCGCGTCCACGGCGGCTTCGTCCAACTCCAACTCGGATGAAGCATCAGTTGCGCCCACGAGCTCCCCGTCTCCCAGCAAGGCCTCGGCCAAGGCGCCAAGAGCGGTCTTGACAGCCTCGTCTACAGGACCCAGCTCTTCTGTTCTTCTCAAGAATGGCGGCGCAGCGTCAACTGCACCCTCCTCAGATGCAGCGCGTTCCAGAAGAGCCCGAGCCCCCTTGTTGTGGGCATCGAGCGATAAGGCGCGCCTGCAGTGCGCCAGCGTCTTCTTCTGGTCGCCCTCATCGTGCCACAACCGCGCCAGTGCGAGATACTCCCTGGATGCCTCCGCGGTCTCAGACTCGCGCTCAAGGGCAGCGGCGAGCTTCTCCCGAGCTTCTTTGTTCGTTGGCTGCACCCGCATAGCCTCTCGGCACGCACCCACGGCCCGCTTCGAAGCCTTCTGCTGCGCGTACAGCTCGGCCAGGCCCAGCCAGGCCTCAGCAGCATCGGCGCCCCGACCAAGTTTCTCCAGGATCTGGGCTATCTTCGTTCTTGCTACGGGGTCCTCAGGATTGGCGTCGCGAACTTTCCGGTATTCGCGCAGGGCCTCCCTCAGCCTCTCACCCCTGTAGTAGGCGAAAGCCAGGCCGCTTCTGGCTAGCGCGTCATCCGGGAACTCTGCGATGGCCGCCTCGTACTGCTCGATGGCCTTCATCCACCGCTCTTCCCACGCGTAGCTATGCGCTTTCTTAACTGCTACCTCGAATGCGGGCCGGTTGCCACTCATCTCTACTCGCCAGACACCATCACTGAGCTATTATATGTAGGAGACGCATCTACACCTGAAGAAGTGGAGCACCCACCAGGAAGAGGCCAGGTACCTCCAAGTCGGACTCACCTCAGTCAGACATCAAACGCACCAGGATCGCCTTCTGGAGATGCATCCTGTTCTCCGCCTGATCCAAGACTATGGACTGAGGACCGTCGATGACGTCGTCTGTGATCTCCTCGCCTCGATGCGCAGGGAGACAATGCATGACCACTGCGTCCGGTTTGGCCAGAGCCACCAGCGCCGCGTTGACCTGGTAGGTCCGGAAAAGAGGCAGACGAGCCTCCCGCTCATCCTCCTGCCCCATGCTGGTCCACACATCTGTGTAGATCACGTCTGCTCCGCTGACAGCCGACTGTGGATCCGCGTCCAACACTACTCGGCCTCCCGCCTCTCTTGCCTCGCTCACTGCTCGTGCATCCGCCTCGAATCCGGGCGGCGTAGAGACCCTGATCTCCATTCCCACCCTGCTAGCCGCAGAAAGGAGAGAATGGACAACGTTGTTGCCATCCCCCACATAAGTCAACGTCAGACCCTCCAAACCACCTCTCTTCTCGTAGATGGTGAAGAGATCGCTGAGCGCCTGACAGGGATGAACGTAGTCGGAAAGGCCATTGATGACGGGAACGCTGGCGTGGGCAGCCAGTCCTCGCACATCAGCGTGATCGAAAACGCGCGCCATGATGCCATCCACATATCTGCTCAGCACTCGAGCCACATCAGCCACACTCTCGCGTTGCCCCAGCCGGATCTCCTGCGGCGAAAGGTACAGCGCCCATCCACCAAGGTGCAACATGCCCGTCTCGAAGGAAACCCGCGTGCGCAGCGACGGCTTCTGGAAGATCATGCCCAAGATCTTTCCTGCAAGGACAGGCTTGTTCCCCCCGCTCCTCCATTCATCTTTGAGGTCTGCGGCCAGTTTCAGCAGATCCCAGACCTCCTCCGATGACAAATCCGCGACGCTTATGAGATGCTCCACTCCCTGTGTGCCCCCCGGGTACAGTATACCACAACACAACCTGTGCACAAAGACCCTAGGCTTCCACCACCACATTTGTCAAGGTGCCGATGCCGTCGATCTCCACCTCGACTGTGTCACCAGGATGTAGCTCGCCGACCCCAGAGGGAGTGCCGGTCAGAACGACATCACCCGGCTCCAACGTCATGACCTGCGACACAAAACTCACCAAGACCTCTACAGGGAAAATCATTTCGCTCGTGGAGGCCCGCTGGCGGAGTTCCCCGTTCACCCGGGTGCGTATCGACAGACAGGTCGGGTCCACATCCGTCGAAATCACGGGTCCCAGAGGACAGAACGTGTCGAAAGCCTTGGCTCGAGTCCACTGCTTGTCCCGGCGCTGCAGGTCGCGAGCAGTCACATCATTGGCGCACGTATAGCCCAGCACGTAGTCCGGCACCTCTTCCGGCGAGATGCATCTTGCTCGGCTCCCGATGACCAGCGCCAATTCTCCTTCGTAGTCGACCCTGCGACTCACGTGAGAAGGATAGATTATGCTCTCCCTGTGACCCACTACTGAACTGGTGGGTTTGAGAAAGAGGATCGGTTCTGCTGGCAGCTGACTGCCCACCTCCTCAGCATGCGATCTGTAGTTGATCCCAACGGCAACAACCTTCGTGGGTGCACAGGGGGGCAGGAACCTGATCCCCGCCAGACGGGAGACCTCTCCGGCCCTTGCCCACTGACCAAAGGGGTCGCCATCGAGCCAGCACAGCCCGGCGGCCTCGGACAGCACCCACCTCGTCTCCCCGGCAGTATAGACCTTCATGAACTCCATGGACTCGGTGCCCCTCTATGCTCCAGCTGGGGACTGGCTATCTCCCGACCAGCTGAGCAGACTTCTATCCTCAACTCGCAGATGATGGAAGGAAACGGCGACCCCGAACGCGCGCTGCCAACACCAGTGCCCATCACTCTGCGGCGAGGCTCTGTCGCGAACGAAGTGGCTGGGGTGACACCAAGGAGCCTGGGAGAATTCCGCAGCCGGATCGCGCCGATCGCTGAGCAGACGGTCATGGAGTCCTCGTCTCCGGTGGTCACTTGGGGATACACAGCCCAGTTCGCCTCAATTATAGCACCATGACTCTCACAATCCAATCAAGAGGAGCTTCAAAGGCGCCGGCGACAAGGAGATGGACAAACCGCCCGCACCTACCGTATAATCGCTCTGCTGTTTTGCGTAGTACGGTGGCTCGCGTCTGATGTTGCCCAGGCTCAGACCTGCTGCCGCAGAGCGCATAGCAGTCTCCTGTACGATCATCGGCGTACAGGCCACGCAGTCCACAAGATCTGAGGATTCCAGATTTGTCTACGAAGTACACGGTGCGACTGCCCGTCTTCGAGGGCCCGCTGGATCTGCTGCTCCATCTCATTGAGGAGAGAGAGCTCGACATCACCAAGGTCTCGCTCGCCGCAGTGACCGACCAGTACCTGGAGTACATCAGCCACCTGGACACGGTAGAGCCCGAGAAGCTGGCCGATTTTCTGATCATAGCTGCCCAGCTCCTCCTCATCAAGTCCAGAAACCTCCTGCCCCAGCCCCCTGCTGAGCCTGAGGAAGAGGAGGAAGACATCGGCGACGAGCTCGTGCGACGCCTGATCGAGTATCGCAAGTTCAAGAGCGCAGCGCAGGACCTGCGATTCAGACAGGACCACGGCCTGAGAGCCTACGCCCGACTACTGCCTCCGCCTCACTCCGACGGCACCGTGCGGTTGGAGGGGATCACGCTTGATGCTCTGGTGGAGGCCGTCCGGCAAGCCATGGTGACCCAGGTGGCGTCTTCGGCAGACGAGGTGGTGACGCCGCTTCGCATATCCCTGTCGGACACAATCGCTCGCTTGGAGGCACTGCTGCGAGCGCGCGGGCGCTATAGCTTGAGTAGCCTGCTTCAGCAGGCCACGTCTCGCATGGAGATCGTCGTCACGTTTATCGCTCTCCTGCAACTGATGAAAAGGCGAAAGGTAGTTGTCGAGCAGAGCGAGTTGTTCGGCGAGATCTGGATCAGCCCGGATGACGAGGGAGCTGGGGCATAGCGATCACGCGCTCTTCATCAGGGTCGTCGCTATGGCTTATGCTCGAAGGGTGGACAGAGAGGAACCGGGCACCGAACCGCACTGACCATCGCGCCCAGAACGTCAGCGCTCGAACCGGAGCCCCTTTGCTGCTAGAACCCCGAAAACCCCGCGCGGACGAGCTCCGCAGTCTCGGCATCAGAGGCTATCACGAGCAGCGTTTCCTCGCCCTGCTGGATCAAGCGAGTCACCTGATCCGCAGTCTGCCATAGTCTGTGGTGCGGATCACCAGTCATGCCGCGGCCCGCTCCCGAGCGCTGCATGAAGGATGAATAGAATAGTAGGAACTCGTCCGCGTTGGGCTCGCTGTCCCAACCGATCCGCAAGACAAACGCATGCTGGTCCTGCTCCTCGTTCAAGAGGAGCACGGCTCTGTCCCCCTCCCAACCCTCCCCTGCCATCAGGGCTTCCTCGCTGTCGAGCTCCCTCTCCAGGTACACGCGGATGAACAACTCGCCCAGGACGTCCCTGCTCACCTCTTTCCATCCTGCGCCCAGCACGTCGAGCAGATTTCCGACTTCCGGTGGGTTGCCCCCCTCGCCCGCCAGGTACTTGTCCGGGTGCATAACCTGCTCTGTCGTCTGAGGTGGATTGCGCAGCGCCTTGTTCAACTGTGGCCATCCGCCGCGCTCGACCAAGGCCGCCGCGAAGACCACACCCTGCTCGTAGGGGAACCATGCCGTCTGGCGCACCACTGAGGGCGCATCCCGATACTCGCCCTGCTCGACCTGCTGTATAGCCTGGAGCAGATCAGAGCGGTCAAACGACATCTCGAACAGATGCCGAAACGCATACTCCACCATGACGAGCGAGGCATCTCCCTCGATCAATGCCTGGAGTGCCAGGCGGGAATCGGTGGTCGCCGACCGCTCGTCGAGCGAGCCCAGATCGAAGTTCTGGTCCTGTAGAGCGTGGGTGAACTCGTGGGCGAAAGTCAGCTCCAGTAGCAGATCGCTGGTGTAGCGATCCATGACCAGGTAGATCTCCTGCGTCCCAGTGTCGTACAGTCCAGCGACGTCCTCTCGCAGCATAGCGATCTCACCCTCGACCAGATCGTACTCCTCATCGATCAGACCCAGCACCCGATATAGCTCCTCGAGAGTCTCCATCTCGGCACGGTGCTCCTCTGCCCGGTACCAATCGTTGAGATACCCCTCCAGACGGTAGCGCGTGAAGGTCACCCTCTCGACCTCGCGGGCGCTGTCCAGGCCCCTGAGTGCGCGGACCCTCGCTTCAACCTCGTCGTAGGCGCCCTCGCTGACAATGGGCAAGCCAGGTATGCGGGCGTCAGGCACGACCAGCGTGTTGGTAGGCGCTGGGGTGCGGGTCGGAGAGGGGGTCGAGGTCGCTGAAGGCATGTACTCTGGGGCGGGAGCGGGTGTTTCCCTGGGAATCGCTGCAGCCACCGTGGGAGACACTGCTCGCGGGGGGCCTGTGCCGAGCACCATCATACCAAAGACCGCGGCCACGACACATACCGAGACGGCCATCATAGCCAGAAGGCTCAGGCCAACCCAGGCCGCACAGCTCCGACCCTCTCCAGGAATCTCCTCCTCGGCGACAGACGCGGGCTCCGACTCAATCGCGGGCGATGACTCCTCCCTCGGCGACTCTGCATGCGGGATTGGCGCCTCTCCTGCGGTGACGGGTTGCGGTTTCTTCAGCAAGGACTCCAATCCCATCCGCGCAAGCTCGTTCGAGGGGTTGGTAGCCATGACGTTACGCAAGCAGACGATCCTCTCTTCATCGGGCACCAGGCTGCTCATCCACAGCCAGCCCCTCTCGTTCTCGGGATCCAGGTCGAGCACCCGAGAAAGCAACTCTCGCGCTTCCTCCCCCCTGCCAGCTCTGGCCGCCGAAATGCCTTGCCTCAGCAGCGCCTCGACATCCGCTTGCTCGCCCATATTGACCTCTTGCGCAGTTCCTGCCCCATGTGGTCGGGAGCCTCGAGTGCCAAACGTCGTGCTAGCTGTCTCATATTCTACCGCGCGGGCACACCGGAGTCAACGAGAGCGGCACTCACCGTTCTGGACGCAACCGCCCTCAGTCAATGCTGTCGCCACGCCAAAGGCGCGACTCGTGCACTTCGCCCAAGGGGGCAGTATATACTCGACGCAGCACACTGTGTTGCGAAGCCGCGAGTGACTGCCTCCTCTTGTTGCCGTCTCTCACGCCGCCACGGCGCAGAAACAACCTTAAATCTTGGAACGCCAGCCCTTCTAGTCCCTTTCACCCATTGCCAAATCGTAGGAATTGAGGTATAATGTGGGTAATCGTGGGGAGAAGTGGGGCATTCCGACGGTCAACTCCCCCTAAAGCGAGTCAGAGTGGGGCGCGTAGCACATATGTTCCTCGGTTCCTACCTCCATACCATCGACAGCAAGGGCAGACTGACGCTGCCCGCTAAGTTCCGCGCGGAGCTGGCCAAAGGTGTGGTGGTGACGCTCGGTCTCGATGGCTGTCTGTGGGTCTTCCCCATGGAGACGTGGGAGGGAATCGCACAGAAGATGAACGAACTGCCCCTCACCGACAAGAACTCACGCCACTTTGCCCGCCGTATGTACGGGTACGCAACTGATTGCGAGCCGGATAAGCAAGGACGAATCCTGCTTCCGGGCAACCTGAGAGAGCTAGCTGGACTGGACGGTGAGACTGTGATCGTCGGTGGTCCGGGGCGCCTGGAGATCTGGAGCCTTGAAAGGTGGGAACGGACCAGCGACGATCTCGTGGCGAACGGGGACGCCACCGCGGAGCGCCTGTTCGAGCTAGGCGTGCGCCTGTGAATCGCCCCCTGCTCCACACACCAGTCCTTCTGGATGAGGTACTCGAGGGCCTGGAGATCAGGGCAGGTGGCAGATACATAGACTGCACCGTGGGAACCGGGGGCCACGCAAGGGCCATCCTGGAGAGATCGGATCCTGGTGGCGAGCTCTTGGGCATAGACCTCGACCTCGCAGCGATCGTGGTGGCAGAACGCCAGCTCAGTTCGTTCGGAAAGCGGGTCACCCTGGTGCATGACAGTTTTGCCCAACTGAGAGCCATAGCATCCGCAGAGGGCTTCATACCCGCCGACGGTGTACTGCTGGATCTAGGACTATCATCCCTCCAGCTAGAAAGCGCTGAAAGAGGGTTTTCTTTCCAGAGGGACGGCCCTCTCGATATGCGGATGGACCGGGACGGAGACATCACCGCAGCTCATCTCGTAAACGAGCTCGATGGCGCAGAGCTAGCTGAGATCATAGCCAAATACGGAGAGGAGGTCAAAGCCAGGGCCATAGCTCGGGCTATCGTGCGTAACAGGCCCCTGGGGACAACGCTCGAACTGGCCAATGTCGTGGCGCGCGCTGTGGGGCGCAGCAGGAGGCTGCACCCAGCGACCAGGACCTTCCAGGCCCTGCGCATCGCGGTGAACGAGGAACTGGAGGCACTATCCACCGTGCTGCCGCCAATCCCGGCGATCCTTGCCAAAGGTGGCAGAGTGGCTATCATCTCTTTTCATTCACTGGAAGATCGTCTCGTGAAGGACTTCATGGTCAGAGAATCGCGCGACTGCCTTTGCCCTCCGGAGATAGTGGTGTGCACATGTGGCCACAAGCGGACGCTCCAGATCCTGACCAAGAAACCCGTACGTCCATCAGCAAATGAAGTGGCGCAGAATCCGCGTTCTCGCAGTGCTAAGCTCAGAGTAGCCATAAGGGTGTAGACCCGGGGGAGACCGCCGTGGACACTGATCCTCTGTTCATCCCCAGGAGCACCATCACCAGCAGGCTTGGAAAGTACTCTGCCTGGGGACTCAGCGGCAAAACCATGGGCCTCTTGCTCCTGTTGCTGGTGCTGGCTTCTCTCATAGGCTCTTTCTATCTGAATCAAGCCAGCCAAACCACCGCAGCAGGCCTAAAGATCGCAAGGCTAACCAGAGAACGGGAGTACTGGAGACAGGAGAACGCCGACCTTCGAAAGCAAATAGCCGTTATGGAGTCCCTGTCCCGGACAAGGGCTCGAGCCGAAGAGCTGGGATTCGTGGAACCCGAGGTGGTGGAGTACCTGGTGGTCGAACGCTTGCCGACAGAGAACGCGCTCAGTGAGGACTCCACAACATCACATACGTCTGAACGCCGCCAGTTGGCGCCGCAGCCGGCGCAGTCCAGAGACTGGCTCGGAGACCTGGTGGATCAGTTTGAGTCGTGGATCAGCATAGATCACTGACTGCTTCCAATGATGCGTCTCTTACACTTGAATGAGGCCCGCCGTAAGGCAGCGGCGCCCCGAGCACGGAATCTGCGAATCGATGATCGAATCTGACTGGCAAGAGCGAGGCTCATCGAAGATACGACTCGTGGTGGTATGGGTGGCTACAGTTGCAGGGGTCGTCATCCTGGCTGGCCGTCTGTTCTACTGGCAGGTGCTGCGTCACGACGACCTGCAGAGCATCGGCCAGCGCTGGCAACTGGTCGACGTACCCATACCCGCACTCCGGGGGGCCATCTTGGACCGTCACGGCTTCGCCCTGGCGCTGGATGAATACGAATTCGAGATCTACGCGACTCCCAGGGATATCGGAGATCCAGAGGGGCTGGCGGTCGATCTGGCAGCTGTCCTTGACATGGACCCAGATACCCTGGCTACGATGCTCTCGCGCAAAGACCAGCCGTCTGTCTCACTGGCTTGGGACGCACCCCTGGCCGTGGCCAGGGAGGTCGAGAAGATCAAGGACGAATGGAACGCCGGTGCGCTGGGGATTAGTGCGGCAAGAAAGCGCGTCTACCCGGAAAAGGACCTCGCCTGCCATCTTCTGGGCTTCGTGACATACGACCATGAGATCGACTACGACGCGTTCTACGGGGTTGAAGAGTCATACAACAGTGAACTCCGCGGCCAGGCAGGCTCATGGGGCGGCTCAGCCGAGACCGTCGACCTCAGTATCAGCATCGGATCGAGCAGCGTTGTGCTGCCTAGAGACGGTCAAGACGTCATACTGACCATAGATCGCACCATACAGCAATTGGTCGAAGATGAACTGAAGAACACCATAGAAGAGTGGGCAGCGGAGAGAGGAACGATCATCGTCATGGATCCACGGTCGGGTGCTATCCTGGCCATGGCTAGTTACCCTGGCTACGATCCCAATCCCGACCTGGATCTGCCGATCAGCGAGGACCAATTCTTCAACCCTGCGGTCAGCGAAGCCTATGAGCCCGGGTCCGTGTTCAAGGTGGTGACCATGGCCGCCGCCTTGGACGCTGGCGTCGTGGGCCGCCACACCACCTACTACGACCAGGGCCAGATCTTCGTGGGCGGACACCTGATCTACAACTGGGACAGAGAATCCTACGGCACCACGACCATGACAGACCTGTTGAAATACTCCCTCAACGTGGGTGCAGCGACCTTGAGCACAAACCTCGGTCCTGAGAGGTTCTACGATTATGTAAACCGGTTCGGCTTCGGTCAACCGACGGCCATAGACCTGCCCTACGAATCCAAGGGACTGATGCGGGTCCCTGGGGACGGCAACTGGCGCGAGGGCGACCTGGGCACTAACGCCTTCGGTCAGGGCATCGCCGTCACCCCCATACAGATGATCACTGCCGTTGCCGCCGTGGCCAATGATGGAGTATTGCCGAGGCCCTACGTCGTGCAACGGATCGAAGAGGATGGGCAGGTCATCGAGGACTTCCACCCACAGTCCGGCCAGCAAGTGATCTCCCCCTGGGTAGCAGAGGAACTCACTGAAATGCTGGTGGAAGTAATGGCCGGGAAGGAGAACCTGGAGCTACCTGGCTACGCCATAGCCGGAAAGACGGGGACATCGCAGATCCCCGTCACGGGCGGCTATCACCCTTCTGACACCATTGCCTCCTTCGTGGGCTACGCCCCCGCTCGAGATCCGAAGTTTGTCGTGCTGATCAAGATCGATAAGCCAACCAAGTCGCCCTGGGGCACAGTAGTGGCAGTTCCCGCCTTCGAGCGGATCGCAGAGCGGCTTTTCCTGTATCTAGGCATACCACCCGACGAGTTCGGAACCACCAGGACATAGCGCACCGGCCCGAGGAGGCCCCATGCCTACGCTGGCGGAGATCTGGCTAGCCATAACCGGACAAACCATAGACGATGAGCAAGCGGCGAAACTGGCCTTTCGCGACGTGGTGATCGATTCTCGACTCGCCAGCCAGGCCAGCCTCTTCGTCGCACTCCGCGGAGAGAAGGAAGACGGTCACAAGTATGTCAACAGCGCCCTGCAATCAGGCGCTTACGCCGCCCTCATTGACACTGTAGTGGACGGAGCGCCGCAGATCGTAGACACCACCCTGCGTCCGATCCCTGCCCTGCCCAGCCCGCTGGAGACTCCCTTCTGTCTCTTGGTGGAAGACGCGCTGAAGGCTCTTCAGGACATCGCCGCGCTTCACCGTAGGCAGTTCGACGTGCGAGTAGTAGGCATAACCGGGAGCGTGGGTAAGACGACCACCAAAGAGGCTATACACGCTGTACTGAGCAAGAGCTTCCCCACTCTCAAGAGCGAGGAGAACTACAACAACGAGATAGGTTTGCCCTTAACGCTACTACAGCTGGATCACAGGCATGAGAGAGTGGTGCTGGAGTTCGGCATGTATGCACTGGGCGAAATCGCGCTACTTGCCGACATAGCCCTGCCTCAAGTGGGAGTTGTGACCAACGTGACCCGCTCTCACCTGGAACGATTGGGCTCCTTGGAGCACATAGCTCAGGCCAAGGCTGAACTGGTAGAAGCGCTTCCACCCGATGGCACAGCGATCCTCAACGGGGATGATCCCAGGGTGAGGGCTATGGCCGAGCTGACCGAGGCACGGGTCTTCTACTACGGCCTCAGCCCAGACCACGACCTGTGGGCCAGCCACATCGAGAGCCGGGGACTGGAGGGGGTTCGCTTTCGCATGCACTACGGTCGTGAGACCCTTCACGTCAAGATTCCCATGCTTGGCCGCCACAGTGTGCATACCGCACTCGCGGCTGCGGCAGTGGGGGTCCTGGAGGGACAACCGTGGGGCCAGATCGTGGCCGGCCTCTGGGATATGGAGGTACAGCTGCGCCTACTCGTCACCCCGGGAGTCAAAGGCTCCACCCTCATAGATGACAGCTACAACTCTAGCCCTGCCTCGAGCCTTGCTGCGTTGAATCTGCTCGCCGAGTTGAAGGGCCGGAAGATAGCCGTGCTGGGGGACATGCTGGAGTTGGGATCATACGCAGAGGAGGGGCACCGCAAAGTAGGGTGCCGTGTAGCGGAGGTGGTGGACAAGCTGGTGACCGTCGGAGAGCTGGGTGCCATCATTGGCCGCGAGGCGTTCGCTGCCGGCATGGATGAAAGTGACGTGATGTTCGCCCAGGGCAACGAGCAAGCCGTGCAGTTGCTCTTGGCTATGGTGGCCGCTGGCGATCTCGTTCTGATCAAGGGATCCCGCTCCATGCACATGGAAGACATAGTCGCCCAACTGGGAGAGAGATAATGGCCGTTGCTCTCGCACTGGGAGCGGCAACGTTCCTCATAGCACTGCCTTTTGGATCGTTCCTGCTGAAGTACTTGAAGGCTCATGGTGTCGGCGAACAGATCCGCATCGACGGACCTGTCTCCCACCAACTGAAAACTGGTACACCTACTATGGGAGGTATCGCCATCGTCGTGCCGGTGGCCGTCATGACCGCCGTGTTCAATCTGATCCATCATGAATCGATGCTGCTTCCCCTTGGCACCACACTGGCCTACGCCCTGATCGGCGCCGTAGACGACTGGGTTGGCCTGCGGAGAAGCCGGCGTGCCGCCGCTGGCGAGCCAATCAGTGGCAAAGGGGGCCTCAGCGCTCGCCATAAGCTGGCGTGGCAGATCGCCATAGCAGTCGGGGCGGCCTGCGTTCTACATTTCATTTTCCGCCTGGAGAGCCTGGCCTTGCCCTCCATACCGACCAAGTTCTCATTGGGCATTTGGTATCTCCCGTGTGCTGTGTTTGTTATCGTGGCTATCACCAATGCGGTCAATCTCACTGATGGTCTAGACGGCCTGGCTGGCAACACGTCAGGCGTGGCCTTCGTGGCCTTTGGAGTAATCGCTCTGCTCCAGGGGCAGCTCTATCTGGTCGTCTTCTGCTTCACCATGACCGGGGCGATCATGGCCTTTCTGTGGTACAACGCCTTTCCCGCCCAGCTCTTCATGGGAGACACCGGATCGCTGGCCATCGGCGGCACACTGGGAGTCGTGGCCATGATGACGGGCCAGTGGTTGCTGCTCCCCATAGTGGGCATCGTCTTCGTGGCTGTGGTCTCGTCTTCTTTGCTGCAAGTCTGGTACTTCAAACTGACCGGGGGGAAACGTCTTTTCAAAATGGCGCCCTTGCACCATCACTTCGAACTCGTGGGGTGGTCTGAGGTGCACATCGTGCAGAGATTCTGGCTCATCAGCGTCCTGGCAGCGATGTTGGGCATCGCCCTGGCTTTGCTGTGAGTCAGCTTATACACGTCATGGCCTATCAAGGGAAAAGGGTAACTATCATCGGGCTGGGCAGGGAAGGCACTGCTCTGGCCAGGTTTCTCCTCGGGCAGGGGGCTGAGGTGACGGTCACCGACGTCAAGGAAGAGAGTCAACTCAAGAGCGCCACGAACGATCTGGCTGGGCTGCCCATCCACTATGTGTTGGGAGGACACCCCGAGGAAGTCCTCGAGGCAGATGTAATGTTCGTCAGTCCGGGCGTACCGCAGGGCATACCGATTCTCCTGGAGGCTCGACGGCGAGGAGTGGCCCTCAGCAGCGAGACGAGTCTCTTCTTCAGTCTATGCCCTGCGCCGATCATCGGTGTCACTGGCAGCAGCGGCAAGACGACAACCACTAGCCTGGTGGGCGAGATCATGAAAGCGCAAGGTCGCCGAGCCTTCGTGGGAGGCAACATCGGCTCTCCGCTCATAAGCACTGTGGACCAAATACAGCCCCAGGACGCAGTGGTCATGGAACTATCGAGTTTCCAGCTGGAGGTACTGGACCAGAGTCCCCATGTCGCCGCAGTGCTCAACCTGTCGCCCAACCACCTGGATCGCCACCAGTCGATGGACGACTATGTCGCTGCGAAGACAAACATACTGAGATTCCAGACAGAACATGACTATGCTGTGCTCAACGCTGGCGACCAGCGGACCCGCGAGCTGGAGATCCTCTGTCCTGGGCAGGTCGTGTTCTTCAGTCGGGATCAAGAATCGGTGAGGGGTGCCTTCCTGGACAACGGGCAAGTAACCGTGCGCTGGGAAGATGAGAGGCACACAGTGTGCGAAGTCTCGGAGATCAGACTCCCTGGGGTGCACAACCTGGAGAACGTGCTTGCAGCGTGCGCCATCTCTGCCGCGGCGGGAGCACCGCCGGAGGCGATGCGAACGGCGGTCACCTCGTTCGCTGGAGTTGAACACCGTCTGGAACTGGTGGCCGAGATCGGGGGTGTCCGCTACTACGACGACTCCATAGCTACGTCCCCGCAAAGAACCGCGGCCGCTCTGGACTCATTCGCGGATCCACTCGTTCTGTTGGCAGGCGGACGAGAGAAGCACCTGCCCTTGGAGACGTTGGCGGACCTCATTCTGAGCAAGGTCAAGGTCCTGATTCTGTTTGGCGAAGCCGCTCCCCTCTTGGAGCAAGCCGTCCTTCAAGCGCAGAGCAAACGGAGAGGGCAAGCCCTACCCATCCACCGTTCATCCGACCTGGGCGAAGCCGTGCGAGTCGCAGCTACGGCGGCAGAAAGCGGAGACGTTGTCCTGCTGGCTCCTGCATGCACGAGCTTCGACATGTACAGGGATTTCGCCGAGAGAGGCGACCATTTCAAGTCCCTGGTGCGCGACCTTAAGGACTCGCAACCGCGAGATCCTGCAAGGAAGAGGTAGCGATGCCTAAGACAAGCAGCCGCACAGGCCAGAGACCGGACTACGTGCTGATACTCATCGTCGTTGCCCTCGTCCTCATAGGGCTCATTGTCGTCTACAGCACCACATTCACGCTGGGGTATGCCTACAAGAATCAACCCACGTACTACCTGCTCCGACAGGCTGTCTTCGCCGCGATGGGCCTCGACATCATGGTCCTCATGATGAGGGTCGAGTACCACAAGTGGCAGAAACTCTCCATCATCTTCATGGTGACGACGGTGCTATTACTGGTGTACGTGCTGATGGCTGGTCCAGCTGTCCACGGCTCCAGGCGCAGGATACTAGGCGATTCCATCCAGCCCAGTGAGATCTGCAAGCTGGCGATGGTCCTGTACATAGCTCACTGGCTCTCCTCCAAAGGGGAGAAACTGAGACAAGTCACTTACGGCCTGGTGCCCTTCGCCGTCCTCATCGGCTTCATCGCCAGTCTGATCATCCTGGAACCCGACTTCGGGACAACCATCCTCATCGTCGCTGCCGCCGGCACCATGTTCTTCATCGCGGGTGCCGACTTGATCCAGTTGATAGTGAGCACGATGGTGGGCGGCAGCACCCTGCTCCTGATCATTGCCAACTATGAATACGCCTGGGAGAGGATTGTGATTTTCTCCCAAGATCCTTTCGCCGTGCTCCAGAAGCCATTCGGCGCTGTTCTCGCCCAGGACACCTATCAGGTCATGCACACATTGGTGACCCTCGGATCCGGAGGAATCACCGGTACAGGACTGGGCTCTGGCCAGCAGAAGAACCTCCTCCCCGCGGCGGAAAGCGACGCCATATTCGCTGTGTTGGGGGAGGAACTGGGACTACTGGGCTGCCTCGTAGTGCTCGGCCTTTTCGCGGCCTTTGCGTATCGAGGTTTCAAAATCGCTCTACGCGCGGAAGACTCATTTGGTTTTATCCTGGCTTCGGGAATCACCATCTGGCTGACATTCCAGGCCATGACAAACGTCGCCGTGGTGACCGACACCCTGCCCTTCACGGGTCTTCCACTTCCTTTTATCAGCCTCGGAGGCTCATCATTGGTGATCTCCATGATGGGTGTAGGCATGCTCTTGAGCATCTCTCGGGGCGCCACAGAGAACACAAAGGAGCAGGATGCGCCTCTTGGTTTCGGGCGGCGGAACGGGCGGGCACGTCTACCCTATTCTCGCCGTTCTACAGCATCTGGATGACCTTGACGAATCATCGTCGGAGATTCGCTACGTGGGCAACGCGTCTAGCATAGAGGCAAAGCTGGCCGCCCAGGCGGGTTTGGCCTTTCGGGGCATCAGCACAGCAAGCTTTCATGGTGCCGCTCCGTGGGTCATGCCGGCGCGCGTGGCAAGGCTTGCGCGCGGGACGGCCCAGTCCATGAGTGTGATGGATGAGTTCCTGCCCCAAGCGGTACTCGCCACGGGTGGCTACGTGTGCGCCCCTGCCATACTGGCTGCTCGGATGAGAAAGGTACCCAGCCTGATGTACCTTCCGGATCTGACCCCGGGCATAGCCATACGATTTCTGGGACGCTACTCCACTGTAGTGGCCATCTCCTTCCAGGAATCGACGCGCTACTTCGCGCAGGGGAAAGCAGTGGTGACAGGCTATCCCGTCAGGAAGGAGCTGTTCGAGGCGGACAAGACCTCGTCCAGGCGAAGGCTGGGGCTGGACGAGGAGAGGAAGACGTTGTTGGTATTGGGAGGCAGCCAGGGTGCCCACAGCATCAATCTGGCCACAGGCGCAATACTGAAAGATCTGTTGGACATCTGCCAGGTCGTGCACATCAGCGGAGAGGCGGATGCGCTCTGGCTCCGTTCTCAAAGGGACGAGCTACCCAAGGCCCTGGCCAGCAACTACAAAGTGTGTCCGTATCTGCACGAAGAGATGATCGATGCCCTGGCCGCTGCTGACCTGGCCGTGGCACGCGCTGGCGCGGCCACCACTGGCGAGTTTCCAGCACTCGGCCTGCCCAGTATCCTTATACCCTATCCCTATGCAGGAAGACACCAGGATCAGAACGCCGACTACATGGTGGACAACGAAGCGGCGGTGAAACTGGCCGATGTCGACCTGGCCGAGGGAACCCTTAGGGACACCGTCGTCGATCTCTTGACGGACGAAGCGAGGCTGACGCGGCTTGCCGAAGGAGCCCGCCGCCTTTCGCGGCCCGACGCCGCCAAGCGGATCGCTCAACTGTTGAGGGATATCGCGCGTCCGAACTGACCTATCCTGAGAGAGTGGCCATGAGTCTGAGTTTCGAACCCGCAGTGCTACAGTACCTGATAGTGATTGCCACGTCCCTGACGGCATCCACCGCCGTCGGCCTGAAACGCGGCTGGAAGGGCCAGTTGATGGCCTTCGTGCCCATCGTTGCCCTCTGGGGGCTCCTGGGGGCCAAGAAGGAGGGCCTGATCAGCGCCATCAACACCACCTACAAGGGGCTGCTCTTCTTCACCTCATGCGGCTCGCAGGCAGACACAGGCGCGTGTCTCCAGTCCTCGGGCATCGCCGAAGCCATGCTCGTCGACCCTGGCAACGCGGATCAGTCTCGCCTGCTCCTGCTGCTGGTCTTTGTCTCAGCCGTTGTGCTGGTATTCACCCTCGTCGTCCGTTTCAGCAGGCCGCCCACTTCTCTGATCCAACGATTGATGGGCGCCGTACTCGGCGTCGCCAACGGCTTCACACTGAGTTATCTGCTGCTGCCGCTACTGCCGTATCGACAGCAGATCAACCTTCCGGTCGCCTCGGCGGCTGAGGAAGAACTACCCAACATCGCTCAGGGCCTTCCCAGCGCGCTGAGCGTCCCGCCGGTGAGCGTCGCTGCAGTTGTCCTGGTGCTCTTCGTCCTGTTCGTCATCGTCGCGGTACGTTTGATGAGGCCTGCAGAGGTCTAGTCGTCGTATCAGCCAATAGGTAGGACCAGCGTCAATTCTAGAGGGAACATAACGTGGGGCCACTGGAAGTCCTGTGGGCAGTATTGATCGGCGTATTCGCCGTAGTCGGTGTAGTGCGGGGCTATCCCAGGGAACTGGGCGTCACCACAACGATTCTGGCTGCGCTGCTGCTGCTAACCAAAGGCGGGGAGTCTGTGCTTAGGGTCCTGGACTCCTATCTCGCCAGGTACATGCAGTCCAGTGTGGTGTTCGAGGGCCATTACAGCGATTTGATCCAGTCACTGTTCTACATACTTGTTTTCGTAGCCGTCATAGTCATCTCCTATCACGGGGAGACGTTGGCCTTCACAGGGGAAGCACCAAGAGGCCCGGTGGGGATGGCACTGAATCTAACGAGCGGCCTGCTCAATGGCTACCTTGTCTCTGGAACGATGTGGCACTATCTGCACACGTTCAACTACCCGATCCAGGTGTTGGGGCTCTTCAGACCACCCCTGACCGATTTTGCACAGAACTACCTTGTACCCTTGATGCCGGTAACTCTGCTCGAGCCATACTTGCTCTTCCTGGTGCCGTTCATGATCGTGATGAGGGTTGTCAGATGACGGGGCGAATCGCCGCTCTCAGCGACGAGACTGCCCTCTGGACCCTCGAAGAGGGGGCACACATACACCTCGTGGGTATCGGAGGCATTGGCTTGAGTGCCATCGCGCGCATACTCTTGCAGCGAGGCTATGTGGTCTCCGGCTCCGACATGCGACTCTCCCCCATCACTCGTGAGTTGGTCAGTTTGGGAGCAACCGTGCATGAAGGCCACAGAGCGAAGAACGTCGGCGACGCAGACGCGGTCATCGTATCTTCAGCCATAAGAGACAACAACCCCGAGGTCGTAGCGGCCGGGGAGCAACGTATCCCGGTCCTCAAGAGGGGACAAGCGCTGGCCTGGCTGATGAAGGGCCGATACGGCATCGCGGTAGCGGGCACTCATGGCAAGACGACTGTCAGCGCCATGATCGGCCTCATTCTGAGCAACGCAGACCTGGACCCAACGATGATCGTGGGCGGCATCGTCCCTGAACTGGGCACCAATGCGCGGGAAGGCAAGGGCCGCTACTTCGTCGTGGAGGCCGACGAGTACGACCGGACGTTCCTGCAACTGTCGCCCCAGGCGGCAGTCGTGACCAGCATCGAGATGGATCACCCGGACTGCTACGCGGATCTGGAAGACATCTCCGAGGCCTTCAGCGAGTTCCTGGCAAGAGTGCCCCCCGACGGTTTCGTGATGGCCTGTGGGGACGACCCGCAGGTGAGGAGGGTGGTCGGGGGACTGGAGCCAAGCAGAGCTAGTACCTATGGTCTGGGTCCAGATGTCCACTGGAGAGCGGTGGATCTCCAGCAGAACGCACTCGGAGGAACCGATTTCCGGGTGATGGCAGGACAGGAACAAATGGGCTGGTTTCAGCTCAGCATCCCTGGCAGTCATAACGTGTCCAATGCTCTCGCGGCCATAGGCATCGCCCACCATCTGGGTTTGGACCCAGCATTCACCCGCGACACATTGAGGGACTTCCAAGGTGTGGTACGTCGCTTCGAGGTCAAGGGCGAGTGCCGAGGGATCACGGTCATCGATGACTACGCACATCATCCCAGCGAGATCAAGGCGACGCTGGCAGGGGCCCGCAGGCGATATGCCGGCCGCCGGACATGGGTTGTCTTTCAACCACATACCTACAGCCGTACCAAGACCCTGCTGGCTGAGTTTGCCAGCGCCTTCGATGACGCTGATCGTGTGATCGTGACGGAGATCTACGCAGCCCGCGAGAACGACACGCTGGGTATCGAATCCGGCGCTCTGGTGCAGATGATGAGTCACCCTGGAGTTGTGCACATCGCAGACCAGCGTGAGGCGACTTCGTGGGTCGGCGAGCAGTTGACGGCCGGCGATGTGGTCATCACCATGGGCGCCGGCGACGTCTGGAAAGTTGGGGAGGAACTCCTGGCTTTGCTAGCGCGAGAGGACACGCAAGGTGCTGAGCAAACAGGATCTCCATAGCCTGGCCCAGGAGAGAGGGTTGGCGGCCGGATTATCGCTCGAGGAGCCACTGAGTAAGCACACGTCCTATCGGATCGGGGGGCCAGCCGACTTCTTCGCCGCCGTCGAGAATGTGGATCAGCTCTGCTCCTGGGTGGAACTGGCACGAGAGCTGGAGCAACCGTTGCTGGTGATGGGTCAGGGGACGAACCTCCTGGTCGCTGACAGAGGGTACAGAGGTCTGGTGATTCTGAATCGATGCCGGGACTTCACAGTAGATCCGGCGTCCCACCATGTGCGCGCCGAGGCCGGAGTTTTCCTGGCGCAGCTGGCACGCCAGAGTGCCGAGAATGGGTCGGGCGGTCTGGAGTGGGCCATCGGCATCCCGGGCACGGTAGGAGGCGCCATTGTCAACAACGCCGGTGCCTACGACGGAGACATGGCGGGTGTGATACGTCGAGTCAGTGTTCTCGATCACCGTGGACAGATTCGCGACCTAGCACCGGGCGACCTGGAGCTTGGCTATCGTACCAGTCGGTTCAGAGAAACCGCCTCCAAGGAGGAGATCATTCTGTCCACTGACCTGCAGCTCGTAC
>Ga0307380_10002850_pt1 | contig 24227 bp, 20 predicted proteins | sample UN3MG_FD_202239 | JGI IMG/M metagenome (GOLD analysis project Ga0307380, IMG submission 202239) | Soil microbial communities from Risofladan, Vaasa, Finland - UN-3 | ecosystem: Environmental > Terrestrial > Soil > Coastal area > Acid sulfate soil | place: Finland: Risofladan, Vaasa | collected... | reverse complement strand
ACTGGCATATCTTATACAGAAAATTCTCAAATATCTTTTTTCCTAAAGGAGTATGGGTAACTTCAGGATGAAATTGGATTCCATAAATTTTCTTCTCTCTATTTACCATGGCTGCAACTTTGGTATTTTCGCTATGGGCAATGGCTTTAAAATTTAGAGGAAGATCTTCTACTAAATCTTGATGACTCATCCAACAACCAGTCTCTTTAGGAAATCCATAAAAAATATCCTCTTGATTATCCAAAATAATATTAACCCTGCCATATTCCGCCTGAGATGTTTTTACCACTTTACCTCCTGAAAATTGGGCAATCAGTTGGGCACCATAACAAATTCCTAATATGGGAACGTCTAATTCAAATATCTTTTTATCACACACTGGTGCTTGAACTTCATATACGCTTGCTGGTCCCCCAGAGAGGATAACCCCTTTAGGCGGCTCCTGTCGTATTTTTTCCAAGTCAACAGAATAAGGAAGTATTTCCGAATAAACCTTAGCTTCTCTTATCCGTCTGGCGATTAATTGGGTATATTGTGAACCAAAATCTAAAATTGCAATCCATTCTTTCTTTTTCCCTTTTTTCAAATAAATCCCTCCAGTTTACGCTTTTCGGTTTCTATGAAATATTTTATAAATATTCAACAATTTACTATCAATAATTTATTCACAGTAATAATTATAACATATCTTTAATTTGTAACCATATTTATTTAATATTTTTAAATTTTTTTTAAAAAAAGAAGGATTTTTATAAATTGATGCAGTATATATATTTAGTTATATTTAGAATGTATGATAGTAAATTAAAGAATTAGTACCAAGAAAAAAATTTCTCCTAATTAAATACAGTAATCTGTATGAAAGTAGGGAGAGAAGTCTTTTCTTTTATAGAAAAGGAGCCGAAGGGGCACGATGTATGATACATTTAAACTCTCAGGCAAAAGGACCCTTACTGGATAGAACTCTGGAAAGTTTTTTAATAAACACCGAAGGGGTAATTTTTTGTTATCTATTAATAACGAAAAAAATCTCTCAGGTAAAAAGACAGAGCAGGAATAATCTTTAAATATTCTTTTTCTGTCTTTTATTATTTTAACTAAAATAACAAAAAACTAAGGAGGTACCCAAATGAAATCAGATCTACAAATAGCCCAAGAAGCTAAATTAAAACCCATTACTGAGATTGCAGAATCTATTGGAATAGGAGAGGATGAATTAGACCTCTATGGTAAATATAAAGCCAAGGTCACTCCGGATATTCTAAAGAGACTGCAAGACCGTCCTCAAGCAAAATACATCGTAGTAACTGCCATCACCCCTACCCCTTTAGGAGAAGGTAAGACAGTAACCTCTATCGGCTTAGGTCAAGGTTTAGCCAAGATAGGTAAAAAAGTAATAAATACCCTGCGAGAACCCTCGATGGGACCGGTCTTCGGAATAAAGGGTGGAGCAGCAGGAGGAGGATATTCTCAAGTCGTCCCCATGGAAGACTTAAATCTGCACTTTACCGGAGATATTCATGCAGTAGGAGCAGCTAACAACTTACTCTGTGCCATGTTAGATACTCACTTACAAAAAGGCAATAAATTAGGAATAGATATCCATAATATCAACATCAACCGGGTAGTAGATATCTCTGACCGAGCCCTACGTCAAATCATCATCGGCTTAGGAGGAAAGGTCAACGGTATCCCCCGCGAGACTGGTTATGATATTACCGTTGCTTCTGAGGTTATGGCTATCCTTTCTTTGGCTACTGATATCTTCGATCTTAGAGAAAGATTGGGTCGAATGACGGTAGCCTATACTACAGATGGTAAACCGGTAACTGCCGAAGACCTAAAAGCCGCGGGAGCTATGACTGTTCTCTTAAAAGATGCCTTAAAACCTAATCTCATTCAAACTTTAGAACACGGTCCCTGCCTGATGCACTGTGGACCTTTTGCCAATATCGCCCATGGAAACAATTCAGTTTTAGCTGATCTGATTGCTTGTAAATTGGGTGATTATGTAGTCACCGAATCCGGTTTCGGAGCCGATATGGGCTTTGAGAAGATGTGTAATATCAAGTGCCGTACCAGTGGCCTTAAGGTAGATGCTGCTGTAGTAGTCTGTTCTATCCGCGCCCTAAAGATGCACGGAGGGGCTATCAAGGTAGTGGCTGGTAAACCTCTAGACCAGGAAACTTTGGCTAAAGAAGATTTAGAATCAGTGGCTAAAGGGTGCGAGAATTTAGAAAAACAGGTAGAAAATGTTCTTTTACACGGAGTTCCTCCAGTAGTAGTCATTAATCGATTTACTACTGATACCCCAGCTGAGATCGAACTGGTTAAAGAGAAGGCCTTGGTTGCTGGAGCAACTGCTGCGGTTACCCATGAAGTCTGGGCCAAAGGGGGAGCAGGTGGAATCGAATTAGCCCAAGCAGTGGTAGAGGCTACTAAAAAATCTAATCATTTTCACTTTCTTTATCCCTTAGATATACCTATTAAAGAAAAGATCGAGACTATAGCCACCAAGATCTACGGGGCTGAAGGAGTTGATTATGCCCCTTTAGCTGAAAAGAAAATTACACTTTATACTGAGTTAGGTTTTGATAAATTGCCTATGTGTATGGCTAAGACTCATCTTTCTTTATCTCATGACCCCTCTGTAAAAGGCAGACCTCGTCATTTCCCTATACCCGTCCGGGATGTAAGAGCATCGGTAGGAGCAGGTTTCCTCTATCCCCTTTTGGGTACCATGATGACTATGCCGGGATTACCTTCTGTGCCGGCATCTACTAAAGTAGATATTGATGAGAATGGGAATACAGTGGGATTGTTCTAAATTAATTCGTATCTCGTATCTCGTGAATCGTATCTCGCAAAGAAGCCAGAATTCAGTAGTCAGAATTTAGAATAAAAATAAGTCTAAGCTAAAAAGGTAAAAAATTACGGAATCTTTACTCGATACTGGATACGCGATACTCGATACGATATACTAATGACTAATTAATAAGGAGGTGATGATTGAAAGTAATTAGAAAGCAGTATTAGAATAAAATTTAATTAAAATTATTAAATAATAAAATGACAGGGAGGAAATATATTAAATGACTAATAAGGTGATTGAAAATTTATATTATACCAAAAGTGACGAATGGTTAAAGGTAGAAGATAGTATTGGAACAATGGGAATTACTGATTATGCTCAGGATCAGTTAGGAGATATTGTTTACCTGGAAAAAATTGAAAAAGGGAAAAAAATGAAACAAGATGAAACCCTTACTACTATTGAATCAGTAAAAGCCGTATCTGATATAAAAACTCCGGTAACCGGTGAAGTAACCGAGGTAAACATAAAAGTGATTGAAGACGCTTCCATTATCAATAAAGAACCCTATATTGAAGGTTGGATTGCCAAAATAAAGATAGAAAATAAGGATGAATTAAAAAACCTGATGAGTGCCCAAGAATATTCTGAATACAGAAAAGAATAGAGGTGTAATAAATATGAGATACATTCCCACTACTGAAGAACAGAAAAAGGAGATGCTGAAAGAGATTGGGGTTTCTTCTTTTGAAGACTTAATTGAAAGTATTCCTCAAAACCTCCGATTAAAAGATAAATTAAATATTCCAGAAGCGATATCAGAAAGTGAATTAGAAGATAAAATTTACCGCCTCGCTAAGAAAAATGCTGATTTCAATTCTATGAAACCTTTGATAGGCGCTGGTTCCTACCGCCACTTTATCCCGGAAGCGGTAAAATTTCTTCTACAGAGAGAAGAGTTCTGGACCTGCTATACACCTTATCAACCTGAATTGAGTCAGGGTACCTTGCAATCTATATTCGAATACCAGAGCTATATTTCCCGGCTTACCAAGATGGAGGTAATAATCCCCTCTATTTATGATGGTGCCTCAGCAGCTGCTGAAGCAGCTTTGATGTCCCTAAGATTAACTCATAAAAATAAAATTATTGTATCGAATTTGCTTCATCCTCATTATCGAGAAACAATCAAAACCTATTTAGCTCCTCATGAAACAGAAATTATTGATTTACCTTATAAAAACGGTTTAGTTGATATGGAGAAGTTAAAGATTTTAATTGATGAAGATGTGGCCTCGATAATTATTCAAAGTCCTAATTTCTTTGGTGGCATAGAGGATATGGCAAAAATTTCCGAAATAGTGCATTCTAAAAGTGTACTGTTAATTAACGTAATTGTGGAAAGTATGTCTTTGGGAATTTTAAAAGCTCCCGGAGATATAGGGGCAGATATCGTGGCTGGTAATGCCCAATCATTTGGAATGGATTTGAATTATGGAGGTCCTTATAATGCTTATTTAGGAACCAGGAAACAGTATATTAGACAGCTTCCTGGAAGAATTGTAGGTGAAACAGTAGATGTTGATGGGAAACGAGTTTTTGTAATGACTTTGCGGGCTCGAGAACAAGATATAAGGAGAGAAAAAGCAACTTCTAATATCTGTACTAACCACAATCTAAATGTTCTCGCTGCTAATATTTTCCTTTCTTTAATGGGCACTGAGGGTCTTTATCAAATTTCTCTTCTTAATGCTAAATCTGCTCATTACTTAGAAAATTTACTATTAAAATCCGGTAAATTTGAAAAAGTATTTAATTATCCCTTCTACAATGAATTTTTACTGAAGAGCAAAGAAGATATATCTACTGTGAACAAAAAATTATTAGAAAATAATTTTATTCCTCCTCTTAAGATTTGTGAATTTTATCAGGCGGATAATCTAAAAAATGTTTTACTCTTTGCAGTAACTGAAACATTAAGTAGGGACAATTTAAATAATGCTGCTAAGATTCTTTCGGAATAAGGAGGAGCAAATATGAAATTAATATTTGAAAAAAGCGTAAAAGGTAGAGATGGTTATTCGCTACCTCAAGATTTATTTGACGATATTAAGATTGAAGAATGTTTACCTGAATATGTAATTAGTAAAAATAAAAAAATACTTAGTGAAGTATCGGAAGTGGATGTCGTAAGGCACTTTACAAAACTTTCTAAATTAAATTACGGACTTGATGACGGATTCTACCCCTTAGGTTCGTGTACTATGAAATATAACCCCAAAATCAATGAAAAGTTGGCCTCGCTAAGTAATTTTATCTATGCCCACCCTTTAGCTCCCGAAAATACCGTGCAGGGTTGTTTGGAGGTTGCCTATGATTTAAATAAGCTGCTCTGCGAAATAACCGGCATGGATGAATATACTATGGCTCCGGCTGCGGGAGCACACGGAGAACTCACCGGTATTCTTATTATGAGAAAATATTTTGTAGATCGCGGGAACATTCGGCACAAGATGCTCATTCCCGATTCCGCTCATGGTACAAATCCTGCTTCAGCTGCTATGGGAGGTTTTCAGGTGGTAGAAGTAAAATCAAATGAAAAAGGAACAATTAACCTAAAAGAATTGGTCGAATTAATGGATGAAGATACTGTAGGATTAATGTTGACTAATCCCAATACCGTAGGATTATACGATGAAGGAATAGAAGAAATTGAAAAGATTGTCCACGATAAAGGCGGTCTTCTCTATTATGATGGAGCTAATCTTAATGCCTCCTTGGGAATCATCAGACCCGGAGATGCTGGTTTTGATATAGTACATCTTAACCTGCATAAAACTTTTTCTACTCCCCATGGCGGGGGAGGCCCCGGTGCTGGAGTAATTGGAGTGAAGAAAGACCTTATTCCTTACCTTCCTACTCCCAATGTTGCTTTTAATTCTGACCAAAAAAAATATTATCTATTAGATGCAGGAGAAAAGAGCATCGGTATGGTAAGGGCATTCTGGGCTAATTTCTCAGTATTGGTTAAAACTTATGCCTGGATTCTTAGTATGGGTCCGGATGGTCTTTATAATGCTTCAAAAACAAGTATAATCAATGCCAATTACGTCTTAGCCAAATTGAAGAAGTATTATAAACCAGCTTATGACCGTTATTGTGGACACGAATGTACAGTTACCGGAAGAGAGTATAAAAAATATGGGGTAAAAACCTTAGATATTGCAAAAAGAATAATGGACTATGGCATGCATCCACCCACTATTTATTTCCCTCATTTTGAACCTTATGCTGAAGAAACTATCATGGTGGAACCAACTGAATCAGAAAGCAAAGAGATGCTCGACAAATTTATTGATATTATGATAAAAATTTCTGATGAAGCCAAGACAAATCCCGAATTATTGACCACTGCTCCTCATATTACTCCCATTAGAAGGACTAATGATGCCTTAGCTGTAAAGAGAGCAATTTTGACTTATGATGATGAATTAAAACTCAAAGATGAATTAAATTACAAAAATGAAAATATTGAATTTTAATAGGGAGGTCTAAAAATGGAAGAACTATTATTAACTCCTCTCCATGAGGATCACTTAAAATTAAAAGCACGGATGATACCATTTGATGGTTTTGATATGCCTGTCCAGTACGCAGGTATTATAGAAGAACATTTTGCAGTAAGAGAAAGAGTGGGTATCTTTGATGTATCTCATATGGGAGAAATAGAATTGCGTGGAAAAGATGCCCTCCCCTTTGCTGATTATCTGGTAACCAATTCGCTAATGAAAATGAAAGATGGGGATATAAAATATTCACCTTTATGTTATCCTCATGGCGGCCAGGTTGATGATCTCTTTATCTATAAAGTAAAAGATGATTTTGTACTTTTAGTAGTAAATGCCTCACCTAATTATTCAATCAAAGATTATGATTGGATTGTAAAAAATAAAGGTAATTTTGAAGTGGAAATTTCTAATAAAAGTCGGAATTATGGAGAAGTGGCTGTCCAAGGTCCTGATGCAATAGAACTTTTAGAACCTTTAGTAAAAGGAGAAATTTTCCTTAATGAGTTGAAACGTTTTAAGTTTATAATGGGAGAATTATTCGGTAAAAAAATTTTTATTTCCCGGACTGGCTACACCGGAGAAGATGGATTTGAGATTTATTCCTTTAAGCCTGAAGATATCATAGATATTTGGCAAGGCATTCTCAAGGAAGGCAAAAAATTCGGGATAAAACCATGTGGACTGGGAGCAAGAGATACCACCAGATTCGAAGTATGTTACTGGCTTTATGGTAATGATATTGATGAAACTGTAAACCCCTTAGAGAGCGGTCAAGGTTGGACGGTAAAGTTTGATAAAGAAAACTTTATAGGAAAAGATGCTTTACTTAAAATAAAGGAAAAAGGAGTTAGCAGAAAATTAGTAGGACTTTATATCCCCCAAGGTGGTATTCCCAGAAGCAAAATGGAAGTAAGAAAAGATGGCAAAAAGATCGGATATGTTACTTCTGGAAATTATTGTCCTTCTTTGAAAAAGGTATATGCTATGGCTATCTTGGAACTTCTCTATGCCGAAAAATGCAACAAAGTAGATATAATTATCAGAAATAAAGAGGTGGAAGCAGAAATAGTTGATATGCCCTTTATTCCACCATTTAATAAAAAATAAAAAAAACGCATAAATACAATTTTTTTTCTTAAAAAAGAAAGATTTTGAACTTTTTTGTCGAATACATTATTATTAGCCAAAATATTAAAAAGATGCTTACAAAAATATTTTTATAGACGGTGAGGTGATTCAATGAAAAAAACGGTATTCTACTAATCCTTTAAGGAGGTGATAATATATTCAATAACCATCCTGCATGGTCTTTCATCATAAAATAATTAATTTTATGATTAACTCGTATTATAAGCTAATATTTAGAATATATTTCAAGTATTAATAAATATAATATAAGGGGGGTTTATTTATGTCTGCTATAATGGATTTCTTAACTATTCTTGATGATTTTCTCTGGGGACCACCTATGATGATATTATTGGTAGGTACGGGAATATTTCTAACCATCAGAGTAGGTTTCCCTCAAATTTTACATCTTGGTTATGCCTGGAAACTAATCTTTAAAGGTGCTTTTAAGAAAGATATAGCTCAAAGAGGGGAAGGAGAAATTACTCCTTTCCAGGCTCTTAGTTCAACTCTTGCTGCTACAGTAGGAAATGGAAATATTGCCGGGGTAGCTACTGCTGTAGCTGCTGGCGGCCCAGGTGCCTTGGTCTGGATGTGGATTACTGCCCTTTTCGGAATGTGTACCAGAATGGGCGAAGCTACCCTGGGTGTAAAATACAGAATAAAAGATAAAGATGGAGCCTATGCAGCTGGTTCGATGTATTTTATCGAAAAAGGTTTAGGACAAAAATGGTTGGGCTGGCTCTTTGCCTTATTTGGAGCTATTTGTGCCTTTGGTATTGGAGATGCAGTCCAAACTAACTCTATGGCTCTGGTTGGTAATAGTGTTTTTAAAATACCGGTAGTGGTAACTGGCATAGTAATAACTATCTTAGTTTGGATAGTTATAATAGGAGGAATTAAAAGAATCGGTGAAGTATGCGAATTATTAGTTCCTTTTATGTGTATCTTCTATGTTATAGGGGCATTAATTATTATCATTTCCAAAATTAATCTACTCCCTTGGGCGATTGGAGAAATATTTAGATCTGCCTTTACCGGAAGAGCTGCCTTTGGTGGTTTTGCTGGTGCTACTGTTGCTCAGGCAATGAGATATGGCGTAGCCAGAGGAATATTCTCCAACGAAGCTGGTTTAGGTACTGGAAGTATGGCTCACGGTGTTGCCCAAACTAAATATCCAGCACGGCAAGGTAGTATTGGTATGGTTGAGACTATGATTGATACTCTAATTGTATGTTCTATGACCGGTATCGTTATTGTTTTGACCAAATCTTTAGAAACAGGTCTTACCAGTACTGCCCTTACTGCTCATGCCTTTACTTCTGTGTTAGGAGGAGTAGGCGGGCCTATTGTTGCTCTGGGTTCATTACTGTTCGGTTATTCAACTATTATTACCTGGTGTTACTATGGTCAACAGTGTTCCCGATATATCTTTGGCCCTGCTGTAATTAAACCTTATGCTTGGCTTTTTGTTATAGCTGCTTTCTTGGGTTCTGTAGTCAAGGTTCCTTTTATTTGGCTGCTTACCGATGCCCTTAATGGAGCTATGGCTATTCCTAACTTGATTGGCTTACTATTCTTAAGTGGTGTATTGGCTAAAGAAGTAAAAGAATACTTCTCCAATCCAGAACTTTTAGGATAAACACTTACAGGAGGAGTAAGTAGATACACAACCTTTAATTTATTTAATCATACTAAAGAAAAAGCCTCTATACCTTTTATCTCTTCTGGTATAGAGGCTTTTTTATATATATTAATTTTTTTTGCTTACTTAGTACATTCCACCCATTCCACCTGGAGGCATGGCGGGCATATCTTTCTTTTCTTCAGGTTTATCAGTAATTAAACATTCAGTAGTTAGAATCATCCCTCCTATACTGGCAGCATTTTGTAAAGCTGATCTGGTAACCTTAGCTGGGTCAACAATTCCTACTTTTATCATATCCACAAACTCTCCAACAGTTACGTCAAAGCCGATGCCTTTTTCTTTGCTCTTTAATTTCTCTACAATAACAGAACCTTCATATCCACCATTGTCAGCAATCTGTTTTGTGGGGGTTACTAATGCTTTTATAATAATTTCTACTCCAATCTGTTGGTCACCTTCATACTTTAACTTCTGTAAGGCAGGAATAATATTTAATAAAACCGTTCCACCACCGGCAACAATTCCTTCTTCTACTGCAGCTTTAGTAGCTGATAGAGCATCTTCAACTCGATGTTTCTTCTCCTTAAGTTCAGTTTCAGTGGCAGCACCTACTTTAATAACAGCTACTCCGCCAACTAATTTCCCTAATCTTTCCTGTAATTTTTCTCGATCATAATCAGAGGTAGTTTCATCTATTTGGATTCGAATTTGAGCTTCTCTTTTCTTTATCTCTTTTGTATCTCCTTTTCCTCCGACTACTATGGTCTCTTCTTTATTTATCTTCACTTGATGAGCAGACCCTAACATTTTTAGTTCCGTGTTTTCTAATTTAAGACCTAACTCTTCAGAAATTAATTGTCCACCGGTAACTACAGCAATATCGGCTAACATCTCTTTTCTTCTGTCCCCGAAACCGGGAGCTTTCACGGAAACACAATTCAAGGTTCCTCTTATTTTATTTACTACTAAAGTAGCTAAAGCCTCTCCTTCGACATCCTCAGCAATAATTAACAAAGGTTTACCGGACTGAGCAACTTTTTCTAAAATAGGTAATAATCCTTTCATATTGTTTACCTTAGAATCAGTTATTAAGATATAGGGATCGTCTAAAATGGCTTCCATCCTTTCTGCGTCTGTTACCATATAGGGAGAAATATATCCTTTATCAAACTGCATTCCTTCTACTACCTCTAAAGTAGTTCCTAATGTTTTGGATTCTTCTACAGTTATTACTCCATCTTTCCCTACCTTTTCCATAGCATCAGCAATTATATTTCCTATTTCCCTATCTGCAGCTGATATTGAAGCTACATTAGACACAGATTCTTTATCGCTAACTTCTTTACTTAATTTTTTAATCTCTTGGACCGCTATTTCTACTGTTTTATCTATTCCTCTTTTAATCATAATAGGATTTGCCCCTGCTGCTACATTTCGTAGGCCTTCATGAATAATTGCCTTGGCTAAAACTGTAGCAGTAGTTGTTCCATCTCCAGCAATATCGTTAGTTTTAGTAGCCACTTCCTTAACAAATTGTGCTCCCATATTTTCAAAGGGATCCTCAACGTCAATCTCTCGAGCAATAGTAACCCCGTCATTAGTAATAGTAGGGGAACCATATTTTTTATCTAAAACTACATTTCTTCCTTTAGGACCTAAAGTGATCCTAACCGCATCAGCTAAAGTATTTGCTCCTTTTTCTAAAGCTCTTCTCGCCTCTTCATCAAATAAAAATTGTTTTGCCATTTATTTATCCTCCATTTATATCAAATTTATTACATTTTTCACTTAAAAATTCGAAAATATTCTTTGATATTTTTAAATAAAAATATTATATTTTATTTTTCCACAATAGCTAAAATATCTTTTTCGCTTAAAAGGAGATAATCTTCATCATCATCATCTTTTATATCTGTTCCTGAATATTTTGCGTATACTACATTATCCCCCTTTTTAACGGTCATAGGAACTAATTTTCCTTCTTTATTAGTGCCGCCAGGTCCTACTGATAATACTTCGCCAACTTGGGGTTTTTCTTTAGAAATGGTATCCGGAAGAACAATCCCCCCTTTGCTCTTCTCTTCTTCAACCATAGGCTTTATTAATACCCGGTCTCCTAGTGGCTTTAATCCTTTGATTTTCATTTTCTATAACCTCCTTTAATATTTTTAAAATCAATTAGCACTCTCATAGTAAGAGTGCTAAAAATACCTTATATATAGTATATAAACTTCTTAGGAAAAGCAAACCTCGTTATCGGCCATATTTAGCTATTTACCGCAATTTTTCATGATTATAAGTTATTTATTGTTTTTTTACTTCTATTTAATAGTTTTTTCTCTCTAATGGTAATCTTGAAACCGCATCTAAGCTTAAAGATGATTTCTTATTTTCTTTAAATTTATAATATCCAGCTGAAGCTATCATGGCAGCATTATCCGTACACAGAAAAGTTGAAGGGTAAAAAACCTTTATATTTAATAAATTTGCTTTTTTCTTTATCTCTCTTCTTAGAAGGCTATTGGCTGCAACTCCGCCAGCTAATATAATCTGTTTAGTTTTAAATTTTAAAGCTGCTTTTATAGTCTTTTCTACCAAGACATCGATTACTGCTTGTTGGAAAGAAGCTAATATATCGCTAACAGGTATATTTTTATTCTCTTTTTTTAATTCCTTTATATAGTAGATTACTGCGGTTTTAAGACCGCTAAAACTAAAATCGTAACTTTTATCATTTAAAAGTGGGCGAGGGAATTTAATTGAGGAAGGTTCTCCTTCTTTGGCTAATTTTTCAGTAATCGGTCCACCGGGGTAACCCAAGTCCAACACCTTAGCTATTTTATCAAAAACCTCTCCTGCTGCATCATCTTTGGTCTGGCCTAATAATTTATATTCTCCAAAATGTCTTATATATACCAAAGATGTATGCCCACCAGAAACGATTAAACAAACAAAAGGAGGTTTTATTTCATTATGTTCTAATAAATTTGCATAAATGTGAGCTTCAAGGTGGTTTATTCCGATAAAAGGTATATTTTGAGCATAGGCCATGGCTTTAGCGACAGATAATCCCACCAAGAGTGAACCTATTAAACCTGGACCGTAAGTTACTGCTATTGCAGATAAATCAGTAATCCTTTTGCCTGATTCGTCTAAGGCTTTATCAATTACCGGAATGATGAACTCTACATGTTTACGTGAAGCTATTTCAGGAACTACTCCCCCATATTTTTGATGAATGCTAATCTGGGAAGCCACTACATTCGAAATAATCTTTTTCCCATCTTCTACAATAGCAGCCGCTGTTTCGTCACAAGAAGTTTCAATTCCCAATATTAAATCTGACATAATATTTTTTCCCTTCTGCACAGAACATACTAATTTACTAATTGGCCGATTCACCAATTATTTCCAGTCTTCCGGTCTACCAGTCAATTAAGCAGATAATTAGTGGTTTTTAGTTTCTGGTTATTGGTTTTTAGATAAAGAAATTAATTTGTGATTTTAAGTTTTTAGTTCACAGTTTAGTTTTGAATTTTGAGTTATAGTTTTGCGCTTTTCGCTTTTTGCTATATACTATATACTGCTTCATGATATACTGATTCTTCTAAATTAATTTCTTTTCCATAACTAAGGCATCTTCTCTTTCTTCTTGATAATAATTTCTCAAAACTCTCATCACTTTATAGCCATATTTTCTGTACATATCTTGGGCAATACAATTTGATCTTCTTACCTCTAAAGATATTTTCTTAATTTTATAGATAGTAGCTATTTTCTCAATAAACTTCAAAAATTTTTCTCCATAGCCCCTTCTACGTAATTTTTCGGTAATAGCAATATTGGTAATATGGAAACTGCTTCCTTTGTGCCAAAGACCAAGATAACCTACTACTTCATTATCTTTCTTTAACACGAAATATCTAGCATATCTATTTCGGGTTAATTCGCTAAAAAATAGGTCTTGAGTCCAGGGAAAGGGAAAAGATTGTTTCTCAATCTCCAATACTTTTTTTAAATCATCTATTTTCATGGGTCTGATAACTATTCCGGTAAAATTTTGGTTAATCATGGTCAATCACTTATATTTTTTCTCCCAAATAATTTCAGCCTCAGACTTCCTCAGATAAAAAGGAGAAAGCGTAGAGATATCATCTTCTTCCCCTTTTTTAAGCTTGCTTAAACCTAAAAAAGCAATACTAGTAGCCATCGGTAAATTTAAATGTGAATCGATAAACAAAGCATCTTTACCTATTTTTTCCTTAATAATATCTCGATATTTTTTTATTATATCTCCCGAGAAGATTATCTTTTCTTTTAAGGGAGAGAGCCGGACAAGCAGACTTTGAATATCTTCACATTTATAATCCATAACCCTATGCAAGCTAACCCCTCCCCGAAATACCACATCATATATTTCATCTTTCTTAGATTCTAAAACAGGACATATTAAATAGGGAATTTCTTTTAAGGGAAATGCCATGGCATCTAGGGTAGGAATTCCCAATAAAGGCAATGAACGAGCGTAACATAGACCCTTTGCTACACATAAGCCAATGCGGAGTCCGGTAAAAGAACCTGGACCCATAGAAACAGCAATACCATTAATTTCTTCAATTTTTAAGCCTATCGTTTTTAATAGGTTTTTTATAGCAGGTACTAAAATGGAAGAATGTTTCTTCTTTAAACCATTAATAGTATACTCTATAAGAATGTCCTCATCTTCAATTAAACCTAAATTGCAAAATTTAGTAGAAGTATCAATCCCTAATATTTTCAATTCTGCTTAGCTCCTCTAAAAAATTATTAAATCTATCCCCATGAGGAATAAAAGAAATTGTCCTTTGATAACGATCTTTAAATTTGATATCGATCTTTAAGTGTTCTTTGGGTAAAAACTGTTCAATCTTCTCAGCCCACTCAATAACTGTCAAACCTTCTCCGTAAAAATATTCTTTGTAACTCAATTCTAAAATTTCTTCCGCATTATTAAGTCGGAACAGGTCAAAATGAAAGATGGGAATTTTACCTTGATATTCATTTATAATAGTAAAAGAAGGGCTGGTGACATAATCTTTTACTTTTAACCCCCGAGATATTCCTTGAATGAAACAGGTTTTACCTGCACCCAGTTCTCCGTAAAAAGCTAATAAATCTCCCAGTTTAGCTAATTTACCTACTTCTTTCCCTAAATTTTTCGTTTCTTCAGGACTTTTAGTAATGATAGTTAAATTCATCTTGACCTATTCACCAATTCACCAATTGACCAATTAATTAATTCATCAATTAGAGTTATTTTTTGGGCACATATAATATGCCCAGCTTTTTTGACGATTATTTTTTGTGCCGAATTTATTCAATCCGTCTTTTGTCATTCTCGCTTCTTCTTTGTCATTCCTGTGGAAACGGGAATCTATCTTTTTTCCTTTATTTTCTTTACTACATACTAAGTACTATATACTATTTTGGTTTCTGGCTCCTAACTTCTGACTTTTGACTTATACTTTCTTCACTATATACTATATACTCGATACTCGATACTAATTATCCTATACGCTCTACACCAAGCACTAAACGCTAATCTTGCTATACGTTATAGTAATTTTTCCCCTAACATAGTTTTAATCTTCCATGGTTTTCCATTCTTAATAAATAATTTAGGTACTCGTTTTTTGTCAGGCATATGGACAATTTCGTAATTAATAGTTCCAATTTTTTCTGCGATTTCTTCTACGGTTATTTCTTCTTCTCCTTGCCTTCCCCAAAGTACCACTTCATCGCCTATTTCCACTTGAGGAAGATTGGTAACATCTATCATGGTTTGATCCATACATACCCGCCCGATTACAGGAAAACGCTTTCCTCTTACCAAAACCTCTCCTTGATTAGAAAGAAGCCGGCTGTAACCATCAGCATAACCTACTGGTAAAGACGCAATAACTGTTCTTTTTTGCTTGGTAGTATAGGTTCGACCATAGCTGATATATTCTCCCGCGGGTAATTCTTTCAAAAAAACTATCCGCGTTTTAAAAGTATGAGCCGGAATTAGTTTTACAGTCTTCTGCACCTCTCTTGAGGGATAAAGTCCGTATAAAGATATTCCCGGCCTTACCAAATCTAACCACATATGTGGTAAATCAAGAAGTGTAGCACTGTTACTTACATGTTTTACCGGAATTTTTATTCCCTCTTTTTCTAAAAAAGTTAAAACCTCCATAAATTTTCCAAATTGTTTTTCAGTATAGGACTTATCTTTCTCGTCGGCAACTGAAAAATGAGTAAAAATGCCTTCTATTTCCACATTTTTCAAAACCTTTACTTTTTTAATAAAATTTAAAACATGGTTAGAAAAAATTCCAATTCTTCCCATACCGGTATCTACTTTAAGATGAACTTTAACTATTTTGTCCTCTTTAAACGCTGACTCAGAAAGTTTTTCTATCATTTCATATTCACTCACTGTAGGAGTTATATTATATGATACTAACAATTCTGCTTGTTGTTTCAAGGTTAAGCCAAGTACTAAAATAGGAACAGTAATCCCGGTTTTGCGGAGAAAAATGCCTTCTTCTAAACGAGCGACTGCTAGTCTGCTAGCTCCGTTTTTTAAAACTACTGACGAAACCTCCAAAATATCATGTCCATAGGCATTCCCCTTAACTACTGCCATTAATTCTTTTTTTTCACCTATTAATTTTTTAATATTTCTTACATTTTGAGCAATTGCATCAAGATCTATTTCCATCCAGGTAGATCCTAATAACTTTTTCATAGTTTAATTTTCCCTTCTTTTATATCGTATATCGTATTAAGTATAGCGTATAGCGTTAGAAAAATAAAAGTAATTCGCTCCAATTATCATTACGAATCCTAATTTTATCAGGGTGTGGCATCCCTTCATTAAACCAATAAATTAAAGCGATAAGATAAAAATCATAATTTGAAATTCAAAACTTTTTCTTCAATTTTACATTTTACGTTTTAAACGACATACGAAATGCGATATACGATATACTATCTTTATTTATTCTAAATTCAAAAAAGCCTGAGGTACTTGAGATAAGATATCACCGGCTATCATACCTCTTTCTCCTTTGATGTCTCGGGCTAAATCACCGGCCAGACTATGGATGTAAACTCCGGCTATTGCTGCCGAAAAACTATCGGCCCCTTGAGCTATCAAACTGCAAATTATTCCAGTAAGAACATCCCCCGAACCTCCGGTAGCCATTCCCGAATTATCACCAACATTGATATAGGCTTCTCCTTCTTTACTAGCCACAATTGTTCTAGCTCCCTTTAAAACTACCACAATCCCAAATTTTTGAGCAATTTCTCTGGTAATATCTAATTGATTATTTAAAATATAATCTATATCCTTATTTATTAGTTGAGCTATTTCCCCAGGATGGGGAGTAATTACCAGAGGAGTTTTAGTCTTTTTCAATATGGCAGGATCCTCACTTAAGGCATATATTGCATCAGCATCAACAACCAAAGGGATATTAGACTTTTCTATAATTTTTCTTACCAATCTTTGAGTCTCCGCTTGTCGGGAAATACCAGGGCCTATCCCTAATACAGAAAAATTTTTCATTAATTTTGAAATTGTTTCTTCTGCTTCTTCTCCTAAAGACTGTTTTACCGTTTCGGCAAGAGGAAGGGTCATAACTTCGGTTAATTTTATTTCCATTATTTGATTCAAACTTCGAGGAATTCCTAATACCACAATGCCTGTTCCACTTCTCATAGCTGCTTCGCTGGCTAAATATGCTGCTCCGGTCATGCCAACCGAACCAGCTAAGATTAAGACTTTGCCGAAAGAGCCTTTGTGAGAATAAGTTGCACGAAACGGTAGAAGTGATTTGACTATCTCTTTGGTTACCATATTAGTTTTTATTTTATTATTTTTTAAAAGATAAGAAGGTATGCCAATGTCTTCAACTTTTACCTTTCCTGCAAAGCTTGCTCCAGGAAAAAGCAGTAAACCAATTTTTGGCAGTGCTAAAGTAATAGTATGAGTTGCTTTGATGCACGGTCCTTCAATCTTTCCTGAATCTGCATTTAAACCAGAAGGAACATCAATTGCAACTACTTCCTTGTTAGCCACATTAATCAAATTTATTATCTCAGCTTTTAAGTCAGTCACCCTTCCTTGTAATCCGGTTCCTAATATAGCATCAATAATCAAATCAGAATTTTGTATGGCTTTTTGTATCTCTTCGAGTTTTACTGTTTCTACTTCGATTAATTCGACTCCCATTTTATCAATTATATTTAAATTTTCTCCTGCCTCACCTTTAATTTTATGAAAAGGAGCCAGGAGAAATACTTTTACTTTCACTCCATAATCATAAAGATGACGGGCAACTACAAAGCCATCTCCACCATTATTGCCCGATCCAGCAAAGATGATAATCTTTTTTAATCTTAAGTCAGAATAAATATCTTTCAGGCTTTGAAATATTCTTAATCCAGCATTTTCCATTAAAGCAAGACCAGATATTTTATTTTCCTCTATTGCTTTGCGATCAATTTCTCTCATTTGCTGACTGGTAACTACCTTCATAAGATAACTCCCATTAAATTAGTCGTTAGTATATAGTATAGCGTGTAGCGTTTAGCGTATAGTTTTGGATTAGCAAGATACAAGTGTTTATAATTTACCAATTGACCTATTGATCAATTTACCAATTAAATTAGTTGATAGTAAATATTAGTTAATATTTAGTTTATCGTTTGTTCAGTTAACCGTTAATCAGTTAGTTTATTTAGTTGTTTGATAGACAGACAAGACGCCGGTTGTATGGTTTTATATGTATCGTTGAAGATTTATGCAATATGCCTTCACTTCTCTTTTCAAAACTTATAACCTGCAACCTATAACCCATTACCCATTACTCTTTAATGTATTTCTTATACGCTACACACTTCACAGTAATAATATTCTGAATTCTGTCTCCTGACTTCTGGCTTCCGTTTTCTCTACGAGATACGAATTTAGTTTTACACTTTTCATTTTTTGCTTTCTTGTTATATGCTATTAACTATATAACTATACTAATCATACTGCACCAGAGAAAAAATATCATATCCTTCTAATTTTTCTCGAGGATTTAAAAATACAAGTTCAACTATAAAGGAAGCACCTATAACCTTTCCTCCTAATTTTTCAATTAGTTTAAATACTGCAGCTGTGGTGCCGCCTGTAGCGAGAAGGTCGTCAACAACCATGATCTTGTCTCCGCTATCTATAGCGTCTTTATGTATTTCCAAAATATTTTCCCCATATTCTAACTCGTAAGATATCTTCTCCACTTCACTAGGTAATTTTTCTGGTTTTCTAACAGGCAAAAACCCAATCCCTAATTGATAAGCTACGGGAGCACCTATAATAAAACCACGAGCTTCTATTCCCGCAATATAATCAATTTGGTATTTACTGCAATGCCTAGTTATTTCATCAATACTACATTTAAATGCTTCTCTATCTTTTAATAGAGTGGTAATATCTTTAAATTGTATGCCTTTTACTGGAAAATCTGGGATATTTCTAATTTTTTCTTTTAAGTCTATCACTTTTATCTGCCTCCTAAAAAATAGTTTTTATATCTTTTATATTTAATTGAACATTTTCCGTTCCATTCCACTTATTGAGTTCGATATTAAAAGCTAAATCTACTACTTTGTTTTTGGAAAATATTTGGTTTCCTATTCTGCTTAATTTAAATCCTATCCCTTCTAATGTTCTGTTCCCTTCCTTAATTTTTATTTTTAGGTGCTCCCTCTTTTCACCAACCATTCTCCAATCAGATATCATGTTTTTGTAACTACAAAAGACGGGCTGAGGGTTCCCAGTCCCAAATGGTTCTAAAATATTAATATCTTTTACCAATCCAAAATTAATATTGCTTAGTGAAATTTGAGCGTCTATTTTTAATTCTGGACTTAGATCATCTTCTTTAATGAAATCTTGAGATATTTCATTTATCCTTGATTTAAACTCAGGAATTTTATTAGACTCTATAGTAATACCTGCGGCTAACTCATGCCCACCAAAATTTATTAAAATATCCTGGCACGATTCCAAAACGTTATATAAATGAAAACCTTTAATACTCCTTCCTGAACCTTTTGCTATGCCATCTTTTTTGGAAATAATAATTGCAGGACGATTAAATTCATCTACTAATCTGGAGGCTATTATGCCGATTACCCCTTGATTCCAATTTTCTGATGCAAGAACCAATACTTTATTATCTTCTTCTTTTACTTGTATAGAAGCAAATTCCCTGGCTTCTCTTAAAATATCATCTCCAATTTCCTGTCTATGTTTGTTTATTTCACTTAATTTTCGGGATAAATGTATAGCCTTATACTCAGAATCAGTTAGCAACAATTCTAAGGCTAATTTAGAATCATCTAACCTCCCTGCTGCATTTATTCGGGGAGCAAGGGCAAAATTAACTTCTTTAGTACCTAAATTACCATAATTTACTCCACTCTCCATTATTAACGCCTTCAAACCCTCTTTCTTGGTTTGATTAAGTGTCTTTAATCCGTATTTAATTAAAATACGATTTTCATCGATAAAAGGAACGGAATCAGCAATCGACCCCAATGCAACGTAATCAAGCAGGTTTTGTAAATCATCCTGATTTTTTCCCAATTTTGAATATAAAGCTTGAGCCACCTTAAAACTTACTCCTACCCCTGCTAATTCCTTAAAAGGATAATTTGTATCGCATTTAGGGTTTATTATTGCTATTGCAGAAGGAAGGTCTTTTTGGGGTTGGTGATGATCGGTAACTATCACATCTATACCATAATTATTTGCTCTCTCTACTTCAGAAATAGAACTAATTCCACAATCAACGGTAATAATTAATTTAATATTATTTTTAAAAGCAATATCTATGGCCTCTTCATTTAGTCCATATCCCTCTTGAAAGCGATTAGGTATATAGTAGTACAAATCGGTGGTAAACTCTCTCAATATTGAAAACAATAAGGCAACGCTGGTGATTCCGTCGACATCGTAATCTCCGTAGATCAATATTCTTTCATTGTTATTTATAGCTCTTAATATTTTGTCAACAGCTTTCTCCATATCTTGAAAGATATAAGGATCCCTCAAATCTTTAAGATCTGCCTTTAAGAATCTTCTAGCACTTAAAACTTCCTTTGTTCCTCTGTTTATTAGTAATTGAGCTAAAATTGGAGAGATATTTAATTCTTTGGACAACTCTGATTGCAATTTTTTATCTACTTTTGATATACACCACTCTATTTTATTTAAGCTCCTTTCTCGTATTTCGTATATCGTATTTCGTTGTTCGTATCTCGTATCTTGTATCTTGTAAAAAAAAATCCAAATATATGACCTTTAAATTTTTTTAATCTTTTAACTATTTGTTTTTTTACTAGATACGATTCACGAGATACGAGATACTATTTTATTCTGGCTTCTGAATTCTGACTTCTGACTTCTGACTTCTATTTCAATTTACTAATTAATGTCTAAATATTCGGAAAATGATGGTAAAAATAATACTTATTACAATACATAAACCTAAAGGGAAGTAAAAGACAAAATTTTTTCTTTGAATTATTATATCTCCAGGTAATCTACCAGTGAAAGGTAACTTACCTGCTAATAAAAATATGCCGCCTAATATAATCAGTGCTACCCCAAAAAATAGCAATGTTTTACCTAATATATTAAATTCTGACATTTTTTATCTTACCATGTAATAAAATAATTACTTTTTGTCCTTTTCCCTGGAAATTTTTGTACCTTTTTGGTGTATCTTAAATATTTTATTCCACTCTAACAATAATGGGCTGGCAATAAAAATTGAAGAATAAGTCCCGGCAACCATTCCTATAAACAAGGCTAAAGCAAAATCAGAAAGGATATTTCCTCCGAAAAAATATAAGGTTAAAATGGGAATAATAGTAGTTAAGGTTGTGTTTATCGTTCTGGACAGAGACTGATTAATGCTCATATTTATTAAATTTTCAAACGGTTCCCTGGTTTTAAACTTTATATTTTCCCTAAGTCTATCTAAAATTACAATTGTATTATTTATAGAGTACCCTACAATAGTCATTACTGCTGCTATTATCGAAATAGTTATTTCCTTCTGCCATAAAGAAAAGATACCCAAAACAATTAAGCAGTCATGGCAAAGCGCTAATATTGAAACAATAGAAAATTTAAACTCAAATCTAATTGTAATATATAGAATGATTCCTATAAAAGCAAAAAGTAAGGCATAAAAAGCTAACTTTTTTAAATTTTCTCCAATAACCGGTCCTACTGTTTCTACACGCAATACCTCCAAATCAGTTAAATTCTCTTTAAAAGCAGTCAATATTTCCATTCTTTGCTCTGAATCAATCTTTCCTATCCGTATTACAAATTCATTCTCTGATAAATTTTGAATAGTGCTTTGACTTAAATTAAATTCACTTAACATATTTCGAACCTCGGTGGTGGAAACTGATTTATCAAATTTTATTTGGAGTAAAGTCCCCCCGGCAAAATCGATTCCAAGATTAAATCCCTGAAAAATAATTGAAATTAAGCCAACCAGAATAATAATTACAGAGATAATATATGCTATTTTTCTATTTTTAATAAAATCAAACTCCTTTTTTCCAATTAGATCCATTAAACATATCCTCCTTAATTAGGTCTATAATAAAGCTTTAGAATTAAACTTAACAGCTACTACTTCTAACACAATCTTAGTTACTACAATTGCGGTAAACATACTGGCTAAAATACCTATGCTCAAAGTAACCGCAAACCCTTTGATGAAACCCGAGCCAAAATAAAATAAGGCAAGAGCTGCAATTAAAGTAGTAACATTGGCATCAAATATAGTATTGAAAGCCTTGTTGAAGCCTGCATCAATAGAAGCTCGAAAGGTTTTTTCCAATCTTAATTCTTCTTTTATTCTCTCAAAGATCAGGATATTAGCATCTACTGCCATACCAATCGTAAGAATTATTCCAGCTATTCCGGGTAAAGTTAAAGTCGCCTTTAAACCGGCCAAAGCTCCCACAATTAGTATCATACATACTACCAAAGCAAAATCTGCTACTAACCCAAAACCCTTATAATAAATCAGCATAAATATTAATATCAATATTAATCCTACTATCCCGGCCTTTGTCCCCTTGGAGATGGAGTCTCTTCCTAAGGTTGGCCCAACTGACCTATTTTCCAAAATCTCCACTTTTACCGGAAGAGCACCAGCCCGCAAAAGTATGGCTAAATGATTTGCACTCTCTACAGTAAATTTCCCGGTAATCTGGGCTTTTCCGTCGAGAATAGGTTCCTGGACTACAGGAGCAGATATTTCTTTTCCATCCAAAGTAATGGCTAAAACTTTCCCCACATTATTTTTAGTTGCTTCTCCAAATTCTTTAGCGCCAATTTTATCAAATTCAATTGAAACAATAGATCGACTAAATTGGTCAAAGGATGATTTAGCATTTATTAAATGGGCTCCGGTTAGCTGGGTTTCTCCTTTCTCATTTTTAAATTCCAGGAGAGCAGTTTTACCAATTAAATCTACGGCTGCTTCCGGATCTGCTACACCAGGTAACTGAACTAAGATTCGAGTTGCGCCTTGTCTCTGAATTACCGGTTCTGAAACCCCTAATTGGTCAATGCGGTTTCTTATTATTTCTAATACTCTGTTCACCGCATCGTTGTCCACTGGTGCATTAGGAGTATCAACACACTCTAAGATAACGTGAGAACCTCCTTGTAAATCCAGACCTAAATTTATCTTCTCGTTTAGAGGAAATGATAAAAAAACTGCAATAAAAATTACTACAAAGACGCTGGTTACCCTTAAGGTTTTAGTCCAATTCATATAAAAATCCTCTCTTTCTAATTTTTCTTACCTTTTATCTTTTTTATTATATATTACTATAAAATTCTTTAACTTTAACTTTATCATTATAATATTATAGTATTTTCTTTGTCAACGAGAATGCTTAATAAAATACTTCTTCAGCTAATATACTAAAATTTAAAGGCAGGTATAAATAAATACCTGCCTTTAAATTATTATCGCTATTTTTATCTCTATATTTTCTTTCCTTTTTAAAAAATACTTGCGGTATTATTTTCCCCTTTTTACCCCGATAGCATTGCGCGTAGTATTTATAACTACATCTTTGGCAACCTCTAAGGTCAAAGTTTCGCCTTTGATATCTCTGATTATACCATATATACCCCCAATGGTAATCACTTTGTCCCCCTTTTGCATACTATCCAGCATTAATTTATGTTTTTTTTGTTTTTGTTGTTGAGGACGAATAAGGATAAAATAAAATATACCAAATATAATAATCAAAGGTAAAAATTGTTGAAGAGCTCCCATTTTTTTAAATCATTCCTTCCATTTTTTTATTTTAAAAAAATACCTTTTAAATTATACATAATTTTATTTTATTTAGCAAATAATTTTTTGTATCTTCTGAATTTTGGATACTTGCTTCTGACTTCTTTCGTTAAGTATTTAACTCAGAAATTTGGAAAGAAATTCTTGCATATATTCTAATAATCTATCTTCCAATAACGCCAACCTTATATTTTTCACCAAAGAAGACATAAAATAAAGATTGTGGATAGTCCCTAAAATTGAAGCAAGTATTTCATTGGACATATATAAATGACGTAGATAGGCTCTGGTAAAATTCTGGCAAGTATAACACTGGCATTTATTATCTAAGGGTGTAAAGTCATCTTTATATTTAGCGTTTGTTATAGACAGATTACCAGATAAAGTAAGTAACGAACCATTTCTGGCGTTTCTGGTAGGCAGAACACAATCGAACATATCAACCCCTCTTATGATTCCTTCTAGTATGCTCTGAGGTGCTCCCACTCCCATTAAATATCGCGGTTTATTGTTTGGTAAACAAGGAACTGTACAATCTAAAATTTCATACATTAACGACTTTGGTTCACCTACACTTAATCCCCCTATTGCATATCCAGGAAAATCTAATTCTACTAACTTGTTAGCATTTTCAATTCTTAGGT
>Ga0307380_10002847_pt1 | contig 24232 bp, 17 predicted proteins | sample UN3MG_FD_202239 | JGI IMG/M metagenome (GOLD analysis project Ga0307380, IMG submission 202239) | Soil microbial communities from Risofladan, Vaasa, Finland - UN-3 | ecosystem: Environmental > Terrestrial > Soil > Coastal area > Acid sulfate soil | place: Finland: Risofladan, Vaasa | collected... | reverse complement strand
TGTCAGACCGGTGGGGCCTATTAAGCCAGTCAAGCCTTGACCTGGAAGTCCTGTGAGTCCTTGTGATCCCGGAAGACCTGTCGGGCCTAAGCCGCCGGTGGCACCTTTGGTTCCTGTTTGGCCGATAAGGCCTGTGGTGCCTGGAAATCCTTGCGATCCGGTTTGGCCTTGTTGTCCTTGAACGCCCGTGGAACCGGTAGGGCCTGGCCCACCGGTAAAACCTATTTGGCCTGTGGCACCTTGGGTACCGGTTCCAGTCAAACCTTGAAGCCCAATAGAACCTGTAGGGCCTACGGGGCCTGATAAACCGGTACCGCCTATGAGCCCTGTGATGCCTAAGCCTTGGGCTCCGGTATCACCTTTGGCTCCGGTTGTACCAACAGCGCCGGTTAGGCCTGTGGCACCCCGAGCGCCTGTGGTACCGTCAACGCCTCGTAAACCGGTCGCGCCTTTAATGGAAGGGCCTGTGGTACCACGGATGCCTGTCGATCCTGTGGTGCCGTCAACGCCTCGTAAACCGGTCGCACCTTGAAGTATTGCGCCAGTGACTCCTTGAAATCCGATGCCGTCGGTGCCGGTAAAACCTTGCTGACCTTGTTGGCCTACGGGGCCTGTGGGACCTCTTACGCCGGTGGCTCCTGTTATTCCTTGGACTCCGATCCCGGTAGCGCCAGTCAAACCTTGAGCACCTACTAGGCCTGTGTCCCCACGTTGGCCTTTATCACCTTTTTCACCTGTGACGCCTTGGGTGCCGGTGAGGCCTGTTACGCCTTGGGGACCTGTTGGTCCTGGTAGTCCAGTAGCAGCCATGCTAGAATCCTTTCCGCGTTCATTTCGTTATAGTTAAATTAACGAAGACTACGGGAGGTCTCGTAATCTTTTTCTATTTTTCTTAAAGAAATATAATCTTTTGGACAAAGCCCCCGCTTAAAAGGCCCTTTATCGGTATTGCAAGTTAGGCACTTCCAATCTACTGGGTAGTGTTGGCGACGGGATAATTTTTTAAGAGGGGTGCCGTCATATTTGATATAGCCTTTTTTGTAAGCTCGGTAATCTTTGGTGCAAAATCCTAAGACAAAAGGCCCTTCCATTGTCCCGCAAGTAAGGCATTTCCAATCTTTGTTATAGGATCTCGTTTTCTTGACATAGTTATCGTTATCTTTCCCGTTTCGTTTTCGCTTTCCTTTATGGTATTCATCGTAGTGCTTAGGGCAAAGTCGAATACAGCGAGGCTTGTCGCGGCAAAACAAAACTTTACACTTATCGAAGGCACGGTATTTGCCTTGGGGCACTTTCAGAACGACCCCTTCTGGGGTGCAATAATCCTTCCGATACCATTTATAATGCTTGTCACAAAAGCCTTTTTTTTCGGCTAAGCGATCACAAATTGTTAATTTACATAACAAGCTAAAATTCGTTTCACTATGCGAAGTTGGTGATTTGATATTCTATTACATAATTAGCAGAATCGGTAGGTGCATTCCACTTGGCTGTGAAGCCTCCGGTTGTTTTAGTTGTGATGACTGGCGTTTGAAATTGTGTTCCTGCGTCTATGGTATTTGATATGGTAGCTACTACACTAAAGTTGGTGCTTCCTAGTGCGGGGTTGATAATGACAGCTTTGGAGCTAACTCCAGAGCCTACGGCTTCCGTACCGGATAAATTAGCAAAGCCGTTGGTGCTTGCGTTGTAGCAGAGTTCATAATTAACAGAATCTGTGTTTACATTCCATTCTACGGTAAAGCCTGTGGTAGTCTTGACGGTGACGATAAAAGGTTGGAACAACGGAGTAGCGTCCACGATATTTTCCCAGGACAAATTCAGACTATAATTGGTGTCCGCTAATGGTGTGCTGTAGGTCGCGGATAAAGTTTTCACCCCGGAGCTGATTGTTTCGCATCCAATCCGGCTGTCAGCACCACTAGCGATATCACTTGGATCTTTTGTGGTGCGAACGAAGCGTTCGTTGACATCGTCGTAAGCTATAATTCTTGCGGCCATGCTTAGTCCCTCTTTAAAATTATCTCTTCTATTAAAATAATCACGTTAAATTGAACTATGAACGGAGGGTCTATGATTTCAAGAGTAAGGGCAATTATCTTAGACGGGGAAAACGTCTTGTTCGGTTTGAACCGATCAAAAGATTACATGCTACCGGGGGGTAAAATAAAAGATCAAGAACATCCGGTGGATGCTTTGTTGCGGGAGATCAAAGAAGAAACGGGAATAGCGAATTTCACAAAATTGAATTATTTGTGGAACTTTTCCAATAACAAAGTATTTTTGTTTGTTCCATCGGTGGAGTCCGCTCCTACGGTGGCTAACGATCCTGACAAAGAATTCACTCGGTTGGGATGGTTTCCTTTAAATAATTTGCCAAAAAAGATGAATGTATACACCGCAAAGATTATGAATCAATTTTTAAAAGGCGTCACCAAAACTGAAGCGACGACGGAGGTTTGGGTGGATGGCGAAAAGGTATACGAGATTTTTGACGACGAGATTTGGGAGACTTCGCCGGGGTTGGTTCAAAAACGGATCAACGAGGGAAAGGAAATTATTTATCGTGAAGTCCTACCCGATGGTACGGTGGTTGACAAGACGCCCCATGCTATGCCGGAGAATTTTAAAGTTGGGGCCGACACGCAACGAGCCACCCAGATGAAAAAGATATACGACACCATCGATGAACTTTTGACTCGGTACATCCCCGAAGAAAGCAATAGGCCGACGGCTGAAATTGTCAACGATGTAAAATATTTAGGTAAGACAACATTTAAGATGTTGGATGACAAAGCTAAGACACATATTATAGTCAACCACAAGATCATCGAAGACAGCAATCTTCTAAGACAAGTCTTGGCTCACGAAATTATCCACCATCATTTGTACCAAAAGTACCATAGCGAAGTGGCAGATCATGGCGAGATGTTTGACATCTTTGCTTCTAGGATCAACAAAAAAGAAGGCAAAAACTTTGTAACCGAATTTGCCAACCATACTGAATTTAGGAAAAATGGCGAAGACTAATTACTCTTCAATATCCAATACGGCCCTGCGTCCAAATTTTGAAGCTACGGCACCTAAGATGTTTCGCATTGCGGTCGCGGTACGGCCTTTCTTGCCAATCAATTTGCCAAGATCGGTCTTATCGCACTTGAGTGTGAATACGGTAGTGTGTGACCCACCGGAAGCTACTTCTACTTCGATGTGTTCGCTGTTGTCAACCAAAGCGGAAGCCATCGATTTTAGTAGCAACGTACCTTCTGTAACAAAATCTTGCTCAATCATAATAACCTCTTCTGCTTCAGCTATAAATAAATCGCGCATTACTACCTATCGCAAAATAAGCATTCCAATCTGTTTTTGGTTAAATTCTAATAATGAAACTATAAGGGAAAGCCAGTCATGAAATTTATGGTAAGTAGCTCCATATTAGATTTCCCTCGGAAAACGCTACCTGCGGACCTTTGGGTTTACGAAGATCCAAAGGATTTGCCTAAGATGAAACCTGACTTAAGAGATTTTATCTTACAAAAAGCGGAAGAGGCTGCCGCAGCCTTTGATATCGAAATTGAAGAAGTCCGAATTTATGGTGGGGCGGCTTCTTACCAATGGGCTCCTGGGACCGATTTGGATGTTTCTGTTACAATCAAGTGGGACGACGATATTTCGCCAGAAGATGTAACAGCTTTGCAGGCTGAATTTAAAGAACTTGAAGAAGTAGACTATAAGGGATATCCCTTACATCTTTATTTAAAAGACCCTTCGGAAAGTACCGAGACCGCCGATGCGGTGTACAACATCACCTCCGATGAATGGATCTTACCACCTTTGATCCTGCCTCAAGGTTTTGATCCTGATGAATATTTCGGTCCTATGATCAGGGTGGCCGAAAATAAAGCGAAAAAGTTTGATCAAACCATAGGTGAGCTTAGAAGAAGTTGGTATTCTTTGAAGAAGGCATCCGAAGCCAAGAGTCAAGCTAGGGATTCTTCCGAAGTCGCAAAAAGAATCGAAGAGGAAAAGAAAAAAGTCAAAAGTCTCATAGAAAAGTTGGCTAAAGATTTTATAGATGTAAGAGAAAATCGCACCAAACTTCATGAAAAGCTCAACACTAGGATGCGCCAAGACATAGAAGTTGGGCGCTTTGAACGATTCCAGGAGCCTGAGATCATTTGGAAATACCTGGATCGAGCTGGCTATAATGATTATCTTTGGAAAATGTATAAGTTGGTCAACGATGATTTGCTAGACGAGATTCTATCCAAGTATTAGCGAGGCCGTTCAGCTTCTGTGTTATCCTTAAAACATATAAATCTTCTTCTGAATGTACGTAAGGAATAATTCTTATGCCTGTTGAATTCGCTTTAGATTGTAAATTTCCCAACGACCTTGAAGCCGCCTTCCTGGAAATGGAACAAACCATGTCGCAAAGGATTTTAGACAATCAACTTTTGCTGGCTAATCTTCAAAACGAAATCGTAGCATCTAACGTTTTTCCGGCCTTAGATGAAATCCAAGAAATCGTAGAAGGCTTGATGCGTCAAGGTGGTGGTGAACTAAGGGATTTCGCATCTTTAGCTGGGGTTTACGGGCTGCCTGTCTTTGCCGGAACCACCGATGCAGCATTAGAACCTGGGCTAACTAATGAAGTAGCGGCTCAACGGGAAGCCAAGCAATTAGAAGCTGATGAAAAAATGATTTTTAATGCTGGTGGTGTCTTACACGATGGTGTTTGGTACCTTAACGGAGAAAATTCCGATCTTCCTTCTGATCAAACCAACGTCGAAGTCTTGCGAAACATCTACAATGCTTCTGGGCGTGACCTTGATAAAGTGAACGATATTTTAGAAGAGATCCGCAAGCAAACTCCTGAGGGGATTTTAGGTGGCGGTAGTTATCGACCTATACTATTCCAAAGCAAATTGGTGATAGAAAAAATCCCGTCAATCAATAACGGCTTTACTTTTGTGCCCACAGATTCCGTCCGAGATAGATTCGGCTTACCCGAATTTCAAACGGGAGACGAAGTCATTTATGTAGCGCCCCAAACCAATGTAACTTATGTTTTAGACCAAAGCTTTTTAGCTACGAATCGTCCTAAAGCTCTTATCGAGAAGGAATCCGGTGTCCAAGACTTTGATCTAATTACACAAACTTTCCATCCTAACAAAAAGGAATTGAGGCCGGAACGGATCAGGGAAGTATCGGAGTTAGGTTACAGCAGCCAAGAGTCGGGGGTAGTTTTTAGATTCAAACAATTTAGTTTCCCTGACTCCGTGATTAATGACGCAATCACCAACAATCAAAATGCCGCTAGTACGATCGTACAACTTATCGACTTCTTCGCGGGCCGGATTCCGTTCGAACCAAGAGCGGGTTCTTCGGTTATCAAATCCTTGGGGATACAAATACCGGGCCAACTTACCACATTGGCCAAATCGAACCTGGAAAATAAGATTAGATCCCAACTGCAAGAATTGGTGAAAGCCCATCGCAAGTCTATTACCGATATTTTGTTTGAAGTCTTTGTTATTAAAGACATAGATATTTTATTGAACCTACGTTCGAAACATTCTGACGAGGAAATTAGCAGGCTTTTGAGTAAGAGACCCGAGATCAAAGGCATCAATTTTAACGCTACGATCTCTGATATTTCCAAAGACATGGATCGGGTTAAAAATGGCTCGGCTTTACCTAATACCAAAGTTTCTTCTAACGTAATGAAGGCGAACGATACCAAGGAGACATTTAACGTACAAGTTTTATTAGGTATGTACGCTGAATTAGACCAAGCTATCGATTTGATTAATTCCCCAGATCCTATAACCGTATCCAATTTGTCATCGATTAAATTAAACCTCACTAATTATGGGGTCAAGGCTGACGAGGCTGTCAATTCAGAAGTAGATAAAGAGCCGCCAATAGTGCCTTACCAAGGCCAGGACAGCGGTTCTGTTTCGACAAACATGACGAAACGGATTAACATAGAAGATACTTTTGGTTTGCAGAAAATATTCGATGATATTGATAAGGCCTTAACACTTTGTGTGGATAAAGGGACTTTGGCATCTATTGCTGCTGGTATCAAGTCGTTGTCAGGTCTTTTAAGGAAAGTTTTCGGTGCCTGTCAAAAATTACTCGACAGCGCTAAGATCTTTTTTGTGTGGATTGCCAAGCTAGATTCTTGGCTGCGAAATTTGGTTAACCTCTTTGGGGCTGGTAGTTTTGATCTTTCGTTATTGAATTGCATATCCCTTAACTTTGAATTTCCCGATTTTCTTAAGATCATCATCGATAACCTTATCTGCTTTGTAGCGTCTCTTTTGAATGGCATCTTAGCCTTGTCTACCGATTGGATTGCCGACATCATCCAGAGCATCTTGTGCTTTCCTATATCTGTGCTGAATGCGCTGCTTAATAAACTAAATAAGTATTTGCCAAGATGCTTTTCTTTTAATTTCGATATCTGTGACGAGCTTATAGCCCTTTTGCAAGACTTAGCTTTGGTCGGGGATAAGTGCTCATCAAATTTTGAATCTATGGGCGGTGAACTTGGGTCTATGAGTCTGAGTTTGGGTAACTTATCTGACAAAGTAAACGGCTTTGGCGGAGGTGCCAACTGTGCTCAACCGGCGAACAAATTCTTAAACAGCCTCACATTGGGATAAGTTATGGCAAATTTCACTACTGATGAACAAGCTCTGATTACTAAGCAGTCCTTACCCATAGCGAAACGTCCTTCTTATTTTTCTAAGGATTTTCAACGTGAGGAGCAAATAGGACAAAGCTTTGAAGCTTTTTTGATCTTACAAAGAAGTTCCCAAAAGCAGATTTCTATGGACTGGATCGATCGGGCGCTTGATATCGAAGTTGATAACGAAGACCGAGATACTTTGATGACGACCTATCTTGCGGGGGTCAACGAAGATGCTATAGCCAGGGTAACCGAATTAGATGATAGGCTGGAAAATTTCAGTGCCTTTATGGGATCTTTGTTCCAAAACGAAAGTGAAACAGGCGGCCCGTCCCGCTTCTCAGATATTGCTGAACTTAATATCTTCGTTCAAAGTCTACAAAGGCCGCTGGACAAGCTAACGATCCAAAGAGACCAAGCGTTTCACGAACAAAACATGGTAACAGCTTTACAGATACGGCTGACGCAAGAACAAACGGATGAAAATTCCCGCAAAGAATTGGAATCTTGGAATGATGTCTTAGCTACATATGAAGGGCAACCAGGATGACTACGCTTAGAATGGTTAACGGTGACCTTGCGGTAGATGAAGACCGTGGTCTCTTACAAAATGTTACGGGATTAGAAGAGGGATCACAAAATGTCGCCCGTCATCTTTTAAGTGACTACAATACTTTTTTTGATGAAGGTAACGAACTTTTGAACTACGCCTTCGGGGGCACCCCTGCGGGGTTTACCGAACTGGTAGTTGATAACTTGCTGACAGAAGCCGTTAATCGCTTAATTTTAAAACAAAGGAACTCAAATACCGGCAATCGAATTCTGAAGGTTATACAAGTGAAAACGAAGGTAGCGTCTTTATCGACTGTCGTATTTTTGGTGGAAGTTTTGTACGAAAGTAATGAAAGAGTGAGTGTCGTAGACGTTGTGAAGATCCGCCCAACGAAATTGGATCATACGTTCAATGGAAGTGCTGCCCTCACAATATAAGGGAATGTCATGGCTCGTACCGAAGCAGATATCATACGTGAACTAGAACAATCGATCCAGTCAACGGACACTACTTTAGATGTGTCTCAGGGGCCTTTACCTGATGTTTTTATCAGGCCTCAAGCTGGGCAGCTTGCGATCTCTTCTGAAGAAGCGGAAAGTCTTAGACAACTGTTCACTTTAGATTTTGAGGCGTCCGCTACTGATGATGAGGTTAGAAATGCTCTTGCCAATTATGCTAGTAGCCCAGGGGAGGGTATAAAATCCAGACATGTCCAATATTTCCTCCGGTTCACACGTCCTACGGGTGATATATCTATTCCCGCAGGAACACTAGTTTCAAACCTTAATGGGGATTTAGTTTACCGAGTCGTGACTTCCGGGACCATCACTGCCCAATCCGCAGGAAACTTTTTCAACCCTTCCCGAAACGCCTACGAATTAGGATTGGTAGTAGAAGCCGTAGGTGTCGGCGAAGATTTTAATCTTCCGAAATTACGAATCAATACCATAATAACTATCATCGATGGAATAGACACGACTGAAAATCGCAGTGCCAGTACCGGTGGTAAAACCAAAGAGACCAAGGCCCAACAAGCCGCAAGATTAAAAACATCGCTGCTGGGCCGTAACCTAGGGTCACCTGGCGGTATTAAAGATTTAATAACAAACAGTTTACCTGAATTGGTATCCGATGTAGCGACGGTTCAACCTTTCGAAAAAGAATTCACCAGGCAAATAACTGGCCCTTCGTTGGATCTTTACAACATAGGTTTAGCTTCAGAATCTTACACTCAAACCTATAATGCCACTGGTGGTGAGACCCAGATCATTTTAAATAAAGTCCCCGCTTTGTCGATAGAGACCTTTACTGTCAATGATCAATCCAGTGCGATAACAGCGACTTTGGTTATAGACGATTCCTTTGAAACTGGATTATCTTTAGCTGCCACGGATGTTGTGGTGTTGGACACCCCTTTGCTTTTGAATGATGTCGTTAAGATCGTTTACCAATACAACACGATGTTGGAAAAGGTTGAGTCTACTGTATTTGCCGACGGTGCGGAATATTTGTTTAACACAGATATTTTAGTTCGGTCTCCTTTTCCTGTGAATCCTAGAATTGTTGGAACGGTACAGGCCTTAGCCAGTTATTCTACTACTGAAGTTGAAACTGACGTTCAAACCTTCTTAGCAACTGAATTTACCTTTTCAACGTTCACCGAAACTATTTTTCCCGAAGTGATCCGTCAAAGACTTATCAGTGAGATCGCAGGGGTACAAAATGTCACATTCAAAGAATTTAGAAGAGCCACGGGATCTCTATCGACGATAGAGCCGATGGTTTTCAATCGAAATGAAGTTTCCGTTTATGATGCCGATTTGGTCAATTTAGAAGTAGTCAGCTAATTATGTAGTAGAAACGATATGCTTAAAGCTTCTGTACAAGACACAATCTATACTTCGATCCTGGATTCGATGCGTACCGGTAACACGCCCTACATCGCACCTCCGGGTCAATTCTATCTGTTGTACGGGGATGCGGTACCCTTTACCCCTCAACCTACCGTGGTACGTGTTGAAACGAATCGCATCGGCGAACCCATCATTATACAGGTAGGTCAAACCCAAAAAGTAAATCCTGGTGTAGACCGTCGTAATAATCAAAGAACCTACACCGTCGTCCCGACTTCAGAAGTGGTTACCGTAGGCATCCAATTAGGACGGGGCATCAATCAGATAACTATTAACCATATAAATTTCCCTGAAGATCGGGCTTTTCTTGTCTTACACGCCACCACAATTATGTCATTGTGGGAGGCTTTCGCTAGGGTATTGTTCAACGATGCCACCAAAATTATCGATGAACAAAAAAGAGCGGTATCTTCGAGGCTTGCGACTCGTCTTATCGAACCCTTTATAGGCTTTCAAGATCTTTTGCCTGAGATTCAATCTCTTAAGATTTTGGCTACTAGGCTCACCAGCAAAGGTATGATCCATTCGGTAGGCACCAATCAAGGTGTATTAGATATTATCAAAGCTTTATCCTTGACCTCCCCCGTGCTGAAGCCGATGGACAAAGATAAATTCGACCTAGACCCCTCGCTAGACCCTTGGGTTAATAACGCTTCCCAATTCGGAGGTCAAGAAGCACATGTTTGGTTGCCAAATGTGGGCATTACATCTTGGCTCGCTTTCCTAGGCTATGTTTCAAATCAACCAGATTTATTTGATATCTTATCTATTTCTGAAGATGAAGTAGTCGTTAGGTTTCAAGGCGAGATACAACGTCACCGTTTCGATTTCGATGCTTTTGGTACCGACTTTTTGACAGCATCCGCTTCGGAAGAATGTTTTAAGTCAATCATCATTACGATCACCATGGACGTACACCTACGGATAGCCATGTGCGCGGCGACCTACACATTCGATTTGGTCATAACAGCAGACAATTTAATAGGTGATTGCCGTAGAACCTTAGATTACGGGGTGCCTTTTGACTCGTCGTGCCCTTTTGATGCCGATCCCGTAGATCCTTTCACTGACGGCTGGGAAAACCTTTCCTTGTCTGGCAGATTCGAACAAGACTACCCGTTCACACACACCTTAGATACTTTTGTGGTACCTTCTACCGCTTACACAGGTGCAGCTTGTGGGTATGAAGGGTTTTACACACAACAAGTTGAAAGCAATAGATACGATATCGACTTGTTCATACCCGTAGCCGTATCCGGTTTTATCCAATCCGGCATTGGTTGGTTCATAAAAAGTCCTGACGGGAACATTTGGTCCGTAACCGTAAACTCCGCTACCGAAACCCTAATTGCTAATTCAGGGTTTCCTAATGCTCTTAGTAATTTCAAAGTTACAAAGCCAGATACTTCCGAATCTGCCTTCGCTATTACTAATGGTGGTGTTTTACAAGCGGTGTCCCCACCACCTTTGGGAACAGAAATCCTACATAATACAATTTATATCTTAGCTGACGATTCTACTATCTGGCACGTAACAGTAAACGACTCCAATGTTATTGTTATAACAAAGATTTTCCCTGTATAAGGTGTTGATATGACAACCAAAACGCACTTAGGCAAACAAGAAGAACCTACCGAGGAAAAAGGCGTCCAGATCAGGGCCGCCGATCCGGGTGCTCCCGTCGTCGATCAGCTTTGGTTGAATACAACCTCGAAAGATTTAAAATTCTACGATGGTGCGATTCAAATTATCTCGGTAGGCCAAGCTGGGGAAACGGGTGTCCAAGGCGATACGGGCACCCAAGGCGATACAGGTATCGGAGCCCAGGGTATAACAGGCGTTGGTGAGACAGGAGTCCAAGGCCCCACAGGACCTTTTGGGGGAGCCCAAGGTTCAACAGGGGTCAGGGGTGTAACAGGGCCAACAGGCGGCCTTCAAGGCACCACGGGACTTCAGGGAGTTCAAGGTACCACGGGCACTTTAGGAAATACCGGTCTTGTCGGGGTAGCTGGTGCAACCGGTTCCCTTGGTTTGCAAGGAACGACGGGTATCAAAGGTGCTACAGGCATCCAAGGATTTTTCGGACAAACAGGTATCCGGGGTATCACAGGATTGGTAGGTCATACAGGATTCGGACTTCAGGGAAGTACCGGAGTCCAAGGATTCACTGGGGTCAAAGGTACCACAGGCATTAATGGAACTACAGGAATCCAAGGTGCTACAGGAGATCCAGGTGGCCCTCAAGGCGCTACAGGCGCTGGTAGTACAGGGGTGGCTGGTGCCACCGGAAAACAAGGCGTACCTGGCATACAGGGACTTCAAGGTGTAACAGGTTTCGAAGGACCTACAGGACCTTCAGCCGGGCCTGTAGGTGCCACTGGGGTAAAAGGTGCTACAGGATCGCAAGGAAATACCGGGGTAGCTGGTGCGACGGGCGTCGCCGGAGCTACTGGGGTTCAAGGTGTTCAAGGTGACACTGGCATCGACGGAGCTACTGGGGTTCAAGGAATCCAAGGAGACACAGGTCTCGATGAACGTGTACGCATATCCAGCAACGACACCACAAATGATTTTCTTTTCGTAAAAATGACTGTTGCTACAGGAATTGGAAAAACGGAAATTAATGATGGCGGGGACGAAAGATTAGAACTTTCTTCTACTCTAACGCTTACACAAGCAGCGATCAATGATCCTGATACGGATATGACCGGGTTGGAAGCTGAAGAGCTTACCGATGGTTCAACTACTACACTACATTTCCACACAATCACTTCTACCATCAGTGCGGATGGCAGCACAGATATCACCACAGCCGAACTAGAACTGCTTACAGACGGTTCTACAACCACGTTACATAATCATGCGGCGACCACTTTTACCCAAGCCGTAGCAGCGGATGCTGGTACTGATATCACGGCAGCCGAAGCGGAAGAGCTTACGGACGGTTCTACAACCACGTTACATAATCATGCGGCGACCACTTTTACCCAAGCGGTAGCGGCGGATGCTGGTACCGATATTACGGCAGCCGAAGCGGAACTGCTTACAGACGGTTCGACTACGACACTGCATAACCATGCGGCGACCACTTTTACCCAAGCGGTAGCGGCGGATGCTGGTACTGATATTACGGCAGCCGAAGCGGAACTGCTTACAGACGGTTCTACAACCACGTTACATAATCATGCGGCGACCACTTTTACCCAAGCCGTGACAGCGGATGCTGGTACTGATATCACGGCAGCCGAAGCGGAAGAGCTTACGGACGGTTCTACAACCACGTTGCATAAGCACGGTAAAAAAGTCAGCATGACTTTCGCCACAGACCCACTCACGATCACTGCTATTGATCCGTCTTTTGATGTCGTAGGTTATTTACCATGGGATTACACGGCTGATGGAACTTTAACTTCGGTAATTTGTTATGTTCATTTGGATTCCAGCGATACGGATATCACGAATCTCCAAGTAAACGATATTACCAATACAGCTATAATCGGGACTACTACATTTGCTGCGGGTGCTGTATCTGACGTGATCTCCTTTTCAGTCACCCCTCCGTCTTCGGGCATAGGCTCCGGTGCTTTATTGGCTTTGGAAGTGGCTAAAGCGACAAATACAGGCACCGATCCAGAAGTAAACTGCGCTAGGTTGGAAGGTGTGAATACCTAAGGGAAATGATCTTGCTTCGACTCCCTGCTTATTTTTCAGTTAGATAAGAATAGATGAAAAATATTCAGGGGAATCAAGATGTACTATTACCTCGGATTGGAAGCTCGCCAACGTGACAACGTATACCAATCCTTAGAAGAAGCCATAACTGACGCTGAGTATATCGCTAATCGACTCTTGATCCCTATTCGTGTTTTCGGGATGCTTGAAAATAAGAAGAATGAATTGGTGAAGGTCATCAGACCTATGACATCTAAACGCCCTTTGGGGAGACGGGTATTTCAAGAAGGCGGTTAAGGTCTCTATTGAATGTAGAAAAAAGGGTGGAATATGGCTCAAGCGATCATAGCGACGATCACAGATACTGCACGTACTAGCTTTGCGACTATGCTTTCCTTAGGACGGGCGTTTACTATCACGGATTTTGTAACTGGTGAAGGTGGCCACGATCCCGGTGACCCGGCGGTCGCTTTAACCCCAGACCCGACCGTAACAACTTTGCCTTTTCAAAGCTTCGGTCCTAAAGCTATCACTAGTAAAACATTGATATCGCCTTTTTGTGTCGAATATCTTTGCGACTTAGACTTGCTAGAAGCCGTAGGTCCTTTGTCGAATATTGGCTTGATAGCGACATATACCTTCAGCCCGATATCAGGAGATCCTTTGGTAGGGACTAACTTCCTGTTTTCGTTGGGAAATTTTCCGCTCTCGATCAAGACCGATAGTGAGACTAGAAGCATTGCAGTTCAAGTGGGTTTTTAATAAGGATTGAACCGTGACTATAAGAACTCTACTCAAATTTAGAAACTTAGATCTCACTAAGGATCTTAACGATCGGTTCACATCGTTGTTAATCCCTGGTGTTTTTGACGGGGGCGATGTAACGGCTGTCCCGGCTCAGCTTAAAGTGGATGTGATAGCTCCGTGGAAGTTAGTAAATAAAGATGGCATGGTTGTTGAAGAAACCAACGACAATACCAGGCTGGATTGCCCTGCGGGTCAAACCACAGCCATCGTAGTGCGAGCCGTTTACAATCAGAATAACGACCCTGAAGTAGAAGTTCTGGCTATTGAATTATCGGCTTTCAACCTCTTACCTGATATTGACGACCATATCGTTTTTGCTACGGTCGTAGTGCCTATCGGTGCGGTTTCGGTCCTTTCCACTTACATCAAAAAATCATCTAGGAATATTGTAGATAAGCTGGGCCGTAACATCATTCGCGGCACTACCAGCAGTACAGCCGGGCTACCTTCGGGAGAAGATAGTATCGATGGTGATTTATTTGTAGTAGCTCCTGGCGGGGGAAATTTACCGAATATTTATGGCTGGGATGGTACTCAGTGGTTGATTATGACTGATGCTGTCACCGTCACCAACGATCTTATTATCCACCGTACTAATAACTTCGTAGATGAGAAACATGCTACCGACGACGAAAAACTTGCGTTGGTGGGTACGTCAGGCACCCCGCCGTCCGGCACGAATCCTTTCGTTGATGACGCCGACACAAGAATTCCCACCCAAGCTGAAAATGATGCTTTGGTTGGGTCCGACGGCGCACCCTCTTCGGCAAACAAATATATTACACAAGAGTTTGCTTTAGCGGTCCCGGAAGAAAAGGTTTTCGCCAGCGCACCGGTGCTAGGGTACACGGAGATCCTAGACTTTGAGGGTCCTGTTTACGTTGGGTTACAAGGAACAGGCAGTTCCAATAGCTTTTTCCTATTCTATGATTCGGTACAAGATCGGGAATACACCACAAGCACTGGTTTAAGAGTTTTAGTGGATGGGGTCTTTTTAGATGCCGGGTTAACGACGCCTATCGACCCTTCGATCAATCCTAACGTGGATGCTAAAGGATTCTTTTCTGGCGCACCGCTCTATATCAAATACGATGTTGTGCCCGACACCGGGTTGAATCTCAACTTCGGTCGTAAGAAAACTTTTGAAGTGTTCCCTATTGAAGCTTTGATGCTGAGATCCCCTGGATCAACGCAAGCTTCTTCGGATGTCGTTACCACGGTAGAAAAAATCTCCGGTAGGGATTGGGACGACACCCCACCCACCAACGAACAAAATATCGAATTGAGAAAAGATGTAGTAGACCTTAAAGAATATGTTTCTTCGGTCTTCAATTCGGATTTTGTTGTAGGTAATTTTGATAAAGTTGACGGTGTTCCCGATTTCAATAATGACTTTATTACTAACATCGGTATACCTCCTAATTATTCATTCGAAAACACGGGGTTAGTGGCCTTCAGCTATGATCCTGTGTTAGGTAAGGTAACTTTCGTGGCGACCGTAGCTAACGGTTCCGTGATACCTGGTAATGTATTTATTGATGGTATTGAAGATGAATACACGATAACGGGTATACCTTCTGGTACAGAATTCACCATCGCCCGTCGGAATGGTGTGGTACCTTTATCGATCAATACTACCAACACCACGTCAGCTCACGGGTCAGCCAAGCCAGATAACAACCCACGTAAGACTAATTTGTCTACGTTGAATTACGTAGTGGGCCGGGAGCGAATTCATAGCCGGGAAATTGAGGTTGTTCAGAATGAATACCATCCCCGCACGGGCAACGTCGCATTTCAGATTAGAACACCTTTGCGGTCAGCCTTTTTCCGGGAACCTCGGGTAAGATTTTACGGTGGCTTTCAAAACCGAGATACATCCAATCGTAAAAGAGTCGTAGCGACTAATCTAGGTATCATTATGATTACCGGGTACTTTACGGATTGTCGGCTATTGGTAGACCTTCAGTCTACTTCCCCTATCGTCACCGTAAAAGTTGACGGAGATCCAACAGGCACAGCAATTGATTTAAGCCGTACTGGTAATATAGCTGACCTGGGCTCCGAGTTAGATATCCAACAACAAAGTGTGGAAGTCGCTACGGGCTTAACGGACAACGTCCCCCACACGATAGAAATTGAAATCGCTAACGCTACCGGTGATTTTATAATTTACGGCTTAGACCTTTTCCGGCTTGATACAACTACCACTTTGGTTTTACCCGGTAGAGCTTTTGTGCAATCGGATCTTTACAAATCTGATGCGACCGTAGGGTTTCTAACTCCGCAAGTTTCTACCCGAAGCCGTGGGGCGGTATCGGTGAGATTTATCAACCGTGCCCTAGGGCAACAAACGACTACAATCCCTTTAACGGATTTAGATGGTATCGCCGGTGGGCCTGCGGGGGTGGCGGTAGCTGCGGTCACAACTTTCACTGTTAGTTCGGGCTTCGCTAAGTTTGCGTTTTACCGACCTGGGGATATTGTAAAGGTGATCACCGCTACAGCGGAAGAAGTCAAACAAATTGACACGATAGGTCCTGGTATAGGGGTGATTGAATTTACAACCGCTGTGACCTCTTCGGGGGCGGCTATTCTAATTCATGTCGCTAGCCCCGCAGGAGATTCCACAGACCCTACAAGAGAATACGCTCGGTATGGCATTTCGGAAATGGGTGTCCAGCAAGGTCTCGTTGATTTTGGGCAAATCTTTTTGTTGCCTTCAAGCCGTTTGTACACTTTAGAAGATGGTACGACCTCTATCGCGGGCCAAAATATTCGTTATACGACTACGGGTATTGACGGGGTAGGCGTAGCTTTAGAGATGATCGACGGTACGTCAACCGTCAGGATCAGAGCCGTAGCCACACGAATGGATATTTTGACGGTAAACACTACGAGTGTTACTGCTGATGTTCAAATAGACGGCTCCCCTGTAAACACGATTACCATCCCAGGCGGTGGTTTGTCGCGGGTGTCTTTGTGGACCAACGCTCGTTACCAAACCCACGAAGTATTGATAACCGCCGGTACGGGAGTGCGGATTGCCTCAATCTTGCTACACGAGCCGGTTATCAAGCCTGACATCGAAGGGTCTACTTTAGCCACCCAGAATATCGTAGCTAACCACGATTCTTCGCGTTCGGTAGACGGTAGCGTTATACCTACGGGATCGATCGCCGTAGACCCGCACACGATGGGTGGGGTCTTCATTAACGGTACGGGTGTTGGTACAAATTGGACCCACACCGTAGATTTCGTCACTAATCCTTATTGGGGCCGGTTTATCACCAACGATCGAGAAGGATCTACTTTCGAATATTTCTTGATCGGGTCCGGTTTTGAAATGGAATATTTTGTTCGGGACGACTTCGGTAGACCGTTTGTATTCATCAACGGAACGCTGGCCACCGCAGCCAACTTCGGTTCGGCAACATTCAAAGGAATTAATTCGGCTACGGGTAAGTTGGATATGTATGATCCTTCGTCTACTACCATCCGTAAAAAGATGATGGTGACCGGATTGCCTTACGGTAAGCAATTAATCCGAATCGAAGTTCAAACCCCTAGGGATAAAAATCCTGCTAGTTTTGGTACGTCTATAAACATAGGAACTTTTTATGAAATAGGGGACTCTAGCAGATTATCTTACACCCCATCAAGGGGCTTCAGAGGTGAGTTAGGGATAGAAGATTTTGTGTACGGGATGGATTGGGCTCGTGATGAGCGTAATTTCGACTCAGGGGCTATAGCACGAGAAGAGGTTCCGGTTATCCGGGAAGTCTTACAACCTACTAGAGCCCAAGCTATTGCTGTCGGGTCGGGGGCTACGTCGATAGCGATTTTATTCTCTTCAGATTTTGGGGACTCAGATTATGCAGTAACGGCTAATTTGTATAATGACACAGATACTTTTCCCGAGTTCCAGCCCATCACGATTACCGCTAGGTCTTCGGTTGGTTTTACAGCTAAATGGAACGACCCCTTGGATACTGCGAACTACACATTGAATTATACTGCGATCAAGTTCTTGTAAAGGAAGAGGCGAACGAATGGCCATCACTGCCGTACTTAAATATCAGAATGCTGACTCAACACAAGACCTTAACTCACGTTTTGAAGCGTTATTTCAACGTGGGGTTTTAACCGGTGGTACCATCACGGTTGTTTCAGGGTCATTAGAAGTTGATGTCCAACCGTTAACCGCTTTTTCTGATGACGGGATGCTTGTCACATCGGACGGCGCGGAGCGGGTAACCATCCCGTTAGACCAGACCAATATCATATCATTGTTTGCTCAATATGTTACGGCGGGGGCACCCGTACTCGAAATCAGGGTTAACGAAGCTAGCGTCTTCAATGGCTTGATCGATCGTGACTTTCATATTGTTATTGGTGCGGTGACTACCGCTTCCCCCGCGACTGAAGTGACTATCACAGATATCAGCTATGCGCTAAGGGAACGGCAAGATCGACGTGAAGAGCTTACCCTACGAGGTAGGCTGATATCTTCGTCACTATTACCGGTTGACCCTAACTTCAATTTTCCCGGTGACTCATACATCATAGCTCCCGGTGGGGCCGTGATCCCCGCAATTTATTCTTGGGACGGTAGTTCTTGGGTAGATATCACAGCTACCGCAGGGATCATTTCAGATTTGGCTTTGCACCGCGCCAATTTGTTCCCGAATGAAATTCATATGACGGATGACCAAGCTGATGCCGCTACGGGATCTTCAGGGTCACCCAGCGCAGTCAATCGGTTTGTCACCGAAGCAGATACCAGATTACCTACACAACCTGAAAATGATGCGTTGATAGGCTCCACCGGCGCACCTTCGTCAACCAACAAATATATCACAGAAGAGTACCCGGTAACCGCACCTGAAATTCTACCATTCCCAGCACCTCCAGGTGGTATCATTTTGATTGGGGTAGCCGCTACGCCTGTGTTCGTAGGCACAGGAGCTACACTTTCAGAGATCAAATATTTTAACTTACTTGATTTCACCATCGAACGTGGGTATGTCAACACCTCCGGCATAGCCCCTAAAGTCATAGGCACGTTCAAAGATGTGTTCTTGGCTGCCCCTTTAGTGCCTTCAGTGGATGCGAATTCCGAAGGCTACTTCACAGGAAACTTATACCTTTCAGTTGACAATGTAATAGACACCCCTGTTCGATTGATCTACGGCAAAAAGACCACGTTAAAAGCAGTCTTGAAGGATTTTGCAATCACCGTAGATACCGGGGATGATGTGGTCCCAGGCGAAGCGGTGCAAAGAATCGCTAATATCAAAGGCCGTGACTTCGATATCGATACTCCTACAGCCGAGCAAAATATAAACTTAAGACTCGATTTAGACGGGTTGTCCGCTTATACCGGTAGTGTCTTAGAAACTAATGTCATCGCAGGCAACGAAGACTTCGCAAGATTAGCCGATGATCCAATCTTAGGGCCTTCTTTCGTAAAGAACCTAGGGGTGGACAATGTCTTCACTTTTGAAAACCTATCCTTAGTTTCCTTCGCCTATACCCCAGCTACGGGCGTAATCCAATACGGCGGTATAGTAGGGTTGTCTTTCGTCAATGTAGGGGACCTCTTTACTGACGGGTCAGGGGTTACTTTCGAAGTTATTGCTGTGGACGATGGCGGTAACAACGTCACCATCGTTTCTAGGGACACCGGGTCTTTCCCACAAAGCGTCAACGCTTCGGTGGGCACTAGCTTAGACGGTTCAACAAAAGTAAACTTTAATCCACGAGATCTTTTGTTAGCCGAGATGAAATTTTCCAGCGGGTCGGAAATCATCAAGACCCCAGAGATTTCTAGGATCGTGGATGAATTTTCCCGCCCGGACGGGTTGGTTGGCTTTGGCATAACCCGTTTTGATTTCCGCTTTGAACCTAGGCTCGTGTTTTACGGTAGTTGGGAAAATCATACGACTACCAACCAAGAACGTTATGTTCGAAACCCTGCTACCGGTAGATTCGAAGTCACCGGATATTTCACCGAACTAGTCGTTTTGATGCGGCGTAAAACCTTTTCCCCAGCACTCAATATCAAAATTAATAATATCAGCCCAGCCACTGTGATCACCACTACCGCTTTAGGCACCGTCAATGCCGCTGTGGGGGCTTCAACCGGAGCCAAGTACCATCGAGTCGTCATAGCTTCTGGGATGACTTCAGGGCAGCCTAATCACGTCAGAGCGGACATAACCGCTATCACCGCTGATACCCTGGATATCTTCGGGTTTGAATTTATCCGAGATTCGAACTCCTCAGGCTTTTTGGAATCCGGTAGGGCCTTCGACAACGCAAGAATCGTGCCGCGTGACACGCAAGATATCGCTGTACCCGTTTTCCAATTAGCACCTTTGCAAAGAGGTGGTCGATTAGTTTATTCGGTAGCTTCCCAAACCTTCGGTACCGCTATCTTCACTATGGCCGATTTAGATGAAAACTCTATCCCAGCCGGTACCGTAGGGGCCACCACATCCCAAATCACGATCACTACCGGAGTAGCTAAGCTGGCTAATTACCGGGTAGGGGACGTGATCCAATTAATATCCGTAGGGCTAATCGAAACCCGTCGGATCGCTAGTATAGCATCACCTTTGGTGACGATGGATGCTGCCACAGCCTTTGTACCCACTACCGTAGTAAGCTTTCGTCACATAGCATCTACAGATTTGACCGTGCCTAACGTCGGTCAAGAAGAATTTATGACTCGGTTGGTGTTACTAGAAGAATTTATAAACTACACCCCAGCGGATTTAAGGACTCCCGATGCTAGAGACCGGGTGGTGGTAAGCCATGATGGCCATACGATCTTAGCAGCTAAAGATGCGGTGATCACGGCTAGCGATGTTTCCGGTAACCGGGCGGCTTTCCAAGTCCAAACGGCGACTTCCGGGGATGTCAGAATCACTACAATTTGCACCAGGTTAGATATTTTAGCGGTGAACGGTTCCGCCGCCACAGTAGGTATTACGGTGGACGGTTCGACTAGCTTCACGTTAGCTTTTGCTGCGGGGTCGGCACGTAGAACAATTATGTTTAACGCTCGGTACCAATCTCACGAGATCGTGATGTCCCCGATCTCTGGTAATTTATCAATCTCCGAGATCTTTTTGTTCGGCCCTTTCAAGCCTTTCTTGGCGGAAACTCCGAATGAAATAGCTGACCTTAACCGGGTGGCAAGATTCGTAGCGTCTTCAGACTTGTTTGTCGCCGCCCGTAACATTTTCCCTACCGGTGGAATCTTTTACGAAGCGACCCAAAATATCTCTTACCTCAACGGTACCGGGACCGGCACCAATTGGACGGTAGTAGAAAACTTCGCTAAGTCGATCTACGGGCAATACGTAGCCGCCGACCGCGAAGCAGCTTCTTTGGAATTTTATTTTCTAGGTACTTGCTTCGAACTCCAGTTTATCAGTGGGCCTGACCACGGCACCTTTAAAGTCCAAGTAGACGGGACCCAATTAGAATCGGCTGGCGGGACCATAATAGGTGATTACACCGGTAATGAAGTAGACGCTTACACAGCGGTGTACGGCAGAAGAAACATAGGAATCGAAGGGCTGACATTCGGCTACCACAAAATTACAGCCAACGTCAAAGCGGCCCGCACCAAAAACGGAGCCTCTACCGGGTTCTTTATAGCGTTCAACGGTTACTACGTCGGCAACGAAGAAGGCTACCTGGCAATAGGCCGGGACCGCGAAGGGGTGTTCACCAGCACCGTAGACCTAAGAAATTTCGTACCTTTGGATCTGACACAACTTCCTGACGAAGTTGGGGTGTCTACTTCGAAAGCGGCGAAGGTAGCGATCGGAGCCGGGTTGACTTCGATAGCGGTGGTTTACCCTGAACCCTACGTGGACAACAATTATGTTGTTATGGCTACCTTTTCGAACACGGTAGACGCATTCCCCACGTTCCAGTCGATAGTGATCAGCGCACAATCCAGCACCGGCTTCACCGCTACGTGGAACAACGGCACCGCTACCGCAAATTACGTCTTGGCTTATTACACAAATGTCCTGGAATAATGTTGAACGGAGATCCTAGATGCCTTTTCTTGATACGCCAGATCCGATCATAGCCACCCTAACGGACGAAGCTAGAACCAACTTCGCTTTGTCTACTATGGGAGAAGTGTCTTTTATCGTTAAAGGGTTTGCGGTAGGCCGCGAAGGGTACGACGACACCAACCCGGTGAAAATCGATTTGATCGACCCTTCTTTGACCGCGTTAGGGGATCAATTTTTCCCTACGGTAGGGACCCGGAAAGCTTTTGAAGCGATTGAAAATCCCACCCCCGCGACGGTGGTTATAAATTGCCGCTTAGCTTCGACGGAAGCCGTAGCGGGTTTAGGGGAAATAGGGGTGTGGGCCGAGATCGTATACTCAATTATCCCGGCAAACATAGGTAATGAATTTTTGATGGCAGTAGCTCACTACCCGATACAAACCAAAACTTTAAGGCAATCTGTTATTTACCGAATCATCATACAATTTTAAGGGTACTAAAATGAAAGCAAGCGAATTAAAAAAAGAGTTACGTAAGCTGGGTCTTAAGATTTACTTAAAAAAGGGAAGTAAAACCCAAGCTTCTTTCGTGCGTAAGGGGGATGTCAAAAAGGTGTTGGCAGGCCCTGTGGTCGATATCAAAACGGGGAAAGAGATCGATCCTAACGCTAAAGATACCAAGGAATATGGTTTTGACCTTACGGACATCCCGGAAGCTAAGTGGAAAGAACTTTTAAAGCTCTTGGGCATCACCGCCAAAGCTACTAACCAAGATGGTTGGCAATGGAAAGGTGATGGGATTTTGTTGGTCACCGCTAACAATCCTTTGACCGGGGTTTATTATTCAGGAGCTAGGGAGCCTGAAAAAGGCTACGCTAGTTACATAGGGATCGAAGGCGACTCCGCCAAAGTGGACTTGGCCGTTGACTTCATTCGTAAACACGGGAATTCTAAAGATGAGTCTGACGGAAGAGAGTTCATCTAAACTGAGGTTGGTGCTTAATGGGTCGTATCAGCAGAATAGAGCGAATAATCAATTCCACGATCAATGCGTATTCGCACGTCAAGATTTTCCCTAGGGGGTTGCCCCGGTTCGTAGACCCGTTGTTAAGGGGTACGATCCGGTTTGCCAAAAGAACCGGCAACACAATTTCCGTGATGAATCCTGACAACACTTTTCAATTCGACACGGCCCCGCAGCTTAAAGACGATCGCTTAGCTTTATCTTTGACGACCGAATGGCTTACCCCCGACGCTATCGTTTCGATCGGGCCGGGTAGGGAACTTCACCAAGTGTTGGATGTAATAGACAATGTAGTTTTGTTAAAGAGCCAATTAGCCCAAGAGTTCACTTTACAAGATCAGATGCTGATACATTCCTATCCGATGCTCAACGTTGCCAATAGCTTTAAGGGCGACACCACGGTTACGGTGAAGTCTCATTACAAATTAGCCAACGGGGACACCTTCGCTTATCTTCTGACCCAAGAACTTTTGCAAAGTTTGACTGAGATCAAAGTGGTACAAGCTACTAGGTTGGGGACCACGACAGATCCTTTTTACACCGAGCTATACCGATTAGATTTAGTGTCGGAGATCAGCAGAAACATCCCAGCCCAACAGCTAATTTTCCACCGGGCGTTTCCGGCCTACTTTTCATCCGCGATCACCGTCCCTAATGCTTTGTTTACTTCGGAACCTATAGGGCCTTTCCTTTTGGATTTGTTATCGGGGAAGCTTTTAGAAGGTACGGAATTTGAAGAGACGTTTGCGATCAAAGCTTTGACCCGAGCGGGTTCTTTCTTGACCGGCACCGCTACCGATTACGTGACGGTAAACAAAAACTATACGGTGTTCGATAGGTCCATAGCCGCCCACACCCCGATGTTTTGGGAAATAGCCGAAGGTACGATGCGGTTGACGCCTAATAGGGTGGTGTTCAAAGTCAACGAAGCAAGCAAATTTGTAGTAGGTTATAAGTTTGTTCCTAAATTGCCTTCGGACATCGAATGGCGGATTTCGGTGTCTTCAAACGAAGATTGCACCATAAGATTCTTTTTCAACCCGAATCCGTTTCAAGAGTTCACCTTACTTTCGGGGATCACCCAAACCTTAACGGTCACGGTGCCGCCCGGTGCGGAAGTTACGGACATCGAAATTAACATCCTAGCGAATTCTAATATCTGTGAAGTTCAACTAGCGGATTGGTCACCGACCCAAAACATCGTAGACCAATTAGAATATTCCTTCGTAGCCGATGTGATAGGCCAAGCGACGTGGCAAAGCACCGGGTTGGTACTCAAGCCTTATTTCATTGGATCGGAGTTCTTAAAGACATCTTGGGACTCTGGAAGCGAATACGACGGCGGAAAGGTATGGTTCTAAATGAGTGCTGTACGAACAATCTGCGGGGGATTAAAAGTGAAAACGGTACTGTTACAAGCTTTGGCTCGGATCGTCGAAGCTGGGGACGTGTTAAAATTTGACCCTGCCAAGCGAGGTAAGGGTAAAAGCCAGTGTTTATGACGAAGATCATACAGTTCCCAC
>Ga0307380_10002844_pt1 | contig 24234 bp, 19 predicted proteins | sample UN3MG_FD_202239 | JGI IMG/M metagenome (GOLD analysis project Ga0307380, IMG submission 202239) | Soil microbial communities from Risofladan, Vaasa, Finland - UN-3 | ecosystem: Environmental > Terrestrial > Soil > Coastal area > Acid sulfate soil | place: Finland: Risofladan, Vaasa | collected... | reverse complement strand
TCAGCGCTTACAGCATATATTGCGGTTCAGGCACTCGGAAAGGAAAATGTCATACTTCTCTTTATGCCTTCTCAGTATACCCTTAAAGAAAATTTTGAAGATACGAAGAATCTGGCAACTAATTTGGACATTAAGCTTTTTAATGTGCCCATTGAAGGGGTATTCGAAACATTTCTTCAAGAACTGTCTCCCCTGTTTAAAAACGTGGCAACAGAGGTCACAGGTCAAAACATCCAGGCGAGGATCCGGGGGACAATTTTGATGGCAATCAGCAATAAGTTTGGGTGTCTGCTTCTTTCAACTGGTAATAAGTCGGAGTTGGCAGTGGGGTACTGCACCCTGTACGGGGACATGAACGGTGGCCTGTCTGTTATCTCAGATGTACCCAAAACTATGGTATATCAAATCGCTCGTCTCATAAACAAAGATAGAGAAGTAATTCCCGATAGAATTATTCAAAAGCCCCCTTCGGCCGAGCTCAAACCCGATCAATTAGACCAAGATGATCTGCCCCCGTATGAGACTCTGGACGATATCCTTAAGGCATATATTGAGGACAACAAAGCCCCGGAGGAGATTATAGAGATGGGATTTGAACCATCAATTGTAATGGATATTATCAAACGGGTTGATCAAAACGAATACAAGAGACACCAATCCCCGCCTGGATTAAAGGTTACCACAAAGTCCTTTGGCTACGGGAGGAGATTTCCCATAGCCCAACGGTACCGATCTTCATAGAATCACTCACCTGTCAATGATTCGCATTTTTTTAACTCCCTTGTTGCACACCGCATTATTAGTCAATTTCCAGCCTCGATTACAAAAGCCAAAGCAAAACCACACAATTCACCAGTTTGTCTGCGTTAGCAGCATTAACATTTTATTGCTGTTTCCTCCTTTACTTCTTCACTTTGGCGATCAGATCTTCCAAGGTCTCAACCATAGAACGCCTCCTCTCATCTATGAGCTCTTCTTCCTTTTCCAGCACAAAAATCGAGAGCTTGAGGCCTTCAATTAGAGCTTTATTCAACTTTCTTAGTGCTCAAAGGTGCTTAATGGTTTCGGTATACATGGCTATCACCTTCTATGCTGATATCCTGCATGGTGTCTTTAGTTAGTAAAGAAATCGCTTGAATTCGACTATCCCCATCTACAAGGTGGGGCATTACGCCGAATTCATGGCTATCGCCACCGCGACTTCGTAATTCGATTGAAAATTTAGACCATTCATCCCCATTTACAAAACAGGGTATTCTGGTTAAACTTTCATAAATACATTTTCGTAAGATTATTTTATTTTTACTACATTATTGTAGTAATATTCTATGCTTCAAATAACTCCATTAATAGAAAATATATGCGTTTATCGGCAACTAAAGGCTACAAGCTGTATTGGTACATATTATGCATGTTATGAATTTATATAGCATATGGAAAATCGTTAAACCAAAATTGCGGGTTATTAATCCCAATGTTAACATTTTTTAGGAGCTTGCCATGTCAATAAATTGGGGCCCTCATTTTATTGTCCCTTCGGAAACATTAAAAACCTTTTCCGGTAGGGTACTACTTCGTGAAACCTTTGACGAAGACCTGCTAAAGAAGGAATTAAAGGAGCTTGGTTATGAAGGAGATCCGATTAGAGCTACAAAACCCTGGTATTGCAGGAAAAGGGGGCGGAGACTTGGATAAAAATCGGTGAGTCAGCGGAAAAGAAAGACAACTTCGCGGTTTCTTGGGATACAACAAGACTGGAGAACGGGGAATACCAGGTATTTGGGTTGATGCATGTGTGGGTTACAAAAGATCGCCAGGAGCTCATTGTTGCAAGAGAGAATATTGTAGATGTTGTGATTGAAAATTAGATTTACCTAATTTTCAGAACAGTATTTGGTATAAATCGAAGAAAGCATGCTTACATTTTATCTATTGAGTGCCGTTTAATTGAACAAGAGGAAAGAAGAAATGGAAACCAAAAAAAACATCATCGCGTTAAGAACATATGAAAAATCACATAGCGAGAAGATTACCTGCTCAAAATGCGGCAGAGTGTTAATGTCATCTCACGAAGGCATAGTAGGCGACAATAATATTGCCTTTTGTGAATGCTGTTATAAAAACCTCCTGTTTCCAAACCTACATGAGAACTGCTTGGAAATAGTTAATTAAAATGAAACTGGGATCGAGATTTCATGCACTAAATCCAGTGATATAACTCGAGATTGGCATAACGAGTGCAATACGGCCTTGATCCAACCCTTAACCGCTGCCCCCTTAAATCGGATGGAATTCCTATCTTCTGCCACATATCAGAGTCTTTCATATAAAAAATATCTCATGCTAAGAAAAGCGCTTATTCCTTACTAATGAAAACGCGGCTCCTTATTTTACAACATATGCCATGGGAAAAACCGGGACAATTCCTGCTCCGTTCGGCAAAAAAACACCATGTGCAACTTGATATTCTTGAAATCTGGCACCAGCCAATTCCTGATATTGGCTCATATCATGGCTTGATCGTTTTGGGAGGTAGCCCCAACATAGACCAAGTTGAACAATACCCCTTTCTTAAGGCAGAAAAAGAGATCATCCGCTGGACAATAGATAATGATATTCCCTATCTGGGATTCTGCTTAGGGCACCAGCTTTTGGCCGAGGCCTTGGGTGCAAGGGTAGGACCTAATTTTTGCAGGAGTGTGGGTTTTATACAAGGTCAGATTACGAAAAATGGCTACATGCATCCAATTCTTAGAGGTATTCCCCAATCCTTTACCATTTTTAAGTGGCATTCCCAGGCAATCTTGCCGCCTCTGCCTAAACATCTGCAAGTCCTTGCCACATCGGCAGATTGTATGGTGGAAGCTATTTCCATACAAGGAAAGCCCCACCTGATTGGACTCCAGTTTGACAATCATGCCGCCGCACCCTCCGATATAAGAGACTGGGTGGAAAATGACCAGGAATGTTTATTACACGTTTCCAGAGTTAACCCTATGGATATACTGAATGATGCTGAGAGACTAGAGAATATCACTGTTAAGCAATTTGATATCTTCTTTAAAAATTTCATCAAATTGATATCTTGACACTATTTTTTCTGGACCATATGGGCCAGTGATTGGGAAATAAAAAAAACACGTTGAATTAGCAAAAACACTTACAACCCTCTAATTAGATAAATGCAAGTATATACAAAAAAGGTAAATTAAATAATACAAATACTACATAATTGTTGTTTTTGTAACAGCATTAATTTACTTGTTTATAAATTAACTTACTGATATCACTATAGAATATGGTCTTGGCATAATATTTGCTTTTGCTTAATTGGAGAGGCAGTTTTTCGTTAATGTTATTTTAATTCCCAGGAAAAATCAAAGGCGATTTTTCCAAAGAAGCTAAGATGTTGAGGGGCGGAAAAGGGGGAGAGGAAGCAAAATCCCCTTTTCCGTATTTTTTTGCCATGAAAAGAAATCAGCTCTCTCTTATGCAATTTTAAAAAAATATTTTAGGCTATAAAAAGATTACTCACATAACTTTTAATCGGTTCTGGAAATGTTTTTTTCTAATATGAGAAAAGAAAAGAATATAAGCGGTTGCGGAATAATAGGAATTATGAACGAGCAGGGGGATACCTTCAGCGGAGAGGATGTGGTTGTCGCTATCTGCAATATGATGGAAAGAGGAAACGGCCTCGGGGCAGGTTTTGCGGGGTATGGGATATACCCAGACCTTAAGGATTACTGGTGCTTTCACCTTATGTATCACGATGAAGCAGCAAGGGTGGCCGCCGAGGAATATATGAACACTCGCTTTAAGGTTAAGCATCATGAAAATATACCTACAAAGAGAGTCAAGACATTGGGATCTATTCCCTCTCTTTTCAGATATTTTCTCGAAACTCATGATGAGATGAGAAACCTCGATGGAGGAGAGGAAAATTCCATCATTAGCTGTGTGATGGAGATAAACAGCCACATTGAAGGGGCTTTCGTCTTTTCATCTGGTAAGAATATGGGGATTTTTAAAGGGGTTGGAAATCCTGATGAGATAGCCGAGTTTTATCAGATACCTGAATACGCTGGATACATCTGGACAGCCCATAATCGCTTTCCCACGAATAGCCCCGGTTGGTGGGGAGGGGCTCATCCCTTTGGTGTTCTGGACTGGTCTGTCATTCACAATGGAGAAATATCTTCTTACGGGACAAACAAAAGGTATTTGGAGAGCTTTAATTATTGCTGTAGTCTTTCTACAGATACAGAGGTAATGGCATACCTCTTCGATTTGCTCGTTCGTCGTCATAGCATCGACTTCGAAGTAGTAGCAAAGATACTTGCCTCTCCCTTCTGGAACCAAATCGAAAGAGGGAAGAACGAGGAGGAAAAGGCATTCTTGAGGTCTCTGCGGATAATCTACGGCTCCGCCTTGGTAAACGGTCCATTTTCGGTGGTGGTCGCTAACTCAACCTATATGGTTGGATTGAACGATAGGGTAAAGTTGAGGCCCTTAGTTGCAGCGCGAAAAGGAAATTTCTTATATATATCCTCCGAAGAAGCAGCAATAAGGGAGGTCTGTAAAGACTTGGACACTGTATGGATGCCTAAGGCAGGAGAACCCGTCTTTGGAAGTTTAAATAATGGCAAGACCTAAGAGGATACCTGAGTTTTATATCGAGAGAAACGAGGAGAAGTGTATTAGATGTCAGGTGTGCTGTCGAATGTGCGCCTTTGATGTCCATAGCTATGATTCAGAGGAAGATGCAGTGCATTCCGATAGCACAAAGTGTGTAGGATGTCATTTCTGTGAGTTCCTCTGCCCCACTAATGCAATAACGATCAAGAGAAACCCCTCTGACCTGAAAGAGAACTATCACTGGACGAGGCTTGCTGTAGACAATATTACCCGTCAGGCGGACACAGGCGGTATACTTCTTACAGGAATGGGAAATGATAGGGGCTGGAGGGATTATTTTGACCACATAGTGCTTAACGCTTCCCAGGTGACAAACCCTTCCATAGATCCCTTGAGAGAGCCGATGGAGCTTAAGACCTTCATTGGATCAAAACCCGACAGGGTGGAATATGAGGTAAAAAAGTTAAACGGCAAAAAAGAATATAGACTCAAGACCCAACTTGCTACACAGATGGAGCTTGAGACACCCATTATGTTTTCGGCCATGAGCTTTGGTTCTATATCGCTTAATGCCTGCGAGTCATTGGCGGCCGCTGCCTGTGAATTGGGAACCTTTTGGAACACGGGGGAGGGAGGGCTACACAAGGACTTATACAAATATGCTCATCGTGCGGTAGTTCAGGTGGCCTCCGGCAGGTTTGGTGTTCATAGGGAATATTTAGAGGTGGCCGGGGCAATAGAGATAAAGATCGGACAGGGGGCAAAGCCCGGAATAGGAGGACATCTTCCTGGTGAGAAAGTGCCAGAGGAAGTCTCCCAGACCCGGATGATCCCTGTGGGAACAGATGCCCTTTCCCCTGCTCCTCATCATGATATTTACTCCATTGAAGACCTCAAACAGTTGATCTTTGCTCTCAAGGAGGCCACAGACTACACAAAGCCCGTTGGGGTAAAGATAGCAGCGGTCCACAATGTAGCCCCAATCGCCTCCGGGATAGTCCGGGCCGGGGCTGACTTTCTGGCTATTGATGGCCTGAGAGGAGGCACAGGCGCAGCGCCTACTGTAATGAGAGACAATGTGGGGATTCCAATAGAGCTTGCCATTGCTGTGGTTGACCAGAGATTGAGGGAGGAAGGAATAAGATATCAAGCAAGCCTCATTGCTGCGGGGGGCTTCCGTTCAAGCTCTGATGTGATAAAGGCAATTGCTTTGGGTGCAGATGCCGTATACATCGGCACAGCAGCCCTTGTGGCTTTAGGCTGCCACCTGTGTCAAAAATGCTACACTGGTAAATGTAATTGGGGGATAGCTACCCAGGACCCCTACCTCACCAAAAGGCTCAACCCTGAGATAGGCTCACGGAGGCTTGTTAACCTTCTCAGGGGCTGGTCTCTAGAGATAAAGGAGATGATGGGTGGCATGGGGATTAACGCCATAGAGTCCCTAAGGGGGAATCGGGAGCAGCTCAGGGCGGTAGGTCTCAATGAGGTTGAGTTGAAACTCTTAGGACTGAAACATGCGGGGGAGGCATGGTGAAAAAGAGAATTGTAATAAACGAAGAGTACTGCATGGGATGTAGGGTGTGTGAGGTCTATTGCGTCACGCAACACTCAGCTTCAAAGAATATCCTTAAGGCCTATAAGGGTGAGTATCCAAGGCCTGCTTCAGCAATAGTGTTCGAGCAAAAGGACCACATATCCTTTGCCCTCCAGTGTCGCAATTGTGAAGAACCTCCTTGCGTGGAGGCATGCCTTACAGGCGCCATGTATCTGGATGAAGAAAAAGGATATGTCCTTCACAACAGAGATAAATGTGTGGGCTGTTGGATGTGTATCATGGTCTGCCCCTTCGGCGTGATTAAGCCTGATCTGGAAAATAAGGTTGTGGCATCTAAGTGCGATCTCTGTATAGAGGCAGAATATCCAGCCTGTGTCGCCCATTGCCCAAACGAGGCAATTAAATTGGTGGAGGTCGATGGATAAGATTCGATATCTTATAATAGGGAATTCTGTTGCTGCGGTAAACTGTGTCGAGGCCATAAGAGGCTACGATACAACCAATGACATTACAATAGTGTCTGATGAGGAACCCTTCAACTACTCCAGGCCCTTGCTTTCTTACTATCTTGGGGGCAGGATTACCCAGGAGAGGCTTCCATTTGTAAATAGAGATTTTTATGAAAAGCATCGGGTCAATCTGATATTGGGTAAGAGAGCAGAACGTCTTGATGTATCCAAAAAGGAAGTGCTCTTGACCGATAGCACACTGCTGTCCTACGATAGGTGCCTTATATCTGTAGGTGGAGTTCCGATTGTCCCCCCGATTGAGGGATTTCATGACAATATCGATGGTATCTTTACTTTCCTTAAGCTGAAGGAAACGAAAAATCTCATCGATTATATAAAAAGAGAAACAACCAAAGAGGTGGTCGTCCTAGGAGGAGGATTGATTGGTCTAAAAGTGGTTGAAGGGCTTGTTGAGAGAGGCATAAAGCCAACAGTTATCGAGCTTATGGACAGAATCCTAGCAAACACCTTTGACAAGGAGGCCTCATCAATAATAGAGGAGAGGCTATCACAGGGAGGCTGTAAGGTAATTAAAGAAGATACAATACAGGGCATAGAGACAAAGGGAGGAAAGATATCAAGTATATTTCTAAGAAGCGGCAAGGAACTAACTACATCCCTCCTTATTATAGCTGTGGGTGTAAGGCCAAACATAGAGCTGATGAAAGGGACACCTGTAAGGGTGGATAGAGGCATATTGGTTGATAAGTTTATGAGGACAAACATTGAGGATGTCTATGCAGCTGGAGACTGTGCCCAGGGGATCGACTTTTTGAGCAAAACAAATGCAGTAATAGCAATCTGGCCTGTTGCAGCCCGTCAGGGCAGGACTGCAGGTCTTAACATGTCTGGGATACCAACAGAATACCCCGGCCTTTTTGCCATGAACTCTGTCCAGATCATTGACATCCCCACCATCTCATTTGGGATAACCAATCCACCGGAGGAGGAAGGGTATGAGGTTCTAAAGAGACAAGACAAAACTAAGGGAGCCTACAAAAAGATTGTATTGAAAGATAGCAGGGTTGTAGGGATAATACTTCTCAACTGCATAGAGCGGGCAGGTGTGTATGGGATGCTCATCAGGGAAGAAATTGATGTCCAAGATTTCAAAGATCAACTCCTGAGGGATGACTTTGGATTTTTGGTCCTCCCAAAGGAGTTCAGGAAACACCTTGTTGAAGGAAGAGGGATAGTAGTATGAAAGAGATAAATGCACAGGGTCTGCATTACAGGAGCCTAAACAAAAGATTGCGAGGGCTTATAAAGGAAGGGGAAAAACGCATCCTTGTAAGAAATGTATGTGGCCAGAGATATATAGGTGATGGGATAGGGGAAGAGGTGGAGATTATAATAGAGGGAGTGCCCGGCAATGACCTGGCATCCTTTATGGATGGTCCTCGAATCATTGTCAGGGGGAATGCTCAGGATGGCGTGGGCAACACTATGAACAAGGGTGAGGTAATCATTCATGGAGATGCAGGTGACATAGTTGGTTACTCAATGAGAGGGGGCAGGATATTCATACTTGGCAATGTAGGTTATAGGGTAGGAATACACATGAAGGCCTACAAGGATTTTTTTCCTGTTGTTATCGTGGGAGGAGGTGCAAAGGACTTTCTCGGAGAGTATATGGCAGGGGGATTACTTGTGGTATTAGGTCTTAACGGTAGTGAAATAGCAGGCGATTTTGTTGGCACAGGGATGCATGGCGGAACAATGTTTCTGATGGGCAAAGTAGACTCCGCAAGGCTTGGTAAAGAGGTAAAGATAGGCAAGATTACCCCTCAGGATATGGATCTTCTAAAAAAGCACATTGGTGACTTTTGCTCCTCCTTTGAACTTAATTTAGATGAAGTCCTTCAATCACCCTTCATAAAAATATATCCTGACAGCCGCAGGCCCTATGGAACCATCTATGCCTATTAGAGCTGTTAAATTCAGGCATGGAAATTTGCCTCAAAACTGCTACCTAAAAACCCTTCATGTCTTTTCAGAAAATTCTCTGGAAGCACCATAAAATTATTGTAAGATCCTTCATTGCAGAATAGAGTAATGAAAAATTTCGGCTTCACCTACTATACAGATGAACTTTTTTGATGATATTAAGACTTTTGTAAACTGGACCAATCACTATGCTGAGCAAAAGGATCATACCATGTCTCGATGTAAGAGACGGAAAGACCACTAAAGGTATCAAGTTCAACAATAATATAGATATTGGCAACCCTGTGCAAATGGCAAGATTCTATTATGAACAGGGGGCAGACGAGATCGTGTTTTATGATATTACCGCATCGAGTGACCATCGCGACATCATGATCGATGTTGTCCGCAGGGTTGCCAAGGAGATCTTTATTCCCTTTTCCGTAGGCGGGGGCATCAGGACCGTAAAAGATATGCACAGCATTCTGATGGCAGGGGCAGAAAAGGTGAGCGTCAATACCGCTGCTGTGCTGAACCCCACCATTATCACTGAGGGAGCTTCGGCCTTTGGAAGCCAGTGCATTGTCCTTGGCGTGGATGTAAAAAAGGTGCAGCCCACAACTACGATACCATCGGGTTATGAAATCGTGATCCATGGAGGTCGAACCTTTACGGGCATGGATGCACTGGCCTGGATTCAGGGGGCAGAAGAACTGGGAGCCGGAGAGGTCTGCCTGAATTCTATGGATGCGGATGGTACACAGGAGGGGTATGAACTGGAGTTGACGCCTCTTATATCTGAAAATGTGAATATTCCGGTTATAGCATCTGGCGGTGCAGGCAATATTGACCATGTCTACGACGTGCTCACACAAGGCAAGGCCGATGCGGCCCTTATCGCCTCTATCGTCCACTATGAAACCTATACTATTAAACAAATCAAAGAAGAACTACACGCACGGGGTGTTAAGGTGCGAATGACCTGGTAAATAAGATGAAAGCCTTATTAGCATTAGAGGACGGTACTGTATTTTATGGTGATACCTTTGCAGGAGAGGGTGAGGTATCAGGCGAGGTCGTGTTCAACACCAGCATGACGGGTTACCAGGAGATCCTGACAGATCCCTCTTACAAGAGCCAGATTGTGACCATGACCTATCCCCTGATTGGCAATTACGGAATAAACAGCAGGGACATAGAGTCAAACAGGATACAGGTTGAGGCGTTTGTGGTGAAGGAATATGAGCCCATTCCAAGTAACTGGCGATCTCAAAAGACCCTGGCCGATTATCTCAATCGGGAAGGGAAAATCGGGATTGAAGGCGTAGACACCAGGGCCTTAACAAGACATATTAGGCTATCAGGTGCTATGAAGGGAGTTGTTTCAACCAAAGACCTTGATCCTGAATCTTTGGTGGAAAAGGCAAGGGGGTCTCAGGGTCTTGTTGGGCGCGACCTTGTCAAGGAGGTTACCTGTAAAGGGCCCTATCAGTGGCAACAGGAGAAAGCCAAGCTCTTTCATGTGGTAGCGCTTGATTTTGGCATCAAGTTTACTATAGCTCGAAACCTGGCCAAAAGAGGATGCACGGTAACAGTTGTGCCTGCTCATACAACTGCTGATGAAATCGGGGCACTAAATCCCGATGGGATCCTGCTTTCCAACGGGCCCGGAGACCCTGAGCCAGTTACCTATGCCGTTCACACCATTCAGAACCTGATAAGCAAATATCCCATCTTTGGCATATGCCTGGGTCAACAACTCCTGGGCCTTGCCCTTGGCGGAAAGACCTTTAAATTGAAGTTCGGCCATAGAGGCGCAAACCATCCAGTCAAGAATCTTCTGACAGGCAGGGTAGAGATTACCACACAGAACCACGGTTTCTGTGTGGATATGGAATCGATCAAAGACCCAGAAGTTGAGATCACGCATATCAACTTGAATGACAAAACCCTTGAGGGTATGAGGCATAGAAGCCTCCCGATTTTTTCAGTCCAGTACCATCCTGAGGCCTCACCTGGGCCCCACGATTCAAGCTATTTGTTTGATGAGTTCATAAAGATGATGAAAGCAGAAAGCTAGATATCTTTATAACACAAGATCTTAAATTTTATGTCAAGTTTTATAAGAAATTCAGTGGAAAATGATAAGTAGGTTGCGTAAAACGGCTATAGGTCGCGCAACTCGAATCGGCTAACGGTTAACGTCATACGAAACCAGCAGCGCAACCGTAGAACGTCAGACGCAACCATCATCGCTTCGTCTCAAGCAATGGGATATTTACTTACATAAACTCGTCGTTTTGAGGCAGAGCTTCGCTAAATTATCGCGTATCATGCCAAAAAGGAATGACATATCAAAGATCATGATCATCGGCTCTGGGCCTATCATCATAAGCCAGGCCTGTGAATTCGACTACTCAGGCACTCAAGCGTGCAAGGCACTCAAGGAAGAAGGATTTGAGGTCGTTTTGGTGAACAGTAACCCTGCCACTATCATGACTGATCCTGAGATGGCTGACCATACATATATCGAGCCAATTACACCTGAGATAGTCTCTATCATTATCGAAAAGGAAAGGCCTCAAGCCCTTCTTCCTACCCTTGGGGGACAGACTGGATTGAATATCGCTTTCCAGGTAGCAGAGATGGGTATCCTCGAGAAATACAACGTGGAAATGATTGGGGCTTCAACAGAAGCAATTAAAAAGGCTGAAGACCGTGATCTGTTTCGTGAAGCCATGAAAAAGATTGGGCTGAGGGTGCCGCAAAGCGGTATCTCCCATGACATTGAGGGCGCCAGGGCAATCGCCGATCAGATAGGTTACCCGATCATCGTGAGGCCTAGCTTTACCCTTGGTGGAACTGGTGGTGGTGTTGCATTTAACAGAGAGTATCTTGAAAAATTGGCTGCCTGGGGGCTGGATGCCAGCCTGATAAATGAAATCATGCTGGAAGAATCCGTAATCGGCTGGAAGGAATTCGAGCTCGAGGTGATGCGGGATAGAAACGATAACGTAGTAATTATATGTCCTATCGAAAACCTTGATCCCATGGGAATCCATACCGGGGATAGCATTACGGTAGCACCAGCCCAAACCTTGAGCGATATGGAATATCAAATCATGCGAGATGCAGCCATAGCTGTGATCAGGGAAATCGGCGTAGAAACAGGTGGTTCTAATATTCAGTTTGCTATTAATCCCGAAAATGGCGATATGGTGGTCATAGAGATGAACCCCAGGGTATCGAGGAGTTCAGCCCTTGCCTCCAAGGCAACTGGCTTTCCAATTGCAAAGATAGCTGCCAAATTGGCCGTGGGTTATACCCTGGATGAGCTCCCAAACGACATTACCAGGGAAACCTTAGCCTCTTTCGAGCCGACAATTGACTACTGTGTGGTCAAAATTCCACGATGGACCTTTGAGAAGTTTCCCGATACCGATGATTATCTAACCACGAGCATGAAATCTGTGGGAGAAGTCATGGCCATAGGAAGGACGTTCAAGGAGGCACTCCAGAAGGGACTGAGGTCCCTTGAGATTGGATGCTTTGGCCTTGGAGCAGATGACAAAGACCTGTTGGAACACAACGAAACTTCCCCTTCAGCGGATGAGATCAGGGAGAAGCTCGCTAATCCGAATTCCGAGCGCCTCTTTTACATCCGGTATGCCATAAAGGCCGGAATGGATGTAGAAAAGATCCATACCCTTACAGGAATTGACACCTGGTTTCTGAACCAGATAGAACAGGTTGTTGATCTTGAAGAGAAAATCAAAGCCACTGGCCATCCCTTGTCCCATGAACTTATAAAGAGAAGTAAAACCTTTGGTTTTTCTGACATTCAGCTGGCCCACCTCCTTAAAACAGATGAGAACGGGATCCGGGATTACCGAAATGAGATTGGTGTTCAACCAGTCTATAAGCTGGTTGACACCTGTGCGGCCGAGTTTGAGGCCCGAACACCGTATTACTATTCCACTTATGAAAAGGAAAATGAGGCACGGGTTTCTAACAGAAAAAAGGTTATGATCCTGGGAGGTGGGCCCAACAGGATTGGCCAGGGGATCGAGTTTGACTATTGCTGCGTGCAGGCATCCTTTGCCCTCAAAGAAGAAGGCATTGAAAGCATAATGGTGAACAGTAACCCCGAAACCGTCTCGACCGACTATGACACCTCTAATAAACTCTACTTTGAGCCCCTTACTAAGGAAGATGTCCTAAATATTGTCCAGACAGAAAAACCCATAGGGATTATTGTGCAGTTTGGAGGGCAAACCCCGCTCAATCTTTCATCCTCCCTGGCAGAGGCAGGGGTACCGCTGCTGGGTACACCGCCTGAAAGTATAGCCCTGGCTGAAAACCGAGAACTCTTCAAGGCCTTTCTCAAGAAATTGGGACTTGCTCAACCAAAAAACGGAACTGCCATGAGTGTGAAAGAGGCCATGAAAGTAGGTGAAAAGATCGGGTACCCCGTTATGGTAAGGCCCTCCTATGTGCTCGGGGGACGGGCTATGAAAATTGTCTACGACCGACTGTCTTTGGAGGAATTTACTCGAAAAGGCCTACTCGCCTCTCCTGATCATCCCGTATTGATTGATAAATTCCTTGAGGATGCCGTTGAGATCGACGTGGATGCAATTTCCGATGGAAAGAATACCGTTATTGGTGGAATAATGGAGCATATTGAGGAGGCGGGCATCCATTCAGGGGATAGCGCCTGCGTAATTCCGCCGCAGAGTTTATCGTTTTCTATTGTAGAACAAATCAAGGAGAGCACAAAAGCAATTGCGAAAGGACTAAAGGTGGTTGGTTTGCTAAATATTCAATTTGCCGTGAAGGATGGAAAGGTCTTTGTGCTGGAAGTGAATCCCAGGGCCTCAAGGACTATTCCTTTTGTGAGCAAGGCAACAGGTGTGCCGCTGGCAAAGCTTGCTACCAAGGTTATGCTTGGGAAAGGCCTGAGGGAACTGGGCCTAACGCATGAAATAGTGCCTCATCATATTTCGGTAAAGGAATCAGTATTTCCCTTTAATCGCTTTCCAGGGGTGGACATTCTTTTAGGGCCTGAGATGAAATCGACCGGTGAGGTGATGGGCATAGATAAGGATTTTGGCAGAGCCTTTGCAAAATCACAATTAGCTGCCGGGCAGGTACTGCCAGTCCAGGGAACAGTTTTTGTCAGCGTGAAAGATGCAGACAAGGATAAGGTGTATCCTGTGGTAAAACAGTTATATGAAATGGGCTTTAATGTTTTTGCCACTCGAGGTACGTCCCAGCATTTAAAAGATCTGGGAATTCCGAATAAGCCTGTTAAAAAGATTGCCGAAGGTCGCCCTCATATAATTGATCATATCAAGAATAGGGAAATCCAGCTCGTCATTAACACCCCTTCAGGCAAGGAAAGCGCAGGGGGCTCACATAATATCAGGCGTGAGGTGTTACGATATGGGCTTCCTTATGCCACTACCTTATCAGGTGCTGCAGCTATGGCATCAGGCATTGCAGCGCTGATAAAAAGAAGGCTGACTGTGAAATCCCTTCAGGAGTATCATGAGGAAATGCCCCATACCCATGACTCCTCTTTGCCTGCCTTAGCAAATGAGGGAGGTAGCACTAGGTGATTTGAATGAAATTCTGCCATGGACCAAGAGAGGCATGTGGTGTCTTTGGTGTATTCGGACACAAAGATGCCGCAAAGTTGACATATTTTGGGCTTTATGCCTTACAGCATAGAGGGCAGGAAAGCACAGGTATAGTGAGTTCTACTGGAAAATCGATTTATGAGCACAAGGGCATGGGGCTGGTTCCGGAGGTATTCAATGAAACCAACTTAACTGGGCTCTATGGCCATATAGCCATTGGCCATGTGAGATATTCCACAACCGGTTCTTCTGTTGCCAAGAATGCGCAACCCTTTGTAGTCTCACACTCAGGCAAAACCCTTGCCATTGCCCACAATGGAAATCTTACCAACGCCCGAGAGCTGAGAAATGATCTTGAGAAAAAAGGCTCCATTTTTCAGACCACTATGGACAGTGAAATTATCGTTCACCTGCTGGCCCGAAACATCCAAAAGGGCTTGGAAGAGGCAATGGTCCAGACAGTCTCTCAAATTCAGGGCGCCTATTCCTGTGTCTTGATGACCAAAGAAAAGCTCATTGCCTTTCGAGATCCTAATGGATTTCGACCCCTTTGCCTCGGACTGCTTGATGAAGGATATATTGTAGCCTCTGAGACATGCGCCCTTGATTTGATAGAAGCTCAGCATATCAGAGACATCGATCCAGGCGAAATACTGATTATTGGTGAAGATGAGTTAAAATCAATCAAACCTTTTCCAGAACGCAGGAAAACATTTTGCATCTTTGAATATATCTATTTTGCAAGACCCGACAGCACCATCTTTGGCCGGAACGTGTATGCAGTACGAAAGAGGCTCGGGAAGAAGATGGCACAGGAATATCCAATCGACGCTGATTTTGCTATGCCCTTTCCAGACTCTGGTAACTATGCAGCCATCGGTTTTTGTCAAGAGTCCGGCATTCCTTTGGAGATGGGGGTTATCAGAAACCATTACGTGGGAAGGACTTTTATTGAGCCTGTGCAATCCATGCGGGATTTCGAGGTGAAGGTCAAACTCAATCCGGTTAAGGAGATCCTAAACCAGAAAAGGGTCGTGATTGTTGAAGACTCAATCGTACGGGCTACGACCAGCAAGATGAGGATTAAGACCCTGCGTGAGGCAGGAGCATGGGAGATTCATATGGTGATTAGCTGTCCTCCTCTTAAGCATCCCTGCTACTATGGTATTGACTTTTCAACCAGCGGGGAGTTGATTGCCTCCGACCATTCTGTGGAAGAGATTAAAAACTTTATTGGCCTGGATAGCCTTTGTTATCTGAGCCTTCCTGGGATGCTTGAAGCTACTGGTCTTGATCAAGACAGTTTTTGTTTGGCCTGTTTCAATGGAAGATACCCAATTCAACCCAAAGAAGGCTTCTCAAAGCTATATCTGGAGTCCTGATCTCCGGCTCCTGGCTGCCTTTCACGAAGCCACCAATCCCTCGCAGCAACACTTCTCCTTTGTTAATGCGGCCCCTTGAGGGCTCAATTATCAACACCGGACCTCCAAATTTCATGGGTGAAGGCTTCTCACACCGTATATTCTATTAATACCCTTTATCTTATCTGCTCGGGTACTATGTGGAAAAGTTTAAAATTATTGTGTTTTCAGGCTCTATCTGATAAGAGTTACTGGTATGAAAGGACCCTCCGCGATGGATGCCGGTGCAATGAAAACAACAGAGGAGCTGACGTTTCTCTATGAGATCACCAAGGCCCTCACAGAAACCCTTGATCTCAGGAGATCTCTCTACAAGGTTCTTGACATCCTTTCCACCTCTATGGGCATGGTGCGGGGAACCGTCACCATTCTTAACCCCCTGAAAAATGAGATTGCTATCGAGGTGGCCCATGGCATGTCCAGGCTCGCCATGGAAAGGGGCAAATACCGTGTAGGCGAAGGGATTACGGGCAAGGTAATCCAGACAGGAAAGCCATTTCTGGTACCCAAAATCAGTCAAGAGCCTCTCTTTCTGGACCGGACAGCTACCAGAAAGAGAACGACAAGCGATCAGGAGCTCTCCTATATCTGTGTTCCTGTTAAAAAAGGGAACCAGGTTATTGGCACCCTGAGCGTTGATAGGCCTTTTGATGAGTCCTATTCCCTGAAAAAGGGCGAGAGACTACTCTCTATTGTTGCAGCCATGATTGCCCAGCATGTTATTAACCTTGAGAGAATCCAGCTCGAAAGGGAACAATTCAGAGAGGAGAACCGAAGGCTGCGGGATGAGCTCTTAAAAAAATACAGGATTACCAATATTGTTGGAAACAGCAATAAGATGAGGGAGGTCTTTCAGATGGTCTCCCAAGTCTGCAAAAGCAATGCCACTGTCTTGATCAGGGGAGAAAGCGGCACCGGAAAGGAGCTGGTTGCCAATGCAATTCATTACAACAGCCCCAGGGCCAAACATCCTTTTGTCAAAGTAAACTGTGTCGCTCTGCCTGCGAACCTCATTGAGAGCGAGCTCTTTGGCCACGAAAAAGGGGCCTTTACCGGTGCGATTCGGCAAAAACCGGGAAAATTTGAGGTGGCAGACAAAGGCACCATTTTTTTAGACGAGATAGGCTCCATCGATGCAGAGGCTCAGGTAAAGCTTCTCCGCGTGCTTCAGGAAAGAGAGTTTGAAAGGGTTGGCGGGTACCGTACTATTAAGACAGACATCAGGGTTATTGCGGCCACCAGCAAGAATCTGGAGCAGGCACTTGAGGAGGATACCTTTAGAAGCGATCTCTATTATCGATTGAATGTCTTTCCCATCTATATGCCCCCTTTGCGGGAACGAAAAACCGATATCCTGCTGTTGGTGGACTTTTTTTTGGAAAAGTATGCCAGAGAAAACCAAAAAGATATTAGACGCTTATCCACTCCAGCAATCGACATGCTTATGCAGTACCACTGGCCAGGCAATGTACGTGAGCTCGAGAACTGTATTGAACGGGCTGTGCTCCTGTGCGAGGGGGCCGTAATTCATAGCTATCACCTCCCTCCAACGCTCCAAACAGGGAAGGAATCGGGCACCATTCCCGTGCTTTCGCTTGAGGAGTCCGTTGCCAACCTTGAGCGGGAAATGATTATCGACGCCCTGAAGAACACTCAGGGCAACATGGCAAAGGCAGCGAACATGCTCCATGTAACAGAGAGAAAATTCACTTATACGGCAAAAAAGTATGGTGTGAATTATAGGGGTTACCGCTGAGACATGGCCCCCATCGTTTGCATTCAACCAAACCTTCTCAGAATCGAGCGGCCTTTGGAATGCAGACTATTTATTGCGCTATATGATATTTTTGTAGTTTATACATTTATATCTTACTTTTTTGTTATTTCCTAATAAAAAATCTACAAAAATGTAATTTTAATTTCTTCATGCCCCAATCCCTCCACTTGTTTTTTGCAACAATATCAACAGGTTGATGTTTTTTGTACGTTTTGGCACTTGGTTTGCTTAATACTGAATCCGTGTTCCATTTATAAAATGAATGCTCTGGAGGAAAATCATGGATTCAGGAGATACCGGGTGGGTTTTAGTTTCCGCGGCGCTGGTCTTCATCATGACGCCGGGGGTAGCCTTTTTTTATGGAGGAATGGCAAGGAGGAAAAATATTCTTTCCATTCTGATGCAATGCTTTGTCATCATGTGCCTGATCAGTTTGCAATGGATTATATACGGATACTCGCTGTCCTTCGGGCCAGATACAGGGCATGGTATTATCGGAAGCTTAGACTGGGTCGGCCTCAGGAATGTAGGTGTCCAGCCTTACCCTGATTACTCCGGCACGATTCCCCATCTGGCCTTTATGATATTTCAGGCGATGTTTGCCATCATTACACCGGCGCTGATTGTAGGTGCATTTGCCGAGAGGATTAAATTTTCCTCTTTCACTATCTTTACACTCCTGTGGGCAACCTTTGTCTATGACCCCATTGCTCACTGGGTTTGGGCAATTGGTGGCTGGCTGAGAAACATTGGAGCTCTGGATTTTGCAGGCGGAATCGTTGTCCACGTGAGCTCCGGTGTATCCGCCCTCGTCATGGCCATTCTGATTGGAAAGAGGCTGGGTTATTCAAAACAGTCATTTGCGCCTCATAATTTACCATTAACCGTATTGGGGGGCGCTCTGCTATGGTTCGGATGGTTCGGCTTCAATGCCGGCAGCGCCCTAGGGGCCGGGGAGCTTGCGGCTCATGCATTTGTAACAACGAATATAGCAGCCGCCGCGGCCGGTCTCATGTGGGCCCTCATTGAGTGGCAGCAGCACGGTGCGCCCACTATCTTGGGTACGGTGACAGGCGCGGTTGTTGGGCTTGTTGCCATAACCCCAGCATGTGGTTTTGTGGGGGTTTTATCTGCAATAGCCATCGGCGCCCTCGGCGGCATATTTTCCTACCTTGCCGTTACTGTATTAAAGCTGAAAGCGGGATATGATGATTCCCTGGATGTCTTTGGCGTTCATGGTGTTGGGGGCATGTGGGGAACCCTTGCAACTGGGCTTTTTGCACAAAAAGCAATTAATGAAGCCGGTGCAAACGGGCTTTTTTTTGGCAATGTAAAATTATTGCTTGTTCAGGGCCTGTACTTAATTGTCTGCATCGCTTACGCGGCAGCAATGACCTGGATGCTCTTCCTGTTGGTAGATGCCTTGTTTGGGATGAGGGTCACAAAGGATGACGAAATGGTAGGCCTTGATCTGGCCCAGCATCATGAAGCAGCATATACCGTCTTGGAATAGGAGAAGGGTACATGAAATATATTATTGCAATTATTCAGCCCCATAGGCTGGAGGAGGTCATAAAAGCATTAGAGGATGCCGATGTAAATCTAATGACCGTGTCCAATGTCTTGGGGCGCGGCAGACAAATGGGCTTCACCGAGGTTTACAGAGGGGCAAAGGAGGTTGGCAGCCTCCTCAAGAAGGTAAAGATTGAGGTGGCCTGCAACGAGGATTTCGTGGAGCCCACTATTGAGGCCATAACAAAGGGTGCGAGAACTGGAAATATAGGCGACGGCAAGATATTTGTCTTGGATCTTCCCCATTGTGTCAGGATAAGGACCATGGAAAGAGGCCCAAAGGCCATTGGATAAGAGAACTATATCACGGAGGTAGTTTATCATGTTAGGGTTTTGGATAGCAATAGTCGTAATAGCATGCTTAATTATCCTTGCCTTTATTAAAGCAAACTTGAGGATTTGCCATCCCAACGAGATCCTGGTCTTTTCCGGAAGAAAGAGAAGGCTCAAGGATGGCACAGAGGTGGGATACAGGATTATAAAGGGAGGAAGAGGCCTTAAGATCCCCATTATCGAGTCGGTGAGTCAATTGCCCTTGACTACTATTCCCATCGACTTAGAGCTCTCTGGAGCACTCACAAATGGTGTGATCCCCATCAACATCCAGGCTATGGCGAACGTGAAGATTGCGGGAAGCGAGGAAGAGGGGCTCTCGAATGCCCTGGAGAGATTTCTAGGAAAAAATATCAGCGACATATCCCAGGTGGCAAAGGAGAATATCGAGGGAAGCCTTCGAGGCGTCCTGGCTACCTTAACCCCGGAGGAGGCGAACAGCAACAGGCTTGAATTCGCAGAACGGGTAGTAGGTGAGGCGAGAAGTGATCTTATGAGGCTGGGTTTAGTCCTGGATACCTTTAAGATCAAACATATCTCTGACGACCAGGGGTATCTAGAGGCCGTTGGACGGAGAAAAAACGCAGAGGTGAGGCGTGATGCCAGGATAACCGAGGCCAATGCCGAGGCCGAGGCGCGGCTTGTGGCTGCTGAGGCAAAAAAGAAAGGGAATATCGCAGAAGCCGTGGCAGATATGTCAATAGTGGATACTGAAAACGAACTAAGGGTAAAGAAGGCCGACTTGGCTGCGGTGGCAAACAGGGCTGAGGCCAAATCAAAAGTTGCAAGTGATATCGCCAGAATTGGGGAAGAACAGAAGCTTGAAAAACAAAGGGTTGAAATGAACAAGAGCAAGTACGAGGCTGAGGTGATCGTGCCCGCCAGGGCGGAAAAGGAGGCAAAAGAACTAAGGGCTGTTGGTGATGCCGCACGGATAGCAGAAGACGGTAAAGCAACAGCCGAGGCAGTCAGGGTGTTGAGGGAACAGTGGGAAAAAGAGGACACCAGAGAGCTCTTCTTGATTCAACAACTGCCTGATATCCTTGACAAGGTTACCAATGTACTGGCTGATAACCTGTCCATTGAAAAGGTCACCATTGTAGACAGCGGTGACGGGCAGGGAATGCCCGGCTATATTAAAGGAGTAACTGGGTCAATTGTTGCTGTTTTCGAACAAATTAAGAACGCAACTGGCCTTGACATACCAGATTTGCTGAGGGCAAAGGCGCTTAAATAATAATGAGCGGTCCTCATAAAACGGAAAGGCTGTGGCCTCCTGAAAGGTTTGTAGAGGCAAAAAAATGAGGCGCTCATGACAAAGGCGAAACGTGGAGACAGAGGCTACGGCAAGATATTTGGTCTAGGCTTACCGCAGTGTATCAAAAACAGAACCAGAGAGAAACGCCTGGGTTGCCCAAGAAAAGGGCTTTACCGGAAGGGCACATTATGTTAGATATATTAGGATATTGTGGTAGCATTAATCAACTTACCGTCCAACCGGTAAGCCTGATTGAGATGTTATGAAAGGTTTTTTGAAATGGAGAAACTCATGCTTTGCAAATCAAAAAAAGACGTCCTTAAAATAGTTAAGGAAAGGAATGTTAGCTTTATCCAATTCTGGTTTACTGATGTTCTGGGGATATTGAAGAGTTTTGCGGTCACACCATCCGAGCTTGAAGAGGGCCTGGAAGAGGGAATGGGATTTGACGGATCCTCCATTGAAGGGTTTGCCAGAATCGAAGAGAGCGATATGATCGCTATGCCCGAGCCGAGCACCTTTCAGTTTCTTCCCTGGCGCCCCCATGATAGGCCGGTAGCTCGTATGTTTTGTGACATCCTGCAACCAGACGGGAGCCACTATGAGGGCGATCCCCGGTATGTCTTAAAGAAGATGACGCGGAAACTGTCTGAAAATGGGTATAAGGCCTACATGGGGCCGGAGCTGGAGTTCTTCTGTTTTGAGAGCCCGGATAACCCTGTTCCTATTGACAAGGGTGGATATTTTGACAACAGACCGTTGGATCTGGGCAGTGATCTGAGAAGAGAAATGATCTTCGCCCTTCAGGACATGGGCGTTCGAGTAGAATACAGTCATCATGAGGTGGCCCCCAGCCAGCACGAGATTGACCTCAGGTATGACGAGGCATTGGTCATGGCTGACAAGACCATGACCTACAGGATAGTAGTCAGGGAGATAGCGCTTAAAAACGGCTACTGCGCTACATTCATGCCAAAGCCCATCTTTGGGGAAAACGGGAGCGGCATGCACGTACATCAATCCCTGTTTAAGGGTGATATCAATGCCTTTCACGATGCCCAAGACCAGTGTAATCTTTCACAATTAGCAAAGTCATACATTGCCGGTATTATAAAACATGCACGAGAGCTTACAGCAATAACCAACCAGTGGGTAAACTCATACAAAAGGCTTGTGCCCGGCTATGAGGCCCCGGTGTATATTTCTTGGGCCCGGCGCAACCGCTCTGCCATGATTCGGGTGCCCATGTATAAACCGGGCAAGGAGCAGGCCACGAGGATTGAGTTCAGATCCCCTGATCCGGCCTGCAACCCTTACCTAGCGTTCGCGGTTATGCTGGCCGCCGGTGTAAAGGGGATTGAAGAAAACTACCCCCTTGCCGATCCCATAGAGGAAGACATCTATGAGATGGATGAAGCGGCTCGTGCGCGGGCAGGGATCGAATCTTTACCGGGAAATCTGTTTGAGGCCCTTCAGGAGGTAGAAAAAAGTGAATTAGTACGTGAGACCTTGGGTGATCACATCTTTAATAAATTCATTGAAAACAAAAAGATCGAATGGGATCGATATCGCACACACGTGAGCCGGTATGAGATAGAAAACTATCTGCCAATTATGTAAGGAGAGGCAACATGAAAGACGACAGAATGATCGGCATCGGAGATGCCCTTTTTGGTTTTCAGGCTGCCCTTAAGGAAGGGGGGTCAAGCCTTCAGGAATATATGGAAAAATACTACTACAAGAAGTGGGTGGGAGATACCCTTCTGGCTGCCGTAGCCATAAGGGCGACCTTTGTAACTGCCATGCATGAATTCCTTGCTGACGAAGGCCTCTATAATATTGAAAGGGTGCAGCTAAGTCCTCTTACGGACCCCTTGGCCCACGATGTAGAGCATGTTCCGTCTATTTCGTACAAGGGCCTCAACTATGTTTTAACGCACAGCATGATCTATTCAAAGTTCCTGGCATGCCACAACCCAAAGATAAAGGGCGTCTTTATTGACTCCCCCAACATCAGGCTTGAGGTTGAGAGCCCTGATAGAATCCAGAGGGGGAAATACATTATTGATTTCAGCCAGATGGATATAGAGGTACGAAGAAATCGAGGTGTTGACTTCGAGACCTATCAGACGCAACCGGATCAGGTAAAAGAGGTGCTCGAGGAGGACATGAACAGGTCTAAGGCTTTTTTTGAGAGAATGTTGGTTTACGCTTTGACAAAGGTGCTGGAGAAAAACAAAGACGAACTCAAAGAACTCGGGGTTGCCATAGAAATCCCCGAGCAGCCCTTTCCCTCCTTTGCCTATGATGAATCAAAAAAGAAACACGGGCCCAAAGAATATGAGGCTGGCGTGGGCAAGGAAACTCCAGCACAGTTTTTCTGGATCACGGGCATTCCACGGGAAAATTACGATCTCATATACCCCTATCTAAAGCCGGGAGGAAAGGTGCTTTTATCCGAGGTGACCTCTGGTATGGTCTATAACTATGATATGTGCGCCAAGAGCATTGATCGTAACACCGGTGAGCATTCAGAGGCCAGAGAACTTCTATCGGGCGCCATAAGGGAATGGCTTTATGAGACGATTGTGGAGCGGCTCCTTGATAATAAGGTAATCCCTGTAAAGCCGATTATCACGGATGGCAATATAGAAAACATCAACCAGCTTGATGGTTACGGACCGTTCCTGTTAACAGCGAGCATGAAGGATGGTGCGGGCAAGCCCCTCTTTCCTGACACCTATGGTGGGGGTATAGGGATAGAGAGAACCCTATATACGCTCTTGCGGGGACCAAAGGTGAAAAAGATAGACGATGTTACCTTCTTTGGAAAAAACCCAGACAGTCACCAGATATATTTATTTTAGTGTGAGTTGCCTGGCGATAGATAGAATAGCACGTTCTTCCCATTCTACCCTTCCCTTCGGGTTGTTTTCTGCTGTCACCGAACTCCTGTGCTGATGCTTCAACAGTAAATACCGGTTTCTTCGACACTATCGCCTGAGGGCTTTTATTGTGCGACGAGGACATTTTCTCGCCAGCTTTCAATCTTTTGAAATCCAAAGAGCTTATCCTTATGACTACAAATATTTTTTATCCATTTTTCAACTACTTATAGCATATATTGGCAAACTTGTGGTAAAATATACAAAAAATATACATCAAAATGCTTTACAATAGTAAAAATAGTATATATATGCAGGTTTTATGAATGATTATGCCACAAAAATACGGCTTCAGATAATAAAAAAAATTATTTCTGAGCGGGAAGTTTCAGATCAAATTCACCTGCTCAATGAGTTAAAAAACAGTGGAATTGAGACAACACAGGCAACCATATCAAGGGATCTCCAAAGACTCAATGTAGTCAAAGTGAGGGTCGAAGCAGGGCGTTATAGATACGAAATCCTTAAAAAGGCATCGGAAAGCGATCTGAAAGACCAATTGAGAGTCGTGTTTGATAATTTTGTCAATCAGATCAAATCCACCAACAACATGATCGTGATAAAAACCACATCGGGTAATGCCAACAGCGTGGCGGTGATTATCGATCGTCTTGGGTTACCGGAAATACTCGGTACCATTGCTGGGGATGATACC
>Ga0307380_10002840_pt1 | contig 24244 bp, 20 predicted proteins | sample UN3MG_FD_202239 | JGI IMG/M metagenome (GOLD analysis project Ga0307380, IMG submission 202239) | Soil microbial communities from Risofladan, Vaasa, Finland - UN-3 | ecosystem: Environmental > Terrestrial > Soil > Coastal area > Acid sulfate soil | place: Finland: Risofladan, Vaasa | collected... | reverse complement strand
ATCAGTGAATCCCAGGCGCTGGTTGCAACAACCGACTTTTTCATGCCTGTGGTCGATGACCCATTTGACTTTGGACGTATCGCAGCCACCAATGCGATCTCGGACATATACGCAATGGGTGCAACGCCGATTATGGCACTCGCGGTGGTGGGAATGCCGATCAATAAACTGCCTGTTGAAGTCATTCAGCAGATCCTTTCCGGTGGCGAATCGGTTTGCCGCGACGCCGGTATTCCCATAGCTGGCGGTCACTCGATCGATTCGCAGGAGCCGATTTACGGTCTGGTCGCAATTGGGCTCGCTCATCCGGATCAAATCAAGCGCAATAATGGTGCTCGTGCGGGCGACGATATCGTTCTGGGAAAACCGCTCGGAGTCGGCATTTTGTCCGCTGCCCTCAAGAAAGATCGCCTGCATGCGGCCGGATATACCGAGATGCTCGATAGCACGACACGACTCAATCGTCCCGGGATTGCGTTGTCAGCCTTACCGGCCGTACATGCGCTCACCGACGTTACCGGATTTGGCTTGCTCGGGCATCTGCTGGAAATCTGTCGCGGATCAGGACTTGCAGCCGAGATCTGCTTCAACGACGTCCCCGTATTTGAGTCGGCACGACAGTACGCGGAGCAGGGTTTCGTCACTGGAGCCTCTGAGCGTAACTGGGAAAGCTATGGCGATGGCGCGCGGTTGCCGACACGCTTTCCTGAATGGAAAAAAAATCTGCTCACCGACCCGCAGACCAGCGGAGGACTTCTGGTTTGCTGCTCTCCGGATGCAACACAGAATATTCTGGAGGTTTTTCGCGAAGGCGGTTTCGGGGCGGCGGCTCGTATTGGCAAGCTGGTTGAGAGTGATCCGCTCGTCGAAGTGTCCTGAAGTGAAGCGTGACGAGTGGTCCGGCCGGAAATACGGTCCGATCATCAATCCTTGAGCAGCCGCTGCAACGCACCGTAGATATTGTCGAGGATGAGCGGTTGGGCGTCGATGGCGGGGTGGATGCCGTCATCCTGAAACAAGGCTCGATTGTCTGCAAACCCCTCCAGCATGAATGGAACCAGTGAGGCACCGTGCCGGTTGCTCACTTCCTTGAACATGGCGTGGAACTTTTCCGCATAATCGCGCCCGTAGTTCGGTGGAATACGCATCCCCAAGACAAGTGTCCTGGCGCCAAAGCGACGGGAGGCCGTAACGATTGCAGCCAGGTCCTCGGTGATCAGCGGAATGCGGATGCCGCGCAACCCGTCGTTCGCTCCCAACTCCACGACGACTACAACGGGTTGGTGGCGCTCCAGCAACGCCTGTATGCGCCGCTTGCCGCCAGCAGTCGTTTCACCACTGATACTGGCATTGATGACCGAAACGTCAGGGTGATCGTCCGCCAGTCGCTCGCTCAACAGGTTTACCCAACCACTGCCGGTTGGCAGCCCGTAACCGGCCGACAAACTGTCACCGACGATGAGGACGGCATCACCACTGGCCGGCAGCGGGGCGCAGATGAGCAGCAGTACAAAGATAATTCTTGAGAATATGGAATATGACATGACAACAGTACCCATCGTTCAGGCGATTGATTTGACCCACCGGGTGACCACCGGTTCGCGCACGCTCACCATTCTCGAGGATGTCTCCATCGATATCCAGAGCGGCGAGTCGGTGGCCGTCGTTGGTGCCTCGGGATCGGGCAAGACGACCTTATTGGCTTTGCTCGCCGGACTTGACGTGCCAAGCGCTGGCCGTGTCTTCAGTGGCGGGCGCGAGATGTCTGGCCTGGATGAAGACGGCAGGGCGCGGCTTCGCCGGGACCGTATCGGGTTTGTGTTTCAGTCGTTCCAGTTGCTGCCGGCACTGACAGCGCTGGAGAACGTGATGCTGCCGCTCGAATTGGGTGGGGAAGGCGACGCCCGCCGCCGCGCCCGGGAAATTCTGGACCGTGTCGGCCTGAAGGATCGTGTTGATCATTACCCACGGCAGCTAAGCGGTGGCGAGCAGCAAAGGGTGGCGATTGCCCGGGCCTTCGTGGTGCAGCCAGAGGTCGTTTTTGCCGATGAGCCAACCGGAAATCTCGACGCGGTGACCGGAGAAGAGATCGTTTCGCAAATGTTCGAACTCAACCGTGAACGGGGTACGACATTGGTGCTGGTGACTCATGACGAACACCTGGCTGGTCGTTGCGAGCGGCGTATCGAACTCGCTGCCGGTCGCATTGTGGGCGAGACACGCCAGTGAGCCGGGCAATTTCGTTTTTCGCATTGGCCATGCGTTTGTTCGTGCGCGATTGGCGTGCGGGTGAACTGCGAATCCTTTTTGTGGCGTTGATCATTGCCGTCGCGAGCGTCACGACGGTTTCGTTTTTCGCCGAGCGAGTTGGAAAATCCATTGTGCGCGAATCGAGTCAGCTTCTCGGTGCTGACCTGGTAATTGTATCGGACCGACCGATCAATCCGGTCTTTGCCGAGGAGGCGAGAGCCAAAGGATTACGAACCTCTGCTGCCATTCGTTTCCGCAGCATGGCCCAGTCTGAAGGGGACAGTCTGCTGACGGATGTGAAAGCGGTTGCACAGGAATATCCCCTGCGAGGACAGTTGCGCATCCGCCGTGACATCGAAGGCGTGGATATTTCACCCGGCAGCATTCCTGAAGTCGGCACTGTGTGGGTCGATCCGCGGTTGATCCGTCGCCTCGCGTTGACGACGGGGCAGGAAATCAAGTTGGGGGAACGTCAGTTGGCCATCGCGGCAGTGGTAAGCGAGGAACCGGAGTCCAGTGCCGGATTTCTCAATCTCACGCCACGATTGATGATGAACGAGGCCGATCTTGCATCGACCGGTCTGATTGTTCCGGGAAGCCGGGCTCGCTACCGTTTGTACGTGGCCGGAGATGACAATGCGGTCGGCGCTTTCCGCGATTTCACCGAAACGCAAATCGGACCCGGACAGCGCGTTGAGACAATACGCGACGCTCGTCCGGAAATCAGGTCAGGGCTGGAGCGGGCGGAGCGGTTCCTGGGCCTGTCAACCTTGCTCGCCGTCGTGCTCGCCGGCGTGGCCGTCGCATTGGCTGCCCGCCGCCATATGCAACGCCATCTCGATGCCTGCGCAATGATGCGATGCCTCGGGGCTGTCCAGAGCGAGGTGCTGGGGCTGCATGCGCTTCAGTTTCTGATTGCCGGCGCGGTTGCGGCAATTATCGGTAGCGTTATCGGGTTTGGCCTCCAGCAGATTCTCGTAACCATCCTTGCGCCCTTGATGCAGGTGCGCCTGCCCGCGCCCGATTTGTGGCCAATGGTCAAGGGATTCGCCACAGGTTGTATCCTGCTGGCCGGCTTCGCGTTGCCGCCGTTGCTCGCCTTGCGTCAGGTATCGACGATGCGCGTACTGCGCCGGGATCTAGGCGTACCCGACGCGGCCGGACTCAGCGCCTACGTACTTGGTGGCGTGGCGGTCGCTTTGCTGATCCTCTGGCAGGCCGGCGATCTGAAACTGGGTGCAACCGTGTTGATGGGGATTGTTGCGACCATGCTGGCGTGCGCCGCCATGACACTCCTGATCATTCATCTGTTGAAACACTTGCTGAAAGATGCCGGTTTGGGCTGGCGCACCGGGCTCGCCAATATCAGGCGACGCCGTGTCGGCAGCGTGCTGCAGGTCAGTGCAATCGGTTTGGGTCTGCTCGCGCTGATATTACTGACCCTGGTCCGAAACGACTTGCTGACGAGTTGGCAGCGAACCCTGCCGGCCGACGCACCCAACCGGTTTCTGGTCAACATTCAGACCGACCAGATTCCCGAGCTACAGCGCTATTTTGCAGATCAGGGGCTCGCGTTTCCGGTGCTGCATCCGATGGTGCGCGCGCGCCTGATGGGAATCAACGGCGAAGCGGTGTCGCCAGACGACTTTCTTGATGACCGCGCGAAACGACTGGTCAATCGGGAGTTCAACCTGTCGTGGCGTGATGATCTGTATCAGGACAATTTAATCGTGTCAGGACGCTGGTTCGTCGACGGCGACCACGGAAGACCGCTGGTTTCGATGGAGTCTGAAATTGCCGAGTCGCTGGGGCTGAAACTGGGTGACACGTTGCGTTATGACATCGCCGGCGAGATGCTTACGGTCGAAATAGCTTCACTACGAGAGGTGCAGTGGGACTCGTTCCGGGTAAATTTCTTCGTATTGGCTGCACCGGGAATTCTGGATGCGTATCCGAAGAGCTGGGTCACCAGTTTCTACCTGCCGCCAGGTGAAGGCACCTTCCTCGATGCCCTTGTGCGGGCGTTTCCCGGTTTTCTTGTGATCGACGTCGAAGCCGTCCTCGGCCAGGTCGTGCGCATGATGGACCAGGTCGTCAAAGCGGTCGAGTTCGTGTTTGCATTCAGTCTGATAGCCGGAGTGCTGGTGTTGTTGGCCGCCATTGCGGCGACGCATGACGAACGACGGATGGATGCCGCTGTGCTGCGCAGTCTAGGCGCAACGAGCCGTCAGCTGAGGATGTTACAGGCCAGTGAGTTCGTATTTATTGGCGCCGTCGCCGGGCTGTTGTCAGCGGTCGGCGCGACAATGGTTGGATGGGGCTTGGCCGAAAAGGTGCTTGGTATTCCCTACCAGATCGATCCCGCGGTGTGGATTGTCGGGCTTTTTGCGGGTGTGATCATCGTGACGCTGGTGGGATTGGCCGGCACTCGCAAGCTGCTTCGAACACCTCCAATGGAGGTCTTTCGTACGCTTTCCTGACAGGGCAGAGGAGGCCGTTGAATTGTCCCGCAGTGTGATACACTTGCGCGCCTTTTCCGGGCGGCATCTATTTGATTCTGGTGACTTTGTCTGCCGGGATGACTCCGTAACATGATGCCGTTCGCGGAATCGGGCGATGTGTGGCGCCTGCGTTGCCAATCCATCGTCATGGGCCAACCCCGACCCATGCCCATTTTTTTGCACATTGATTATTTTTTTGACGTGCAGGCTTTTTAACCGCCGTTTCTGAAGTCGAGAGCCAGTCCCCTAGTATGCGAAATAATATACGTAACATTGCAATTATTGCCCACGTCGACCACGGCAAGACCACGCTGGTAGACAAGATGCTGCGCCAGTCCGGTACGTTCGCCGCCCATCAGCAGGTGACCGAGCGGGTGATGGACTCCAACGACATCGAGAAAGAGCGCGGCATCACCATCCTGTCCAAGAACTGCGCTGTGCAGTATCAGGATACGCACATCAATATTGTCGATACACCGGGCCACGCTGATTTCGGCGGTGAGGTGGAACGTGTGCTGTCAATGGTCGACGGAGTTCTGCTACTTGTGGATGCAGTCGATGGCCCAATGCCGCAGACGCGTTTCGTTACCCGTAAGGCCCTTGCGCTTGGGCTCAAGCCGATCGTTGTCGTGAACAAAGTAGATCGTCCCGGATCGCGTCCTGACTGGGCGGTCAACCAGACCTTTGATCTCTTCGACAAACTGGGTGCGACCGAGGAGCAACTGGATTTCCCGGTTATCTACGCATCGGCATTACTGGGTTGGGCAACAACCGATCTGGCAACTGATAGCGATAACATGCGGCCATTATTCGACGCCATTCTGGAACACGTACCGGTACGCGATGCCGATCCGGACGGGCCGTTGCAGATGCAGATTTGCTCACTGGATTATTCGAGCTTTGTGGGGCGTATCGGCGTTGGGCGCGTGGCACGGGGACGCATCAGGTCCGGACAGCAAGTGGCAGTGATGGATGGCCCGGGCAGCGAGCCAAAGCTGGCCAAAGTCAACCAGGTTCTGGTGTTCAATGGCCTGGAGCGCACCGTCGTAAGTGAGGCGGAAGCTGGCGACATCGTGCTGATCAATGGCATTGATCAGGTCGGAATCGGTATCACGCTGTGCGATCCGGCGAAGCCGGAGGGCCTGCCATTGCTCAAGGTCGACGAGCCGACTCTGACGATGAATTTCCTGGTCAACACTTCGCCACTGGCCGGGCGCGAAGGCAAGTTTGTGACCAGTCGTCAGTTGCGCGAACGGCTTGACCGGGAACTGCAATCCAACGTTGCGCTGCGTGTCGAATTCACTGCTGACTCGGATACCTTCATTGTGTCGGGACGAGGGGAGTTGCATCTTACGATTCTGCTCGAGAACATGCGGCGTGAAGGCTACGAGCTGGCGGTCGGGCGCCCGCGGGTCGTGTTTCGGACAGTCGATGGAGAAAAACAGGAACCCTACGAATTGCTAACCGTCGATGTCGAAGAACAGACGCAGGGCGCCGTTATGGAGGAACTGGGGCGCCGTCGCGGCGAGCTGCAGGACATGCAATCGGACGGCAAGGGACGGACCAGGCTCGAGTACCGGATTCCGGCACGGGGTCTCATCGGATTCCAGGGTGAATTTCTGACGATCACGCGGGGCACCGGAGTTGCAAGTCATATCTTCGATGATTACGGTCCGGTCAAGGGTGACATGGAGGAGCGCCGTAACGGGGCACTGGTCAGTCAGGACGATGGTGCGGCGGTTGCCTATGCCTTGTGGAAGCTGCAGGATCGCGGCCGCATGTTCGTGTCGCCAGGAGAGGCGTTGTACGAGGGCATGGTTATCGGAATCCATTCGCGCGACAACGATCTGGTGGTGAACCCGATCAAGGGCAAGCAACTGACGAATGTTCGCGCCTCCGGATCCGATGAGGCGGTGCGGCTGGTGCCACCGATCGAGCTTACGCTGGAAAAAGCGGTTGAATTCATTACCGATGATGAACTGGTCGAAATCACACCAAAGTCTATTCGCATCCGCAAACGTCATCTGAAAGAGCACGAACGCAAACGGGCGTCACGCCAGGTCGAGGCTGCCTGAGCCTGCTGCTCAGCACCGTGCGCCAGAATGGCCGGTGCTGGGCTATACTGAATTGATGTCCGATCCGGCGAGCCTGTTAGTTCTGATTGTCGCTACGCTGTTGCTCGTGCTGGTTACGCTCGGGGTGTCAATTGCCGCCCTCAGACGCGTACGACAGCTGCCAGATAGCGTCGCAATGACGCTCGAAGAAAAGCATCTTCAGATGGTGCGCGACACCAATTCTGCACTTAACGAACTCGGTGACCGTTTGTCACAGATGCAATCGAGTTCGCTCGGGCAATTGCGCGATACGCTGACCCAGGAATTGACGCAGACACGGGCCACCGTTGGCACGCTTCAGGTCAAGCAGGTCGAGGAGTTGTCGGCGACGCGCGAGACCATGACCTTGCGCCTGTCCGAAATGAGCCGGGAGATGCAATCCAAACATGACCTGCTGCGCAGTGAGGTCGTTACCAGGGTGCTGGAAAAACTGGCTGAGCAGAATCGCGCCGAGCAGGAGATGATCCAGACGACCCTGCGTCACGCATCGGCGCAGCTTGCTTCCTCGGTCGAGCTGCTGACCAAGACCACCGATTCCCGGCTGGAACAGATTTCCGGAAAGGTTAATGAGCGACTTGAAGAGGGGTTCAAGAAGACCAACGAAACCTTTGTCAATGTCATGCAACGGCTGGCGACCATTGATGAGGCACAGAAGAAGATCGATGGTTTGACAACCAACGTGGTCAGTCTTCAGGAACTACTGGGTGACAAGCGCTCGCGCGGTGCTTTTGGCGAGGTTCAGCTCGAAGGGCTGGTGCGCAACATTCTGCCTCCATCCGCATACGAATTTCAATTCTCTCTTTCCAACGGCAGTCGTGCAGACTGCGTTTTGAAACTGCCCGCGCCGACCGGAATGGTGGCAGTGGATTCCAAATTTCCGATGGAGAACTACCACCGGATGTTTGAACCGGCTGTGGGAGACAATGACCGCTTGCTGGCCGAGCGTCAGTTCCGGGCCGACGTGCGCAAGCATGTTGAGGATATAGCGGGAAAGTACATTATTGCGGGTGAGACCAGCGACGGTGCAGTGATGTTTGTGCCAGCGGAAGCGGTATTTGCCGAAATTCACGCTCACCATGCGGAGGTTGTCGATTATGCAATGCAGCGCCGGGTCTGGATCGTGTCGCCGACCACATTGATGGCAGTGCTCAACACCGCACGCGCGGTCATGAAGGATGTCGCGACTCGCGAGCAGATCCACATTATCAAGGACGAATTAGGCAAGCTTGGCAAGGACTTTTCCCGCTTCGACGACCGGATGCGCAAGTTGACGGACCATATTCGGCAGGCCCATGAAGACGCAGAGCGCGTCCGTATCAGCAGCGACAAAATCACCAAGCGCTTCAACGAAATTGAACAGGTAGAACTGGACACGCCGGAACACCACAAACGTGCCGGCGTTGAACTTGTTACACCGGCATCGGGCGAACCTGATCGTTCGGAATCGGCCAATTCGGTGCTGCTCGATAAAAACCGGGAATAGGGGGCATGTTTGGCGTTTACCGCGCATGGCGACGGCGACGCATTCTTGGCCGGCACGCAATTGACGACGCCTTGTGGCAAAGCTTGTCGGCCCGGTTCGCTTTTGTCGAACGGCTGAACCGGGAAGATCGTGCGCGCCTGCGCGACCTGTGCGTGCTGTTTTTACACGAGAAGCAAATCAGTGCGGCTGGTGACGCTGTGCTGGATGCGGAGATGAGGCTGGGTATCGCGATCCAGGCCTGCATCCTGATCCTGAACCTGGGGCTTGACTCTTACCGGGACTGGGTTGAAGTTATTGTTTACCCCGACGAGTTCATGCCACGGCAGGAGTTCCGTAACGAACACGGTTTGGTGGAAACAGATGATCATGTGTACGCCGGACAGGCGTGGTTGCGCGGACCGGTCATTCTGGCAGCGGCACGTGTCGAGACGGCGTGGATAAGTGATGGGGCAAATGTGGTGATACATGAATTCGCACACAAGCTCGATATGCTGACCGGTGAGGCGAACGGATTCCCGCCTCTGCACAGGGGAATGGATCGTCGCCTGTGGTCGCGTGATTTCAGCGAAGCCTACGGGGACTTCTGCCAGCGAATCACCAGTAACGAACGGACCGAAATCGACCCGTATGCCTCGCAATCACCGGCGGAGTTCTTTGCTGTGGTTTCCGAGTGTTTCTTTGAACTGCCTGCGATGCTTTGGAAGAACTATCCCCTCGTGTACAAACAACTTGCCTTGTTTTTCCGGCAAGACCCATTGGCCGGGTCCCGGTTGTGAGTTGCGCCCCGATAACGCGCCCGAGCATTGCGGTCGCGATCCTCGTGGGCCTGCTGAGTCTAGCCACACTCGTGTGGCCACCTGCTACTCGTGCCGCTGAACTGGTGGTGATCGAATTGAATGGCCGCACAGCTGAAGAAGTGATTCCACTGCTGCAACCAATGCTCGCTCCGGGGGGCACCATCAGTGGTTTGCGGGACAAGCTCATCATCAGGACAACACCGTCTAATCTCGACGAACTGCGTGCGATGCTTGACATCGTGGATGCGCCACCGCGACGCCTGCTGATCACGGTCAGACAAGGAGCACGCGGGCAGGAGCGGGAAGTGGATCTGGATGTTTCGGGTTCCGTTGGCGGCGATGGCGCACGCGTCACGCTGCCGGAGACTTCCCCGCACCCTGCACAGAACCCGGGCGTAGCCTCCGACGCCGAGCCTGCGCGGGGCAACAGCGTACAGTTTCGAGCTCGTGCGGAAAATTCACAGCGCAATGCCAATACATTTCAGACACTGCAGGTACTGGAGGGCAGCTCGGCCTACATTGCCATTGGCCAGTCCATCCCGATTCGCGGTTCTGTTGGAAGCGATGGCAGGGAAACTATCGAGTATCGCGATGTGGTCACCGGGTTCTATGCCACTCCCCGTGTCCGCGGGAATCGAGTCACGGTTGCCCTTGCCACATCGGCCGATTCCGTCAGGGACCGCGTAACCGGGGCCGCGCAAATTCAACGTGCCGACACCGTGGTAAGTGGCGCGCTTGGGAAATGGATCGACGTCGGCTCGGTTTCAGAAAACGCGAGAGATCAGGAAACCGGGATCGTCTTTTACAACAGCAGTGCGACCGGCGATCAGAGGCGGGTATATCTCAAGGTGGAGGAAGTCCGGTGAGCGAGTCACTTGCCCTCGGTGACACTGAAACAACATATTTTCCTGGTTTCTGCTAAGTCAATGATAATGTCTGGCGCACGCCTGCATGTTGCATTGCTCGTCAGCTTTCTGATGATTTTGATCTGGTCGGGTTACAGGCCTGCCGACCGCTTTATCTGGTTGCTCGAGGTGTTTCCCGCAGTCGCTGGTGCTGCGATTCTGGTCGCGATCTATCCGCGTACCAAACTGACAGCGCTTGTTTACGCATTGATATGGTTGCATGCGATTGTGTTGATGGTAGGCGGGCACTGGACCTATGCCGAAGTGCCCCTGTTTGACTGGTTGCAGTCCGAATACGGACTTGCGCGCAACTACTACGACCGGGTTGGCCACCTGTTCCAGGGCCTGGTGCCGGCGATGATTGCGCGTGAAATATTTGTTCGCGCCGACGTTATTAATGGAAGACGATGGCGATACTTTCTGGTGTGTTGCGTTGCTCTGGCGATATCAGCCTTGTACGAGTTTCTCGAGTGGTGGGTCGCCGTTGGCACCGGGACAGCGGCCGACGCCTTTCTGGCGACCCAGGGTGATGTCTGGGATACCCAGTGGGACATGTTTCTCGCGCTTTGTGGCGCGATACTTGTGCAGCCGCTGCTGGGCTCGTGGCACGACAGGCAGCTGTCAGCGCTTCTGACACGCGCACGGTGAAATACTGACTGGCCCTATGTTTCCAGGATCTTTGTCGCTGTGCTTTTTCCGCTGATTGCATCGGGGAAGAGGGCCTTGCGTTGCAGCAGATTCCAGCGGCTGAAGAAGGTGGTCAGGAAGGCCGCGGGCAGGGGTTCGGAAAACAGGAAACCCTGCCCGACATCGCAGTTGTGTTTGCGCATGAACCCGAGTTGGGTCTGTGTCTCCATACCTTCAGCCACAACGGACATATTCAGCGATCGAGCCATATCCAGAACCAGTTTGGCAATGACTCCGCCACGGCCGGCGGCATCAATTGCTGCAACGAACGAGCGGTCGATCTTGAGCGCATCAATCGGTAGTCTTTCGAGATAGGACATCGACGAGTACCCTGTTCCGAAGTCGTCAAGCTCTATCCGGATGCCGAGCGCCCGGAGTTTGTTCAGCGATTCAATGACCTGGTCAACATCCTCGATCAGTACGTTCTCGGTGACCTCCATTGCGAGGCAGTTACCGGGAACACCGGTTTCCTGAAGCACCGCTTCCACTGATTCCAGAAACTCGCGGTGACGAAACTGCCGTCCAGAAACGTTAACCGAAATATGCCCAAGGTCGATCCCGGCAGCACGCCAGCCGGAGAATCGCCTGCATGCTTCCTGGAGAACGAAGTGGCCAAGCGAGACGATCAACCCCGAGTCTTCCGCGAAGTCGATGAAGGTCCCCGGCATCAGGACGCCACGGGTGGGGTGCTCCCAGCGCAGCAGCGCTTCAGCGGCGCAGATGGCTCCCGTTTTCAGATCAAACTGGGGTTGATAATGCACCAGCAATTGTTGTTCGGAAACGGCGTGGCGCAGCTCGCGATCAAGTCTGGCAATACGCACCACCTCAGCGTTCATGTTGCTTTCAAAGAATACGCTGGTGGAACGCCCTACGGATTTGGCGCGATACATCGCTGTATCAGCGTTGCGCAAAAGCTCAGCCGGTTCGGTGCCGTCCTCTGGGAACACGGCAATACCGATGCTGGCGCCAACGAAATTCTCCACACCGAGAATCGCAAACGGTTCTTCCATTGTACTCAGAACATGATCGGCGACCGCGCTTGCGGCCTTGGCGTCATCCAACCCACCGACTACGATCGCGAACTCATCGCCGCCGACCCGGGCGAGCGTGTCGGTCTCCCGAACACAGCTTTGCAACCGGTCCGACGCTTCCCGAAGGAGCTGATCGCCCGCAGTATGACCAAGACTGTCGTTCACCTGCTTGAAACGGTCAAGGTCAATATAAATAACGGCTGTATGCGTTCCGCTTCTCGTGGATTGGGCGATCTCGCGCTTGAGGCGCTCTACCAGCAGGAACCGGTTGGGTAAACCGGTAAGACTGTCGTATCGAGCCTGGCGGAAAAGTTGTTCATCGCGTGCTGCCGAGGTGAGCGCAACACCGATGCGGTCTGCAAAGTCGCGGACATTGGAGACTTCGTCGGACGCCAGGGTAGTGTGGTTCGCGAAACCGAGTATGACGAGACCACCGTGTCCGGTCTTCGAAGCAATGGGAAGATTGTAGAATCGCTGTGCAGCCGAGCCTTGCTTACATGCTTTTTCCTGCCAGCTCGCGTTGTCGGCATTGGTCCAGTATCCATCGGTATTGGCTAGCAGAAGATCATCGGCATCCACAGTGGCGTGAAGCTGCTTAAGCATTCCCTGGCTCCGGTCGCGATTAATAGCGTACAGCCGCAAACGCGTGGGGTTAACGCGATCCATCGCAACGATGCCGGCGCATTCGACGTCAAACAGATCCTGCAACGACACCAGTATTTCCTCGATGATACGATCGACCGCGAGGTTGCGCAGAATTGCCTGATCGATCGCCGACAAGGTCTTCATGACATCGAATTGCCTGCCAAGGCGGGCTGTCATCATGTTGAATGAACGGGCAAGCGTCTCGAATTCGTCGTTGGATGCGATCTCTACCTTGGTTGAGAAATCCTGTTGGCTGAGTCGGCTGGTCCCGGAGATCAGCTTTGCGAGGGGAACCATCACGCGGCGTATCTGGCTGATGCTGAGCAGCGTTGCAAGCAGAACTGAGACGATGAGTCCGGTCCAGAAAACGGTTTCGAATGTGGCAAGCGTATCGAATGCGTCAGCGCGGCGTTGTGCTGCAACGACGATCCAGCGTGGAACGGCGAATTTCGCGTCCAGAAACACCTCGCGATAGTCGCCGACGAACTGACCATCTTCGTCCTGCCATTCGAGGCCGCCACTCGAGCCCTGTGCGTTACGGGCGAGAAGGTCAGCGAGCGTTGGAAGATTCAGCGTTTGGCTGCATGACAGCCGACGCCCATTTTGGTCGAACACGCAAAGTTCAGTCAGGTATGCAACCGTATCCCGATCCGCCCACAGGTACTGTGGCCGGATCTCCGCAGACACGAGCGCTTTTCCCGGTTTTATCGGATCAAGCGTGCGAATCATAAGAATAGCGGGCTCGTTTTCCGAGGTAATTATGGATGCGAGAGCAGTCCCCCCGGAAGCGATATGTGCTTGCGCTTCTGGTGTGAGTACACTTTCGTAGTCCGGAATTGGTTTGCCTTTCGACACCTCCAGATTGCGAAAGGGCGTAGCGGTGTTCTTGCGTACGTTGTCGGTCGTAACCCCCTGGTTCAGTTCCGCTGCGGCTTTGCGCAACGCGTCATCTGCGAGCAACAAACGATCATAAAGAACCGAACTGTAGGTCGCGCTCGCTGCACCCAGTTCGGTTTGTGCCTGCTCCAGTAGTAGCGCATTACCCTGAAACCGATAAAGGATCGCGAGAACAAGTACCGGCACAAGTGCCGATATCACGAACATACTGAGTATGCGTCTCGCCAGTCTGCCTTTCAGGAGTGTTGTGTCGAGCAGCATCGTAGAATCTGTTTCAGTATTCCGACGCGACGCCGATATAGCGCCCGTTGCTGGCCCGCACGATGTCATCCCGGCTCGCCTCGGCGGTGAGCGGGCTCTGGCTCTTGCCGTCCGGACCCTTGCTGTACAGGTCGTAGTCGGAATTGATCGGCACCAGGTTCTTGTTCTTTCTGAACTTCCCTTTACCCTTCACCCCGGCCATGTTGAGGTATTGATACGGGTTACCCCAGGGATCGATCAGGCTGCCCATGCCGACCGAATCGAGGTCGTCCGGCAACTCATCGTCGTTGACAAGCTGATGCTGCGCAATTACTACGGTAATACTGAGGATGTCCAGTTTCGCTTGGGCAACGTCGGCGCGATGCAGGTAATCATCGTAATAGCGTACCGATACCGCACTCAGAATTCCGATAATCGCGAGAGCCATGGCGATTTCGATCAGCGTCATACCAAAGGATCTTTTTGTGATCGTCCAGTACTCGCCTCGGCGTGATGAGATTCCGACACCGACCCGCTCGATCGGTTTGTACATACGGTGCTGGAATTCGCTCATAGGCTAGCTAACATATTGTTTTCAAGAAGACAGACGTAGGGTGTGGCGCCACGAGATATCTCTGCCGTTTGGTATTACAGAGTGGTTGCCGCAAAAAACGTGCGGGATAACGGGACGGGATGGGGCTGCGAGGACGGGTTGTCCCAGGCGCCAGTTGGCGTCTCGAAATCCACGCCGAAGTCGGACTTAAGGGTGGTTGCGGAGCGAAACCATAAGAGAGGGGAGGAGTGGCCTACATCTCGACCGACTGATTGGAGCGTGTAGTGCGCGGGAATAGCGTGTTGCGCGTGACCAGGTTCCAGTTTGCGTAGAACGTGCCAATTTCGTCCGCGGGCAACGGTTTTGAAAACAGAAAGCCTTGTCCGATGTCGCAGTTATTTGCTCGCATGAACGCGAGATGTTCTGGCTGTTGTATTCCTTCGGCGATGACGCCCATATTCAGCGACCTTGCCATATCGAGAACCAGTTTTGCGATCACTCCGCCGCGCCCGGCGGCGTCGATGGTGCGCACGAAAGTGCGATCGATTTTCAGGGCGTTTACCGGCAGTTTTTCGAGGTAAGACATGGAAGAGTAGCCCGTGCCGAAGTCATCGAGTTCAATGCGAATGCCATGAGCTCGCAGCAGTGTCAGAACCTGAGACACCTGGTCCATGTCGTGAAGCAGAACGTTCTCGGTAATCTCCATTGCCAGTTTGCTGGCGGGCATGCCGGTTTCCACAATGATCTGTTCCACGAGTTGCACAAACTCAGGCTGGCGAAACTGTTTTCCGGATACGTTTACGCTGACTCGTCCGACATCGATTCCGGAATCTCGCCAGACACAGAACTGGCGACAGGCTTCCCTGAGGACGAATTCGCCGACGGCAACGATCAGGCCCGAGTCTTCCGCGAATTCGACGAATGTCGTTGGGCTCAATAGGCCTCGCTCCGGGTGTTGCCAGCGTACCAGCGCCTCAACGGCGCAGATGTTGCCCGTGGTCAAGTCGATCTGAGGCTGGTAGTGCAGTAACAATTGCTTTTCCACTATCGCATGACGCAGGTCCCGATCCAGGGTGGCGACGCGCACTGCCTCAGCATTCATATTCTCTTCGAAGAACACGACTGCCGAGCGGCCAATTGCCTTGGAGCGATACATCGCAGTATCCGCGTTGTTGAGCAATTCGTTAGGGCTTGCGCCATCTTGCGGATAAACCACGACGCCGATACTGGCCGTGACAAACTGCTCGGTGCCGGAAATCGAGAAAGGTTTGTTCATCTCGGTCAGCACGTGGTCGGCAACAATACCGGCCACTTCCGCATCTCCGAAACCGCTGAGAATAATGGTGAACTCATCACCACCAACGCGCGCAACGGTGTCGGCCTCGCGCACACACTCGCGTAACCGGTGGGCCGCTTCCTGCAACAACTGGTCTCCTGCAGCGTGACCCAAACTGTCGTTTACCTGTTTGAACCGATCGAGATCGATATACAGAACAGCGAACTGTTTGTCAGATCGGGTGGCTTGCGAGATCTCCTGCTTGATCCGTTCGACAAGAAGAAATCGGTTCGGCAGACCGGTCAGGTTGTCATAGCGCGCCTGGCGGAACAAGGCTTCATCCCGTGCTGCTGAAGTCAGTGCCACGCCGATCCGGTCAGCAAAATCGCGAATGTTCTCGATGTCCTCATCTTCGAACTTGTTGCGCTCCGAGAATCCCAGGAGCATGAGTCCGCCAATACCGCTCTTCGAAGCGATCGGAAAATTGAAGGTGTGCTGCGCATCCCATCCATGCTGCTGACGCATCAGGGCGGACGCCGAATTCTCGGCGTTAATCCATGAATCCTCCGCGTCCGTGCTGGCAAGAAGAATGGAGCGGCTGTCTGCTCCGACATGGCGGCGCTTCATCATCGCATGGCTAGCATCGCGGCCGATCGTGTAAAGCTGCATTTCGTCCGGTGCATCGCGATCAGTGACAGCGATGCCAGCGCATCGCAGGTCGAAGATCTGGCGCAGGGATACAAGCGCTTCTTCCATCACCCGGTCGATCTCAAGGTCGAACAAAATCGCCCTGTCGATGGCTGAAAGCGTCGTCATCACATCGAACTGCCTTCCCAGGCGTCCTGCCATCGCATTGAACGACCTGGCGAGATCGCCGAATTCATCACCAGAGTCGATATTGACTCGTGTCGAGAACTCCCTGTTTCGGAGCCGTGTCGTGCCTGCTATCAACTCCTTGAGCGGAGCAAGCGTGCGCCGAATTTGCGAGACGCTTAGCAGCGATGCCAGTAGCGCAAATGCCGCGATGATTCCAAGCGAAAGCGCGTTCAAGCCATTGAGGGCTTGCAGGGCATCCGCTTTCCTTTGTGCGGCAGCCACTATCCAGCGGGAGCCAGTGTGATTTCCACTCGGAAAAAACTCGTTGAAATATCCGACAAATCGTTCAGTGCCGTCCTCCCATTGCATGTCGCCGCCGTTCGCTTGCGCTTTTTTGCCAAGAACGCCCGGCAAGTTTGGAAAGGTCAATGTCTGCGAACATGCAAGAGGTCTGTATACCTGATCAAAAACGCAAAGATCTGCACCGCCATGGTCTGATTCGCGCAGACGCCAGAGGAAAACATTATCGATTTCGCCAATCAGCAGACGTGGATTGGAACTCTCCGGATCGATTGCCCGGATCATCAGAACGCTCGCGAAGTTGCCTTGCCCCGTCCGGGTCACAACCACGGAGTCACCGGACAAGACGCTTTGTTGCGCAGTTGATGCCAGGGGCCGTGCCCAACCGTACTGGTCCTGCCCCTGGTTCGGCACGCTGGCATTACCAACGATCACGAGATTACGAAACAGACCGCGGGTCCGTTGCCTTGCCCGCTGCATCGATACACCATCGCTGAGGTCGGCGGCAGCATTGCGCAGGACTTGCTCTGCGAAGCCGAGGCGCTCGCCCAGTGCCGTGCTGTAGGTCGCACTGGTCGCATGGAGTTCTTCGTTGGTGTGCTCGACGAGCAACGCGGCGCCCTGAAAGTAATGCAGCACCGCGAGGGAGACTGCTGGAAGCAGAGCCGACAGGGCAAACAACGCGAACACACGGCGTGCCACCTTGCTGCTCAGTGATGTCTTTTCAAGGCGCTTCATGTTATTTCGGGGTGATCAAAGTGCAGTCGTGTCAGGTGGTCCCATTAATGCCGCCTGTGCTCGCCGCTATTCAATGCCGTTGCAACAAAAATCATTGCGGGTCAGCCCACGGCGCTTGTTCTTCAGCCGCAATGTGCAGATCGATTCATGCTTCCCTGTCCAATCGCAGTGGCTCGTCAGACGGCTTCAGTACATGGCAATTCCAGGCATGCACGCGAGGCCAACAAGTTGTCTAACGCAAGAAGCATGCGGAGACTGGAAACGGTGGCCTGTGTGCGACTATTCATACCCTGGCGGACGATTGTCGGACTCGTTAAGAGGCGATTCAATACCCTGTTTACACGCAATAAATTGTGAGATCGGATGCAGTTTCAGCATAGGGAAATGAAGGACGCAAGCCGGGCAGAATATTGCGGTTTCTGCCGGAATGACAGCTGGTACACGGGCAGGCACTTTGGTCCGGTCTGGCCCGCTGACGCGCATTGGCAAGAACCCTGAATAAGGGGCGCCACTACCTGTCGAACGGTGTAACTCGCGCACGCGGTTTCGTGCTGAAATGCCCAGAAATCGATGGCCGGGCGGGGCTAGCCGGACTTGTTTTCGGCACTTCCCCGTAATTGCGCGAGCAGGTAGAGCACTGACCACGTCAGGAAGGGAATGGCTACCGCTGCCAGGGCCAGGAACTGTGCCTTATCGGTACTTAGCGGTTGCGCGACCAGGGTCATCAGGCCAATCAGGGACCATAAACTCATTCCGGCGACCTGGAACAATGCATACACGATCATCAGTACCCGCGCCCAATTGGCCTGGAAGTACAGACCTGCGCCCAATAGTCCGTGTAACAAGCCGACACAGAGGTAGAGCAGGGCGCGCCCACCCGAGTACTGTGGGAACATGATGAGCAGACTGAGTGCGGTGAGTGCGTTAACCGCGACAAGCACCTTGATTCCGGTCGGCCGGCCGTTTGCGGGATGATTGTGCTGGTGTTGCTCTCGGGCGTTCTCCGCCATCACGGGTTGTCGCTGATGGTTTCACCACCTTCAGGGCCGTAGAACACCACCCACGTGCAGAAGTCGTCCGTGTACTTCTCGAACCGGTGCTTGCGCCCGGCCGGAACGAACAGCATGTCGCCGCTTTGAAAGGGATGACGATCATCGCCGTTTTGAAACCAGCCAGAACCACGGACGATGAAATAGACTTCGTCGCGCTCGTGCGGCGTCTGGAAATCTTCGCTGCCCGGACGATACATCTTGACTTGCAGTGAGCCTCGCTCAAATACGGCAGCCGACGGCAATTTGCTGCGTACCTTTCCGACCGCATCGAGCGCATCGGACAGACTGACCCTACGGCGATCGCGCGAGTCAGTGTGGTTTTGTTCCGCTTTCATCATGATTCAGGTCCTCGAGTGACTGGGTTTTGTGATGATGCCCTTTGATTGTTGCAACCGGTGTTATGTGCAGAACTCAAGCCATGTTCAACTGCGCCCACCGAAAGCAGTCGATCGTATGGTCGTTCACCATGCCGGTGGCCTGCATGAACGCGTACATGATGGTTGTGCCGGCAAACTTGAAACCGCGCTGTTTCAAATCCCGGCTCAGCGCATCCGATTCGGGCGAGCGGGTCGGCACATCCTCGCCGGACTTCCAGGCATTTTGCCGCGGGGACCCGTCGACAAAGCGCCAAAGATACTGATCGAAGCTTCCGAACGATTGCTGTGTCTCGAGAAAACATCTCGCATTGGAGATAGCCGATTCGATTTTTCCCCGGTGACGAACAATACTGGAATCTTTTACCAAATCATCAATTTCGCGCTGGCCGAAAGCGGATATCTTCACTGGATCAAAATTGGCAAATGCGTTGCGGTAGCCTGCTCGTTTGTTCAGTATGGTTGACCAGGATAGTCCCGCCTGCGCCCCTTCCAGAAGGAGAAATTCGAACAATTCCCGGTCATCATGTATTGCCACACCCCATTCACAATCGTGGTACGCAAGATAAGACGCATTGCCCGACGCGGCCCATTTGCAGCGCACCGGCTCAGCGGTACTGAGTGGACCGTTCGTCATGATTCACGTCAACCCGGTCAGGCAGGAAGGCTCGGGTGAGCCGCCAGAGACACCCGGTTGCTGGAAGATCCCGCGGACGATAAGCGTCAAGGGCGAAACCGGATGTCGGCCCACGGGCAGTCACGCACTTGCGGAGCGTTGCGCGTTGCCTTCCACCTCGAGTTCCAGTGTCCGTGTCCAGCCATAGGGGTCCGCAACACGGCCATATTGAATATCGGTCAGGGCATCGAATACGCGCTGTGCAACCGGGCCGGTTTGATTGTCATTTATAACGTAGTCCCGGTCCTTGTAGCGAAACCGCCCAACTGGCGCAATAACGGCCCCCGTTCCCATGGCAAACACTTCCGAAATCCGTCCGGACTGGACATCCTTGAGCATGTCTTCGACGTCGATTCGGTCTTCCGAGACTTCAAACCCAAGATCAGGTGCCATCTGCAGAATCGAGTCGCGCGTCACGCCGGGAAGAATACTTCCGGACAACGCGGGCGTGCAGATGTGTTTGCCCTCGTAGACGAAAGCGATGTTCATTCCGCCAACTTCCTCTACCAGTCGCCGTTCGGTGGCATCGAGCCACAATACCTGCTGGAATCCCTGGCGCTTCGCCTCCTCCGTGGCAAAGATGCTGCCTGCATAGTTCGCTATGGTTTTGGCTTCACCGGTGCCACCGCGCACCGCACGCACATAGTCATGAGAGATGAAAACCGGTACCGGACTCAGGCCGCTTCCGAAGTAGGGCCCTACCGGGCTCAGGATGATGAAATGCAGGAATGTCCGGCTCGCGCGCACTTCCAGTGTTGTCTCGGTCGAGATCATGACCGGGCGAATATACAGCGCCGATCCGGGTTGATCAGGAATCCATTCATGTTCGTACCGGACCAGCGTTTCGATCGCCGCAATATGCGCTTCGGCGTCGATCTCGGGCATCCCCATTCGCAACGCAGAACGGTTGAAGCGCGCCATATTCTGCTCGATGCGAAACAGGTTGATCTGTCCATCGGCTCTCCGATACGCCTTGGTGCCTTCAAAGACGTCCTGACCACAGTGCAGGACTTGCGAGGCCGGATCGAGCGTGAGTGGCTGATAGGCAGAAATGGTTGCATCGTGCCACCCCGATTCGGGCGAGAAGCGCTGGGTGAACATGCGATTGGTGAAATAACGGCCGAAGCCGAGCACATCCGGGAAATGTACCGGGCGAGGATTCACGAGCGGTTCGATCCGGACGTTCAGCGAGTGATGTGGCATCAGTATGGTTGTTCCATATACGGGAGAAATAATAGCCAAGGCTCTGAAAAACCGGTTAACCCGGTCTCAACGGCCTCATAGCTTCAATGTTACTAGAAGCGGGCGGTCGAGCCGACCCATTGCGACGGTTTCCGGCACAAGGCCGGGCTTCTGCCGGCAGATCAGGCTGTTCGAAAGGGTGCGTGATGGCACTTGCCAGGGAATACCCCCCCAGAGCACGGCGGGTGTAGCTGTTTTGCAGGGGATGCCCGGTCCGGGCGAGAAGGCCCCGGCCAGGCAGAATTATCAAGCGGTCTGAAGCGCCCGTTTTCGCCAGTCCACTATGGTGACGGCAACTCCTGCTGCAAAAAGCACAGGGGCCAGCAGCCACGGCCACGACGCCGGTTCGGGAGGCTGTGAAACAAACGTTGTGTAGAGGGCAAACAGAGCACATGCATGGCCCAGGAACAAGATCGCCTGCGCAAATCCTGTGCGCAAGCCGGCTTTACGATAGCGCGCGACTGACGTAGCCGGATTGAGCCGGATGACGGTCTTGGCAAGCACCAGCACTGTTAGCATCAGTGCGGCCAGAGCGTAGGCTGCGGTAAAGTATGGCGCCAGCGAAGGTGCTGATGCCATCAGGCCTTCGAGAATCAGAAACCGGCCGACAAAGAAGAAGACGAGTACAGTCAGAAATGCGACCGCGAACAAGAAGTTTAGGCGTGCAATCATGCGCACAATGGTATCCGTTTTCGTGCCGCACGGCGACGGTTCATCGCCATGAATACGGTACTAAAAGATGAAGAACCCATGTCCTGCTTCACTGCTATTGCAAGTTCGCGTGGTTGCGGCATTTCGACGCGGTTGTTGATTCGATGCTGAATGCCATTGCCGTGCTGCTTGTCTGCCAACTCCTGGGCGAGATCAGCAGCCAGCTGCTCGCCATTCCGGTACCCGGCCCGGTGATCGGCATGGTGGTATTGATTCTGATCTTGAGAACAGTCCCGACGGCTGCCGACGCACTATCTGAAACCAGCAACGGCATCCTGCGGCATTTGTCTCTGTTGTTCGTTCCAGCAGGCGTGGGCGTGATGCTGCATGCGGCTACTGTGAAGCAGCAATGGCTGGCCATCATGGTCTCGGTGGTGCTCGGAACCGCACTCACGCTGGCGGTAACCGCGCTGATGATCAAACTGACGCTGCACCTGACACACCTGTGTCGTAAGGCGCAGCGATGAGCCCGGTACGGTTGATAGATATCTGGGTTTATCTCGCGGCATCACCATTGCTGCATCTGACCCTGACGGTGACTGCCTATTTGTTCAGTGACTGGCTGTACAGGAAATCCGGTAACAGATCGTTATTGCATCCGGTGCTGATCGCCGTCATTGTATTGGTTGTGATTCTGACTACGACCAACACGGGCTACCCTCGCTATTTTGAAGGCGCCCAGTTCGTGCATTTTTTTCTCGGTCCCGCAACCGTGGCACTTGCCGTGCCGCTCTATCGAAACTTCGCGCGGCTCAGGCAGATGTGGTTGCCATTGTGTTTTGGACTGTTGACCGGCGCCGTGACAGCAGCCCTGTCTGCTGTTTTCCTTGCCTGGCTTCTCGGGGCAACACCGCAAACGCTCCTCGCACTGGCGCCTAAATCGGTGACGGCACCCGTCGCAATGGGTATTACCGAAAAACTGGGAGGGCCTGCCTCACTGACAGCAATTCTGGTGGTATCGACAGGTATTGTCGGCGCCGTCATTGGCCCAACGATCCTCAACTGGTGCCGCGTCAGCGACCCGGCGGTTCGCGGTTTCGCGATGGGAACCGCGTCACACGGCATCGGTACTGCACGTGCGTTTCAGGAAAGCGAAATTGCGGGTGCTTTTTCCGGACTGGCCATGGGGCTGAACACACTGGTTTCCTCGTTATTGATCCCGCCCTTGCTTGATGTGCTGGGGCTCATCCCATGAATCCACCAGCCTGCGATGTCGCGTTGGCTGCCGGCCTGTTCAGCCAGCATCGTTGCGAGCCGGACGGTGCCGTCGGCGCCACTGGCACCAAACCGCTGTAAGGGCAGACCATAGATGACCGCGGATTTGCGTGAGATCTTCGGAGAGGACGGGCTGTTGTCCAGAGCCATTACCGGCTACCGATTGCGAACACAGCAACTCGAAATGGCACAGGCCGTTGCCGCAGCGATTGAAGATAATTCAATACTGATCGCCGAAGCGGGTACCGGTACCGGCAAAACCTTCGCCTACCTTGTTGCGGCCCTGCTCAGCGGCGGGAAAGTGATTATTTCTACCGGCACCAAAACGCTGCAGGACCAGTTGTTCGATCGCGATATTCCGCTCGTGCGCAAGGTGCTTGCAGCGCCGGTCACGGTTGCGCTGCTCAAGGGGCGCGCAAATTACGTCTGCCACTACCACCTTGAACGTGCGAAGGCCGATGGCCGCTTTCTGACGCGCGATGACACGGTTCATCTTGCCCGCATTGACAGCTACTCCCGAACATCGGCCAACGGCGATCGTGGCGGACTCGCTGATGTGCCGGAGGACGCAGCGATCTGGCCACTCGTTACGTCGACGCGTGAGAACTGCCTGGGGGCGGAATGCCCTCATCATGCGAAGTGCTTTGTTCTGGAGGCCCGCAAACAGGCGCTGGAATCGGATGTCGTTGTCGTCAATCATCATCTGTTTTTTGCCGATCTGGTGCTGCGTGATGAAGGCGTTGGAGAACTGCTACCCGCCTGCAACACCGTGATACTTGATGAGGCCCACCAACTCCCCGAGACAGCAAGTCTGTTCTTTGGCGAGCGCTTATCCTCCAATCAACTGATTGAACTGGGCCGTGACACCCGGATGGAATCCGCAGCCAGTGCAACCGAAGCGACCGGGTTGCAGGACCAGGCACGTGCAGTTGAAAAGGCAGCGCGTGATCTAAGGCTGCAATTTCCAGGTGACATGGTTCGCAAAACGCATGAGCAGGTGCTTGCGAACCATGAATTTGTGACCACTCTCGACGATGCAGTACTTGCGTTGCAGGAGTTGATCGAACAGTTGGAAGCGCATGCGGCCCGCTCCGAGGGACTGCATCATTGCTGGGAACGGGCAACCATGCTCGAGGCGGCATTGCAACGCTGGAAAGACGAAACCGAAACTGACACCGGGCATGTGCGGTGGATCGAGACGTTCGCGTCTTCGCTGCGGCTCAATTCGACGCCACTGTCCGTTGCAAACGTGTTCCAAAGCCAATTGGCAGGACATCCGAAAGCGTGGATATTCACCTCGGCGACATTGTCTGTCCGGAAGGACTTCTCCCATTACCAACAGCAGATGGGACTGGAGGGCGCGGTCACAGCCAGTTGGGACAGTCCGTTTGACTACGAGAACCAGTCGATGCTGTTCGTTCCCGAGAAGATGCCTGATCCGAATAACGGCGCTTATACCGAGGCCGTTATTAACGCGTGCCTGCCCCTCATTGAAGCCGCGCGAGGACATGCGTTCCTGCTGTTCACCAGCCTCAGGGCGATGCGTGAAGCGAAACAACTCCTTGCGGCCTGCATGCAAGCGCGGAAGCTGGATTTTCCGCTACTCATGCAGGGAGAAGCTTCGCGCTCGGATTTGCTGGAACGCTTCCGGAGCCTCGGCGATGCCATCCTGCTGGGAAGTCAGTCGTTCTGGGAGGGCGTCGATGTGCGTGGCGACGCGTTGTCTTTGGTGATTATCGAT
>Ga0307380_10002838_pt1 | contig 24245 bp, 14 predicted proteins | sample UN3MG_FD_202239 | JGI IMG/M metagenome (GOLD analysis project Ga0307380, IMG submission 202239) | Soil microbial communities from Risofladan, Vaasa, Finland - UN-3 | ecosystem: Environmental > Terrestrial > Soil > Coastal area > Acid sulfate soil | place: Finland: Risofladan, Vaasa | collected... | reverse complement strand
CTTTGACCTCATCAATCAGCTTGCGTATTGCCGAATCCACATCGCCGCCAATAGTGCAAACCCACAATCTGTCGACTATCGCCCATCTATACTCGAAGCCGTCGCCATACATCGCATTTATCATCTGCCCTTGTGGCAAATTAGGGTCGGTCGACTTCATCACGAGCTTTGCTGAATCTATGGAAACACCTTTGTAACTGCCAATGCCACGCTTTACTGTAAAGCCCATTTCGATACCCAGGCTTTTGTAAAAATCAGCAATACCACCGGCGTTCATCATCTCCATGGCCTCTTCAATGACTTTGTTGAACTTATCAGCATCCTTAACCTCGAGAGCATACTTAAGCGCAAAGGGCGGTTTACTATTTGCATCGATCGAGAACGAGACCGCCATCGGCCCACCAAGAGCGCTAATCATATCTGTGGTCAGCGTCTTCATTTTGGTTATATCCTCAGCGGTCATAGCCTCACCGGCAATTGCCGTAAGCAAATCGATGCTTTTGAGATTGAGCTGTTTCCAGAAATGCGTATTCATCTTGCAGGCAAAATTCATCATCGCCCCGTCTTCCAGATACCCTAAAAGTCTATTCTCCTTTACTATAGAGGTATCAGCGGCAAACATATTCGCCATTTCCGTTCCAGGCACTGCCGAAACGCTCACTGTTAGATTGCACGCATTCGGGCTCGGCCTGACAGTTATACTCAAAGACTTTGTCTCCTTCATTAGCGTCTCAAAGATAGCACTATACATATCTATTATCTTCGCCGTTGGCCCCATCGGCACTTGCTTGCTCGACTCCATACCCTTCATCATCTTCTTCATTTGCTCGAGTCGACCAAACAGTAAAGGACCGAACGACTTGGATACCTGCTGGATATTTCCATACACCCACAATGGCTCTTTCATAGCTCGCTGTACCTCAGCAGCATCAAGGACACTCCCCAGCCCAGATGACCTTCCGGCCCAAATAGATGTTGCGATTGCGCCAAAGGTGCCGGACTCGTCTGGCCCCATAAGAGCATAGTTTCCGACCTGCTTAATCAACATTCCACTAAACTCGCCACTTGTTTTTTTTGAAACTCCTTCTGCATCCGGTGGACTCAAGTTAGGATTGCCATCAATAAACTGTTTGTAATCTGTAATGGGTATAAGTACACCGATGAACATATCTGACGGCTTAGGCCCTGGCGGTTTTCCGGCTTGTGTTACCCCGAATATGGTAAAACTGCCCTCCATATTCACGCCATTTAGCTCCGGACTGCCTAACATCTTTGCGAACTGCATTCGCACCAGCATCGACACCCCCATAGGCATCGGTGAGACGCCGGTTAAAAACTGATCTACAATACCAAAAGTGTAATCGAAATTATTCACCCGCACACAAAAAAGACTCTCCGCCGGCAATATCTGAAGAAGCTCATCACCTTTAGACCTTGGCGAAATCTCCGCCCGCACTCCCCCAGCAAAGCTGAGCAAAACCAAAAACCACGCCGCAACGGTACCTCTCAAATGTTTTGACTTAATCATTATCCATACCTCCATAAATTGGTGCCGCCAAACTTACTTCTTACAAACCTTAAACCTATGATATTGTACAAGAGTGTTTCCAAAACTCAATAATTAAAACTCACAGACAATACCAAACGAGATTGTGTCTCTTATTTACGCTGATATTTTTACAATTATCGGCTTTCAGACAAAGCGGCGAACAAATTACCTGTTTAATAGGTATAAATAGATTATTGACCGTTTTTAGATAGCATAAATGCCTCTGGCAGGAAAGACAAGCGGCAACCTCATAACTACTTTGCGTGCTTGCGGTTATGACAGATAAAATCAGTAATTTTGTCGATTATCAACAATTTGGTAATAATCATTAATCAACAATGATTTAAAAAGTTAAGCGAACAGAGTGTTAAACCGATAAATTTCATTAGTTAGAAGGGTGTTTTTGAGATTTTTAGGACCTTGGCGGTTTCCAAACGTCCTCTATCCGGCATCGGCGGATTAGAAGTGTCCGCTCGGCTGGATTACGTTTTGGGATACCTGGAAAGGATTAAAGACACTGGTGTCTTTTTGGAATTTTGGTGATATGAATCCCGTTATTCATTTCGCGGATAACAAAATGGGCGGCTCTAATAAGGGAAGACTGTGTCAATATCCACATATCTCTAACGGGACGAAAAGGACACACACTGTGGTAATTGTCGTTCTTCGGGTTTCTTTTTTATTTGCTCTAAGTGTTTGCCTGGCTGGTTGCGGCAATAAGTTTTTTGACCCAACGCAAATAGGCAGGTTCCGTCCTGTTCCAGCCGTGAATGTCATACTGGATTCATTGGGTGTGGCGGAGGAGGCGCCATCAGCCTGGGCCAATGCCGAAGATCCAAAGCCGATAGATGCCATGGTGTTTGATACTGACTACGCGTTTGGTCCCGGTGATGTGGTCAGGGTAACTATTTTCGAGCTGCTCCAGGAAGGGGCTGTGTTTACAAACGATTATATTGTTACCGAGACCGGCAAGATATCCATACCGGAAGTTGGGGAAGTTGATACAGGAGGCTTGACCGAATCGCAACTTGAGGAAGAGATAAGGCAAATCCTTGAGCCGAGCATATTAAAAGAGCCATCGATTATCGTGACTTTAATCAACTCGCAACAGCGCATGTTTTCCATACTCGGTGACGGCGTGCCAGGTCCGGGCAGGTACATTATCCCGCGATGCGATTTTAGATTGGCTGATGCGCTTGCAGTAGCGGGGGGGATAAGTCAATTTAACATAAGCTATGTTTATGTTTCACGTTCTGTTACGGGCAAAGAGCCAATAGATGAGCCGATTGAGTCAGGCATTATTGAGCCGGAGCAGCCGAAGCAACTGGATGGGCCTAATAAGCAGCAGTTGCTGGATACAATAGCGCCGTGGGCGAAACAACGGCGGCCTGCACAACAGCAGGGATTGATGGTGTCTGCTGCGGAGATGATAACGGACAAGGAACTCGCCGACGTGGCTTTCCCGGAAGGACTTGGGCCGGTTAACGATGGCGAGCGGGAGAGGAAAGACGCAAAAGAAGAAATACTTGAATCATTCAACAAACCGGCGGGGCAAGAGGCAATAGAGAGCCGAACAAATCAGGGTAAAGTTGAGCGTATTGAGTGGATTTTTCAGGACGGAAAATGGGTTCCAGTTCAAATCGGTCGGCCCAAAGCGACAGAGCCGGTGATGAAAGTTGAGCCTGAAAAAGTTGAGCCTGAAAAACCATCTGGTCCGCTCACGGAAAAGGTGCCGCTGGACTTCGAGTGGGAACAGATAGGAGAAGCAGGAGTGCAGACGCGGGTCATAAAGATTCCTGCCGACAGGCTGTTCGCCGGTGAACCTCGGTATAATATTGTGATAAGGCCTAGCGATACTATTCACGTACCTGTTGACGTTATTGGTGAATTCTGTATTATGGGTAATGTCAATGGTCAGGGATACATTAATATTACAGGCCGGCCAATGACTTTGAAGATGGCTATAGCTGCGGCGGGCGGTCTGGGGCCTTTGGCCTGGCCGAAGCGATGTGAAGTGATAAGAAGGGTCGGCAAGAAGAAGGAAGAAATCGTGATGGTCGATTTGGATAAGATAGCCCGGGGCGAGCAGCCGGATTTCTTTATTAAGCCCAACGATTTGATCAACGTCGGCACACACCCGACCGCAAGATGGCGTGCAGTTCTACGAAATGCGTTTAGGGCCACTTATGGGTTCGGTTTTGTCTATGACCGTAATTTTGCGGATAGAGATTTCGGTACTCACAGGCCTATACCCGGCTGGTTTTAGCAGAATTGTTTAGTTATGCCGAACAATATTGCTTCCTCTATTGCAAACAGGCACCATGTTACAGAAAATCCCAAAATGAAAATCCAGGCACAAGGAGCAAACGCAGGTAATTCATTTTGCAATAAATCGCAAAATGGCAGTTCGACGCGTACAAGCTGGCGTGAACTTGGGGTGCATAATTGCGTCAGGATGCTGATAATTGCGGGCTTGTTCTGCTATCTTTTTCATAACGAAATTGACCGTATTGTCCACAGATGGCTCACTGACAGTAGTTGGTCGCACGGCTTCCTGATTCCACTTTTTAGCTTATATTTCATTAACCAGCATAAAAAAGAGATTTTAAGTCTTCAAACCAGGCCAAACTACCTGGGTTTGTTTTTTCTAATTTGCTGGATTGTGTTTTATGCTCTTAACGGGGCCAGCCCATCCGGATACGCCTATCTTCAGCCCATCAGCATGATAGCGGTACTTGGTGCGGTTGTATTATTTTTAGGTGGGTGGCGTCTGGTTAAATATACGTGGCTGCCGATTGCTTTTTTGGTCTTTGCTGTACCGTTGCCGCGGAGATACTATGTTGCGTTTACAATGCCGATGCGACATCTTGCAGCCAGGGTGGCGGCTGTTTTGCTGAATTTGATAAGTGGCCTGGAAGCTACAGTCAGTGGTGTTATCATAGACGTGATTTATAAGGGCCAGCACATGGAGCCCGCGCTCAATGTGGCTGAGGCCTGCAGCGGAATGCGGCTGCTGATGGCCTTTTTGGCTTTGGGTGTCGCTATGGCGTATCTGCATTACAGACCTATGTGGCAGCGAATCATTTTGTTGGCCAGCACCATACCTATAGCAGTATTTTGCAATATCGTGCGAGTTACGGTTACAGGATTTATTTATGTGCTTATACATCCTAAGTACACTCAGGGTATTTATCACGATATTCTTGGCTTAGCGATGCTGCCATTGGCGTTTGCCTTATACGGTTTTCTCGCATGGTTTATGACGAGTTTGTTTGTCGAAGAAAGCGAGGCGGTTGCTGAGGATATTGTGGTTCGCCGCAAACAATAAATAGGGTGGAAACGTAATAAAATAACATAGATGCTAAGTGCAATAAACAATACGAACGACGCAATACGAAGCTATTTGCAACCTGCCTTTTTGATATGTGCAGCGGTGCTTGTACTAAGTGGAATCGTTATGCCCAAGCCGGTGGAGAAGGAACCTATGCCCTTGAAAAAATCCTTGGACCTTTTGGATGAAAAGGCTTTAGCTCCTTACAAAGTTGTAGAAAAACCCAAAATCACAAATCAGGAGGTTCTTGAAAGCCTTGGCACGGAAGATTATATCCAATGGATTCTGGAAGATTCCGAGGTGGCTGTTGATAGTCCTGTTCGTAAATGCTCATTGTTCATTACTTATTACGCCTTGCCGGACCGAGTGCCACATGTGCCGGAAGAGTGTTACACGGGCGTCGGCCATCAAAGGTTAACGTCTGATAGCGTGACATTCGAAATCAATAAAGAGGGCATCGTGGAAAAAATTCCGGCAAGATACCTTATCTTTGCCCGTACAAGTTCTAATTACTGGGGGATGGATACAAAATTCCCTGTTCTGTACCTTTTTAACGTCAACGAAGTTTATGCCAACAGCAGAGAAGATGCGAGGTTCGCTCTAAATAAAAATATCTTTTCAAAATATTCGTACTTTTCCAAGGTTGAGTGGAAGTTTTTTAATACCAGGTTCGGTAAGCGAATTTACCCGGGCAAAGAAGAAGCAGTTACAGCAAGCCAAAAGCTCTTAAGCGTAATCTTGCCCATTTTAGAGAAGGAACATTGGCCTGACTGAGAAAAGCGAAGCCTGATACGTACTGCTCGCCGTGCTGCCGCACTGTCGCAGCAGGTACGAAGACAGAGCATAATACGCAATAAGAGGTTGATCTATGGCAAAAAAGAGATTGAATAAAAAAGTCGCACTTATTGGGTCGGTGGTTTTTGTGCTTTTTGTGATGGCTGCCATTGGGGTGATTTTGTATCTGAGCAGAGACCCGGTAAAGTTTATCAAAGACGGCGATGCAGCGCTAATAGCAGCTCGTGACGTGACGGATGAACAGATTAAAGAAGAAACGTACAAGAAGGCTGAACGCAATTATCACAAAGCACGTAGTCTTGCAAAGACCGATTTTCACAGGATAGAGATACTATTTAAACTGGTGGACCTGTATATCGAAACCGACCAATGGCGCAGTGTATTAGGGTGCTGGAACGGGATAATCAGTATAGATTCGGGGAACCTAAAGGCCCGGTTTGGACGGTTGAAATACGTTTACATAATGGCTGATAGCGGTGTTCAGCTTTGGCAGGAGGTTGCGTCACAAGCATCGGAATTTATAAAAGAGGCAGAGAAAGCAGACCTGCTTATGGAAGATACAGCCAAATGGCAAGCCTTAGGAATGCAGGAAAGAGGGCCCCGCCGCGCCGAAAGGCAGCGCTTAGGCACATACTTGTATATGCTAAGGGGCAGGGCAAACCTTGAGCTGGCACGGCTTGGAGCGGTAACCGACCCGGATAAATCGCTTGCTCAGGCAATCGATGATTTAAAAAAAGTCCATGAGCTTGAACCAAATAATGTCGATGCCTATTGGTATTTGGCGCAAGCGGTCAAAACAAAAGGCCATATCCTCGCATCAAGAGGTAACATTGAGGAAAGGGACAAAGCTGCTGACCAGGCCACCGACCTTCTAACCAAAGCTGTTGAGCTCGCACCTGATGACCCCATGGCCCACATCAACCTTCTAACGGAGAAGGTTACTCAAAATAGAGAAGCTGCACAGCCAACAGAGCAAATACAGTTACTTGAGCCTGAGTATTTGTTGCTTGTTGAGAAATTTCCCTCCAGTGCCCAGGCTTATTTTGCGTTGGCTGGATTCTATCAGTTTAAACTCGAAAATCTTGATAAGGCCATCGGGGCGGCCCAAAAAGCTGTCGAATTGGATAAAGAGAATGTGTCCTACGCAATACAACTGGCCGATTTGAACTATCGCAAGTTTTCTATTCATGGACCAAAGCAAAACCTCTATAAAGCAATAGAGGTGGCCAAGAACGCACTTACGTTACCGGATGCCCAGGAGAAAGGCGGCCCACGACAACGGGCAAATCAAATGAATAGAGCCGCATTATATGTCTTTCTTGCAAATTGCTATATCGAGCAGGTACTTGAGCCTTGCGAGGTAAGAACGGAGGAACAAAAGCAGCAATGGTTAACAAATGCCGAGTGGACAGTGCACGAAATTGAGCAGCTTTTAGGCAGTGGTGAGGAGCCGCAGGTTGTCAAGTGGCGAGGAATGCTTGAACTTGCGAAAGGAAATAAAAACGCTGCTGTCAGGAGGCTATATGAGGCTTACCAACAACTTAAAGCGCTTAGACCGGCGGAGCCACCTTGGCCAAGAGACATACAATTTGCCCAGCTTTCTTACACCCTTGCGAAGATTTTTAAGAACACTGTCGAAGTTGGTGCGGTCGCAGACCTCCTGGTAAGTGCGCTCCGTTCAGGTATTGCCTGGACAAAACCTGAAGCGATGTTGGATTATGCTGAAGTTCTTTTGAGACGCAGCTTCTGGACGATGGCCGTAGATAATATAAATGTTTTTGAGCAGAATTTTGGGCCCAATGTGAGAAGCCAAACACTTCGCATCAACGCCTTACTTGGCGCGGGACAGTTTGACGAGGCTGAAAAAGAACTGGCCAAGATGGCCGATGCATACCCCGATGACCCCAATACGATTAAACTCAACCTGACACTGGTGCAGGCTAAGATGAGGCAGGTCCAAAGAGCCATCGCACAAAAGCAAGCGGAAGAGAGTGTGCCCATAATCTTGCAGAGCACAGAGACGCCGGAAAAAGAAACCAGACCGGTAGAAACCTCCGTGCAGTTAATGACAGATGAATTAAAACGCTACTGGATTGTTTGTGCCGGATTGGTGGAAAAACTATTGCCGATGGAGCCGGATAATACATCGCTTTTGATGTACAAGCAGATACTGTCTGAGGCTGAGCCGCACAAAATTTCCCAAGAAAGGCATAAGGAATTAGAAGAGCGGGTCCTATCAAATATTGCCGACCCAGTTCGTCGGGCTATGAGCTTAGGTGCATTTTACCAGAGGCATAAGGAGCTGGACAAAGCCGCTGCAGAATACAAGAAGGTATTCTCTTCGGACGTGGTGCGTGATGAGTATCGCCGGAAAAAAGACAAGCACGACGCAATAGGCATCACGCAATACGAAACTGTTGCGTCCTATCTTTTTGATATAGCGATTGCGACGGAAGATTTGCAGTTAGCAGAGCAAATAGCAGAGACAGGACAGGCTGAAAATCTCGATGGGTGCGGCGGTCAGTATTTTACGGCCCGCCTGGCTATGGCTAAAGAGCAATATAAAGATGCATTAACGAAACTCAACGAATGTTTGAGGCAAAGGCCTGTCTTTTCACGCGCACTTTTATTCAGAAGCAGCGTCAACACTGCTCTTGGAAATCAGCATGCATCTATCGAGGATGCCCATAGAGCTGCATCGTTGAATCCCCTGGATGGAGCTATTGCAAAAGTGTTGGCCAGCGCGTTGTACCAGCGTGATAAAAAGCTCGGGATAAATGTGTCTTCTGGCCAAAAAATTGAAACCAGAACCGCTTTGCAAAGAGCATTGAGAGCGAATCCCGGTGATTTGGGCCTACTTAGCTTTTTCGCTGAATATATAAGCGATGACGAGCCGTTAAGAGCACTTGCGATTCGACAGAATCTGCAAAAAGTCACACCGACTGTGCAGAATGCTGTACTACTGGGGAGGCTGGCAATGAAAATGGCTCTTCGTGAGACAAATGCAAAACGCAAAGACGCACTGTTGGCCATTGCGGATTCCTCTTTCGAGCAGGCCCAAGCGATAGCTCCAGAAGACAAAGCTGTGCTTCAAGCCCGAACGGAATATTATCGCCTCATCGGCCAACCGGAAAAAGCAGAACAGTTGGTGATACAAGACGAGAAACTACTGTGGAGCCATTATTTTCGGACCGGCCGGCTTAACGATGCCAAACGGATTCTGAGGCAGTTATATAAAAGCGAGGAAAAAGATAGTGCCGTGGTTAAAGGCCTTTTACTTGTTGCAGAGGCAGAAGCTGATAAAGGGGCTGTGCAGAAATATTCAGAGGAACTTTTATCACTTGAAGACAGTATCGAAAACCGCCTTTACCAAATTCAGACGTTCCTTAAGATTGGTCTTGTCAAGGAAGCTGAGTACAAATTGCAAAGCTTTAAAGAAAAGCATCCTCAAGAGGGCCCGGCCCTGCTGCTTGAAGCGTGGCTGGCAATGAGGCAGGGACATTTGAAAACAGCTTTGGAACTGACAAATCGAAACCTTGCAAGCAATCAGGACAATACGGTGGCGTGGCGGTTAAGAGGCCAAATTAATCTTTTGATGGCAAATTATGAACAGGCAATCAGCGACCTTAAGCTGAGCAAATCATTGTCAGATGAGCCTGTTACCCGCGTTTCTCTGGCGAAGGCGTATCGGCAGGCAGGCCGATATGAAGATGCTATAACCGAACTTAAATATACGATTGACGTGCCGGGCGCTCCTATGGAAGCCAGAACGTTGCTTGAACAGATTTACTTGCAGCTTGACAGAAAAGAGGCACTAAAAAAATTCTATAACGATACTCTCCAGAAACTCACCGACAATGTACTGTGGAAAACCCGAGTCGGGGCATTTGCTATGGCCGAAGGTGAATTAGACAGGGCGGAGAAATTGTATGGCCAAGCGTGGCAAAAAAGCAGGAACAATGGAGAAGGGAACGCAGCGGCATTCGACGGATATTTGCAGGCACTTGTGTTACAGGCAGGGACACAAGGTACAGACACTTGGGACCCCGGAAAGTTGGATAAGGTCTTTGAAGAGGCCAGGAAATATGTTGATGGCTACTTTGCTCCCATAGCATATTTGCGGATGGCCGAGGCAAAGCTCAAGCTCGGTGATAACGCAAACGCCATACAATACTGCCGAAAAGCCGTTGATAAAGCGGGGACAAGTACAATTCTTGTAGCTCAGACTTTGCAAAGAATGTACACGTTATTAGGGCAGGAAGAGGTGTTGACATATTGCAAGGAAAGACTTGAGGCCGACCCTGATTCACTTGCTGCTAATCTTGCGATGTGTAATTTGACAAAGATTAACGGTGAGTACAACAAGGCGGTAAATTATATTGACAAATGCCTGCAGATAGCTCGCCGCGATGCGTCGCAGCGGGCAGGACCTGATGGGCCGCACAGAGTTAATTATATAGTGGAAAAAGCGGAAGTTTTAACATTGGCTTATTACAAGACTTCCGATAACAATTATCTCAAAAAGGCTATCACGGAATACGAAAGTCTATTGGTCGAAATGCCGAATAATACGAGTATCTTGAACAATTTGGCATATATGCTGGCTAAGAATGACGAAAGGCTGACCGAGGCTCTTCAGTATGCCGAACGTTCACTGCAGGCAAGGCCAAATAGTCCTGCCCTTTTGGATACTTATGCTTATGTGTTACATAAGAACGGTAGGAATTTGGAGGCGGCAAAATCTTTGCAGGCCGCCCTGCAACAGTATGAGTCCCAACAGGTCCGGATACCAGCAGATGTGTATGAGCATTTAGGTATGGTGAAGGAAAAACTTGGAGCAAAAGCTGAAGCCCTTGCTGCTTATAAACAAGCATTGCAGATAGTCCCAGGTGAGACGCCCCTTGGCGGAGCAGTTAAATTGCCGAAGGCAACCGAACAGCGAATAAAGTCAGCTATTGAACGGCTTTCGCGGTAGGCAAGTATGGTGAAAATTAACGCCCGCTCTTATTGAGGCCGAGCTCACACCTGATACGTACGTGGGTAAAACGAGATACAAAGTATGGTAGAACAGAGACAAATAGCTGTAAATAGGATGTCAGGGCCGGCTGCACCCCGGCGTGCCACAGCGGCGGCTGTAACGCTGACACCAAAGGAGGCTTGTTCAATATTGCGCCGCCACATATTGCTGATAATTACGCTGACTATATTGGGTTTCTTAATCGGCGGCGCGGCTTGGTACTTGTTATTACAGTTTTTCCCAAAGTACACTGCACAGACTCTTATCAGGGTTCTGCCACCTATAGAAAAAGACCCTATGACTATCGGAACAAGTGTGCTGAATAGGGATGTTCAATATGGATATCGTTTATCAATAGCTAACCTTATAACGCAGCAGAATACTCTGCGAGAATTGATTGACAGGGATGAAGTTAGAGAAACAACGTGGTTTCGTCGTTTTGCAAAGTATGACGAACAGGAAAGGATTATAAATGTAGACCAGTGCATTCTAAAAGCATTTAAGGATTTGAAGAAGCGTTTTAGCGCTTTCGCCCACAGAGATGCTGAGTTTGTTGTGCTGTCAATGACCTGCCGCAAAGACCAGGAATCGGCAGACATAGTCAACGAAATGGCTACATTGTTTCTTGATTCGCAGGGAGTTACAAAGAAGGGAGAGATTACCGCGAAACTGGCAGAGCTTGAGCTGCGGCGAAACAGTGTTCAGGCGGAATTGACCTCTGCTGAGCAGGCACTGGCTGTGGTGCGTGAAACATCCGAGTTCACTGACCTTGAACGCCCTATTAGCCGCAATTTCCAGCACACTATCACATTACAATTGAATCAGTTGGAACTTGCGCAAAATGAATTGGCTCTGCTAATAAAGCAGGCTGAAGCTGACATCGACAATCTTAAGAGATTAGCGGTAGGGCCTATTAACGAGCAGGTTGAGCGCCAAGTAGAGGGTGACCCTGTTATGGTTATGCTTGCACAGCAGGTCGCCATTCTCGAATCTGAGCTTGCAGGCCAACTTACAAGGTTTGGCGACACTCACAGAGTAGTGCGTCGAACACAGGAGCTGATACGCGAAATCAAAAATGAAAGAAAAACCAGGCAAAGCGAAATTGCAGAACAGGTCAGCCAGGCGAATCTTAAAAATGCACAGGACCGATTGATTGTGTTGCAAGGCAGGTTTGAGGAATTAGAAAGGTTGCGACAGGAAGCTCAGGAACAGAAGGAAGATCTTGATTTGGCCCGCATACAGTATGAACAGAGGGTAAGTATAAGAGATGAAAGAAAACTGATGCTCGATGAAATCAAAGCGCAGATTGAGAGGTACAGGATATTGCACGATGACCCGGAGACACCTAAGGTTCAGAGGGTCAGCTTTGCTCAGAAACCGCTGGAAGTAAGCTCTCCGAGGTGGGAGTTTTATTTCCCCGGGGGGACAATATTGGGCTTAATATCCGGCATAGGACTTGCCCTGGCTTTAGAGTTGCTCAATGACTTGGTGCGGACTCCGAGGGACGTGGCCAGATTTCTGCACATCCCGCTTTTGAGTGTTATACCCGATAGGGATGAAGATGAACAGGTTCGGGATACCGACCTCTGTCATGTTGTTCGTCTGGCGCCGTATTCTATTATAAGTGAATCCTACAGACGGTGCCGGACCAACATTGAGCTGTCAGGCTCTGCGGGCTCCATGAGAGTCTTGCTTGTTAGCAGCGGTGCGGCAGGAGACGGAAAAACGTCCGTGGTGGTCAATCTTGGGGAAACTTTTGTCACTGGAAATAAAAAAGTGCTGCTTATTGATGCCAATTTCAGGCGACCGAGTTTACAAACAATATTCCCAAAGCCGGCAGAGCAGGTCGAGCAATCCAAGTTTGGACTGAGCAATTTGCTGCTGGGCCAGTGTGGTTACCAGGAAGCTATAAGGCCCAGTGGCACCGAAGACCTTGATATAATCGATTCGGGACCTATGCCTGCTAATCCGGCAGAGCTGCTCGGCGCATTAAGAATGGAAGAGCTGATTAAAGAGCAGCGTAAAAACTATGATTATATTATAGTTGACGGCCCGCCGGTGCTGCTGGTAAGCGATGCCAAGGTTCTGGCCAAAATCGTTGACGCCACAGTTTTGGTCTTCAACGCCTCCGCTACGAGGAGAGGTGCCGCGCAGAGGACGATTCGCGAGCTGCAGGCAGTAGATGCCAAAATAGTTGGCTGTGTGCTCTTTGCCGCAAGAGCTTTGAAAGGCGGCTACTTCCAGGAGCAATTCAGGTCTTACCAGGAATACCAGAAACCTCAGCTTGCTCACTCAATCTAATTAGCGTATATTATTGTCATTCCTGCGCAAACAGGAATCTATACGCTATCCGCGGTAGTCTCTGCTAATTCATTTTGCGAAAGGATGCTTCGATGGAAAAATTTTTAGTGACCGGCGGAGCCGGTTTTATCGGTTCAAATATCTGCAAAGAGCTCGTTTCGCAAGGCTGCTTCGTAAGGGTAATCGACAATCTGCTCACAGGCAAAAAGAGCAATCTCGAAGATTTCATCGACAATATCGAGTTTATTGAAGCCGACATGGGCGACGAGAATATCGCTCGTACGGCGATGAAGGATATTGATGTTGTCCTGCACCAGGGTGCGTTGCCCTCGGTGCCGCGCAGCGTTGACGACCCTGCCGCCACACACAAGCACTGTGTCGATGCGACTTTCACACTCCTTTTAGCCGCTCGTGATGCCGGCATAAAACGTTTTGTCTATGCGTCAAGTTCCTCAGCTTACGGCGATACGCCCACTCTACCAAAGGTTGAAACAATGCCTCCTATGCCGCTTTCGCCTTATGCGGTGGGTAAGCTGGTTGGCGAATACTATTGCTCCGTTTTCTATAAGGTGTTTGACCTTGAGACCATTTCGCTTCGGTATTTTAATGTTTTCGGGCCGCACCAGGACCCGACAAGCCAATACGCAGCCGCCATACCGGCTTTTGTAACAGCCATATTAAAGGACAAGCCGCCGACCGTCTTTGGTGACGGAATGCAGAGCCGCGACTTCACTTATATTGACAACGTCGTTGAGGCCAACCTTCTCGCGGCAAGAGCCGAGCACACCGCCGGCGAAGTTCTAAATATCGCCTGCGGCCAGGCCGTAACCGTCAATGAGACTATCGAGGTGATTAACGAATTGCTTGGCAAAAGCATAAAGCCGATATATAACCCGCCGCGACCCGGAGACGTGAAACACTCCCTCGCTGATATCGCCCTCGCTGCGAAACTGCTCGGCTACAAACCTGCAATCCCATTTAAGCAAGGCCTTCAAAAAGCCATAACCTGGTATCGTGAGAATCTTCTTTAGCCGGGCATTCTTGTGATTGGCTATTTTCTAAACGACCACAATCGAGCCTGATACGGTTGGCTGAGGACCATTTTGTCCCTTTTGGCAAAATCTAATACCCCTATAAAGGCTGAACAACCAGATAGAGCGAAGGAAAAATGCCCAATGACTTGCATCTTTTGGTTCGATTTGGTATTTTACAGGCGGCAAATAATAAGTAGCGGAATTGAGTTGATTCTGAATTGGTGAGGGCGGTTTTATGAAATGTCGCAAGTGCCAGGAAGAGATTCCCGACAACTCCAGGTTTTGTCCAAAGTGTGGAGCCAGTCAGGATGATATCGAGGCTTTGCGTCAAGGCTGCATCATCGATGCCAATGAGTGTGAGAGTGCCATCACCAAAGGCCAAGGCAGCAGGCCGTACATACGCAAAAATTTTGAGAAGCGCCTGCCGGAATGGAAGCAAGCCGCGGAGTTTGGTGTCCGGGAAGCTCAATGGTTGCTCGCACGCTGTTTCGAAGAGGGTTTTGGCGTAGAAAGAAATGAAATTCACGCTATCAGTTGGCACATAAAAGCTGCCGAGCAGCGTTATCCCGTGGCGCAAAATCATCTTGGCTCCTGCTATCAAAACGGTAATGGTGTCCCGCAGGACCAGGCCGAAGCCGTGCAATGGTACCTCAAGGCAGCCGAACAGGGATATACTGTTGCCCAGTCTAATCTTGGCTGGTGCTACGACACCGGCAGCGGTGTTGACCAGGACGAGACAGAAGCGGTGAAGTGGTATCGCAAAGCGGCCCTCCAAAACGATGAGACCGCACAATTTAATCTTGGTGTGCATTACGAATGGGGTAGCGGCGTATCTGAGGATAAGGCAGAAGCGGCCAAATGGTATCGCAAAGCGGCCGAGCAGGGATATGAAAAGGCCGACGAAGCGTTGAAAAGACTGGCAGACGAGCTCGCCGAGGTCGAGAGAGACGGGGCAGAGAAGGCCACAGAGGCCGAGCTACGGTTCCGTATGGCATGCAAAGACGCTCTGGCCGATGGCAAACTGACAGTTGATGAAAAACGTCAACTCGATGAATTGGCCAGGACCCTGGAATTGTCTGGAGAAGTTGTTAAAAAGCTTTTTGAGGATGAAAAAAAGCTCTTTCTAAGGGAACGCAAGAAACAGCAAGCCAGGGAGGCAGTACTTAAGTTTCGCATTGCATGCAAAAATGCACTGGCTGATGGTAAAGTTACCGTAGATGAAAAGAATAATCTCAGAGCACTCGGCGAATCACTGAAGCTCTCAAGGGAAGCTATGAAACATCTGTTCGAAGGTGAGAAAAGGATTTACATGGCCAGCCAAAAGGTTGTACCGACCCGAAACATCGAATTGCAGTTTCGCAAAGCATGCAAAAAGGTCCTTGCAGACGGCAAGGTGACGCCGGACGAAGAAAGTCAGCTAAAAAGTCTGGCCAAATTTTTTAAGATGTCCAACGAAGCTATGAAACGGATTCTCGCCGATGAGGTAAGAATTTTCCGACAGACTCATCCACAAAAACGCACTACTTGAAAAAAAGCTCTATGATCTAAATTGATCTACAAAGTCGAAGCTGGTTTTGTCCCCCGTTTGTTTGGGCAACACATTTACTTTAGCTGTTCCTTCAGTTCCTGGGCGTTTTGGATTAGTTCTTCTCGGCTTATTTGTTTTTTGGGAGAAAGCTCAAATGTCCATTCGTACTCATCGACAGTTCTTTCCGGATTCAGCATAGTAAAGAAGTCGAATGGAAACTTGTCATACCAGGGCCGTTTCAGCTTGCGGTGGGTCTTTAAGGTCTCAAACCCCTCTTTGCTTACTCTCACGTTATAATCGCCGTACCATTCAAATGATACCGTAACCGGCGATGTACCTATTTCTTCATCATTTAATACGACCAACGCCTCCTGCGGTTCGGTCTTGATTGTCAGCTTGCGTTCAACACATCCGCCAATAATTGTAGCAGCAACTAATCCGACAACCAATAGAATCAATAGATTATACCTTGCCATAGCAGATGTCCTTAAATCTTGAAAATAATCAATGAGCATTAATCCTTAGTCACTTTTATTTGGGCCTACAAATTCGATAATATTGCCGTCGGGGTCTTTCACCAGGGTCAGATAGTTATTGCCGCCGAGGTGGTAAGGTTTTTTCACGATAACCGCGCCGGCTTTTTTGGCCCGCTCTACCGATGCGGTCATATCCGAGACAAATATCGTCAGATAGCTGAAACCCAAACTCGAATGGATAAACCGGTTATCAACCTTTTTTCCCGGTGCCTGCGGAAACTGCATAAGCTTGATTTTGGTCGCGGTCGGTTCATCACCTAACACAAACACCCTCACGTGAAACGGCTGGTTGTCAGTTAGCCCGGAACCGTCTCCCATTTCCGCAGACACATCAAAGCTGGACACCTCGGTAAAGCCCAGCGCACTCTTGTAGAAAGCCGCCGACTTTTCCACATCGCTCACAACAATCCCAACGTCAATCGTAGTACGGGCAAATTCACTTTTTGCCCCTCCTGTAGCGGCACAGCCGCCCATGAATATGCCTGCAATCAAGAGGGCAACCGATAGAGCCAACAAATTGTATCTTCCCATAACAGACTTCCTTAAATCTTTCATTTCAGTTTGGTTGTCCAATTATAACGAGAACGCCGAGGTACAAAAGCCAAAAGTTGTCCGTCGCCGATTTTTATGACCACAAGTGGTCGTAATTAGCGTTCGCTTATTTGTCGTTTTGCCGCAGCCAGCCATTTCGGGTTGACCGTAATGCCCCAGCCGGGGCCGTCCGGAATAGCGACCCGCCCGTCTCGCACCTCCAGTCCAGGGTAATATATGTCCTTAGTCCAGCCAGCCGGCTCGATAGAGAACTCCAGATGAGGCCCGGCGTTAGGTATCGCCCCGAGCATATGCAGCGTGAAAACGGTAACCATCGCTAAGTTGGCCGAATGGGGTACACAGGACATGTTCGCTTTCGCGGCCATCGCGGCGACTCGCAGGGCACGCGTCAACCCGCCGACGTAGCAGATGTCCGGCTGCACAATATCGACAGCGCGCATACGAATCATCCGCCGCCACTGAGCTAAGTCGTTGTCCTGCTCACCCCCGGCCACCGGAACCTTCAACGCTGCCGTTACCTTGGCCGTCCATTCCAGCTCCCAATACGGGCACGGCTCCTCTAAGTGACAGACATTGTTATCTTCCAGTATCTTTCCGACCTCAATCGCCTTGGCCGGCGTATAGCAACTGTTGGCGTCTACCAATAGCGACACATCATCACCGATGGCCTTGCGGACAGCCGGAACAAGCGACTCCGTTCGCCCCGGCCACTGGTCCTGGTCGTGCCCGCATACTTTGCCGATGCGAATCTTGAATGCACGGTAGCCTTTGGTATCCCTGAGACGAACCAACCTCTTGGCTTCATCTGCCGGCTTGATGTCCCGCCTCATACTTGAGCCGTATGCACGTATGGGACGGGGCTTGCCGCCGAGCAGCTCACAAACACTTTTTTCTTCGCGCTTGCCGTGAAGGTCCCACAATGCCGTATCCAGCCCCGCCAGGGCCCGGCATACAAACGACCAGGGATACTTGTAATTCGCCTCGATACACCGGTCCACGATAGCATCGATGTCGGCCGGGTCCTTGCCAAGCGCGTGTGGAGCAATCTTACGGTGCATGACCATTGCAGAGATGTCGGCATCGTAAGTGGAAATCTGGCCGTAGCCCTCTGCGCCATCATCGGTGCGAAGGCGAACAATGCTTACATTACCGCGGGTGAAGGTCTCGATACTCTTAATTTTCAGGCCTCTCTTCATACCTGTTACCTTGTGCCCGCTTTTTAACCTGCTGCGACTCTGGGCTCGGCCTTTTTCCGGCTTTAGTAACTGACTTGACGTTGCCCCCAACACAGCAACAGCTTTAAGGAAATCACGTCGATTGCTATTCATTGTTCATTCTCCTATTTGTATTACCTACATCTGGCGCCTTTCGGAAATTAAGTATATCAGCATATCAGGTATAAATCAAATATAACACGCTTGATTTTGTTAATCTAAGCCGAATCCCACTTGTCTTGTTCGAAAAACCAGCATTTGTAACTCAAAACTATTGACAGCGGTATCTCTGATGATTAAGTTATTGTCAAATTTGATATTTTGCCTTTTTGCGGTGCTGATATTATGAAAATTTCTTTAAATTGGTTAAGTGATTATATCGAAACTGGGCTTCCTGTAGAGAAGATAACTGAGGTTCTGAGCGATTTAGGACTGCCTTGTGAGGAGATTAAGCATCTCGGTGACGATGCCGTAATTGATGTTGAGGTAACCAGTAACCGCGGCGATTGTCTCAGCTTACTTGGTATCGCCCGTGAATTAGCTGCTGCAACGGGCAAAGAATTAAAGATGCCGAAAGTTGAACTCGACGAATCAGACAAAGACGTTACAGAATTTGCCGGCGTTGAGATAGCAGAGCCGGAATTGTGTGGCCGGTATACCGCCCGGATTATTGAAGGGGTCAAAATTGGACCGTCGCCGGATTGGCTCAGGAATCGCATCGAAGCCGTTGGCTTGCGCAGCGTCAATAATGTGGTTGACGCAACCAACTACGCAATGATGGAGACGGGTCAGCCGCCGCACGCCTTCGATTATGCCAGAATCGCTGACGGAAAAATACTAATCAGAAAAGCTATTGCCGGCGAACGCATTGTCAGTATCGACGGCACAACGTGTGAGCTGGATACTAACATGCTGATTATTGCTGATGCACGAGGTGCTGTGGCCATAGCCGGCGTTATGGGCGGGCTGGATACCGAGGTCAACGAGGCGACAACAACGATTCTTTTGGAGGATGCGTACTTTGACCCGGTCAGTGTCCGCACAACGTCGCGTAAACTTGGCCTGCCTTCGGATGCAGCCTATAGATTCGAGCGAACAGTAGACATCGAGATGGTAGACTGGGCCTCGAAGCGCACTGCACAATTGATTGCGCAGGCGGCAGGTGGCAAAGTGGCCGGAGGTGTCGTCGATATTTATCCTAAAAAGCCAACACGGAAGGAACTGACACTGCGGCTTTCGCGTTTGAGCAAGATGCTTGGCATTGAAATACCCTCTGAAGAAGTCGTACGAATTCTGTCAGCGTTAAGTTTCCACCCGCAAGCCAGCCAGGATTTGGTAGTTTGTTCGGTGCCTTCGTGGCGAAGTGACATTTATCGCGAGGTCGACTTAATCGAAGAGGTCGCACGCGTCTACGGCTACAATAAGATACCGACAGAGCAGCAGATTAAAATCGAAGTGGTGCCTGTCGATGCTCGTCAGAAATTGGCTGAATCGATTGGAACATATCTTAACGGATGTGGCTTTTATGAAACGATTAGTGTGGGCTTTGTTGACGGCTCTGTTGCTGAGCTTTTTACGGACCGGGACATTCGAAAACATTTGGCTGTAAATGATGTATCCAGGAAAAGCGCGAATATGCTTCGCCAGACACTCATAGGCTCGTTGTTAGGTGTCCTCAAGACAAACATCAATGCCAAGAACTCACCCTGCAGGATATTTGAAATTGCTGATACCTTTGTTCCCCGACCACAGCGGGACAAAGAGAGTAATCTGCCGATTGAAAAAACTAAAGTGGCCCTGGTTTGTGACAGTAACTTCAGAGACCTGTGGGGCGTTATTGAAGGCCTCATAAAAAGCGTCGATAGAGATGCCCAAACGGTGTTTACTCCTGCGGGCCTGGTCTGGACGCAAACCGGTGCGCAGGTAATCACAAACGGCGAGGTAATCGGTACGGCAGGAATTGTTTCAAAGGCGGTGAAACAAAAATTTGACTTCAAAGAGCTTTCGCCCGCCGCCGCGGAGCTGGATTTTGAGCAGCTTTTAGCTTTGCAGCGCGGTACCGTAAAAGTAAAACCCATACCAAGATTTCCTGCAATACAGCGAGACCTATCCATTATTGTGAACGAAAAAATAAGTTGGGCTGATATTATTGACACCGTCAAAAAAAAGGCCTCCGCCGAACTTGAAAATATTCAATTTGTCGGGATATACCGTGGCGAGGGCATCCCGTCCGGTAAAAAGAGTATTACGCTTTCAGTGCGGTTTAGAGATGCAGATGGAACATTGACCCATGAGACGGTTGACCGCTTTCAGGCCGATATTGTCGAGAACCTGAATAAGTCAGTCGGGGCGGAGCTCCGAACTGTATAATTCGTATTGTCCGATATTGGGCCGGCTGTGGAGTCCGCTGTTCATTCCTATCAATATTGCCTCAAATTCTATTGACTTTAAGCCCAAAAAAGTGTATAATCATAGTATCTGAATCGGTTATACTGGAGGCAGGGGGGTGGTGATGAAATACATTTCCATTCGCCTGGCTCAGCGATGTTTTAAGGTGATAATAGTGCGCATAGGACGCACCTCAAAATATTAACATTTTGTTTAAGGGGAGGTAATATGCAGTTCTATCAGGCATGACTTTCCAGAGAAATTTTTATGATGGAATTGGTGCACACGGATTGCATGTTCAAAAATCAGCGTTTTTTGTAAGGGGAAAAAATGAAAAGGATAGTAATTTTGACAATTTTCGTTTTGGCTTTAGGCCTGATGATCTGCCCGGGTGAACTCGCCAGGGCAGCTACGATGGGCTCGGCCTTTACCTACCAGGGGCGGCTCCTGGACACCGATGACGCAGCAGACGGTCTGTATGACTTTGAGTATAAGCTCTTTGATGACCCCTGTGTGGGAACCCAGCAGGGAAGTACGATTGATGTAAACGACCTTGACGTAATCGATGGCTATTTTACAGTGGAATTGGATTTCGGCAGCGTATTCAACGGCGACGCCCGCTGGCTGGAAATTGCCGTTCGGCCGGGTGACAGTGTCGATGCCAATGATTTTGCCGCCTTGATTCCACGGCAGGAGTTGACCCCCACGCCATACGCGATTTATGCAAAGGCCTCCGCCCCCGACAACGACTGGTGGCTCGTTTTGAATGATATGTATTCAATACCCTTAGGCAATGTCGGCATCGGGACGGTGAGCCCGGCCTACAAGCTGGATGTTGCCGGTGATATTCGGGCCACAGGGAGTATCTATGGTACTATCGCTGGCATTGTTGCGAATGCAGATAAGCTGGATGGCTACCACGAAAGCAGCTTCTTCCAACTGAGTCAGAATGAAACAGTGACAGGCCGGCCCGCTTTCAGCGGTGGCACTTCCGGCTCCAGCCCTCCCTTCTATGTGGACAGCAGCTATGTGGTCAGTGGCCTCAACGCCGATTATTTGGATGGCTTGCACTCCTCTTCCTTTGCGACATTGGGTCACAGCCACGACACGCTTTATTATACGGAAGCCGAATCTGATGCGACGTTCGTTAATGTAACCGGCGACAGCATGACCGGGACTTTGAATGTCAACGGAACCGGCGCCATTACCGGGGCTTTGAATGTCAACGAAGATAGCGACTTTTACGCGGCCAAATTCAATAACATAGGCAACGGCGACGGGATTCGCGCCTACAGTAATGCTACAGCAGAAAATTACGCGGCTGTCTATGCTCAGAATTATAACACCGGCTCCGGTATTTACGCTCGCAGTGAGTATGGCTATGCGGGATATTTCAAGGGCGATGTGAAAGTCGATGGAAATTTAAAAGTTTTCGACGGCATCAATCTGGTACTGGAACTCGGTGCCGGCCTTGACTATGCGGAGGGTTTTGATGTCTCCGAGTCCACCAGGATTGATGCAGGTTCAGTGCTCATTATCGACGCTGATAACCCCGGCAAATTGGCTCTAAGTAATAAGCCCTACGACACAAAGGTCGCAGGTATCGTGGCCGGCGCCAACGGGGTAGGCTCGGGTGTACGTCTGGGAGCAGGCGAGTTTGACTACGATGTTGCCTTAGCTGGCAGAGTCTATTGCAAGGTGGATGCGACAGAAGCAGGCGTAGAGCCGGGCGATTTACTCACTACCTGCGCTACTCCGGGCTATGCTATGAAAGCCGCGGATTATGCACGTGCACAAGGCGCCATCTTGGGAAAGGCAATGGAAAATCTTCAAAAAGGTCAAAAGGGACAAATATTAGTCCTTGTAACCCTACAGTAATATAAGGATGTAACGAACATGGATAAATTTAAAAATACAATCCTGATAGCGTTGCTCGTGGCTGTGGGGCTGACAATGCCAACCCGGGCTGAGAGGGCGTCTATCGATGAGGCACTGACCGTGGCGAACAACTGGATTAACCTGATTATCCAGAAAAAAGGAGGCTGGGGCGATGCCAATACTGCTTATGTAGAAGACATACAGGAATTCAAGCGTGGCAAGCGAACCCTCGGTTATTTCTGCAATGTCAAGCCGGTAGGCCACATCGTTCTCTCCCTCCACAAGCAGTTGGCGCCGGTAAAGGCGTACTCAGCAACCTGCGACCTGCACCCAGAGTCTGAAGTGGGTATAGCCGAACTCCTGAAAGACTGCATGGAGCGAATCCATAATGGGATTAACGAATTGGCCACGAGGATGAATGCATCACCTGACAAGGTCATGGCGGATATCCTTGAAATCAACTATCGTGGTTCCTGGGATGGGCTGAATGTTGATGCTATGTCTTTCCAACAAAAGCTGGATTCTGAGGTTGAGCCAATGAACTACCAGTCAGGTCAGGTCTTACTAACCTCAAGCTGGCACCAGGGAGACCCCTACAACCGTACCTGCCCGGCGCCGCCGGGAGGCGATGACTGTACCGCAGCACGCTGTGTAGTGGGGTGTGTGGCAACAGCCGGCGCACAGATTATGCGTTATTGGAACTGGCCGCCTTATGGCTTCAACCCTCCTTATGACGACGATTACGATTGGCCTAATATGCCCGACAGGGCCACTGCAGGTTCCTCGGCTGCCGAGATCGACGCAGTTGCTGAGTTGTCCCACGAGATTGGCATCGCAGTTGACATGGATTATTGTGGAGGTGATGACTGTCAGTCGGGTGCTTACACTTCCGATATGGAGGGCGTATTCGAAGACCATTATCGCTACTCGACGGCCTGTGCGAAAAGGGACCGGAAGGACTATACTGCCGCAAACTGGTTCTCGCTCATACAGGGTGATCTCAATGTGAATCGTCCTTTGCAATACCGGATTTTAGGTCACTCCATTGTATGTGACGGATGGCAGATAGTCGGCGTTACTAAACAGTACCACATGAATTACGGCTGGGATACCTCCGACAACACCTGGTATACCCTGGATGCGCTCCATCAGCCTGGTGGTGGCGACAAGGACGATGAATACCTGCTGGAGAATATCTATCCAGCCCAGTCCTTGGGTAGTTCTCTTATAAACCCAACGTATCCTAAAGAGTCATTTCCCTACCGCTATTTTAATGTGGATGCTACGGGCAACAGTGCCACCTTTGAAGCGGGCCAAAACCTGCAGTTTCTACCTGACATTTCGGCAACCTGTACCAGCACCACAGGCGGCTCCATTCGGTTCGAAGGTACGAGCACCGACAACACCATACTTTTCAGCAACGGTGATAGAACAAAAGGGGTCCGTATTTATGATGGTACCATCAAGGTGAATCGTTTTGGCAGTATCAGATTTGAGTAGTGAGGAATCTGCAATGAATAAGTAAGGCCTGAGTTTTACCGAATATAAGAGAATCAGGAGATAACAATGAAGAAGAGAAAAACGAGAGCAGCTATAAGTCGGTCAGCCGTTTGGATAATGTTCTTGATGATATCTGCTGCCGGTGGCCAATATGAGTTGAGCTGGTACACGATAGATGGCGGCGGCGGGCAAAGCAGCGGCGGAGCATATACACTCACCGGCACAATTGGTCAGCCGGATGCGGCCTACTCACAAGGCGGTCGATATGAACTGTTAGGTGGCTTCTGGCCAGGCGGACCGTTATGCTTTGTTGACTTTGAGCACTTTGCAAGGTTTGCCGAATTGTGGCTTGTAACCGGAAATGATTTGCCCGCGGACCTATACGAAGATGAGCATAATATCGTCAACGGGCTTGATTTGCAGGTCTTTGTTGATTACTGGCTCTGCTACTGCCCGACCGGCTGGCCGTTGAAATGAGAGTAAAACCGATAAACAGAGAGGCTGAAGAGTTTAATTAACTGCCTGGAGATAGATGGATTTTTATTGACTTTTGCCCTCAAATTTGGTATAAAGAATATTGTAGGCTGACCCCTGCAATGCTCGTATAGAGAGTGCGTCTTTA